>Ga0207687_10002730_pt1 | contig 11954 bp, 5 predicted proteins | sample KBSM54metaG_FD_184399 | JGI IMG/M metagenome (GOLD analysis project Ga0207687, IMG submission 184399) | Miscanthus rhizosphere microbial communities from Kellogg Biological Station, Michigan, USA - KBS M5-4 metaG (SPAdes) (version 2) | ecosystem: Host-associated > Plants > Roots > Rhizosphere >... | reverse complement strand
GTTGATCTCGACGAGAAATTCCCCCGTGGGGAGATTGGCCAGCGGCACGTCCACGTTCGTCAGGCCGGGGCCGGCGCCAGGCGCGGTGGACAGGTCGTTCATGGGCACACCGTCCACCAACACGCGCACGGTGGCCATTTCCACCGCTGGAGCGGAGGCCGGTGGCGGCGGAATGAAGCGGGGGCGCACGCGACGCGTCGCGTCGTTGCCGGGCCGATGGGGCTCGGCGCTATCGAGGAGCGCGGGTTCTACGGCGCCGCCGCTCGGTGACGGTTGCGTGAGGGTGGTCACACCAGGCGCCTGCCCCTTCGCATCGGTGATCGGGTGCGCGCGGTGCGAACGCAGCCAGGAGAGCCCGCCAAAAATCACCGCGACGATAGCGCTCGTGGCCACCACGGCAGCGGCACCCCGCGTCAACGCCAGACGCAGGCGCTGGCCACGCGCGAGCTGCGCGACGTGCGAGAGCAGCTCGGCGTCATCGGGGCGGAAGGCGAGCGCGCGATTGAAGGAGGCCGCCGCGCCGACGAAATCTTTTGCGGCGCGCGCCGCCGTGGCCGCTTTCACGAGTTCCGCCACGATGCGCGGCTCGTAGCGTTTGCGCGCGCCTTCTGGATCCTTCAAAAATTCGTAAATTTCGCGACGAATGTCTTCGAAACCGAAGCGCTTCAGCTCCTCGCGGAGCGCATCGCCCAGAGCGCGAGCGCTCGGATACCGATCGTTCGACTCACGCGCGAGCGCCTTGCCGACGATCTGTGAGAGCGCCGAGCCAACCGTCGGCCGCGCGCGGTCAGCTGGGGTGAACGCGCCATCGAGCACGCGCCGCAACACTTGCGCGGGGTTCTTGCCGTCGAAGGGCAATTTGCCGACCAGGCTCTCGTACAAGAGGACGCCGAGCCCGAAGACGTCCGAGCGGGCGCTCACGTCGCCGCCTTCGATTTGTTCGGGCGCCATGTGCGCGGGCGAGCCGAGCACTTGCCCCGTGGAAGTGACGCCCTGAGCATCGAGCAATTTCGCGATGCCGAAATCGGTGATCTTCACGCGCGGCGCGGGCGCGCTCTCCTCCGGAGCTTGGCCCTCGTGCGGCGACTCGAGCAGCACGTTCTCCGGCTTGATGTCGCGATGAATGACGCCCAAGCCATGCGCGTGCTCGAGCGCGGACGCGATTTCGATGGCGATGGCCGCCGCGATTTCCGCCGGCAAGAAGCCCTGTTCGGAGATCAGCTTGCGCAGCGTGGTGCCGCGCACGAGCTCCTGCACCAGGTAGCGCTCCGGCTCGTCCGCATCGGAGACGTCGAAGACTTCGACGATGTTCGGGTGGCGAACTTTGGCGACGGCGCGGGCTTCGCTCACGAACCGCGCCGCTACCTCCTGATTTTCGCGCAAATGGTGGTGAATGACCTTGACGGCGACCTCACGACCGAGGCGCCGATCGCGCGCACGGTAGACGGTCGCCATCCCACCATGGCCGATCTCTTCCAGAAGCTCGTATTTCTCGAGCTCGGGGCTACGTCCGGAGAGTGCTAACAGACCACCCTCCGTCGCGCCTCACGGTTCACGGCAGCTGCTCCACTCGCACGGCGTTGGTTGCACCGCGCACGCCGACGCGCGCGCCGTACACCATGACGTACCGCTCACCGGACTTGACGAGCCCGTTGTCCATCAAGATCTGGCTCGTGCTCTGCACTTGCTCTTCGAGGTTCGGCGCGCGGCCGACCAAGGTGCGCGGAGCGACACCCCAGTACAGCGCCAACCGACGCAGCGTGCGGTCATCGGAAGAGAACGCCAAGATCGGCGCGGTGGGCCGAGCTTTGGAGACGAGGCGAGCGGTGAGCCCGGACTCCGTCAACGTGACGATGAGCTTGGCTCCCACCTCGCGCGCGATGGCACAGGCGGCGTGGGCGATCGAATCGGGCGTGGTGTGATCCGGCTCGGAGGCAGCCGGCGCGAAGAAGCGGCTGGCCTCGGCTTGGCGAATGATGCGATCCATCATGCGGCAGGCCTGGATCGGGAACTTGCCGCTCGCGGTTTCGGCGGAAAGCATCACGGCGTCGGCGTTGCCGAACACGGCATGCGCGACGTCGCTCGCTTCGGCGCGCGTCGGACGGGGCGAATCCGTCATCGACTGCAGCATTTCGGTGGCCACGATCACGGGCTTGCGGTGAATGCGGCAGGTGCCGATGATCTGCTTCTGAATCACGGGCACGGTTTCGGGCGGCAGCTCGACACCGAGATCGCCGCGAGCCACCATCGCCGCATCCGCGGCGCGGACGATCGAATCCAGCCGCTCGACGGCGGAGGGGGTCTCGATCTTCGCGATGATCGGCGTGGGGCGACCTTTGCGCTCGCAGATCTCGCGCAGCTCTTGGATCTCCTCGGCGCGGCGCACGAAGGAGAGCGCGATGTAATCGACGCCAATCGAGAGGCCGTAATCGAGATCTTTCTTATCCTTCTCCGTTAGGGCGGAGAGGCGCAGGCCGGAAGAGGGCAGATTCACGCCCATGCGCGGGCGCATCGGACCACCGTGCTCGACCTTGCACTCGACGCGCTCCCCTCGCACGCCAACCACCCGCAGCTCGACCTGACCGTCCGAGAGCAAGATGCGGTCGTCCACGCGCACGTCGTTCGCGAGGTTCTCGTAGTCGATGGCGATGGTTTGATCGTCACCGGCCGCGCCCGAAATCATGAACACGGTGTCACCGTTGACGAGCACCGCGGGGCCCACGTTCATCGTGCGGATTTTCGGACCGCAGAGATCTTGTAGGAGCGCGACGGGCTTGCCGAGTGCTTCACTCTCGGCGCGGATCATTTCCACGCGACGACCGTGTTCGGCGTGCGTGCCGTGGGAGAAGTTCAGACGCGCCACGTCCATCCCCGCTTCGATGAGCGCGCGAATCATTTCGCGACTTTCGACGGCGGGACCAATTGTACAAACGATTTTTGCGCGGCGAGCGATCATGTCTTAATTTTTTCCGTATGCGTGGGCACGGGCAACAACCCGAACCGCAACTTTTCGAAGTGGCGGCAGCATGCCACATGGCACGGCCTTCGGGGTAGCGAGGAGTAGGTTCTCCGCCGCCGTTGCGGTGCGAAACCGTCTTTCTGGCGTCTGCCGCCGCTTGCGGCCGCTTGCACCAGAGCGGCGTCCTGGTAAGGAGACGCCCATGCAGGGTTCTCGGCACGGTTTTCGACGCAACGCGCAAGGCCACGCTTGCCTCGGAGAAACCCCTCTTGCCGAACTGCTAGCCAGCGCCGACCTGGAAACGCCGGTCTATTTCTACGACCTCGACGCCATCGCCAGTGAAGCGCGCGACCTCTCGGCCGGGTTCGGTACGGCGCGTCATGTCGTTGCGTACGCCGTCAAAGCCAACAGCGCCGGCTCGGTGGTGCGCACTCTCGCGGCGGAGGGCGTCGGTGCCGACGTGGTGTCAGGCGCGGAACTCGAAGTCGCTATCGGCTGCGGCATCCCCGCGACCAAGATCGTGATGAGCGGCGTCGCCAAGAAGGACGGCGAGCTCGATTTGGCGATCGCCACGGGCCTATTGGCGATTCAAGCGGAGAGCGTCGAGGAGATCGCACGCATCGCGGCGCGGGCGCGGGCGCTCGGCCGACAAGCGCGCGTCGCTTTTCGCTTGAACCCAGGCGTGGAGATTGAGTCGCACTCGCACATCTCGACGGGTCACGACAAAGCAAAATTCGGAATCGCGCGCGCCGACGTTGCGCGCGCTTTCGAGGCGGTCGATGCCGCGAGCGACGCGCTCGTGGCCGTCGGTCTATCGACGCACGTCGGCTCGATGCTCACCACCATCGATCCCTATCTGGTCTCGGCGCGTCACGTGTGCGCCATCGCCCGCGCTCGCCGCTCACAGAAGCCGGGCCTCGAGTACGTCGATTTCGGCGGTGGCTTCGGCATCGACTACGGCGCCGGCATCAACGTGCGCCCGGCGGATTTCGCGCGCGACGCGCTCGCCCTGCTCGAGAGTGAAGGCTTGTCGGATTTGATGATCGTGGCCGAACCGGGCCGCTCACTCGTCGGCGCGCACGGTGTGCTCGTCGCGGACGTGGTGCAGAGCAAAGTCAGTGGCGATCAGCGTTGGGTGATGATCGACGCGGGCATGAACGATCTGCTCCGTCCCGCGTTATACGGCGCAAAACACCGGATCGAACCGCTCGATCGCCCCCCGAGCGAACCCGAGTGGCGCGTCGTCGGCCCGGTTTGCGAGAGTTCGGATGACTTCGGCGCGCATCCACTCGGCAGCGAAGCGCCGGCGCGCGTCGCGATTCGTGATGCGGGCGCGTACGGTTTCACCATGGCGAGCGAGTACAACGGCCGCGCCCTCGCCAGCGAAGTGTTCGTGAAACAGGGACAAATCGTGTCCTCGAGCCCGAGCCCGGGCGTTGCCGCTTGGATCAAGCGGCGCTTGCAAGCCTGAGCGACGGGCCCCGGCTCAATCCGAACCGAGCCACGGCGTGCTGACGAAGCCGTGGTACGAGAGCGCGACGAGGACGGCTTCTTCGCGCTTGCCGTTATCCGGATAACGCAACGTGCCGCGTGTTTCGAGCCACAGGCCGCGAGCGCTCGCGAAGAGCGGCAACCCGAACCCGAACGCGGCCTCGAAGCCGCGCTGATCGCCGAACGGGCGATCGGGCAGCGCGCTGAAATACCCGCCGAGCGAAAGTGACAGCGAGTCGAGCGTGAGATCGAAGAACGCGGGCCCAGTCTCGTAGCCCTTGGCCCAGCGCGGCACGAACAGCGGCCGCAAATCAACGCCGATGCCGAGCAGTGAGGGAGCTCCGTGGTCCGCCACTTTTGCGCGCCCCTCGACGTAAGCTCCGACAATCGAGAAGTAGTGAGCGGAGCCGCGGAGCGCGGGCGCTACCGTGCCTGCGGAGCTGAATTCGGGGCCCACAGCGAGCCCGAGATCGAGATCACCGTCGAAACGGCCGTAAACACCGTCATCCGCGGCTTTGCCTTCGGCCTGCGCGAGGGACGTGCCGCAAGCCAAAGCCAGCGCAACCAGCGCCGAAACTGGGCGTGCCGCGCTCATGCTTCGAGCGCGCTCACGATTTCGTCGCGCAGTTCCGGGGCGAAGATCAGCCGGATGCGTGCCATGCGTTCGCCGCGCAGCCGCCCGAGCAAGAACGAGACGTCGGCCAGCGCGCGCGTCACGCCGCCCGGGAACATGACCGTCAGCGGGTCGCGCAGATCGTCGAAGGCGACCGTGGAAGCGGCGTCGAGCCCCACGTACACGCTCGGATCGAGCCCGCGCTTCTGCGCGATATCGCGCGCGATGTCCAGCGCCTGAATGCGCGCGTCGGGGGTCGCTCGCTCATCGAACAGCTCGTAGGTCTTGAACAGTTTACGAGCGTGGAAGCGCTTGGTGAGATCAGCCAAAATCGGGTTCGTCGAATGGCGCCAGGCGCTGAGCGCCACCCACAACGAGGCGTCATCGAGCTCCAAATAGTCGGCCAGCGCGGCGTCGCCGTCCCGGGCCAAAGAAATGACCGCGGGAGGCGTAGCGGGAGGGCAATCTCCGTCCGCCAGCATCTTGGTCACTTCCGAGAAGATGCGCGCCATCATCCACTCGCTCGCGCGCTCCGTTTTGTGGAAATAGACCTGCTGAAACATGAATAAACGCGCCAAAATGAAGGATTCGATGGCCGGGATGCCCTTGGCGCCGTCGATCGCGAGCGGAGGCGCTTGGTCACCCTCGGCGACCCCGAAACGCAAGCTTCGCAGCAACCAATCGAGGTCGAACCAGCCGTAACTCACCCCGGTCGCGTGCGCATCGCGGAGCAGGTAATCGCAACGATCGACGTCGAAAGTGCCGCTCACTGCGCGCGCCAGAAACGTCAGATCGTGCCGACCGTGAACGAGCTCGACGACGCGCTCCGGTAAACCCGGATCGAAACGCTCCAAGACCGCGTGCACCTCCGTGCTCGGATCGAGCACGATGCGCTCCGTCCAATCTTCGTGCTTCTTCGAATCCGCCAAGGCTTGCTCGAAGAGATGAGAGAAGGGGCCATGCCCCACGTCGTGGAGCAGCGCGGCCGCGAGCGCGTCGCGGGCGCGTTCGGTCGTGAGGCGCTGCCAAAACGGGAGTTCCTCGTGCAAACTGCGGAGCCGCACGATGAGTTTCTTCATCACGAACGCAGCGCCGAGCGCGTGAGCGAAGCGCGTGTGGTCCGCCCCCGGGTACGCGAGTGAGGCGAGACCCGTCTGACGTATCCTTCTGAGACGTTGCAGCTCGGCGGTTTCGAGCAGGGCGGGGATAATCGCTTCTTCTTCCGTCTCGAAGGAGACGAGGCCGTGAACCGGATCGCGGAGGATCATTCGGGGCGCACTGTATCAAGATTGGAACGGATGCTCGTTCGTTACGGTAAATCACGGGATTTACCTGTCCCGGAGCACGGCCGCGTGGGGCGCACGACGGCGAATGATGATCCGTATGAGGAGTATCAAGCGCCGGCGGGTCGCGCGGGACCCCACCCTGCCCTGCCCGCGATCGAAACCAAACACGCCCCAGCACATCACCCCGGGGAGAGGGGTCTAACCCGTAACGAGGTTCTGCCTAAACGCTCTCACGTTTCCGCTCAGTCCCTTTATCGAAATCGTTTGGGCGCATTCGCGGACCAACGTTCTCGAGACGAGCCTCTCGAGACGGGGCAAAAATTCGTAGCCCCCTGTGGAAAACAGCTGGCGCTGAAAACTGCCTTGCCGAACTACGCCGCAAAAACTCGCTGTATTTGCGCGTCCGCCCCTGGACAGCAGGCGCATTTCGCGGTTTGCTACTGAAATCCCCATGCCCTCCCGTAAAGACCAAGAGTCACGCAGCATGGGAGCGATCCGCTTGGTGGATGTCCTACGCCAGCTGCCGGAGCGCGAGCTCGGTTCGCTGATCACGCGCCTCAAGATCCGCATCGACGAAGCCAAGCGCATCGACGTTCCGTCGCAAGTCGCTCGGATGTTGTTGCAGCTCCCGGAAATGCGGGACGCGTCCATCTTGCCTGGCCCCACGCGCGAGCTGCTTTATCGCGTGGCGGAGGCCAAGGGCTGCCTTTTCGCGCAGACCGTGCCACCCGCGGTCGAACCGCTCGTGGCCCGCGGGATCATTTTCATCCGAGGCCGCGAGCGAGGCCTCGAGCTGCTCCTGCCCATCGCGCACATGCTCCAACTCCGGACGTGGGAAGGCGAAGATCCTCGCGGCGCGCGCGCGCTCTTGGCGCAGCTCCATCCGGACGTAGCCAGCAGCATTGCCAGCCACTACCTCGGTCGCCCGGCCACGCCCCCCGTCGCTTTGTGCCTGGAGCCCGCGTGGGAAGTGTTCGCCGACGTGAAACGCCTCGAACGCGAAGTGGAGGAGCTCGCTCCTCTCGAGCGTAAGCTCCTGAACGCGATCGAAAAAGTCGGCGGCGAAGTCGACACCGAGGAGTTGCTCGATCTGGAGCGCGAGCCGATGCGCTTGCGCGGTGCCACAGGGGCCACTCCCTCACGCCGCGGCGTCGGGTTTGCGCTCGAGCGTCGCGGTTTCTTGGTGCCGGTTCACCCGAACCGCCACGTCATCCCGAGTGAGGTGGTGGCGATCGTCGGGACACAGCGGCGCGTCGAACGCGAAGCGCAGCGGCGGGAAATTCGCACCTTCGTTTTGGCAGAGGATCACGCGCCCCGTCGCGCTCGGTTCGCCGAAGACCCGGCGCCCCTCGCGCTCGCCATGGCGCTCGCCGTGCGCGATCCCTCGGTCGAGGTGCGCGCGGGCGTCGGCACGCCACGCTCGCTCATCACCAAGTTTGCAACGCGTTTTGGCCGTGAGCCGGACGTCGTAGCGCTCGTCGCTTCACTCAGCCGCGCCATCGGCCTTTGGGATCCGTCGGCTGTCAGCATCGCTTCGCCCCCCGGCTCGCACACGGTCGGGGAACTCGGGCGCGCGCTGTTCGAGGCTTGGCGTCGTGGCGGCGCTTGGGACGAAGCGCGGCCCGATGGCGAAGCCCTGCGCGTCACGGCCGACGCGCGCGAGACCAGCGCCGTTGGCGTCGTGCGCGAACTCATCCTCGATGCCTTGCAGGAATTGGGCGATGGCCGCTGGGCACCGTGGGAAGCGATCGCGGCGTACGTTCGCTCGGATGCGCGCGCGCCAGGCGTCGCTCGCCTGATCGAGCGCTGGGCACAACGCGCCGGCGTCGAACCGATGACGCCCGCAGAGGTGGCGCGGCGCATCGCGCTCGAAACGCTGCACGTTCTCGGCGTGGTCGACCTCGGTGACCCAGAGGCAGACGACGCCGAATCGATCGGCCCCACGCTCCGCATCACGCCCCGCGGACGCGCGTACATGGCGGATGCACCCGTCGAGTCGCGCGGCGCCGCCGCTTCACAATCCAGCCGTTTTCTCGATACCCAAGCCCTGCGCATCGGACCGACGGCCACGGTGGGCAGCGTGATCTCGCTCGCTCCGTTCGTCGAAATCGGTGGCGTCACGGGCGCGGCGCTGGATGTGCTCATCACGCCACAGGCGCTCTCGCACGCGCTCAGCGCGGGCTTCGATGGCGAGGTGATGCGCACGCGGCTCGAAGCGCTCGCGCAGCTTCCCGACCCCATCGCTCGTACGCTCACCCAAGCCAGCACCGTGATCGGCCGCGCCGAATACGTGATGACGCAGGGCTTTCTGTGGGTGGAAGATCCAGAGGTGCGTGAGCTCTTGCGAACGCGCCGCCAAAGCGCCGATTTGTTCGTCGATCCGTCGCCGCCCTCGGGCTTGTTGATCGCCGTCGGTGTCGATCTCGAACGAGTCGCACGGCGTTGCCGGGCGCTCGGCGTGGAAGTCTTGGTGGATGGCGAGGTGTATCGCACGCGCTCGGTCTCCCCGGGGCGCGGCAGCGGCGCCCGGCGTTTGGATTCCGCCGGGCAAATGACGGCCGTGCGCAGCCCGTCCAACAACGGGATCCCCGCCTCGCGGAATTCTTCACGACCGCCGTCGGCCGAGAGCAAGCGTCAGCCTGCGGCCCGCTCGCCCTCTTCTCGTCCACCTGCCAAGCGCGGCAACGGCGAGTAAGTCACGCGCCGGCTGGGCTCACGCAAGATCAGCGAGAGCAACCCAGGCAGCAAAAACATCGTGAGCAGCGTCGAAAAGGCGATGCCGCCGATGACCACCGTCGCGAGCGGGCGTTGCACCTCCGCGCCTGCGCCATGAGCGAGCGCCATCGGTAAGAAACCGAAGGCTGCCACGGCGCCGGTCGTGAGTACGGCGCGCAAAGTGTGCGTCGCCCCTTCGCGAACCGCTTCGTCTAGCGGCCAACCGCCGAAGATCTTCGACTTCACCTCGCTCGCCAGCACCACGCCGTTCAGCACGGAAACGCCGGCCAAGGCGATGAAACCGACGGCCGCAGGAATGCTGAACGGCAGCTCGCGCGCCGCCAGCGCCAAGATCCCGCCGATGAGCGAGAGCGGCACGACCGCGAACACCGACAGCGCATAACGCACGTTGCCGAACATCCACAGCAGCATGCCGAACACGATGGCGAGCGCCATCGGGACGACGAGCGCCAATCGCTTCTGCGCGCGCTCGAAGTTCTCGAACTGACCGCCCCAGGTGATCGCGTAACCAGCGGGCGGCTTCAGTCGAGCGTCCACTTTTGCGCGTGCCTCGTTCACCCAGGAGACCAGATCGCGGCCACGCAGGTTGACCTCGACGCGAACGGTGCGCGTCAGATCCTCACGCCGCACTTGCGAGGGCCCTTCCGACTCGACGATGTGCGCGACTTCCGAGAGCGGCACGCTGCCGCCATTCTTGGTTTCGACGAACAGCCCACCCAGGGCGGCCGTGCTGGGCGAATTGGGCGGCATCACGAGCCGCATTTCGAAGCGTTTTTGACCTTCGTAGATGTGGCCCACGGGCACGCCGACGCGCGCCGCGCGCACCACCTCCAGCGCATCTTCCGCGCGGATCCCGTAGCGGGCGAGGCGCGCGCGATCGGGGGTGACCGTGATCTCCGGCGCCCCGAGCACGCGTTCGACGCGCACGTCACCCGAGCCGCGAACGTCACGCACGATACTGGCGACCTCCTCGCTCAGCCGCTTGAGTTCTTCCAAACTTTCGCCAAAGAGCGCGATCTGCACGTCCGCTCGCGAGCCACTGATGAGCTCGTTGGTTTTGTCTTCGATCGGTTGCGAGACCGAGACGAACGTCCCAGGCACTTCGCTTTCGATGGCGTGCTTGATGAGCTCGGACAGTCCGTCCAAGTCGTGGGCGCTCGTCCATTCCTTTTCGGGTTTGAGGTGCACGAAAATATCCGTGTTGTCATTGCCCACCGGGTCGATGGCGACCTCGGCGCGGCCGGTCATGCCCAGGCTCGTGACCACCTCCGGAAAGCGACGCAGCACTCGTTCAGCCGCTAAATCCAGCTCTTTTGCCTGAGCCAAGCCGATGGAAGGTGCCCGGCGCACGGTGACCACCGCGTCGCCTTCGGCGATCCGCGGCACGAAATCCGCGCCCCCGCGTGCCAGCAAGGCAAAGCTGCCGACCAACGCCGCCACGCCCACGAAAATGAGCGCGAAGCGCTGGCGGATGGCCCAAGGCAACGCTCGCTCGTAGAGCTGACCGAGATAGCCGATCCAACGCGGGCCGTGCCCCTTGGCCGGAGGCACGAAGATCGTGAGCAGCGCCGGGAAGAACAGCACCGAGTACACGAGCGCACCGAATAGCGCGCAGGCCATGGTCACCGCCATCGGTTTGAACATCTTGCCCTCGATGCCTTCGAGCGAGAGCAACGGCAAGTACACGAGCATGATGATCGCCACCGAGAAGGCGACCGGGCGCGCCACAGCGCTCGCGATTTCAGAATAGGCGCCATCGCGCGCACGTCTGATCAGTGACTTTCCGGCGAGAGCCGCAATGGTCGATTCCAAAATAACGATCGGACCGTCGACCAGAAAACCAAAATCAATCGCGCCCAAACTCATCAAATCGCCGGTGATCTCGAAGTAGTGCATCCCGAACAGCGCGATCGACATCGACGCGGGAATGCCCAAAACCACGACGAATGCGCCGCGCAATGAGCCCAAGAACAGCGCCAATACCAGCGTGACCACGAGCGCGCCTTCGATCAAATTACGCGTCACTGCGCCCAAGGTGCGGGCCAAAAATTCCGAACGATCGTAGATCGGGTCGATCACCACACCGGGCGGCAGCGTCGCTTGGATCTCGGCGATGCGCGCCTTGACCCCGAGCACCACGTCCCGGCTGTTGGCGCCGACCAGCATCATGGTCACGCCCGTGACCGCTTCCCCTTCCCCGTCCCGAGTGATGGTACCGAAGCGCATCGCGGACCCAACCTGGGCCTTGCCGATGTTCCGCACCAAGATCGGCGTACCATCGTCACTGGTGCGGATCACGACCGCGTCGATCTCTTGCTCGTTCGCGAGCAGACCCACACCGCGGAGCGTGAGCGCTTCGCCCTTGCGCTCGATGTAGCCACCGCCGACATTCACGTTGGCGCGCGATAGCGCCTCGATGACATCCGAAAGCGTGACGCGGTAGCCGTGTAAGCGCGCGGGGTCGACCACGACTTGGTACTCTTTGAGATCCCCGCCCATCGTGTTCACTTCGACGATGCCCGGGCTTTGCCGCAATTTTGGCGCAATTTCCCAGTCGAGCAGGGTTCGGAGCTGCATCGGCGAGTGCTGCTCGGAACGCACGACGAATTGAAAAATCTCGCCCAGCCCACCCGAGACCGGCGAGAGCTGCGGTTTCCCCGCACCAGCGGGCAGATCCGCTTCCACTGCGCGCACGCGTTCCAGAACCATTTGCCGCGCCAGCCAGATGTCGACTCCGTCGCGGAAAACCGCCGTCACCGCGGACAAGCCCGAGCGCGAAACCGAACGGAGTTCGCTCAGATTCGGCGTGCCGTTCAGCGCGGTTTCAATCGGATACGTCAGCGAACGCTCGACTTCGACGGGCGAGAGG
>Ga0207687_10002725_pt1 | contig 11959 bp, 14 predicted proteins | sample KBSM54metaG_FD_184399 | JGI IMG/M metagenome (GOLD analysis project Ga0207687, IMG submission 184399) | Miscanthus rhizosphere microbial communities from Kellogg Biological Station, Michigan, USA - KBS M5-4 metaG (SPAdes) (version 2) | ecosystem: Host-associated > Plants > Roots > Rhizosphere >... | reverse complement strand
GGGGTGATCCTGTGGAAGAAGCAGGACCTGAGTGCGACCTTCGACGCGCTGGCCAACGAAGCCGCGCGAAGTCCCGTGCCCGTCCGATGGATCCTCGATGCCACGCGGCAATGGGGGGCGGAGGCTGCCGCGCCGGTGTTCGATTTCGCGGCCGAGCACATCAAGGATGGTGTGGTTGCCATCGGCATCGGCGGTATTGAGGCGGAAGGTCCCGCCCTGTGGTTTCGCGACTTGTATGCGAAGGCGCGCGATCGAGGACTGCGTCTTACTTGCCACGCGGGTGAGACCACCGATGCGCAGAGCGTCTGGGATGCACTGGAAATCGGCGCCGAGAGAATCGGCCACGGCATCCGCGCGGTTCACGATGCAAAGCTTCTGGCGCAGCTCCGGGAAAAGAACATCCCACTTGAAGTCTGCATCACCAGTAACCTCCGTACCGGTGCCGTTACCTCGCTCGCGGATCACCCGGTACGGAAGTTGTTCGACGCGGGCGCGCCGATCATCTTAAACACGGACGATCCCGCGCTGTTCGAGTGTACACTCGAATCGGAGTATTATCTGGCGGCGCGCGTCTTCGGATTCACTCCGGAAGAACTGAGCGCCATCGCGGCCAATAGCCTCAAGTACGCGTTCGCTCCTGCTGCAAAGCCTTGACGGTCGCCTCCAGCTCCGCCACTCTCCGGGCCAGCTCATCGATCAATTGACCCGCCGGATCGGGAAGATTCCCGTGCTCCAGGGCATCGGTGGGATCCATGCCGCTTACTACGCGTCCGGGAATTCCCACCACGGTCGATTGATCCGGCACCGGGCGCACGACCACGGATCCGGCGCCGACCTTGGAGTAATCGCCAACGCGGATGTTGCCCAGGATCTTCGCTCCGGTGCCGACCACCACGCCGTTGCCGATGGTCGGATGCCGCTTGCCCGTGACCTTGCCGGTGCCGCCCAGCGTGACGCCCTGGTACAGCAGCACGTCGTCGCCGATCTCGGCCGTCTCGCCAATCACGACGCCCATCCCGTGATCGATGAAGAATCGTTTGCCGATGGTCGCGCCCGGATGAATCTCGATTCCGGTCACTGCTCGCGAGAACTGGCTGACGATCCGTGCCGGCGTGAACCAACCGGCGCCATACAGCCGATGCGCCATGCGATGCAACAGCACGGCGTGAAACCCGGGGTAGCACAGCACGATTTCGAGCACGCTGCGCGCCGCCGGATCACGCCGGAACACGGTGTCGATTTGCTCGCGAACCGTCTTGAACACTTAACAGTATTATGCTGGAGTGGTGCGTCTCACGTTAGTCATCCTTATCCTCACGATCGCGCTCGGCGGTTGTTCCTCGCCTGCGCCTCAGGCTACGACCAAGCAAGGCCCCGTCGAAGTAACCGGACCTGCCACCACCACCAGCAAGCACCCGCTCGCAAAGTACATCGAGCTGGCGGGCTTCCGCTTGGCCGAGTCCAAGCCCGGAGAGCTGGAAGTGAAGTTCGTGGCGATCAATCATTCGGAGGCGGACTTAGGGGACCTGGGACTTACGATCCGCCTCAAGACCACTGCCGCCAAGCCCGAAGATCCACCCGTAGCGGAGTTCATGGCGAAGGTTCCCTCGCTCGGCCCGCTCGAAATCCGCGACATCAGCGCCAAGGTATCCACGAAACTGCGGATCTATGAACTCCCGGACTGGCAGTTCATGCGCGCCGAGTTCGATATCACCTCGCCTGCTCCTTAAATGGAGATGACGGAACGTCTCTATTATCAGGATTGCTATCTTCGCGAGTTCACAGCTCGCGTCCTTGAGGCCAACGGCAATCGTGTGTACCTCGATCGCACGGCCTTCTATCCCACTTCCGGCGGGCAACCTTTCGACCTGGGTTCGCTGGGAGGCGTCGCTGTGCGGGAGGTCAGCGACGAAGAGGACCGGATTGCCCATGTCATGGAGTCACCCATCAGTGGCGACGTTCAGGGAATTCTAGACTGGCCGCGCCGCTACGACCACATGCAGCAGCACACCGGGCAGCATCTGCTCTCCGCGGTGCTGGAGGAACTGTTCAAGATCCGCACGGTCAGCTTTCACCTCGGTACCGAGGTCTCGACCATCGATGTGGACACGCCCTCGCTTGCCCCTGAGCAACTCGAACGCGTCGAGGAGCGCTGCGCGGAAACGATCGCCCAGACGCGTCCGGTGCAAATCACCTTCGAAGACGCGTCGACCACTTTGGAACTTCGCAAAGCATCGGAGCGTACCGGCACGCTGCGGATCGTCACTATCGACACGCTTGACCGCAGCGCTTGCGGCGGGACACATGTAAGAACAACGGCGGAGATCGGCCTTGTCCTCACGGGCAAATCGGAAAAGATTCGTGGGATCACGCGGCTCGAATTCGTCTGCGGAAGTCGCGCGCTGCGGCGTGCGCGGTCTGACAACCGGCTGGTGGCTGCCATTGGGCGCGCGCTGTCGGTTCCGCCGGAGCAGACTCCCGAGCTGCTCGCGGGCCTGATCGAAAAGAACAAAGCTCTCGAAAAGACCGCCCAGCGTTTGGCGACGGAGCTCGCCCGGCGTGAAGGGAAGGAATTGTACCTGGCAGCCGAGCCCGGCCCGGACGGCATCCGCCGCCTGATCCAGCGCGGGCCTATCGACGATGCAATGCGTGCCCGCGCCCAGGCGTTTATAGCCGACGAGAAGGCCGTATTCCTTGCGATCTGCGATCAGCCGCCTTCGCTGCTCCTGGCTGCTTCGGCCGATTCGGGGATCCACGCCGGCGATCGCATCAAAGCGGCCATGGCGGCGGCGCATGGACGGGGCGGGGGGAACCAGCAACTGGGGCAGGGCAGCGTCCCGGATGCCGCGGCACTCGCCAGCGCGGAGGCTTTGCTACGCTGAAGTTTATGGTTGAGAATACGAGGCGCTTTGAAGCCGGACCCGATCCTTTTGGACGCACCTGGGAAGTGGAATTCCGGTGGCTGCAGACGGGCATCTCCATCCGCCACGCCGATACGGTCGACGTCAAGTTCGTTTTGTGGACGGAAGGTCCCGGTGAAAAAGAAGACAAGCAGGAGAAAGTGATTGCTTTGCCGCACCCCCATCTGTTGACGCTCAGTGCGGAAACCGGCCATGCGCTCACCGACCCGTGGTGCATGCGGCTGGCTGCCCGGCACCTGAAATACATGATCGAATCCGGTGAGGATCTCGAGAAAACCCTGGTTACGCTGTCGCTTCCAGCCATGCAGCGAGTTGCCAGTGATTTGCAGCCCGTCTGAGCACGTTGGGATACAGCACGGTACCGCCCGGAGGCTGTCCTGCGTGGTAAAACAAAAATCATAAGATGCAAACGCGAGCGAGGGGAGATCGGAAATGATCCACTGTCCGCTGTGTAATGCGGGGATTGACGTAGACGAAGAAGAGCTCGACGAAGGCGATTCCCTCATCTGCGAAGAGTGCGGGAAGAACCTTAACGTCAGTGGCGTGTCACCGCTGGAGCTGACTCCAGATGACGACGACGATGACGACGAAGATGACGACGAAGACGGGGAATACGACGAATACGACGACGATGACGAGGACGAAGATGAGGACGAGGAGGAAACCTAAACCGAGCTCCGTCCTTCTGCTTCCGGCCTTGTTCCTGGCGCAAGTCCTCTTCGCGCAAGGCAAACAGAAAGCTGAACCGTACGCCGTGATTGCCGGAACCGTGTTCCGCGACCCTGGATTCGCACAGCCCGGAGCATCCGTCGTTCTGGCGCTCACGACCGCTCCCGCGAAGAAACTACAGCGTCAAATCAGCTCGCCGAGAGGCGAATTCACCTTCCGGGTCCCGGCCAGTCCCAATCGCTACCTGATAACCGCTACATTAAAGGGGTTTCAGACTGCTCGCGAAGAGATTGAAATTCAAGACCAGGAGCAGATCAATGCAACTCTCTTGCTGGTCCCAGAGTCTAAGAAGGGGAGGTAACTGGTTTATGCAACGGCACATGCACCGATCGTCGCGCACCGGCTTTTCACGGACCATGCTGGCGGTAGTCTTAGCGGTGGCATGCGCCCAGCTCCTGCCGGCCCAGAAAAACAAGGACAAGGAAGATCCCACTGTCCGCAGCCTGCAAGGCCAGGTGAACGATCCCGACGACAAGCCGGTGGCCGGCGCCGTGGTCCAGTTGAAAGACACCAAGACCCTCCAGGTCCGTTCCTTCATCACGCAGACGAATGGCGATTACCGTTTCTCCGGCCTGCGAGCCGACACGGACTATGAGATCAAGGCCGACTTCAGCGGTATGAGCAGCGACAACAAGCGGCTGAGCAATTTCGATACCCGCAAGATCGCCACGGTCAATCTGAAGTTGAATAAGAAATCTGATCAGGACAAGTCAAAATAGTCTGCCCTCTCGGCTGCTCGCATTCGCCGGCGCAATCGCCGCGCTCCTGCCTGCGGTTTTAGCTCAAGACACCACTCCGGATATTGTCTTCGAGCATGCCACGGTCATCGATGGAACCGGCGCGCCACCGCGCAAGAACGTCACCGTTGTCATCAGCGGCGGACGCATCCTGTCTATTGATCCGACCGCCGGCCAGAGCGTCAAGCCGGCGCCCAATACTCGTGTCATCGACGCCACTGGTCAATTTCTAATACCGGGCCTGTGGGATATGCACTTTCATATGGATCCCCAGGGAAACTCGCTGCGTACGCTGGCCGCCAACGGCATCACCGGCATTCGCGAGATGTATTCCCGGATCCCGATCGCAACTTTGGGGGCGTGGCGCGCCCGTTCTGAGAATCCACGGATTGCCGCCGCGGGGTTCCTGGATGGACCGCTGATGCGGACCTCCGAGTTAACCCCGGATGCCTTCGCGGTCGGGAACGCGGATGAAGCCCGGCTGGCGGTGACCCTGCTCAAGGCCAGTGGTGCGGACTTCCTCAAGGTCTATAACAGCCTGCCGCGCGACGCGTACTTCGCAATCGCCCAGGAATCCAAACGACTCGGCATTCCGTTTGCCGGCCACGTGCCCGAAGCGATCAGCGTGGCAGAGGCTTCGGAAGCCGGCCAGCGTAGCCAGGAACATCTGCTAAACATTCTGCTGGGATGTTCCACGCGCGAAGAAGAATTACGCGCTCAGCGGATCGTCACCATGTACGACCCGGCTATTTCCCCCGTCGATCGCGCGCTGGAGCTCGGGTTTCCCAATCCCCAGGGCGTGTTCGAGAGCTACGATGAGGCGAAAGCCGCGGCGCTGTTCAAAACCTTCGTGAAGAATGGCACCTGGCAGACGCCCACGCTCACTCTGCTCCAGAGTTTCGTGGCGGATCGGGAGCGAGCCCGCCGGACAGTGTACATGCAGGATCTGTCTCCGGAAGTCTTCGACGGGTGGATGGCCCGCATCCAAGCGTTGCTGGATCGTTATAAGAAGCTGATGCGCGACATGCATCGTGCGGGTGTCGAGTTTTTGGCGGGCACGGATACCGGGCCAAACAACCCCGTGCCGGTGGGAATCGGCTTGCATAACGAGCTGGAACTGCTGGTTGAATCCGGGTTCACGCCCATGGAAGCTCTGCAAACGGCGACGCGTAATCCCGCCCGCTATTTCGGCACGTTGAAAGACATGGGCACGATCGAGCCGGGCAAACTTGCCGATGTGGTGCTGCTATACGCCGATCCGTTGGATGATATCCGCAACACGCGGAAGATCAGCCTGGTGGTCCTGCGGGGACGAATTAACCAAAACTAAACGCGGGGACAGCCCGCCGATTTCGGCGAAATACCCCGGACCACGCAGGGTTCGTTCATCGAAATCGGAGGCAGTCCCCTTGCGGCTGCCTCGCGACGTTAGTCACCGCAGCGTTCCACTTGAACCAGGCAATTGTAGAAGGTCGGGCCGCCGCCCATATCGGTGAGCCTGTCCGAGGTGAGCACGTTCACATTGCGGGCATCCGACGCGCGCTTGAGCCAGCGAGTGGAGGGTGAGCGCACGACTCCCGCCTGCACTACGCCATCGACATGGGCTTTCAGGAGCAGACTGCCGCGATCGTTGAACACTCGCACCCGGTCACCCGTACGGATCGCCCGCGCCTCGGCGTCCGTTGGATGAAGATGCAGGATCGCAGTGTCTTCGTCGACGGCGTCGCGATTGCCGAAGGTCGAGTTCATGCTGTCGTCGTTCTTGGAGGAAATCAGCTCTAGCGGATACTTGGCGCGGAGCGCGTTATCGCCGTGGCGTGATTCCACAGGAGGCGTGTATTCGAGCGCATCTGCTCCGAATTCACACTTGCCTGACGCTGTACCGAATCCGCCTTCCGCGAAGGGCAAGAACGGCTGGTTGCCGGGCGCCACATTGAGACGGACGAAGTGCTCGCGGTCCAGGCGCTCCAGCGTGATTCCGTCCAGAAATGGATGCCCCGAATTCAACAGCGTCCGGATCATGTCGTCTTCGGTATCGCGGAAGCAGGCATCGTCGAAGCCCATGCGCAGCGCCAGCGCGCGAAAAGTATCTACGTTCGAGCGAGCCTCGCCAGGAGTCGGCAGCGCGGGCCGAGCCAGCGGCAGGTAATGATGCCCGTAGGCGAAATAGATGTCCGTGTGCTCGAGAAACGTGGTGGCAGGCAGCAGGATGTCGGCGTAGTCGGCTGTATCGGTCTGGAGCTGTTCGAGGACCACGGTGAACAGGTCTTCGCGTTGCAGCCCGCGCAGCACCACGTTTTGATCCGGCGCGACGGCGGCCGGATTCGAGTTGTATACCACCATCGCCTTGACCGGCGGCCCATCCAGCTCCGTGAGAGCCTTGCCGAGCAAGCTCATATTGACGATGCGCGCCTCGCGCCCTAGAGCCGAACGATTCTGCAACTCGGGCATCTCAAGACCGGCGCGATTGAATTGAAACGTCTGGGACGTCGATAGCTGCAATCCGCCGCCCGGCTCGCGCCACGATCCGATAAGGGCGGGAAGAGCCGCGATGGCCCGGACAGCCGCGCCGCCTTGCTCGCTGCGCTGGACGCCGTAGTTGACGCGGATCGCCGCAGGCCGCGTGGTTGCATACTCGCGTGCGAGTTGCAGTATGTCTTGGGCCGCAAGGCCCGTGAGCGAAGCCACACGCTCGGGTGGATAGTTGGCGGCACGATCGCGTAGCGCGTCGAAGCCGTTAGTGTATCGGTCCACGTAATCGGCGTCGTGCAGTTTTTCGCCGATGATGACGTGCATCAAGCCCAGCGCCAAGGCGAGATCGCTGCCGGGGTTGATGGCGAAGTGCTGATCGGCCAGCGCCGCCGTGCGCGTGCGGATCGGATCGATCACCACCAGCTTTGCGCCGTTGCGCCGCGCCTCCACGATGAACGGCCACAGGTGGATATTCGCACCGTGAATGTTGGCGCCCCAGGCGATGATCAGCTTGGACAGCCGGAACTGCTCGGGCTCGGTGGCATAACGGAAACCGTTCGCGGCGGTGAGCCCCGCGGCTCCAGCGGTCGCGCAAATAGTCCGGTCCAGTCGCGACGCGCCCAGGCGATGGAAGAATCGACGATCCATGCCAGCGCCGTTCAGCATCCCGAGTGTGCCGCCGTAGCTATAGGGCAGGATCGCCTCGGGGCCAAACTCACGCGACACGTTTGTTAACTGCGTTGCAATTGTGGCGAGAGCCTCATCCCAGGAAATCCGCTCGAACCGGCCCTCGCCCTTGGCGCCCACGCGCTTTTGAGGATACAGCAGACGGTCGGGCGAGTATTCGCGTTCCAGATATTGCGCAACCTTGCCGCACAGGAAGCCCTGGGTGACGGGATGGCTTGGGTCGCCTCGCAGGCGGGTGGCGCGGCCGTTTTCCACCTGCACCAGCATGGAACAGCAATCCGGACAGTCTAGCGCGCAGACCGAATGGACCGTTTCCATACCTCAGAATAACTCGATTTGTTAGGGGAAAGTCGTGCGCAGGACGCCGGCCAGCCGGTAGCCCGCGAGCGCGACACGGCGCGTGGCGATTCGTTCGGCCGCGGCATGATAATCGGGAGGCAGGGGAGTGCCGGCATTCTTATCGGTGCTGATTTTCAGCTTACCTTTGCGATACACGGCGGATACGGCGAGATCGAAGCTTTGGTGGGCCCACTTCTCGAAGTGCGGTTCAGCGGAAGCCTTACGAGGTTCTCGTTCCTGCGCGTTTTCGATTTTTGTAGCGAGGTCGCGAGCAGGATCGTAACGATCGTCTGTCAGCAGGATGTTGTCCCAGTAGGCATGCAGGTTCTGGGTCGTGGGATTCGAGGGATCGGGACGAATGAAGAACAAGTTTCCTCCGCGGTCTCCTTCTGGAAATTGGGTGGTGAACAAAGACACTGCGTGGAGCGGCTGGTGGGAATCGCCCAGGAGATGAAAGATCCAGCACAGCGCCACGGCCTTCTGGGCATCCATCTGAGGACCGGGCGCCGCGGTCTGAAGAATCGCTAGGTTCTGCTTAAACGCCTCGACCATGTTTTCGCTGGGAGGAGCCGGCGCCGGTACCGAAGCGGGCTGGCCTTTCGGCTTGTAAGGATAGTCGATGTAATGCCACACGGGATGATCGAATTCCTTGTCGCCGCGAATATCGTCAGGCCAGCGCGCCGCGAGCATGAACAGAAACCGACCCTGATCCTGCTCGTTCATCCCAACCAGTTGCGGCTTCCAGCGCGATTCGTATTGCGGGTGCTGGCGGAGAATCGCGATGACGCGGGCTAGGGTCGAAGGACTGGTCTTTAGGAGTTCGTCGTAGGCGATCGCGCCAGTCACCATATGTCCGGAGCGGTTCCATGCGAGGCTTGGTCCCGCGACGAGTACTACGGCCATGGCGGCGATGACGAGCTTCCGGAACATTTCCACTATTCTCACATGGCTTTTTCAAAAGGCTGGGCGTGATAGGGTGGAGGCATGACGTTCCGCCCACCAGACGCCCCGCTTCCAGCAGCGAAGAAGCCGGCGAAGGGGATGACGCGGAAGGCTTTTGGTGAACTTCTGAAGCGGGTCATTAAGCCAGACTCTCCCAAGGCTCCTCCGAAATCGTCTTAGGACCTGGTTTTTTCGGGGCGCTTGCATTTTCCCTTTTGTTCGCCTAGAATAACCGCATGGCTCTCACCAAACGCCAAAAGGAATTCCTGGATTTTCTCGCGGGCTTCCTGGAGAAGAATGGCTACTGCCCGAGCTATGAAGAGATCGCCGACGGCCTCAGTCTGGCTTCCCTTGCCACGGTACACAAGCACATCCTGGCACTCGAATCCAAGCATTACTTAAAGCGGGGCTTTAACCAAAGCCGGTCGCTCGAAATCGCAACCAAGTACTACGATGAGCAGCGCCAGCATCGCCAGGCGCCGCCTCCGCTCGAAATCCCTCTGCTGGGCCGGATCGCTGCGGGTGCGCCTGTGGAATCGCTGGCTGGAAACGACACGGTCAGCTTCGCCGACTTCACTGCCGACCCAAACACCTATGCCTTGCAAGTGCGCGGCGAGTCGATGGTCGAAGATCACATTTGCGACGGCGATTACGTGCTGGTGGAGCGCGCGGCCACAGCTCGGGATGGCGAGATCGTGGTGGCTCTGGTCGACGGCACGGAAACCACGCTTAAACGGTTCTACAAGGAGGCCGGCGATCGAGTCCGGCTCCAGCCTGCCAACGCCGCCATGAAGCCGATCTACGTCCCGGCGTCCTCGGTCGCGATCCAGGGCAAGGTGCTCGCGGTTCTTCGCAGGTACTAAGCTTCAGCGCTCTTCGAGGTGCTTGAGTCTGGCGTCCAGAACTTCTTCCACGCGATGAAGCTCGGACCGCCAAAGGTCCTTCATTTCCTCGAATCGGCTGTCCACTCGGTCGAAGCGGCGATCGACCTCATTGAAACGTTGGTCGACCTGATTGAACCGCACGTCGATGTAATGCCGAAGATCGCCCAAACGGGCGTTAACATCGCCCAAACGGGCGTTATTGATCAGGATCCCTATCAGGACCGTGATCATGGTCGGCACAGATGCCAGGGCAATGGCGAGAATCGGAGATTCAGTCATGCGACCTAGTTCAAGCATAGCGGGTTTTGTCTCAGGGTTTTTCGTTGTAGCCTGAAGGTCTGTCGGCTCTAAAAACAACACCGCTGAACGCGATTCATCGCCGTCTAGGGGCGAAGATGATCGACTTCGGCGGCTGGGACATGCCGGTGCAATATGCCAGTTTGCTCGAGGAGCATCACGCGGTGCGCCAGCGCGTGGGTCTGTTCGATGTTAGCCACATGGGCGAGATCGAGGTTCGCGGGAAGGAAGCCCTGAGGCTGGTGAACTATGTCACCACCAACGATGCCTCGCGGCTGCGGATTGGCCAAGCGCAGTACTCCGGCCTGCTGTACGAGCATGGAGGGTTCGTCGATGACATTCTGGTTCATAAGGTCGCGGACGACGATTACTTTCTGTGCGTGAACGCGTCTAATCAGGACAAGGATTACCAACATATCCTCACTTACAATCGATTCGACGCGACAGTCGAGAACGCGGGAGGGCGCTATGCGCAGCTTGCCGTGCAGGGTCCGCTTGCTCTCGATACTCTGCAGAAACTGACGCCGGTTCCGCTTGAGCCCCTCCGCTATTATCATTTTGTCGATGGGGCGGTAAGTGGCGCGCCGGCGCGGATCGCTCGCACGGGCTATACCGGCGAGGATGGTTTCGAAATATATCTTCCGCCCGCCGACGCGGCGCGCATCTGGGACGAGATCCTGACGGCAGGCGCCGAATTCGGGATCAAGCCGTGCGGTCTGGGAGCACGCAACACGCTGCGCCTGGAAGCGGCGATGGCTCTTTACGATCACGAGATTCACGCATCCATTACGCCGTGGGAAGCGGGGCTGGGCTGGATCGTCAAGATGGACAAGGGGGAATTTGTCGGACGCCAAGCGCTGGCGTTTCAGAAAGACCGCGGCATCATGCGCAAACTAGTTGGATTCGAAATGGCCGGGCGCGGCATCGGCCGCGACGGATACGAAGTGTGCATCAAAGGTATGGGAGCGGGCTGGGTAACTAGCGGAGGACCGTCTCCCACGCAAAACAAGAATATCGGCCTGTGTTACCTGCCTTGCGCGAACGCGGAAACGGGCCGGTCGATCCAGATTATGGTTCGGGGCCAGGCCGTGGACGCAGTCACCGTGCCGACTCCGTTTTACAAAAGGACGAAATAAATGGACCCAGAGAATCTCCGCTATACCAAAGAGCATGAGTGGGTGCGCGTCGAAGGCGATACCGGAACCATCGGCATCACTTTTCACGCTCAAAAGGAATTGGGCGATATCGTGTATGTGGATCTTCCCAAGCCCGGCACACTCTTACAACAGAATAAGACCATCGGCTCGGTGGAATCCGTCAAAGCGGTTAGCGATATTTTCACCCCTGTTTCGGGAGAAGTCGTGGAAGTCAACGCAACGCTTGCGGAATCGCCTGAAATCCTCAACAAAGATCCGTACGGCTCGGGATGGCTTGTTAAGATCAAATTGTCGGAGCCAGGCGAGGCCGGTAAGCTCCTTACGGCCGCCGAATACCAAGCTTTCGTCGGAACGGAATCGTCTTAATTGCGCTATTTACCGAAGTCTGATATCGAGCGTCGCCAGATGCTCGATACCACCGGCCTATCCACGCTCGAAGACCTGTACTCACATCTTCCGGCAGACGTGCGTTTCCAGGGCGAGCTGAATATTCCTCACGGCAAAAGCGAGTACGAGATCGTCGATTACTTTCGCGCCCGCGGCCACGAAAACGCGAATTCGCACGCGAATTTCCTGGGAGCGGGCGTGTATCATCATTACCGCCCGGTACTAGTGGACACCGTGGTTTCACGCGGCGAGTTTCTGACTTCCTACACGCCATACCAAGCCGAGATTTCGCAGGGCACGCTCACAGCGATCTTTGAATTCCAGACCATGATCTGCCAGTTGACGGGCATGGATGTGGCCAATGCTTCGATGTATGACGGATCCACGGCCGTGCCCGAAGCCGCAAT
>Ga0207687_10002723_pt1 | contig 11963 bp, 11 predicted proteins | sample KBSM54metaG_FD_184399 | JGI IMG/M metagenome (GOLD analysis project Ga0207687, IMG submission 184399) | Miscanthus rhizosphere microbial communities from Kellogg Biological Station, Michigan, USA - KBS M5-4 metaG (SPAdes) (version 2) | ecosystem: Host-associated > Plants > Roots > Rhizosphere >... | reverse complement strand
GTGCTCGCGCTCGCCTGGCTGGCGGTGGTGCTGTCGATCGGATCGATCGGGCTGTTGTACTGGCTGATCCGCCGTTCGGCCGCGACCTCGGTGGCAAGCCTGTTCTATCTGGTGCCGGCAGTGACCTCGCTGATGGCCTATTTCCTGTTCGGCGAGCGGCTCGATGCGATCGCCATCGCCGGTATGGCGGCCTGCGCCGCGGCAGTGTTCCTGGTCAACCGCCGCAGGATATGAATCCGATCTCGCGGACTCGATACGCGCTGACACCAGACCCCAGAACCTTAGACCCCAGGTGCGCAATTGCGCACCGGGGAATCTCGATGCGATCTCTCGATCGTCACCTGGGCGGTCACTTGGGCTGCGGCACGATCCGGATATATGGCTTCGGCGATTTCCAGCCCTGCGGATAGATCGTCTTGGCTTCGTCGTCGGTGACGGAGCCCGCGATGATGACATCTTCGCCCTGTTTCCAGTCGGCCGGCGTCGCGACGCGGTGCTTCGCAGTCATCTGCAGCGAGTCGATCGAACGCAGGATCTCCTGGAAGTTACGCCCCGTCGTCATCGGATAGACCATCACCAGCTTGATCTTCTTGTCCGGCCCGATGACGAAGACGTTGCGGACGGTCTGGTTATCTGCGGGAGTCCGCGTCAGCGGATCGCCAGAAGTGGAAGCCGGCAGCATGTCGTACAGCTTGGAGACATTGTAGTCGGTGTCGCCGATCATCGGGTAGTTCGGCGCCGCTCCTTGCGTCTCCTTGATGTCCTCTGACCATTTCGAATGGCGATCGACGGCATCGACGCTCAGCCCCATCAGCTTGACGCCGCGCTTGTCGAATTCCGGCTTCAACTTTGCCAGCGCGCCGAGTTCGGTGGTGCAAACCGGCGTGAAATCCTTGGGATGCGAGAATAACAGCGCCCAGCTACTGCCGATCCAGTCGTGGAATTTGATCTTGCCCTCGGTGGTCTGGGCTTCGAAGTCCGGGGCGATCGCGCCAATCTGGAGTGCCATGTTTCGACCTCATGTTATTCTAGTTACAGGGAAATTCGGCTTGAGCGATATAGGAACTGGCGGCGTGCAAGTGAACCACCGGCCGCAAAAAGGTGAACCTTTCCGCCAGGCAGGGAACTCCTAGCATTTTCTTGCTCCCAGCGCGCGCCTGCGACGAAAAAACCACACCGGCCGGAACGCTCCGGATTGCCCCGATATTGCCTTTTATGCACCGCATTACGCCCGGCCCGGATTGCCGGCGCCATGAACCGCGGCCGATGCCACAGCGACCAATTGGCAACCATCTAAAAATCAGGGAATGCGAGTTTCGAATCGTTAACCAGTCGTTTACGCCCGCATGGAAATGCTGGACCAGAGAAGAAATTGAGAAGTGCAATTATGTCTGCCCCTAATACCAAGGCCGCCGAAGCCGGCGTCCTCCAACCATCCTGCCGCAAGACCGCGGCCCACGCCCTCACTGTTGTCCGCGACGGTGTGATCACCGGCGAAGGCCCGACAACCAAGGGCCGCATCCATTTTTCCCGCGCGCTCGATGCCGATGACGCCGCCTGGTGCGCGCGTATCCTGACGGCGTCCGCCGTCGAGCATCAGCCGATGAGCCGCGCCGAAGCCGAGGCGCTGTTGGAAATCAGCGACGCTGCCGCCGAGCGCAGCGACGATGGCCGTTTCGACGACCTGCTGGCGAAGGCGGTTGCCCATCATGCGGCGTCCGAGTCGGGCCTGCCGGTGCCGCCGCGCACGGTGGCGTTGTCGCCGGATACCGACATCAAGAGCTGGGCGCCGACGCAGGCCGTCAACATCGACACAAAGGTGCTGGAATGGATCTCCAGCCAGATGCGCGGCAAGCGCCGCTGCAACCATACCCTTGCGGCCATGGTCGCGACGCTGCTCGGCGTCGCCGCGCTGCCGCTGGCCCAGTTGCCGAACGTACTTGATCTGGGGTTGATGTAAGGTCATCTCCAACGAAGGATTTTCGAAAGCGGCGGGGTTCATTCCTCGCCGTTTTTGTTTGGCGGTTTTGCCCAACACAAAGCCGTCATACGCCGCGGCCTTTCGGTTCAATCACTGCTGCCTCTGGAATACTGGATCACCCGCCCCAGTGCGCAATTGCGCACAAGGCGGGGGATGACGACTGAATGTGACACCGCATTCCCGCGGCACCATGTGCGCGAGTTGTGCAAGCCGTTTCGCCCAAAAAGTAAGAGGGCGCAGGGAAGACCGGGTGCGCGCTGCACCCGCGGTCTCGTGCGCAAGATGCACAAGCAAAAACGCACACGAGCATACAGGTTCAGCGGAAACACTCCGGCCTTCCCCGCGCAGTGGTTTACGGCTTACTTCGTGCTCTCCCCGGTGACCGGGCTTTCTTGCCACCGTCGCCCCTGAGAAGCGTTAGCCTCTCAACAACTTGACACCAGCGTCGGGGTGTCAGGACCACACGACTTCGCCGTCCGCTAAAGCCACGCTCGTCAGTCGTAGCTCTCGCGTCCACCGCATCCCACCGCACGTTCGTGACGATCGCGAGCCGCCCCTCTCATCGGGTGAGACGGCGCGAGCTGGTAGCGCTGATTTGCCCGACGGGGAAAGCGGAATATTTTTGCGCGAAGGGATGGACAGGTTTTTGGTGATTTGCCCGTCGTGTTGTTTTGCCGCAGCCAACGCCTCCACATCGTCATTGCCGGTTTCGCGGCGATTATTCGATCACTTCGTCTGCCAGCGTCAGCAAATCGGAGGAGACCTTGATCCCTAGTTGCCTTGCGGCCTTGAGGTTGACCACTAACCAGAACTTGCTGGCTTGTTCGATCGGCAGGTCACCGGGCTTTGCGCCCCGGACAATTTTGGCAGCATAAGCGCCCGCACGCCGAAAGCCGTCCATCGCATCGGTGGAATAGGTCAGGAGCAGGCCGGCCCGCGCCCATTCGGGATAAACGCCCAAGGTCGGCTTTCCCGTCGCCAGAATGTGCGGCATCACGCGGGACATATTGCTGAACAGAAGTGGATCGCCGGAAATGTAGAATGCCCCAGCGCCATCACCCAAAGCTTTCGAAAGGACTGGTTCGAGATCCCCGAGATCAGCCTTGATCTCATAACTTTCAAAGCCGATCCCCAATTGCGCAGTGACCTTACGCAGCGCGGCTTCTTCGGACGTCTCGAGCCGCTCCCCGCCGTAAGCTGCAACTCCGATCATGCCAACTCGCTGGATGTCCGGGACCAAATCCTTGAAAAAGCCAAGCCGCTTTGCGGTCAGGCTTTCCTCGCCGCCCACAGCATTCATCACGTTACCAGTGGCTATCCCGCCCGGCCTCACATAGCTCTGAGCAAGGCCTGCCGCGACCGGGTCGACAGCTATGGCGGTAAATACCAGCGGGACGTCGGTTTGCAGGTTCTGCACAGCGCGAACCGCAAAGGCTGCGGCCACAAAAACCCGAGGTTTCAGCGCGTCCAGTTCTCGGGCCAAGTTAGGCAGCAACGAATAATTGCCATTCGCAAAACGAACCTCAAAGACGTAGTCGCGGCCTTCGACCAGCCCCTCATCCTTCAGGCCGTTACGCACTGCCGCCATTCTTCCTTTGAAGGCTTCCTCGGTGCCCGGATACAGCACCGCCACCAGCGGCAACTTCGTGTCCTTCTGAGCCCGCGCCTGTATCGGCCATGAGATGACCGCGCTTCCCGCCGCTTGTAAGAACGCGCGTCGCCTCATGTATCGCCCCGGCGCTTTGTTCAGTTCGACCCAGCTATCAAACCACGAGTACTATCGGCCTGCCAGCTTCCTGGAAGAACGATCGTTTACTTTCGGACCGGCGGCTTCGCTGCCGACCCGTCCTACGATACCGCGCGGTTGGCTGGATTTAAGGCAGGAGTCCTCTCCGTGTGAGGACCTGCCGCCGTTGGACGAAAGCGCCGGCGCGTCAAAAGAGACGCGCTTTTGAGGCGCATTGCTCGGATCGGTACCGCCGCGGTCAGGCTGCGCCGCGTACAGCGCTAACGATCGGATAAGCAGGGAAGTCCGTGTAACCGACTTCGCCGCGTCGGGTGTAATAAGTTGATCGGTCCGCTTTGGCTAACGGCCAGCCGTGCTTGAGACGCTCGGCAAGGTCGGAGTTTGCGATATATGGTCTGCCGAAGGCGATCAGGTCCACCAACCCGGTTTCGAGCGAAGCTTGGGCGCGCTCACGGTCATTGAAGCCGCCACACCAGATGAAGGCGCCGGGAAACACCGCCCGGGCCTTTGCAAGCAGAGCGTGGTCGAGGTGCCGAGCCTTGAATTCCGCCGTCTCCATATTTCCTTCGGGCATCAACTCGTAGAGCAGATGGATGTATGCCACGCCGCGGCGCCCCAGTTGCTCGGCAAGATACAGAAACGTTTCCTCGGCAAGCGGCTCCGGCGGCATCGAGTTGTACTTGCCGAACGGAGACAGGCGAACACCCACGCGCCCCGGACCGAATTCAGCCACCACCGCATCGACGACTTCCATCAGGAAACGCGTGCGATCTTCCATGCTGCCCCCGCCGTAGCGGTCGGTGCGCGTATTGAGCACCGAGTTCATGAACTGCTCGATCAGATAGCCGTTGGCCGCATGGAGTTCGACACCATCGAATCCGACCTTCCGTGCATTGGCGGCGGCTTTGGCGAAGGTGCCTACCATGGCCGCCACCTCATCCGTGCTCAGCGGCCTCGGCGTCTCCGCAGGCATATAACCCAACCGGCCGTCCGGGCCGTGGGCAAACACCGACGAGCCCTCTGCACGCTGCCCGGTCACGCCCACCGGAGCCTGGCCGTTCGGCAGAATAGAGGAATGGGCCATCCTGCCGACATGCCACAACTGCAGAAAGATCGTGCCGCCATGACGGTGAACCTCATCGGTCACCAGACGCCAGCCCTGCATTTGGGCTTCCGAGTGGATTCCGGGTGTCCTCGCGTAACCGTGACTGGACTGGTCCACGTCGGTGGCCTCGGCAATGATAAGGCCGGCACCGGCCCGCTGGCCGTAATAGGTGGCCATCAGCGCATTCGGGAGGTCACCATCGGTCGGGAGGTCGCCCTCGGACGTACGCGTGCGGGTCATGGGAGGCATGATAATGCGGTTCTTCAGCGGAACAGTGCCGCCAAGCAGTTGAGGTTTGAACAGGTCGGTCATAAATCACCCTTCGATCAGATTTCTGTCGAAGGATATATTGTTCGGCAGTCATTCCGATCTACACACCCTTTGGTCAGTGGTCGGCGGATGAAGATCATCAAGAGACTGCCGGGGTTGCCGGCCGAGCGCGCGCTAGGCGTCATTTCGGGACGCTGGAAGGCGGTCATCCTCCATGTGCTGCTGGATGGCCCGCAACGCACCTGCGACCTTGAGAAGCGCATTGCCGGCATCTCGCAGAAGGTGTTGATCGAGCAACTGCGAGCGCTTGAGGAACACGGAATGGTGAGCCGGCAGCCCAGCGCGGGGCATCGTCAGGTGATCGAATATCTGCTCACCCCGCTCGGCGAAAGCCTGCGGCCCATCTTGGAGTCGGTAATCGAATGGGGAGCCCATCACGCCAAGGAGCTCCATGAGGTCCATAGACTTCTGCCATGCGATGCTGTCGTTCGAGAACGTACTACCTGACGGTTATTGGCGCTGTCCGAGACGCTCAAGCGCGGTTGACCATTTTCCTGTTGAGTCCTTCCTCCGGTCGCTCGGCGATTTGCGTTGGTCGACACTCCCCTTCGATGATAATTAAACTACGATCCAGGCTTCAACGGCTCAAAAAAGGCCGCGCCGCAACGCTCGGCCATAAAGAAATAAGGGAGAGACGCATGGCCAAGGCACCGCCTTCCGCCAAACGCGACCGCATCAAGGCATTCACGCCGGCGCTGGTCGACTACACCAACGACGTCATCTACGGCGACCTGTGGGAGCGAAAGGCTCTCTCGAAACGCGACCGCAGTTTGATTACGGTGGCAGCGCTGGTCGCGACCTATCGGCCTGAACAATTGGTGTCGCATCTGACGCGTGCGATTGATAATGGGGTCACGCAGGAGGAGATCACCGAAGTCATCACTCACATGGCGTTCTATGCGGGCTGGCCCGCCGCGATGTCGGCCGCACAGGTCGCTTACACGGTGCTTGTCGAAGGCAATGAGGGGAAATGACGATGGCCACAGAAATTGTCGTCGGGTTCATCGGGCTCGGCACCATGGGTGGCAGGATGGCCACCAACATTCTCAAGGCCGGATACAAGGTCGTGGTGCATGATTTGCACCGGCAATCGGCCGGCCATCATCTGCAGGCAGGCGCCGAATGGGCGAATACGCCGCGTGCCCTCGCCGAACGGTCCGACGTGATCTTCACCTCGCTGCCCGAGCCGGCTGACGTCGAGCGCGTCGCGCTCGGTGCCGATGGCTTGATCGAAGGTGTCAAAAAGGATGCGGTTTATTTCGATCTGTCGACCAATGCGCAAAGCGTCGTGAAAAAAATTCACGACGCTTTCGCCGCCAAAGGCGTGGATATGCTCGATGCGCCCGTGAGCGGGGGGCCGTCCGGCGCGGCTTCACGCAAGATGGCGATCTGGGTTGGCGGCAACAAGGCCGCCTTTGACAGGCACAAGGCCGTGCTCGACGCGATGGCGGATCGGCCGGCCTATATCGGACCGATCGGCACCGCGACGGTCGCCAAGCTCGTGCACAACATGTCGGGCTATGCGATCACCTGTGCGCTCGCCGAGACCTTCACCATGGGCGTCAAAGCCGGTATGGATCCGGTGGCGTTGTGGGAAGCTGTGCGGCAAGGGGTCGGCGGCCGCCGCTTCACGTTCGACGGCCTGCTCGAACAGTTTCTGCCAGGAAAATACGATCCTCCGAGCTTCGCGCTCAAGCTCGCCACCAAGGACGTCGCGCTCGCGACGGCGCTCGGACGCGAACTCGGCGTACCCATGCGGATGTGCAATCTCGCTTACGCCGAAATGACTGAAGCATGTAACCGCGGCTGGGAAGGCCGCGACTCACGCGCCGTGATGCTCCTGCAACAGGAGCGCGCGGGTGTTGCGATCGCGGCCGATCCGGAGCGCGTCAAGCAAGCGGCGGAACGCGCGAAGTCCGGCTGACGCTTGCACCGGGCAGGCCCGTAGGATGGGTTGAGCTTTTGCGAAACCCGTTGCTCTCACGAACGGCAATTGATGGGTTCGCAAGGGCTCAAACCGGCCTGCGGGCTGCCCGGAGCATCGCGCCTAAAGTTGGGAACCACCTCTTGATCTAAACCAATTGCGCGATGCAACTCAGGCCGTGACCCACGGCGTGTGTCTCCACCCCAACGATGGGTTCCGTTGATCTATATCAACTGTCCGCGTGGAGAGTGTCGCAGCCTTCCGTCTCGGGGGAATTCATAGGGAGGTGATTGTCATGCTTCGCTATCTACTCGCTCCACTAGCCGCACTTGTTTTGCTGACCGCAAGCTTGATCCCCGATGATGCCTATGCTCGCCGTGGTGGTGGCGGCGGCGGCTTCCGTGGTGGTGGCGGCGGCGGCTTTCACGGCGGCGGCATGCGTGGCGGCGGCATGCACGCGGGACGTTTCCACGGTGGCGGCTATCGTGGTGGGGTGCGTCCGTCACATCCCATCGCAGGCCGCCCGGGTCGTCCCGGATATGGATACGCCGGTCGTCCCGGTCGTCCGGGTTACCCGGTCGCGGGCCGAGGGTATTATCGCGGATATGGATACGGCGCGGCGGCAGTAGGAGCGGCAGCGGTTGGTGCCGCAGCGTATGGCGCTTATGGCGCTTACAACAACAACTGCTACGACGCGTACGGCAATTGGATCTGTGCCGGGTATCCTTATTGAGCCTGCCGGGCGTGGCGACGACGCGTCGTTGTCGCCACGCCAGCGCTATCCGCTCACGAACTTGACGCCAGCGCGCGGCAAGTAGCTCAGGCTGAATATCGAAGAGAACTTCCATGATGCTTGAAGAAGGCATCAATCTTCACAGGTTCGCCGGTATCTTGCCAGAACAGCTTTTGACTGAGGCTGGCTGCCACCGCGATGCGGTGGTGGCCGCCGACCAGCGTATGGTCATCCGTTGCTTTGGCGATAATCTCGCCTGCGTCGTCCACGATGTTTCTCATGTGACGCCTCCAATCCAACGCGCCGATCAGCGCCAGGCGATGGTGCGCAATCTATCTAACGTCGTGCCGGCTCCGGGAGTTCCAACCCATGACGATCACGGTTTCCGTATTCGACATGCGCCACATAGCGCACCGCCATTGTGTACCAACCCGCACATAAATTTAGGACGATATGCGAAATTGCAAATACGCTGGCATCGGGCCGTCGCGCGGTCCCCGTGCAAACTCACGCCCTCAGAAGGACTCCTGCCGACCATGCCGCCGGTTGCGTCACCCTGCGAGCTGATCTTCGTCGTTTGCATCCCTTCGGGCCCGTCTAGCTGGCAAGTCGGAGTTCGCCGACACGACCACGCACAAATTGTTGCGTAACTCTCGCCACGCGCTCGCCGAGGTGTTCGGCGGTCAGAAGATCGGATTCGGATGGCGCAAATGCAGGCCCCTGATCGTTGTTCGACTGTGCCGCAGCACCCAGCCAGAAGCCTAGCCGATTGAGGTCCTGCTCGGAGCCGTGCGAATTGTTGTTGCCGGGCGGCAGACCGAGATTGACCCAGTGCATGCCATGTTGTGCCGCGAGGATGGCGAATTGCGTCAGTGTTGCGAGCTTGTCCCCGGACCGTGACGCCGAGTTGGTGAAGCCTGCCGCGATCTTGTCCTTCCAGGCGCCCGTCGCGTAGGCTTTTGACGTCGAATCCATGAAGCTTTTGAACGGTCCGGACGCACTCCCCATGTAGGTCGGAGCGCCGAAGATGATCGCATCTGCAAGTCCAACATCATCCAGGCGGCGTTGAGCCTCGTCTGACGTCAGATAGAGGGCGGATGCTCCCGCGACCCGTTCGATTCCACGTCGTACGGCTTCGGCCTGCCGCGCAGTGTGGCCGTAGCCGCTGTGAAATATGACGGCAACCGTTACTGGAGTGGCTGCGTAGTCGAGACGATTACTCATGATGAACCCTTCCTGTGCTGGTTGAGGATTCTATCGTGCTCCGACTTGGCGTACTTCAGAAGGTCCATGATCTGGGTTGAGTTCTAGGCCATGATCCGTCCTGTTTTCAACGCGCGTAGTTCGTAGGGCGGATTGGCGTGGGCGTGATCCGCCCTGCTACCGGCGGCTTTTGGCTTTGGCTTTTAGTCCGTAGGATGGGTTGAGCTTTGCGAAACCCATTGCTTTTCACGAACGGCAATTGATGGGTTTCGCAAGGGCTCAACCCATCCTACGCGCTATCCCATTTTTGGGAAATTCCAAGCCTCGGGGCAATGCGATTAAATAACCAAACGTGCTTTTCTCGATCCTCTTGTCGAGTTGTATTGTTTAATTCGGCGACAACGCGCTGAAGCACGGAGCCTAGTAGCACCTCTGCTGACGCTCGTGGGGAAGTAGTCGGAGCAGCCGCATTTGCGGTCTTGGTCAGGCGCGCAACCAGTTCCATATCGAAATTTGAACTCATCTTGCGATTTATGAAATTCGTATCAAACGGGTCCGTGAATCTCCATCCAGATTCCGAGTGAACGAAGTCCGCGTCGATCTTGCTGAACTCTTCAATGTTATTATCAATGAGTATGCGAGGATACTTCGCATGGTTGCTCTCTAGCTCATACGCGCGGTTCAAAGCTGGACCAAATACCAAGTCTTGGTTGTGAATTAGTGGGCCAATCGTAATGGCCCCCCGTAGCCAGAATCCGGCGAAGGCCAATCTAAGCTGGATCATTGCAAGGCTGTCTAGTGAGGACTGCAATCGATCTATTTTGTAAGGGGCACTAACAACTACATTATCGGAAAATGAAGTTAGATGAGCGCCGGGCGTCTGCGCCGATATTTGCGATACGCCTTGGCCAAATGTTTTCGGAACAATAGCAATTCGTGCAATTTTTCTTGCATCTTGGCCCGCTTGTTCGATCTCGGAGCGCCAGCCAAGAACATCGAAGTATGCGACTATTCTTCGCTCGTAGTGTAATTCGCCGTATTGAAGCTCGCTTTCATCCATAACCATATTTGATGGTCCCGCCCTGCCACTGTTGTGACTCGGGAAAAAGAAAAGCCGCTCGTAAAAGCGGCCTTTCGTTTGCGAGTAGTAGCTAACTATTGCTCCAACTCACGAACACCCCGTCGTGCTGCCACACGTATCGCACTTCATGCACGTGCCATTCCGCACCAGCGAGAAGTGACCGCATTCGCCGCACATCTCGCCTTCATAGCCCTTGGCTTTCGCCTCAGCGCGGCGCTCGGCCTTGCTCGGCGCGGCGGCCTGTGCTGCAGCTCCCGCCTTGCTCCACTGTAGCGCTTCCAGCTTTTCCGTCGGCGACAGATCGTGCTGGGTTTCCTGCTTCAGGGCGACGGCGCCTTCGAGGGTGTCGGCGACGCGGGCGCTCGGGCCATGCGAGGTCATGGCGGTGACGTTGCTGGATCCCCGTGCGTCGGTATCGCCGCCGCGCATGACGACGAGATTGTCGGTGCGCGAGCGGGTCAGGCCCTTCGACACGTATTTGGTCGAGTGCGACGGATCGACCTTGCCTTCCTCGACGCCCTTGCCGAGCGCGTCGAAATTCGACTCGCTGGGATCGACATGGGCGAGATCGAAGCGCGACATGTAGCTGACCGCGAGTTCGCGGAAGACATAGTCGAGGATCGAGGTCGCATACTTGATCGAGTCGTTGCCCTGCACGGGGCCCGCCGGCTCGAAGCGGGTGAAGGTGAAGGCGTCGACATATTCCTCCAGCGGCACGCCGTATTGCAGGCCGAGCGAAACCGCGATGGCGAAGTTGTTGATGAAGGAGCGCAGCGCCGCGCCTTCCTTGTGCATGTCGATGAAGATCTCGCCGATCCGGCCGTCGTCATATTCGCCGGTACGCAAGTAAACCTTATGCCCGCCGACGACCGCCTTTTGGGTGTAGCCCTTGCGGCGATCCGGCATCTTTTCGCGCTCGCGCATCACGACGATGCGCTCGACCAGCTTCTCGACGATCTTCTCCGACACCTGCGCGGTGCGCGCCGCCATCGGCTTCTCGTAGAGCGCCTCGATCGCATCTTCCTCGTCGTCATCGTCAGAGATGAGCTGCGAGTTCAGCGGCTGCGACAGCTTCGAGCCGTCGCGGTAGAGCGCGTTGGCCTTCAATGCCAGTTTCCAGGAGAGCAGATAGGCGGATTTGCAATCCTCGACGGTGGCGTCGTTCGGCATGTTGATGGTCTTGGAGATCGCACCCGAAATGAACGGCTGCGACGCCGCCATCATGCGGATGTGGCTCTCGACCGAGAGGTAGCGCTTGCCGATCTTGCCGCAGGGATTGGCGCAGTCGAACACCGGATAATCGTCCGCCTTGAGGTGTGGAGCTCCCTCGACCGTCATCGCGCCGCAGATGTGCACGTTGGCGGCTTCGATCTCGCGTTTTGTAAATCCGATGGCGGCGAGCAGGTCGAAGCCGGGGGCTGCGATCGCTTCCGGCGTGATCTTCAGCGTGTCGCGCAGGAAGTCTTCGCCAAAGGTCCATTTGTTGAAGGCGAACTTGATGTCGAACGCGGTCGGCAGCGCCTTTTCGACCTTGGCCAGCGCTTCGTCGGTGAAGCCTTTTGCTTTCAGTGTCGAAACGTTGATGCCGGGCGAATTCGAGAGCGAGCCGTGGCCGACGGCGTAGGCCTCGATCTCCGCTATGTCGGCTTCACTGTAGCCGAGCGTGCGCAGCGCCACCGGCACCGCCTGGTTGATGATCTTCCAATAGCCGCCGCCGGCGAGCTTCTTAAATTTCACCAGCGCGAAATCAGGCTCGATGCCTGTGGTGTCGCAATCCATCACCAGACCGATGGTGCCGGTCGGCGCCACCACGGTGGTCTGCGCGTTGCGGTAGCCGTTGAGCTCGCCGAGTTCGAGCG
>Ga0207687_10002720_pt1 | contig 11966 bp, 10 predicted proteins | sample KBSM54metaG_FD_184399 | JGI IMG/M metagenome (GOLD analysis project Ga0207687, IMG submission 184399) | Miscanthus rhizosphere microbial communities from Kellogg Biological Station, Michigan, USA - KBS M5-4 metaG (SPAdes) (version 2) | ecosystem: Host-associated > Plants > Roots > Rhizosphere >... | reverse complement strand
GCAGTTGAGCATGGCCGTTCTTACTGACGGCAATGACTGCAACGGGATCGAGTTCGACTGCGCCGCCGGCGCCGTGACCGCCCGACTTTCCGCCCAGTTTACCGGTATTGGCGCCGGCCGTAGCGCTGCCCGCCCCGAACGCGATCTTCAGCCGGTGAACGGGGATAATGGTCGCGTCACCCGCTTGCTGCGGCTCGCCGACGATGGTTTCGCTCTTCGAAATGCCGTGAACGCCAGACAGCAAAGAGCTCACGATGTCACCGATCTTGGATTCACTCATGACGACGGGGCTACCGTAGCAGCCTCTTTGGCCGCCTGCGAACGGTGCTTCCACAACGAGCGCGCGATCCCCACGCACACCCGCCCAGGCCAGACGCGATATTTGCCGTCGATCGACAAAACCACGCGATCTTCCGACTCCCAGCTAGGGGTTTGCGAAATCACGTAACGCTCCGGCAAGATGCCGGAAAGAACGCACAAAACGGCCAAAATGCGACCGGTGAGCGCCACGTCTCGACAAGAATAGGCGACCTCGGTGACCACGCTCTGCACCTCGAACAGGCGCTCTTCCCCCAAAATGAGCGACGCCACAATCTCCAGCGGGTCGAGCGACGCCGCCCAGCTGGCAAGGCCCCGTTCGAACCGCGTGAGCTTGGCCACCGCTTCGGTTTCGGTCTCGGCCTCGCCTTCTGCAGGCGGCGGTGCCTTGGGACGCGCGCGGTCGAGCCAGCGCGAAAGAGGCAAGCGCAACCACTGCCGACCGAAAACGTGACACGTGACGAAGGGCTCGACGCCTCGTGCGGCAATGGCGCTCAGCGCCACGGGGCCGAGCCCCAAGCCGCAAGCGAGCACCCAAACCCCGCTCGGCTCGAAGCGCGCCTGCACGTTGCTGCCGAGCGACAATGGCAATCGTAACGCGATCAGCACGAGCGCGACACACACTGCGCCCAAAGCCAACCAGAGGAGCATGCCTCGGGCCTCCGCCCAGTCTACTTCTTCTCGCCGCCGGAACCGAGCTGCGGCGCCGTGGCAGGCGGCAGCGCATCGGGCTCGGGGGCAGCAGGCAAAATCTCGACACCATGGCGCACCACGGCGGTTTTCCCGCGATGCAGGGCCAGCATGTGCGGCACGCCATCTTCGCCGACCACCACGAATGCTCGCGGCTCGACCACGATCGCGCCGCCCGCGCCGCCGACTTCTGCGCCGGCATCGCCTTCGACCTCGCCACGCTTGGCTTTGCCGCCCACATCACCGATGGCGGTCCCGAAACCAATGCTGATTTTGCTCAACGGCAACACCTTCGCGTTCCCGGCATCTCGCACCTTGCCGACGACTCCGTCGGCTTTGGAAACGCGGCCCAGCTCGCTCAGGAGTTCGCCCATCAAACCTTTCAGATCCATGGCACCATTGAAGGAATCACGGGAGCCGCTGCCCGTCAAACTCGGCTAAGGTCGCGGCCCATGAGAGAGCTCAACTTGGGCAAGCTTCGCGCGCGGCTGTGCGGCGGCACGGACCGAGAAGGCGGCGGCACGGGGCCGGTCGTGATTTTGATGCACGGCTTCGGCGCGCCGGGTACCGATTTAGTGCCCGTTTGGCGCGAGTTGGCCGTTCCCCCCGCTACGCGGTTCGTGTTCCCCGAGGCGCCCCTGGCATTGGATTTCGGCGGGCGCGCCTGGTGGCACATCGACATGGTTCGCTTGCAACAGCGATTCAACAAAGGCACCGCGCTGACGATGATCGAAGAGGTGCCGGAAGGGATCGATCTGGCACGCGCCGCGATGATCGAGCTGCTCGACACCTTGGAGCGTGATTTCCACGCGGCACCGGCACGCACCGTGATCGGTGGCTTCTCACAAGGAGCGATGCTCGCTACCGATGTGGTTTTGCGCAGCTCGAGGCCCTTCGGCGGGCTCGCGATTCTGAGCGGTACGCTGCTCGCCCATGCCGAATGGCAAGCGCTGATGCCAGCGCGCGCAGGGCTATCCGTCTTTCAGAGCCACGGCAAAGCAGATCCGGTCTTGCCGTTCGCAGTAGCCGAGATGCTGCACAGCGAGCTCGTGGCTGCCGGGCTCCGCGCCGAGTTCGCCTCGTTCAATGGCGGCCACGGTATTCCCGCGGTGGCCTTGGAAGGCCTCACCAAACTGATCAACGCGTTACCAGAAGCCACACCATGAAACTCGCCGCCATCGATATCGGGACCAACTCGGTACACATGGTCGTGGTCGAGGTCGATCCCGGCCACGGCCTGAGCGTCATCGATCGACAGAAAACGATGGTGCGGCTCGGCCAAGGCATGTTCGGCACGATGCGCCTCAGCGAGCGCGCGTTCGCCGACGGCCTCGACGTGCTGCGTCGCTACGTAAAACTGGCGGAAAGCCGCGGTGTCGACGACGTTTTGGCCGTCGCCACGAGCGCCACGCGCGAAGCCGAAAATGGCACCGAGTTTCTGGACGCCACCTTCCGCGAGACCGGCATTTTGCCGCGCGTCATCTCCGGCACCGAAGAGGCTCGGCTCATTTTCTTGGCCGTCCGCCATTCGCTCGACATCAAGAACGAGCGGGCGCTGGTGTTGGACATCGGCGGCGGCAGTGTCGAGGTCTCGCTGGGTACCCAAACCGAGGTACTCATGAACGAGAGTCTGCGCCTCGGTGTGCAGCGCCTGCTCGATCATCACGGCACCTCTGCGCCGCTCGGTATGCGCGAGCTGTACGAGCTACAAGGCTACGTGCACGGCGCAGCAGCCGAGGTCATGTCGCAGGCGCACAAGCTCGGCTTCGATCGCGCGGTCGGCACCTCCGGAACGATCCGCACTCTCGGCGAGGCGTCGCACTTGCTCGGCGGCGGCGCGCCGCTTCGTTCGCTGAACGCGCAGACCGCTCGGCGCCGCGACATTCGCGAACTCACGCGTCGCCTAGTCGAACTCGACCCGGCCAAACGAGCCAAAATCGAGGGCATCGGCGAAGCGCGCGCCGACACGATCCATTTGGGTGGGGTGCTCCTGTGCGAACTGCTCGGCATGGCGGAAGTCGAAGAGCTGACTCTGTGCGACGCGTCGCTGCGCGAAGGAGTGATCTGGGACTACTTGGAGCGCCACGGGCGCGCGCCCACCACTCACGCCCCCATTCCCGATCCGCGACGGCGCAGCGTGGTCGAGCTGGCTCGCAAATACGAACGCGATGATCCGCGCGAGCATCACATCGCTCGCCTCGCCCTCGAGTTGTTCGACCAAACCGCCGAGATCCACGGGTTCGGAGCCTACGAACGCGAGCTGCTCGAATTCGCGGCCCTCGTGCACGGCGTGGGTCGTCACATCGGGTACGCCGATCGACAGGCCCACTCGCGCTACATCGTGCGCAACTCCACCCTGCGCGGCTTCACCGATGACGAAATCGAGCTGCTCGGGTTGCTCGTTTTCTACCATCGCCAAGAGCGGCCGAAGAAATCGCACGCTCGCCTCGCTGGCCTGGATTTGGAGCGGCAGCGGCTCGTCAAAGTGCTCTCGGGCATGCTGCGCTTGTGCGTGGCACTCGATCGCGGACACAGCCAATTGGTCAAACGCTTGCGCTGCTACGTGTTCCCGGACCGCGTCGACATCGTGGTGGATGGGCCGGGCGATCTCGAGCTCGAGTTGCTCGCGGCGCGGAACAAGCTCGAGCCGTTGGCGCGAGCGCTCAATCGCCAGCTCAGCATCGACCGGAGCGCGCCTTACGCCGCGCCCGAGCGCAGCTAACGCGCCCCTTCGGTTCCTCAGATAGTGAGCACGAGCGCGCCGCTCACCGCACCGTTCCGCAGATCAGACAGCGCACGATTGGCCTCGGCGAGCGGATAGGCTTGCACCTCGGTGTGGATCGGAATGCGGGGCGCGAGCTCCAAGAATTCCAAGCCATCGCGACGGGTCAGGTTCGCCACCGAGCGAATCGAGCGTTCGCCCCAGAGCGCCTCGTACGGGAACGACGGAATGTCACTCATGTGAATGCCCGCGCAAATCACGGTACCGCCCTTGCCCACCGCAGCGAGAGCCCGCGGCACAAGCGTGCCAGCCGGCGCGAAGATGATCGCCGCATCGAGCTCCACCGGCGGCGGGCCATCGGAGCCACCCGCCCAGACGGCGCCGATTTTGCGCGCAAACGCCTGATTTTTGAGGTCCCCCGGGCGCGTGAAGGCATACACCTTACGATTTTGATGCACGGCCACCTGCGCCACGATGTGCGCGGCGGATCCGAAGCCATAAAGCCCGACGTGCTCCGCGTTGCCCGCCATGCTGAGCGCGCGGTAGCCGATGAGCCCGGCGCAGAGCAGCGGCGCCGCTTGTAGGTCGGGAAACGAACCCGGGAGTGGCAAAGCAAAGCGCGGCTCAGCCACCGCATATTCCGCGTACCCGCCGTCGATCTGGTAGCCCGTGAAGGCGGCGTGATCGCACAGGTTCTCTCGATCATTGCTACAGAAGCGACAATCGCCGCAGGCGCGCCCGAGCCAGGGCACGCCAACGCGCTGCCCCTCGGTGAAGCCCTCCACCCCATCGCCGATCCCGGCGACGGTGCCGACGATCTGATGGCCCAAGATCAACGGCAGCTTGGGCTCCTTCAACTCGCCATCGAGCACGTGGAGATCGGTGCGGCAGACGCCGCACGCGCGCACTCGAATCAACAGCTGGTGGTAACCGAAGCGGGGGGTTTGCATCCGCCGCTCGACCAAAGGCTCGCGCGGTGCTTCGAGCACCATGGCACGCATCGAGTTTTCCAAACGAGACTCCCTCTGGCGCGAGTGACCGCACCTGGGACAAGCATGACATCCGGATCGACGAGTCGAAAGTCGCGCCCCCGATACCGGCCCGCCACACTCGGCTCAACCGCCTGATTTGATTACTCAAATTAGTGGCACCCCGCGACCACTGCGGAACCATTTTGGCGGGCCACAGCGCGCGATGGATCGTCGACTCCCATCACGGCGCGTGGTACGCGCGAAACCCCATTTTTCGTCGCTACTGATTGCCCAGCCCGATGGCCGAAAACCCTACCCCGCCCGACGCCGAACTCGAACGCATCACGAGCGAGGAGGAAGCGTGCCTGGCACGCGTCATCGACCACCTCGACAATCGCGTGCGCGAGCAACCGGCTCGCCCCCCCACCGACTACGACGCGCAAATGCTGGATTTGCGCGATCAAATCTCCACCGCACGCATGGAAGACGTGCCTCCGCTGCTGGAGCAGATGGAGCGCCTGCACATCCTTTCGACGCGCCGCCGCGAGGCCACGGAAGTTCACGTCGATGTGAAATCCCCGTATTTCGGCCACTTGGGCTTGGAAGAGGGCGGCAAACGTCGCGAGGTGTTGATTGGGCGCGGCACGTACCTCGACACGAAGTCCGGCGTCCGCATCGTGGACTGGCGCGATGCGCCGGTGAGTCGGCTTTTTTATCGCTACGACGAAGGCCAGGAGTACGACGAGGTTTTCGGGGAGCGCGAAGTTTCGGGAACGGTGATCACGCGCCGCAGCGTCACCATCGTCGAGGGGAATTTACGTCGCATCAGCGCGCCCCAAGGCGCCTTCGCGCGTCGCAACACCGGCGAGTGGCGCCGTCTGGACAACACGGCAACGAAGCTGGCCGGTGGCGCGGGCTCGGCCACGCGAGCCGCGCAGCATCACCGCCCGGGCAAGCTCGGTACCGGGCAAGAGGGTGGCGACGACAAGCACCTGAAAGAAATCACCCCGCTCATCGATCGCCGCCAGTTCGAGCTGATCACGCGCCCTGATTCGGGTTTGGTCGTGATTCAGGGCGGCGCCGGCAGCGGCAAGACGACGATCGGTCTGCATCGCCTCGCCTACTTGGCCTTTCAGGATCAGCGCCGCTTTCGGCCGGATCGCATGCTGGTGGTCGTTTTCAACGATGCGCTGGCTCGTTACATTTCGGAAGTGCTCCCCGCCCTCGGCGTGGGCGGGATTGCCATCAAGACCTACGAGAACTGGGTCCAAAAGCTGCGGCAGAGCCTGTTTCCGCGGCTGCCCTCGCGCTATCACGACGATACACCGAGTGTCGTCACGCGCTTGAAGAAGCACCCGGCCATGTTGCGCGCGATCGACGCGCACGTCGTCGAGCTGGCGGCTCAGTTCGAGACCGAAATCACAAGCTCGCTCGGCGCCGATCCCGAAGCCAAGAGCGTGCTCGACGTTTGGAAGGGGTCCTCGGACCGCGCGCTAGCGCATCGCCTGCACGCGCTCGTCGCGCTCACCGAGCCGGGCTCGCGCATCAAGTTGAGCCTGGACGCGCGAGTGGGGCTCGAGCGCGTGGCGCGGGCCGCGATCCGTGAGGCGCGTGACGTCATCTCGAGCTGGGCCGATTTGCTCAGCGATCGCCCGACATTGGGCAAATACTTCGCCGAGTTCGCGCCCGGAGCCTTCACCGAAGGTGAGCTCGACCGAGCCCATGCCTGGTGCTCGCTGCGCACGGGTGAAGCCGTGGCCGACATCGAGAACCGCACGGAGGATCGCGCGGCGCGCCGTGAACAGCGCAAAGACGGCGAGCTCGAGGCCAAGCCCCGTGATCGCGAACAAGAGCGCGAAGAGCGCGGCAACGACGACGAAGAGGACGAGCACGAAAACCGCCGACGTGGCGTCGATGGCGCGGAAGTCAACGACAGCGCGAAGCTCGACCTCGAAGACGACACGTTGATTCTGCGTCTGAGCCAGCGCTTGCGCGGCCCCCTCACCCGCGGGGCGACCAACAAAGACCCGCTGATCTACGAGCACATCCTGGTCGACGAAGCGCAAGATCTGAGCCCGGTCGAGCTCGCGGTCGTGCTCGACACCTCGAGCAAAGCGCGCAGCATCACCCTTTCGGGTGATACTCAGCAGCGCTTGCTGATGGATAACGGCTTCTCCGACTGGGCGACGGTGCTCGGCGAACTCGGGATGACCCACGTGGAGATCGAGCCGCTCAAGTTGAGCTACCGCTCGACCCAAGAGATCATCGAGTTTTCACGCCAAGTACTGGGGCCGCTCGCCAGCGCCGATGCTCCGGAGGCCCTGCGCAACGGCGCCCCGGTGGAACTCTTCACCTTCGGCCACAGCGGCGACGCACTCGCGTTCTTGGCCGACGCGCTCCGCGAGTTGATTCAGACCGAACCGGGCGCCTCGGTGGCCGTGGTCACGCGCTATCCCGAACAGGCCGATGTGTACTACGAAGGCCTGCGGCGCGGCGAAGTGCCGTATTTGCGGCGCATTGCCGAACAGGATTTCCCCTTCAAACCAGGCATCGACGTCACCGACGTGCGCCAGGTCAAGGGCTTGGAATTCGACTACGTGATCGCGGTCGAAGTCTCCGATGCGGCGTACCCTGCCGAGGACGAAGCCAGGCATCTGCTGCACATTGCCGCCACTCGCGCCGCCCATCAGCTATGGATTTTGACGACCTCGCGACCGAGCCCGCTGATCCCCGAGGCGTTGCGCGAACGCGCGTACTGAGGTTTGCCATGCGCTCGCTTTCTATCCTCGCCTGTCTGTGCGCGTGCGCTTGCGCCGCCAATCGCTCGAACGTGCCCATCGGCAGCACTCTCGATGCGCCGCTACCGCCCGAACCGCCTCCGAAGGCTGCCCCACCTCCGCCGGTTCCGGACGACGTCGTGGCTCGCGCCGCGCAAACCTTCCACGGGCGCCGCAGCGCCGATGGCTCGACGCTGGAAGCGCGGCAATTGCTCGATGAATTGTCGCATTTCGACGTGATTTGCTTGGGCGAAGCGCACGACGCTGCGCGCGACCACTACGCGGAGCTGATGGTGGTGCAAGGCCTACAGCGTCGCGCGGAGATTTCCGGGCGCGCGCTCGGCGTCGGCCTGGAGATGTTTCAAACACCAGCCAACCCCGCCCTACAAAACTACGGCAATGGCCGCCTGACCGACGCCGGCCTGCGCAAGAAGACGAAATACGACGAACGCTGGGGCTTCCCGTTCGCTTACTACCAACCGGTGTTGGCCTTCGCGCGCGAGAACGGCTTGCCGCTCTACGGGCTGAACGCTACCCGCGATCTCACCCACGCCGTCTCCGAGCGGGGGCTCGCCGGCTTGAACAAACAAGAGCGCGCGCAGCTGCCCGACCTCGATTTGGACGACGCCGTGCACCGTCAGACCTTCGAGCACTTGATGGAGGGTCACCCGCGCGGCCCCGGCATGAATCTGGACAACTTCTACGCCGCGCAAGTGGTGTGGGACGAAACCATGGCCAGCAACGCCGCTCGCTGGGTCGATGCGCACGCACCGACGCGGCAGCTGCTCGTGCTCGCCGGCAACGCGCACTGCCGACAAGAAGCCATTCCCTCGCGCATCATGCGGCGCGTGCGCGAACGCGTTGCCAACGTGCGGCTCGGAGCTTCACAACCGAGTGACGCCGAGGGTTACGCGTACACGCTCGTCTTCGACGAGCGCTGAGCGCATCGCTCAAGCGACGACAGGCAGCGCGACGTGTTCGAGCCGGGTGCGGCGAACGCGCATGCGCGCGTCGACTCCGATGATGTCGCCGGCGGCCAGCGCTTCCCACACGTTCTCGCCTTGCAGCGGCTCGCTGGAAACGATGAAGTGATTCACGCTGCCGACGCCGGCGGGGGCCTCGCATGCCCCGGATAAGCTCGGGCAAGTGGCTCGATCCGAACAGCGGGTCTTGTAGGTCGAGAAGTACAATTCCTTCCCGCCGTGGGCCGCGACCAGGCATTCGCCGTTGGTCGCCACCACGGTGAGCAGGGCTCGCGTGCCGTCCGTGTCACACAGCGCGCGGGCGCGATTGACGGCTTCGCGTAGGGCAGAGCTGACGGTCTCCACGTCGTGGCAATCGGCGAGCGCGCCGTTTTCGCCGAGCACCGTCAAGAAGACGAAGAACAAGACCTCGCTGTCGGTGTCGCCCAAAATGAAGCGACGAAATCGCGGGGCAACCAGCGTCAGCAGGCGTTCGCGCTTGCTCTCGAAGTTCGGAATGTCACCGTTGTGGGCAAACACCCAGCGGCCATATTGGAACGGGTGACAGTTGAACACCGTGCGCGCGCCCTGCGTGGCCTTGCGCACGTGAGCGAGCACTGTCTCCGACGACACCACGCCGCTCAGGCGGTGGAACAGCGCATCACCGAGGGCGGTGGTCGGACTACGCGTGAGATGGGGCGCACCGTCGACGTAGAAGGCCACACCCCAGCCATCGGGGTGCTCGTTGCTTTGGACACCGAGGGCATTCTCCGCGGCCAGCAGGGAGCGATGAACTTGGCTAGGGATTACGCTTCGGAAGCCGAAGAGGCGGCACATCTCGCTCTTCCAGTACTAGCATTCCTGTCACAACCCGGGGTCGGGATTGCGACGGTCGAGTGTCCTCGCTTTCCGTTGTTGCTCGAAATCGCGTCGTCTTGTCGGTAACCGCGGGGACTGGCGCCGCGTACCAGCAGCAGGAGCAGCGAGATCGTGGCCAATTCTCCCGAAAATTTCGCAAGAACGTTGGCTCGCCGCCGATTCATTCAGGGCTCTGCCGCCGGAACGGTCGTGCTCGCGCTCGGCGGCATCTACGTGCTCTCGGACGAACTCACCCGAGAGGCTCGCGCTCAAACCTTGCCCGACGGCAGGCCACGCCTCCCGCCCGGCCAACGAGTGATTCACGCGCTGCGCCCAATGGGCGGCGAGCCGGGCGACCCGAGCCCCGGCAACTATCGCCTACGCGTGCATGGCGCGGTCGAAGCGCCGTTCGAGCTGACTTTTGCGGAGCTCTTGGCGCTGCCACAGGTGGAGCAGGCGCTCGACGTGCATTGCGTGACGACGTGGTCCGTCTTGGGCGCCAAGTTCAAGGGCGTGCGGGTCGCCGATTTGGCCGCGCGCGCCCAACCGAAGAAGACCGCACGCCACGTGATCTTCGAAGCCGCGCACGATTACACGTCGAACATCTCGCTGCACGACGCGCTCAAGCCGAGCGTGATGGTCGCGCATCAACTCAATGGCGCGCCACTACCGCGAGCCCATGGCGCGCCAGTTCGCGCCATCGCGCCCGACTTCTACTTTTGGAAGAGCGCAAAGTGGCTGACCGGCATTCGTTTCTCCGAACACGATGAACCGGGATACTGGGAGACACGCGGCTACAACAACCACGCGGACCCTTGGAAAGAAGAACGTTATGGTTGACGGTCCAGCGCCGGCTGCTCCCATTCAACGCAAAAAGCGGCTCAATTTTCGCCCTTGGCTGCGCGCTCTGCACCGCGACATCGGCTACTTCGCAGTGGGGCTGACGATCGTTTATGCAACGTCGGGCATTGCGGTCAATCATCTCAAAGATTGGGATCCCAATTTTCGTCAAGTGAACCTGACGCACCACGTGGCGCTGCCCCTCCCCATCGACGACGACGCTGCCTCCAAGCGCACGCTCGACGCACTCGGTGTGCACGAGACTCCGCGTGAAGTGTACCGGGCGAGCGAGTCACAACTCGACATCGTGTTCGATAAGCGCACCTTTCACGTCGACACGACGAGCGGTGTAGTCCACGAGGAGGGGCAAAGCGCGCGCCCGTTGTTGCGCATCGCCAACTGGTTGCACCTCAATCGCGGCAAGAAAGCGTGGACGTACGTCGCGGATTTTTACGCGACGTTTCTGCTGTTCTTGGCCATCTCCGGGCTATTCATGATCCCCGGAAAAAAGGGGCTTCTCGGACGCGGAGCGATCGTTGCCTTGCTCGGCGCCGCCGTTCCTATCGTGTACGTGTTGCTTTCTGGTGGGCCTTGAGAGCAGAGCTCACGCAACCGCCTCGTCCGCGCGGTCTTGATGGCGCGTCTCTTGACCCACGCCGAGCGCGATGAAGAGCACGCCGATGGCGGGAGCAAGGGCGACCCACACCAGGATATCCAGCGGGTTCTTGCCGTGCCGCGCCGCCTGCCCAACGGCAAACGGGAACGCGGAAGTGATGATGCGCCCCGCGTTGTAACAGAAGCCAGAGCCCGTTCCGCGCAGCCGCACGGGAAACAACTCCGGCAGATAGAACGTAAAGGAACCGAACACACCGAACACGGTGAGGCCCACCGTGCCCATCATCATCAGCCGCACCGAAGCGGAGAGATCGAGTCCGAAAGTCGCCAGAATTGCGGCTGTTCCTGACAAGAAATACAACAGGAACATCGGCCGGCGCCCGAGGCGCATGGCCACGGGCACGGTCAGCAAAGTGCCGACGAGGCCACCCAAACAGAACCAATACGTGCCGTGCGTTACGTACAACGTTTTCAAGCGACCGAACTCGGCGACAGAAAGGCCAGGTCCCTTCGCGAGCAGGCCGGCCACCTGCGGAATGAACGCACTGCAACTCCACCAAGTGACGAGCGCCACGACCGCGAGCGCGAGCCCACCCAGCGTTCGACGGCGAAACTCCGGCGTGAACAGCTCTTTGATGCGCGGGCTGGCCTCTGGCTTCCAAACCTCGGGCTCGCGAATGCCGAGGCGAATCACCAATGCCACCAAGGCTGGGATGATCCCGGTCAAGAACACCGCGCGCCACGATAGGTTCGGGTTCGCGGCAATCGTCTGTAATTTGCGGTTGAAAAGATCGTTCACGAACGTGGCGAGCGCGATGCCCGCGGGTGCCGACGTGTAGAGCAGCGCGCCCCCGAGCACGCGCTTCGACGCGGGCAATGACTCGGCGACGAGTGCCGCGCCGGCCGCCCATTCGCCACCGATGCCCAAGCTAGCCACGAAGCGGAACAGCGCGAGCATCGGCAGATTTTGGGCGAAAGCGCAGGCGGCGGTTGCCCCGGCGTACGTGAGCATGGTGAGTAACAGCGTCTTCGTGCGCCCGATTCGATCGGTGATCTTGCCAAACACGATCCCGCCGAGAGCCCAGCCGAGCAGGAGCAAGCTCGTCAGCGCGGCAACCCAATAGAAGCTTTGGCTCTGCGCAGCCGGGTCACCGGGCTTCAGGTGCAGCAAGTTCGGGACACAGATCGGGCCGACGAAGTTGAACAGCAAGCC
>Ga0207687_10002716_pt1 | contig 11972 bp, 9 predicted proteins | sample KBSM54metaG_FD_184399 | JGI IMG/M metagenome (GOLD analysis project Ga0207687, IMG submission 184399) | Miscanthus rhizosphere microbial communities from Kellogg Biological Station, Michigan, USA - KBS M5-4 metaG (SPAdes) (version 2) | ecosystem: Host-associated > Plants > Roots > Rhizosphere >... | reverse complement strand
GATCGCCCTCCACGCCGGGCAGGCGCTCGAACGCCTCGGGGGAGTAGTACCGGACGATCATCCGCGCTCCCCGGTCGCGCCGGCGGTGACGGCCTGGCCGGTGTCGGGCCACGCGGTGGTCGCCACCACCGGGAGGGGGGCCTGCCCGTGTTCGAGGATGTGCTCCAGGGTCATCCAGTCGACGGCGTCGTTCAGGTCGAAGCCCTCGTACCCGTCGCACAGGAACGGCCGCACGACGTCGCCCGAGATCTTGGACGTGCGCTCGAACGCCGCCACCCGCGCCAGCTCGAGGCTCGCGTTCTGCACCAACACCTCGGGCAGGGCCTGGTAGGGACGGCTGTGCCACGGCGGCGATGCGCCCCCGTCGTCGAGCAGAGGCCGGATCCGTTCGCCCTCCCGCAGCCACATCTTCCCCGGGTGCTGGCGGCACCTCTCGACGGCGCGGACGGAGTCGGCGCCCGGGTCGCGGCTGAGCTCCTCGAACGCCCGGCGGATGGTGGACGGCTGGCGGAGGGGGCTCGTCGGACGCAGCAGGGCGAACGCGTCGTAGGTGCGGCCCCGCTCGGCCAGGGCGGCCAGGGTGAACGACACCCATTCGACGTCGGGGGAGAGGTCTCCGGCCAGCTCCGCCGGCCGGAGGAACGGCACCTCCGCGCCGTAGTGGCGGGCGATGGCCGCGGTCACCTCGTCGTCGGTCGACACGACGACGTCGAGGAACACGCCGCTGTCGAGGGCGGCTGCGATGGTGTAGGCGAGCAGGGGATGCCCGCCGATCCGGCGCACGTTCTTGCCCGGGATCCGGCGGGACCCGCCGCGGGCCGGGATCAGGGCGACCGCCCGGGACAGGGTCATCACACCCGGGAGGGATCGTGGATGATCGAGATGTTCTTCCATTCGGAGAACACGTCGAGCGCTTCGGTGCCGGCTTCGCGAAACCCGTTCCCCGAGTGCTTCACGCCGCCGAACGGCATGTGGGGCTCGCTGCCGTAGGTCGGACCGTTCACCACGACCATGCCCGCCTGCACCCGACCGGCGAACACCATCGCCCGGTCGACGTTGCGGGTGTGGATGGCGGCGGTCAACCCGTAGGCGGTGGCGTTGGCCAGCTCCAGGGCCTCCTCGAAGCCGGCCACCCGGTAGACGCTGGCCACCGGCCCGAAGAGCTCGACGCAGGAGACCGGCGCCCCTCGATCGACGTCGGCGATGAGCGTCGGCTCGAGGAAGCAGCCGCCGTCGAACCCGGGCCCGGAGAGTCGTCGTCCGCCGCAGAGAACGGTGGCCCCCGCGGCCCGGGCGGCCTCGGTGGCGTCGAGCATCCTCGTGATCGCCCGTTCGTTGATCACCGGCCCGAGGTCGGCGTCGTCGCCGGTGCCGACCCGGAGCGCGCCGGTCGCCTCCAGCATCAGCGAGACGAAGTCCGAATAGACCGTGTCGAACACGATCACCCGGCTCCCGGCGGCGCAGCGTTGCCCGGCGTTGCTGTAGGCCGACAGCGTCGCCGCCTTGGCCGCCGCCGGCAGGTCGGCGTCGTCACACACGACGAGCGGGTTCTTTCCTCCCAGCTCGAGCGAGACCTTGGCCAGGCGGGCGCCGGCGGTCGCCTGAATCCACCGTCCGGTGCCGGAGGAGCCGGTGAAGCTCACCAGGTCGACCCCCGGGTTCTCCACCAGCGCCGCGCCCGCCTCGGCGCCGAGTCCGTGCACGACGTTCAGCACCCCGGCCGGGACGCCGGCCTCCAGCACGAGGCGACCGAAGAGCTCGGCGCTGAGCGGCGTGTCCTCCGACGGCTTCAGCACCGCCGCGTTCCCGCACAGCAGCGCGGGGAAGACCTTCCACGCATAGTTCGGCAGGGGCGTGTTTGACGCCACGATCAGGGCGGCGACGCCGACCGGGCCGCGGACGAGGAAGACGTCCTTGTGGGGCATGGCGCTGGTGGTCGTCCGTCCGTAGAAGCGCCGCCCTTCCCCGGCCACGAAGTACGCCATCTCGATGGCGGCGCCCAGCTCGCCCCGGGCATCCCGCGGTGGCTTGCCCGTCTCCAGGCACACCCGTTGGACCAGTTCGTCGGCGTTCTCGCGGAGCAACTCGGCGGCCCGGCGGATCGTGTCGCCCCGCTCGACCACCGTCCTCCTGCTCCAGGCGGGCTGGGCCCGGCGGCAGCTGAGGACGGCCCGCTCGCAGTCGACGACCGTCGACCCGGCCAAGTCCGCGATCACGGTGCCGTCGGCGGGGGACCGCCGCTCGATCCAATGGCCCTCGGCCGGGTCCGCCGCCACCCCGTCGATCAGGTTGGCGACGCGTCGGACCGTGTGGTCACCAGGCCGCGTATCCACCGTCAACCCTCAGGTCGATCCCGGTCACGTAGGCGGAGGCGTCGGAGGCCAGGAAGAGCAGCGGTCCGACGAGGTCGTCGTCGACCGCCAGGCGGCCCATCGGCACCCGGGCGGAGAACTTCTGGATGAAGGCGTCGTCCTGCTTCCCGGCCACGCCACCGGGGGAGAGGGTGTTGACCCGCACGCCGAAGGCGGCCCAATGGGTGGCGAAGTAGCGGGTGAGGTTGACCAGGGCCGCCTTGGACGCGCCGTAGGCAGGGGGCTTCAAGAACGGGGGGTCGACCGCAATGTGGTCGTACATCCGGGCGTCGGGCGACACCGTGGCGTAGAGCGAGCCGATGTTCACGATCGAACCTCTGCCCTCGACCACCATCGCGCCCCCGAAGACCTGGATCGCCTGGAACGCGCCGACCACGTTCACGGCCAGCACCGCCGAGAAGGCGTCGGAGGTGATGTCCTCGAGGCGGGTGGTGCTGGTCCGGGCCGGCGGCTGGTCGATCCCGGCGTTGTTGACCAGAACATCGGGCGGGCCGAGGGCGGCAACGGTGGTGTCGAGGGCCCCGGCCAACGAACCGCGGTCGCAGACGTCGGCGACGATCGTCACGACCCGTTTCTCGCCGAACTCCTCGACGATCGCCTCCCATGCGGGACCGGGGGCGGCGCCGGCCCGGTCGAGGGCGGCCACGCTGGCGCCGGCACCGAGGAGCGTTCGAGTCCATATCCGTCCCAGCTGGCCCAAGGCGCCGGTTACCACGGCCACCTTGCCGTCGAGCTCGAACAAGGTCAGGCCAGGATGTCGAGGGAGATGTCGTCGTCCGCCCGGCGGGCGCACAGAAGGGCCCGGCCCAGGACCTCGGGGAGCTGGTACGGGTAGAGCCCGTCGCCCGGGGACTTCATGGTGACGTCGTCGGCCTGCAGGACGTGACCGGCCGGCAGGTCCCAGCGGGCGACGATCTTCTTGCCCATCTTGATGCCGGGCTGGATCTCGGTGGCGTAGCACTTCTTGCTTCCGTCGCCCATGGCCTCACGCGTGCGCCGGAGGTCTCGGACCAGCTTCGACAGGCCCGCCGGCTCCAACGAGAAGGCGTGATCGGTGCCCTTCATGGCCCGGTTGAGGGTGAAGTGCTTCTCGATCACCCGGGCCCCGAGCGTGTAGGCGACGACCGACATGGCGATGCCGCTGTCGTGTCCGGAGAAGCCGATGACAACCTCGGGGAACTCTCGCCGATAGGTGTCGATGACTTTGAGGTCGAGCTGTCCGAATGCGGGCGGATAGGCGGCGGTGCACTGGAGCAGGCAGAGCCGGGGATTGATGGCCATGATGACGTCGTACGCCCGGCGAACGTCTTCGAACTTGGCGGCGCCGGTGCTCACGACCATCGGCTTCTGCAACTGGGCGACATATTCCAGGAGCTGCACGCTCTTGAGATCGCCCGAGGCGATCTTGATGGCCGGCACGTCGAGTTCGGCGAGGAAGTCGGTGCTCGGCATGTCGAACGCGGTCGCGAAGAAGCAGATGTCGAGCTCCTTGGCGTACTGCTTCAGCTCCTGGTAGTCGTCCCACTCGAATTCCAGGGCTGAGCGATGCTCACCATAGGTGGCGCCGAAGCTGTTCTCGTTCTCGTACGGCCGGTCGTACGCCGCCCGGGTGAACAAGGCGAGGTTGTCACGCTTTTGTAGCTTGACCGCGGTAGCCCCCGCACGCTTCGCCGCGTCGAACAACTCCTTGCATTGCTGGACATCGCCCTGGTGATTGTGACCAATCTCAGCGATGACAAAGCACGGACTCTCGTCGGAGATTTCGATTCCATCGATGTCAAGGGTTCGCGTCATCGGCTTGCACCTCCAGAGGTCGGCCACCACCGTCCGGCCACAGTCGCGCCTGGCGTCGATCCGTGTCACGAGCCTACACCGAGGACTTTGGCCTTCCGAGCCTCGCGCAGGCCATCGCTCCGACCAGCAGCGGAAGGCCGGCAACTCGGTCGTAGCCCCACCGGGCACCTCCTGGGTGGACCCCCGGCGCAGGCCGCGGCCGGCATCGGCCAGGTGCGGGGGGCTGGGTCGATCCGGTCGTCGCGGTGCAGCCAGACGATCGCGGCGGAGTGGAAACAGAATCGAGGAGGCGAAAAGCCGCCTTGGCGACTGCGGAACGCAGTGCGCCGGCACCGCTGTTCAGCGCTCTTTCGGGAGCTGACAACGGGTGTCGAGCGGCTGTAGGGTTTCCCAGCAGTGCAAGGCCGCCCCCTGATCTCGACCGATTTCTCGCTGCCGCCACCGCGATCCTGTCCGGATATGTCCGGCCGTGAAATGTCGGCGACGTCATGGGTACGGAGGCGGCCAATGCATCTCATCCCGGGGGGTTCGGCGCGACCCACAGTTGGGCGGGAATGAAAGACTCTCCGGGCATTCTGCTCGTCGGAAACTTCCCGCCGCCCTATGGGGGCGTCCCCTCGCACCTGCAATCACTGGGTCCCTTTCTGGCGCGGGCTGGGTGGAGGGTGCACGTCCTGACCCCGAAGTACTCCAGTGGCCCGACGCGCGTTGTCGACGGGGTGACTGTGTGGTCGCACGCGCCCAGTTCCACTCCCCAACAACTTCGTGATCTCGTCTTTCGGTGCCGGGACGTCGTCTCGCACGCGCCGTACCTGCTCAAAGAGCCTCGACGCTTCCTCTATCTCCTCCATTATGCCGAGCAGATCGCACGGATCGTGCGGGACGAGCGCATCGCGCTCATCTCCGCATATCACATCCTGCCTGCGGGACTGGTCAGCGCGTGGGTCAGTCGCCAGTTGTCCGTCCCGCTCGTCACCTCGGTGTTCGGTGAGGTGTGGATGGACACGACATTGTTCGCGCAGCGGCGGAGGGAGACCAGCCTCGTCCTCGGTACAAGTGATCTGATGCTCTCGGTCAGCGATCATTGCGCGAATGGGCTGCGCCGGCATGGCTACCCCGTGGAGGTGTCGTACTACGGCGTCGACCTCGACCGCTTCTCCGGAGCGGCCCGAGCCGACCTGAACGACCGCCCTGGCGACGCCGCCGCCTTCCCCAAACCCGGTGAGCCGGTGGTGCTCTTCGTGGGCCGACTCGAGGCGGAGATGGGACTTGGGGTCCTGCTCGATGCCCTGCCCGACCTGAAGGCGCGGTGCCCGGAGGCGAAGGTGGTCGTGGCCGGACGGCAGGGTGGGTTGACGACGAGGGCGCTGGCCGCCGCCGCCGACGACCCGTCGCGGGTGTTCGTGTGTCGGGATGCCAGCGACGAGGCCATCTCGAGTCTCTACGCCCTGGCGAGGGTCGTGGCCGTGCCGAGCACCAACGAGCGAGCGTGCCTCGGCCTCGCCGTCGCCGAAGCCTCCGCGTCCGGGCGCCCCGTCGTCGTCGCCAACGCGGGCGGTGGTCGGGAGATCCTTGCTCCCGGAGGAGGAACCCTGGTCCCGCCACAGGATTCGGAGGCGCTGGTCGAAGCCCTTCTGCCGTACCTCGGCGACGAGGATCTGGCGACAGACGCCGGGAAGATCGGCCGTGCCTTCATAGAACGCCATTTCGACGCGAAGCAGACGAATGCCGCCATCGCCGAGCGGTTCGCGTCGCTGATTCGCTAGGCGGACGTTCCGCCAATCTCGTCGGTGGCGGGGCCCTACACGTGCTCGACCGGGTGACCGGCCAGCATCGCTTCCTGGGTCGCCTGGCTGTATTTGCGCAACCGCCTGCTGTTCGGACGCCACGCCTCCGTCACGGAAACCTCCCGCAGTCGATCGGACAGCAGCGGTCGGCTGACGAAGAAGGCATTGACCCCCTGCGAATCGCAGCCGACGAGCGCCATGTCTTTCTGGGCGGCCAGTTTCGCCAGCGCAGCGACCGAGGCACCGTGATACATCCGGTGGGAACTGGCCTCTCTGAACATGAACGAGGGATCGTACGGAATCGTCACCGCGGCTTCGGGCCCGAAGCTCGCGTTGTACTCGGCGACGACGATGCCCGCCGACGCTTTCAGCGCGTTCCACACCCAGTAGTCGTTGCCGTCGATATCGATCGACAGGAGATCCACGTGATCGGCGGCGACGATCGTGTTGACGTTCTCCACTGTCACGAACGCCTGCTTTACGACCACGCCCGCGATGTCGGCGTAGAACTGCTCGGCACTCTTCGCGGAAACTGGGTCCGCCTCGACCATCGCCCCTGTCCAGCCCCAGTTCAACGCGAGATTGGCGCAGCAGCATTCCCGTCCGTCGCCAATCCCGATCTCGAGGAAGCGGCGTCCTCCTCCGCCGGTGAGCGACACCAGGTACAGCAGGATCCCGTCCTCGCCGTTCTGCGAATAGATGCTGAGCTCGGCGTCGGTGATCGACCGCGGCGGCCGGCCGGCTCCATAGATCGTCGTGCTGAGGCCGGCGGCGAGGTCATGGCGGGTTCGGTGTTCGAGAGACGCGACCCGCTGTTCGAGAGCCGACAGACGTCCCGAGCAGTCTGTCGTCGCCAACCCGGGTACCCATTTGCGCAGAAGGCGCCGGCCGGTGGCCGTCAACGACGGATTCGTGGCCATCAGGGCTCACGCCCGACGTCGGCGCGCTTCACCGCGACGGCCAGGATGTTCTGGGTGACGATGCGTTGACCGGGGCCGAGCTCGGCGTAGAGAAGGAGTTGGTAAAACCTCTCGACGACGGCCCACAAAGCGCGCCTGCCGATCGCCCGGCGACCACGCAAAGGCGGTGGCGACGACCGAAACTGCACGTCAGGAAGGCCGATCCGGTTGAAGAGCTGCGTAAGGCTCACGGCCGTGAAGGCCAACTCGTGGGTGAAATCGCCGTATCGCACATGGCCGAAGGTGGGCGAATCGGCATTTGGCACCTGGAGAACGACTCGTCCGAGGGGACGAAGAGCGTCGCGGCACTGGCAAAGGATGTCGACGACTTCCTCGGGGGGGAAGTGTTCCAGCACATCCCGCAGGATGATGACGTCGTACTGATCGACGTGTCCACGTAAGTGCTCCTCCATCCGTGCCTGCCGGATGTTGGGTACACCGAGATCTTGGGCGATGGACACCAGCTCGGCGCTCGTGTCGATGCCTTCCGCGGTTTCGTATCCGACGCTCTGGAGCCACCACACGAGATTGCCGCTGCCGCATCCGATGTCGAGTATCCGAGAGTGTCGGTCGGGGGGAAGGAGATCGTCGAACGTGCGGTGCCAGGTAGGAGCCTTGGCTCGAAACGACTCGAGGGTTGGCTTGGGCTTCCGGTGCTGAAGATGGGTCGACGAATAGGTGTCGTAGAAACCGTCCTTGAACATGGCTCAGGCCCGTCCCGCGACGGCATCTGATCTCACGTGACCAGGAGGAGGTCGGTGTGGGCGACGCCGGCGTACGCCGATCCCACCTTGTCCATGCTGTCTGCCGAATACGACACCCGCCGATCGGTGCGGAGGGACGCACGGAGGTCGATGACCTCGCGATAGTTCCTCGCGACCTGCTCGTGGAAGAGCTCGAGACCATTGGCCCGCTCGAGCCCGTAGGGCCAGTACTCGGTCACGACCGGAACATCCGACGACAGGAGTCTCGAGGCGCCCGACAGCACATGGCCTTCGTGTCCCTGTGTGTCTATCCAGACGATCCCGACGGTGGAGAGGTCGACCTCGACCTCGGCCAGGAGGGCGTCGAAACGAACGACCCGCACTTCGATCGTCTGCCGCTGTTGCTCGTGGAAGACTCCCTCTTCCGCCGAACCCATGCGTACGCGGTGGTCACCCCAGTTGGTGTCGGACAGCTCGAGGGTTGCCGTCCCCTCCTGGTCGGACAGCGCGTACGGGAGGACCGTGACTCGATCGTCGAGATCGTTCATCACCAGGTTGCACCGCAGAAGCCGACGATTTCCCGGCTCGGGCTCGGCACAGATCGCGTTCTTTGCGCCGAACCTCTTCAAGGCGGTGATCGTCGAGGTACCGATGTTCGCCCCGATGTCGAGGAAGGTCCGGTCCAAGAGCGGGTTCGGTGTGGATGACGTGCCGAGATATTCCACCGCCTTGGCCATGACGCGCTGGTCGGACGGCCCGTGGGCGTAGATGTCGCGACCGACCTGCTGATCGGCGGTGGCGACGAAGAACCAGAGACCGTCGCGCTCGACGCCGACGCTGGGCGTCACCCTGGGCAGAAATGGAAAGAGGCGGTTGCGAAGGATGCTCGCCCGCTGGCCCCGTGCGTTCGTTGCCACCTCGGCCGTCACTCGCAAGCCCGACTTCACCCGACGGGCCAAGCCGGCGGCCTGCTGACTCACCATCCAGGCCTTCCCTGACCGGGCGCCGCCGCCCGCGGACAGGGCTGCTGCCGGGGACGGCCCCTTGGGACGCACTCGAACGGCGGGGGTGTGGCGGTCGGCCCGTCGTGCTCGCTGTCCACAGCCATCCGATCGAGCGTAGTGCACCCCCCACTTCGGCCTGGAGGGCTTCGAACAGGGTTCAGATGGCCGGCCGACGCGCCCGCACCCGCCCAATTGCAAAAGATGGCCGGTTCGCCGCCCCGTGACCTACTGGGCCAGCAGAGACGACAACGCCCCGAGATCAAAAGGGCGAAAGCGGCGGTCATGTGCTGTTTGTCGCTGTAGCAAAGGACGTTGCCGGCGACGACCGGACAACGGTCGGATGTGCACATCCACGGCACGGCATCGATGAACGACGCGCCTTCGGACGTCACGATGTCCTTGAGCCGCTCGTTGACCTCGGTGAGGTGAGGGGAGGGGAACGTCGGCTCGCACCGGGCCGTGTTCTCGAGGTTGACGGCGAGGCAGGACGGAATGTCCTCGACCGCCACGGGGGTCTGGGACACGACCGCTACTCGGCTCGCGCCGCGCAACTGCCGGATCGCCGATCTCACGCCGCTTTCCCAGGATTTCCGATCCCGGTCATACTCAGGAAAGGAGTTGTTGCTGAGCACGACGAGATCGGGCGGATTCGCTTCCATGCCCCGAAATGCGGCTTCCCGCCATGGGATGCAGCTCGGGACGCTCGGCCGGTAGAGGAACGACTCGCAGCTTCCGGCTGCCAGCTGGTGAATACGCCAACCCTTCTCCTGGGCGATTCGGCCGAGTGCCGATGCGAGGTGGGCCGTGTGCGAGTCACCGATGACAGTCACCGCCACATCGGCGCCCACGGGGCCGTACACACAGTCCTTGGCGCTGCACCCCGGACTGAAGTCCCCGGGCCGCGACGCGGCTCTCCGCAGGGTGGGGTGCAGGTCCGATGGCACATACTCGGTCGGCGTGAGGATGCTGGCTTCCGCGGCGGCGGTGGGGCTCGGCCGGCCCGCGTCCAACGCGCCCGTGCTGAAGCGGCTGTACACGGGCACCGCGGCCAGGGAGACGAGGATCAGGCAGAGGCCCAGCAGCAACGATGGCCGTACCGCGTTGCGAAGGGCCTTCCAACGCCGGACCGGGTCCTCGACCAGGTGGTACGACACGATGGCGAGGGGGAAGACGGCGAAGAGAACGACGACGAGGGCACGGGGCCATCTGGTCGTGATCGTCGGTAGACGGGTGGCGGCCAGGAGCAGGACCGGCCAGTGCCAGAGATACAAGGAGTAGGAATAGCGTCCGACGAGCTGCATGGGCCTCGTCGACAGTGCACGACCGACGACTCCCGACGCCCCCCCGGTGCCGGCGGCCACGACCAGGGCGGTGCCGAGGACCGGTGCGAGGGCGGCGAACCCGGGAAAGGCCATCCCCTGGTCGTACCGGGCAGCAGACAGCAGGATGGCGACGACTCCGGCTCCGGCCGCCAGCGGCCGCACCCGGGAGGGGACCCGTGCGAGGAACGGAGCACACACGGCCAGTCCGGCGCCCAGCCCCAGTTCCCAGGCACGAGACGCGAGTGAGAAGAACGCCCACGGTATGGAGACCGATGTCAGATACACGCTGACACAGAAGGAAATCGCGGTGATCACGCCGAGCACGACGGTGAGTCGCAGGCGTCGTACCTGCGCTCCAAACCGCGCACCGGGCAATGCGACCAGTATCAATGCCGGCCAGATCAGATAGAACTGCTCCTCGACCGAGAGCGACCAGAAGTGCTGGAAGAGTGAGGTCCCTTGGTCATGACGGAAATAATCCGTCGCTCCGGACGCAAAGCGCAGGTTGGAGAAGAACAATGCTGCGGAGCGGGCGTCCGCCCGCGTCCGCTCCTGGAAGATGGGTGACTGGAGAAGAGCGGCGCCCGCCAGCGTTGCCAGTATGACGATCGTCGCGGCGGGGAGCAGGCGCCGGACTCGTCGGGCGTAGAACGTGCTGAACCGGAGTCCCAACGGGCTCTCGGCGTCTCGAAGGAGCTGACCGGTGATCAGGAAACCGGAGATCACGAAGAAGACGTCGACCCCGACGAATCCCCCAGGGAACAACGGGACTCCGGCGTGGAGCCCGAGCACGGCCAACACCGCTATTGCCCGCAACCCCTCGATGTCCGGCCGGAACCGCCCGTGCGCCGCATTGGGGCTCGTGGCTTCCGCCTGATCCGCCTGATCCGTCTCATGCGCCTGATCCGCCTGCGTCCGGTGGAGCCGCAACCTGTGCCCCTTCATCGAGCGCGTCGGTTGCATGGCGTTGCCGCAGCGGAGCGCACCCTTGAGTCCTAGCACTCGCGATGGCACCCAGCAGATCGCCAACCGACGAGGACTCGACCGCGGCTACAGAAGGCGGAGGTTCGACAGCCTCGCATGCAATGCGCTGCCCGCCGCCGTGTGCAACCGGATCACGGGGAGTCGTCGGGCATGAGGCCGGCGACCCGCACCAAGGCGCCGAAGTGCTCGCTGCTCTGGGCGAGGTCGTCGAAGGCGCCCGCCCCGGCGACGGTTCCGGCGGACAGGAGAACGATGCGGTCGCAGCGCCGAACCGTGGTCAGCCGATGCGCGATCACCAACATGGTCAGCTGGCCGTGCAGCGCTTCGACGGTGGCGGTGATGGCCGCTTCCGTCACCCCGTCGAGGGCCGAGGTGGCCTCGTCGAGCACGAGCATCTTCGGGCGGCCGTAGAGCGCCCGGGCGATCCCGATGCGCTGGCGCTGGCCACCGGACAGCCGGACGCCGCGCTCGCCCAAGCTCGTCTCCAACCCGTCTGGCAGCTCGGCCATCAGGTCCATGAGCTGGGCCAACTCGATGGCCCGGTCTACTTGCTCGCCATCGATCTCGTCGTCGTCGAGCCCGACGGCGATGTTGTGCCGGATGGTGTCGTCGAACAGAAAGACGTCTTGGGGCACGTACCCGACCGTTCGCCGCCAGGCCATCAGACGGTCGCCCTCGATCCGTATCTTGGTGAGATCTCCGCGCAGCTGTTTCGCCGCGGCCACGAGCGGCAGGCCGAAGTACCGCGTCCCGTCTGGACCCTCGATGACCAGCTGGCTGTCGCGCACGACGTGGTCGGGATCGGGATTGATGTCGACGGCTCCGAGACCGGCCGCCGCGTCGCGGAGCTCCTTGATCGGCAGGTCGATCGCGGCGAACTTCGTGCGATGGTCGCCGACGTCGGTCGTCGCCTTCCCCTGCATCGCGAGGATCACGTTGCCGGCGTCCTTGATCGCCGCCGCGAATGCGGAGTCATCCGCTGGGCTCGGCGACGGGTCGTAGAAAGACACGTCGAACGCGACCACCGTCGGGCTGAGTGGCTTCAG
>Ga0207687_10002715_pt1:0-10000 | contig 11973 bp, 6 predicted proteins | sample KBSM54metaG_FD_184399 | JGI IMG/M metagenome (GOLD analysis project Ga0207687, IMG submission 184399) | Miscanthus rhizosphere microbial communities from Kellogg Biological Station, Michigan, USA - KBS M5-4 metaG (SPAdes) (version 2) | ecosystem: Host-associated > Plants > Roots >... | reverse complement strand
CGTCTCGGTATTCATGGGGCCCGGATTTGCCTAGTCCCCTACCTACACGCTTACCCCAGGACAACCATCGCCTGGGTTCACTTACCCTCCTGCGTCCCCTCTTTGCTTACCTTGACCACGTGGGTCGGTTCGTCCGAAGACAGCCCCTTAGCAACACGGTTTCGGTATGGGCGCGGACACGGTGGTACCGGAATATCAACCGGTTGTGCATCGACTACGCCTTGCGGCCTCGCCTTAGCTCCCGACTTACCCTGGGAGGATTAGCCTTCCCCAGGAACCCTTGGGCTTTCGGCGGAGGGGTTTCTCACCCCTCTCTCGCTACTCATGCCAGGATTCTCACTCGATACCAGTCCACGTCACCTCACGATGGCGCTTCACTCCGGCATCGACGCTCCCCTACCACGCATACACAAGGTATGCATCCGCGACTTCGGCTCTGGACTTGAGCCCCGTTACATTGTCCGCGCAGGATCACTCGACCAGTGAGCTGTTACGCACTCTTTCAAGGATGGCTGCTTCTGAGCCAACCTCCTGGCTGTCTGTGCAATCCCACATCGTTTCCCACTTAGTCCAGAATTTGGGGCCTTAGTCGGCGGTCTGGGCTGTTTCCCTTTCGACCATGAAGCTCATCCCCCATGGTCTCACTGCTGCGCTCTGGAGTTACGGCATTCGGAGTTTGGCTGGGATCAGTAAGCTTGTGGGCCCCCTAGCCCATCCAGTGCTCTACCTCCGTAACTGAACACGCAACGCTGCACCTAAATGCATTTCGGGGAGAACCAGCTATCACCGAGTTTGCTTGGCCTTTCACCCCTATCCACAGGTCATCCCCCCAGTTTTCAACCTAGGTGGGTTCGGCCCTCCACGGGGTCTTACCCCCGCTTCAGCCTGCCCATGGATAGATCACTCGGCTTCGGGTCTACAGTACGCGACTAAACGCCCTATTCAGACTTGCTTTCGCTCCGGCTCCCCATCACTGGTTAACCTTGCCACGCACCATAACTCCCTGGCTCATTCTTCAAAAGGCACGCCATCACGGCTCGAGACCGAAGTCTCGAACGACGCTTTGACTGATTGTATGCCAACGGTTTCAGGTACTATTTCACTCCCCTCCCGGGGTGCTTTTCACCTTTCCCTCACGGTACTAGTTCACTATCGGTCGTCTACGTATACTTAGCCTTACGAAGTGGTCTTCGCAGATTCACACCAAATTTCCCGGATTCGGTGCTACTTGGGAACACCAAACAGAGTCTTCTTATCTTTCGCGTACGGGGCCATTACCCTCTGTGGCGCGACGTTCCAAAACGCTTCCGCTAGATAGAAGATTGGTAACTCTGTGGAGAGTCTGATGCCTCTCCCATTGGGTCCCACGACCCCGAACTGGCAACGCCATCAGGCTTTACCACCAGCTCGGTTTAGGCTGTTCCCGTTTCGCTCGCCGCTACTCAGGGAGTCGCTGTTGCTTTCTTTTCCTGTGGGTACTGAGATGTTTCAATTCCCCACGTTCCCTCTACCGGCCCTATGTGTTCAGACCGGAGTAACACCCCATGACGGGTGCTGGGTTTCCCCATTCGGACATCCACGGATCAAAGCCTGGTCGGCGGCTCCCCGTGGCTTTTCGCAGCCACCCACGTCCTTCATCGGTAGTAGACGCCAAGGCATCCACCGTTGGCACTTTGTAGCTTGGAAGAACAAAGATGCTCGTGCTCGCTATGCAATTCTCAAGGAGGAGCGCAGACGCGACAAACGCCGGCCTCGACTCGAGTGAATCTCGAGAGTCGTAGCCGGCGTACGCGACAACGGCGCACCCAGAGAACGGAATAGCGGACTGCCAGTGCACCAACTGGGAGTCGTCTCCTCAGAAAGAGAAGACGTGTGACTCCTTAGAAAGGAGGTGATCCAGCCGCACCTTCCGGTACGGCTACCTTGTTACGACTTCACCCCAATCGCCGATCCCACCTTCGACAGCTCCCTCTCTTGCGAGTTGGGCCACTGGCTTCGGGTGTTACCGACTTTCGTGGTGTGACGGGCGGTGTGTACAAGGCCCGGGAACGTATTCACCCCGGCGTGGCTGATCCGGGATTACTAGCGACTCCGACTTCATGGAGTCGGGTTGCAGACTCCAATCCGAACTGAGACCAGCTTTAAGGGATTCGCGTCCTCTCGCGAGGTAGCAGCCCGTTGTACTGGCCATTGTAGCATGTTTGCAGCCCTGGACATAAGGGGCATGATGACTTGACGTCATCCCCACCTTCCTCCGAGTTGACCCCGGCAGTCTCCTGAGAGTGCCCGGCATTACCCGGTAGCAACACAGGACAAGGGTTGCGCTCGTTGCGGGACTTAACCCAACATCTCACGACACGAGCTGACGACAGCCATGCACCACCTGTGTAGGGCCCCGAAGGACACCGTATCTCTACGGCTTTTCCCTACATGTCAAACCCAGGTAAGGTTCTTCGCGTTGCCTCGAATTAAGCAACATGCTCCGCCGCTTGTGCGGGCCCCCGTCAATTCCTTTGAGTTTTAGCCTTGCGGCCGTACTCCCCAGGCGGGGCACTTAATGCGTTAGCTACGGCACAGATCACGTTGGTTGTGACCCACACCTAGTGCCCAACGTTTACGGCGTGGACTACCAGGGTATCTAATCCTGTTTGCTACCCACGCTTTCGCTCCTCAGTGTCAGTACCGGCCCAGAGCGCCGCCTTCGCCGCTGGTGTTCCTCCTGATATCTGCGCATTTCACCGCTACACCAGGAATTCCACGCTCCCCTACCGGACTCCAGTCACAGCAGTATCAAGTGGCGTCTCCAGGTTGAGCCTGGAGGTTTCACACCTGACTTACCGAACCACCTACGAGCTCTTTACGCCCAATAAATCCGGACAACGCTTGCCCCCTACGTGTTACCGCGGCTGCTGGCACGTAGTTGGCCGGGGCTTCTTCTGCAGGTACCGTCAGTTTCGTCCCTGCTGAAAGGGGTTTACGACCCGAGAGCCTTCATCCCCCACGCGGCGTTGCTGCGTCAGGCTTTCGCCCATTGCGCAAGATTCCCCACTGCTGCCTCCCGTAGGAGTCTGGGCCGTGTCTCAGTCCCAGTGTGGCTGATCGTCCTCTCAGACCAGCTACCCGTCGAAGCCTTGGTGGGCCATTACCCCACCAACAAGCTGATAGGCCGCGAGGCCCTCCCGAAGCGGAATCCATTTCTTCACTGGATCATGCGATCTGGTGAAGGTATCCGGTATTAGCGTTCCTTTCGGAGCGTTATCCCAGTCTTCGGGGCAGGTTCCTCACGTGTTACTCACCCGTTCGCCACTAGGTCTTCCTCAGTATTGCTACTGAATGGACCTCGTTCGACTTGCATGTGTTAGGCACGCCGCCAGCGTTCGTCCTGAGCCAGGATCAAACTCTCCATCGAGAGCCGGCATTGGTCACCCCGTAGGGATTCCAACACCAAACCCGGACACAGAACAGACAACTACTTACTTCGTTGTCCGTCAGTGCATTGACTTTGTTGCAAAGGGTCAACCTCGACCGAAGCCGAGATCGCCCGCACTGGCGTAATAGAGGCTGGCCTTGGGCCAGCATCCATTCGTCCGCTATTCCGTTGTCAAGGTGCGCCGCTCCCGTGAAGGTGCAGCAGGCACACGCTCCCGTGGGAGGTTGGTGCCGTTCGTGCGTCTCTCGCACCGCTCAGCGCAAGGCCGAGGGCTTCAGAGGCGGAGCGCCACGCTACAGACCTTGTCCAGCAACGTCAACCTGAGACGGCCCGTGGTTCACGAGACGGCTCGGATCACCAGGTGCTGATGGCGTTTTCCTGCCCGCAGCAGCGCCCAGCGCCCCTCGACGAAGTCAGAAGCCTCGATCACCCGCTCCTCGTCGTCGGTCTTCACGTCGTTGACGTAGGCCCCACCCTGGCGCACGAGGCGCACGGCGGCGCTCTTCGACGTCGCCAGCCCGGCCTGCACCAGCAGGTCGACGAGACGTACTGGCAGCCCCGTGTCGTCGACCTCCGTCGTGGGAAGGCTCGCCTCGAGCGACCGCAACAGCTCAGGCCCGAACTCGTTGGTCCAGGCGCTCGTGCCGGCCTCGGCCTCGGCGGCCGCAGCGGCGCCGTGCACGACCGTGACGACCTCCCGGGCCAACAGGCGTTGCGCCTCGCGATGCTGCGGCGCCGCCTCGTGGCGGCCCATCACGGCGTCGATCTCGGCCACCGGCACCAGCGTTAGCCACAGCAGCAACCGGCGGACCTCGCGGTCGTCGGTCTGCATGAAGTGTTGGAACAGCTCGAACGGGCTGGTGCGCTCGGGGTTGAGCCAGATTCGGGCCCCGGTGGTCTTCCCGAGCTTGGTGCCGTCGGCGGCGGTCAGCAGCGGCCAGCACAGCGCATGGACGGCCTCGCCGTTGCGCCGGCGGATCAGATCGACGCCCGACAGGATGTTGCCCCACTGGTCGGAGCCGCCGACCTGGAGCTCGCAGCCCTCGTGCTCGTGCAGCCACCAGTAGTCGTTGGCCTGCAGGAGCATGTACGAGAACTCGGTGAACGAGATGCCGTGCTCGCTCTCGAGCCGGGTGCGCACCGAGTCTCGAGCCATCATCTGGTTCACGGTCACGTGCTTGCCGACATCACGTAGGAATGCGAGCAACGGGACGTCGCGGGTCCAGTCGTAGTTGTCGACCAGCTGCCATTCGCCCTCGTCGCCGAGCACGCGAGCGATCTGGGCCTTGATGGAGGCGACGTTGGCCCGCAGCGTGTCCTCGTCGAGCAGGTTGCGTTCCTCGGAACGCCCGCCCGGATCGCCGATCATCCCGGTGGCGCCTCCGGCCAACGCGATCGGCCGGTGACCGGCCAGCTGGAACCGCCGCAGCATCATCAGCCCGATCAGATTGCCGGTGTGGAGGCTGTCGGACGAGGGATCGATGCCGTGGTACAGGATCGTCGGGCCGGACTCGAGCCGCGCCGCCAGCGCGTCGCGGTCGGTGCTGTCGTGGATGAGCCCACGCGCCTCGAGGTCGTCCAACAGGTGCATCTCGGCACAGACCCTAGTGAGGGGTGTGCCCAGGGATTCGACCCCATTGCCGCGACAATGGGCCGGTGCGTGCCCTTCTCGTCGCCGTCGCGTGCGCGGTCGTCGCGAGCGGCTGCGCGTACACGCAGACCGAGATCACGCCGAAGATCCCGGAGAACGCGCAGTCGTCGAAGATCTTCGCGGCCGACGGCACCTTGATCACGACCCTGCACGGGCCGCAGAACCGCCAAGAGGTCACGCTCGACCGCATTCCGCTCGTGTTGCAGCACGCGGTCATCGCCATCGAAGACGAGCGCTTCTACTACCACCACGGTGTCGACTTCCGGGCGATCTTCCGCGCCGCCCAGAACAACGCGTCGGCGGGCGCCGCGCTGCAAGGCGGCTCGACGATCACGCAGCAACTGGTGAAGAACACGCTCTTGAATTCGGGCAAGACGCTCGACCGCAAGATCCAAGAGGCGTCGCTGGCCTGGCAGCTCGAGGAGCACTACTCGAAGAGCCGCATCCTCGAGATCTACCTCAACACGGTGTACTTCGGGAACGGCGCCTACGGTGTGGAGGCGGCGAGCGAGCAGTACTTCGGCAAGCCCGTCGAGCAACTCGACGCCGTGCAGTCGGCCACGATCGCCGGTTTGATCCAGGCGCCGAGCGCCGACGATCCCGTGCTGCACCCCGACGCGGCGGTGGCGCGGCGCAACGTGGTGCTGGCGAAGATGCAAGAGCAGGCCTACATCACGAAGCCCGAGCTCGATGCGGGGATCGCCGCGCCGCTCGGTCTCTCGCCCACCCCGGTGCAGGACCGCTACCCCGCGGCGCACTTCGTCGAAGAGGTGAAGAAGTTCGTCGAGAGCGATCCGGCGTGCACTGGCTGCGGCGCCACCGCGGAAGAGCGGGAGTACAACCTCTTCTCCGGTGGCCTTCGGATCTACACCACGATCGATCTCGGGCTGCAGGCGGCGGCGGAACAGGCGATCAACGACGTCATGCCAGACCCCAACGGACCGGAGGCGGCTCTCGTCGCCGTCGACCCTCGCACGGGTTACGTGCGCGCGATGGTCGGCGGTCGCGACTTCTTCGGCGCACAGGCATCGGCGAAGTGCAACCTCGCGATCGGGTGCAAGCCCATCCCGGGCCGCGGCACCGGGTCAGCGTTCAAGCCGTTCGTGCTCGCGGCTGCACTCACCGAGGGAATCCCGCTGTCGGAGAACATCCCGGCGCCGGGCTGCATCCACCTCGATCCGCCCACTGGGCCGTGGGACCCCTGCAACGCGGACCCCGGTGAGGGCGCGCCGGGCGGCACCAACTTGATCGAGGGCACGGTGCACTCGTTCAACACGTTGTACGCGCAGTTGATCCTGCAGGTCGGTCCGCAGAACGCGGTCGACATGGCCAAGAAGCTCGGCGTCGTCACGTCGCCCCTGAAGGCGTTGCCGTCCGCGGTGTTGGGCGCCAACGACGTGACGGTGCTCGACATGGCGAGCGCGTACGGCACGTTCGCCAACCGCGGGGTGCACGTGTCGCCCGTGATGATCTCGAAGATCACGAAGGCCGACGGCACGATCGTCTACGAGAACGTGCACGAGCAGACCAAGGCGATCGACGCGCCGATTGCCGACACGGTCACGTCGGTGCTCCAACAGGTGATCGCTCGAGGAACGGGTACCGCGGCACAAGAGCCCTTCCCCGTCGCGGGCAAGACGGGCACGGGCGAGGACTACAAGAACGCTTGGTTCTGCGGCTACACGCCGACCCTCGCCACTGCGGTCTGGGCCGGATTCCCACTCGAGGAGGTGAAGATGTCGCCGCCGACGACGAGTATCACCGTGTACGGCGGCACCTGGCCGGCCAAGATCTGGCAGCAGTTCATGGCCGCGGCGCAGGCCGACCAACCCCCGGTCGACTTCGTGCCTCCTCCCCCGAGCACGGCCACCACCATTCCGGAGACGGTGGTCACCAGCCCCGACGAAGCGCCGCTGCCGGTGCCGAGCGTGAGCGGCCTCGCCTATGCCGACGCTGCGCAGAGGATTCAGAACGCCGGGTTCACGCCGGTGCGTTTCAACGTGGTCGACGACAGCAGCCCCGCCGGCGCGGTGAAAGCGCAGTCGCCCGCCGGAGGATCGTCGGCGCCCCGCGGTGCCATCGTCACGCTCGAGGTTGCCACCGGGTCAGGCAACGCGGTTACCGTGCCCAACGTCTTCGCGATGACCAAGAGCGCCGCGATCAATGCTCTGCACGACGCCGGTCTCGAAGCGCAGGTGATCGAAGCGCAGTCATCCGACGGCGAACCCCAAGGACGTGTGTGGAAACAATCCCCTCAGGCCGGCGCGGCGGCGCCTCCGGGCTCGACGGTCACGATCTACGTGAACAGCGGATGACCCAGCCGCCGCGAAACCGCCTCTGGTGGACCTTGGGCCTGCTCGCCGCACTCGGAGCCGTGGCCTTCTGGATCTGGGTGTTGTTCGTCGCGCCGGCGGCACCTGAGGACAAGCTCGCGAGCAACGCGTTTCCCGTCGCGGCGAACCCGGTGTGTGTCACTGCCATCCAAGACCTCGACGCGAACCATCTGCTCAACCAGACGGCGGCGACGCCCACCGATCGTGCGGATCTCGTCGAACGGCAAGACGCGCGCTTGACCACCATGGTGCAACAACTCCGCACGATCGCACCCCACTCCGGCGACGACGGCCATGCCATCGCGTCGTGGCTCAACGACTGGGATCAGTGGTTGAGCGATCGGGCGACGTGGGTGAGCCAGCTCCGAGCCGGGCAAGACGCTCCTTTCAACGAGAAGGCCGACGCCAACGGCGACCCCAACAGCAAGGCGCTCGTGGCGTTCGCGATCACGAACGAGATGAGCGCGTGCGCTACTCCTTACGGAGTCTGAGCGCCGACACGTTCGGGTCGCCTTCGACGTACCAGCGCCACGGGTGCTCGGCGCCCGCACTCAGGCCGATGCGCACGCTGTTGCCCGGTCGGCGAGGTGGTTTCCGCCCGTCGTCGATGATCGTCACGCCCCGATCGCCCGTCACGAGATCCGCGCCATCGAAGGCGCGATCGAGCCCGAAGGCCTGACACAACTTCGCGGGACCGCTGCACAGATCGCGGTCGCGTTTCGCGGCCGGCCCGCGGGCGGAGCGCAGTTCGTCGAGGCCCGTGAGTGGTGCCGCCGCGCGCAGCAGTACCGCGAGACCTTCGTCGACATCGCCGCACACGGCGTTGGCACACCAGTGCATGCCGTAGGTGAAGTACACGTAGAGCCCACCGCCCGGGCCGAACATCGTGGCGTTGCGGCTCGTCTGACCGCGGAACGCGTGGCTCCCGGCATCGATCGGCCCGCAGTAGGCCTCGACCTCGACGATGCGGGCCGATCGTCCGCCGCGCACGAGCACCTTGTTGAGGAGTTGTTTGGCGACGACCTTGGGATCGCGGGCGTAGAACTCGCGACCGAGAACGGTCATCCCGACAGCGCGGCGCGGAACTTCTCGGGGACGGGCGTTGGCGTCTTCGTGCCCATCGCGACGCCGACATAGACGAGCACGGCTTGGAACACGGGTCGGTTGCCGACCGAGCCGTCGATCGTCACGTCGAACGACGTGTTGCCCCAACGGGTCACACGCGGCACGAGCGTGAGGACGTCGCCCAGGCCCGCGGAGTCGAGCCATTCGACCGAGGCCTTCTTGACCATGATGTCCCACTCGCCGTTGTCGGTGAGGACGTCGAGCGAGCGCAACCACTTGTCGATGCAGTGATCGACGTAGGCGAGGTAGTGCGCGTTGAACACCACGCCTTGGAGGTCGACTTCGCCGTAGCGGATCTCGAAGTCGTGGTGGTATGGCGTCACGGCAGCCGCGACTCGAGCGCGTCGAGGTGCTCGCGGAACTGCACGATCTGCTGGCTCACGGGAGCGGGACCCGCACCACCAGGCGTGGAGCGACGCGTCACGGGCACGCCCGCCTCGAGCAGTGCCACCCCTTCTTCGCCCAACTCGGGATGCGCAGCGACGAGCTCGGCGAGCGGGACGTGGCGTTCGATCGAGTCGCGCACGATGGATCCCACGATGGCATGCGCGTCGCGGAACGGCATGCCGCGCTCGACGAGCAACTCTGCGAGGTCGGTCGCGGCGGCACTCGGTGAGTCGGCCGCGGCCTGCATGCGCTCGACGTTGAACTGTGTGGTGCGGAGCAGCCCGGCCAGAGCCGGAAGGCCGAGACGGAGCGTGTCGATCGCGTCGAACAACGGCTCCTTGTCTTCCTGGAGGTCGCGGTTGTACGAGAGCGGAAGGCCCTTGAGCGTTGCGAGCAGCCCAGTGAGATGGCCGATCATGCGCCCGGTCTTGCCGCGGATGAGTTCCGCTATGTCGGGGTTCTTCTTCTGCGGCATCATCGAGCTGCCTGTCGCGTACGAGTCGTGCAGTGTGATGAACCCGAACTCCTCGGTGGCCCACAGCACGATCTCTTCGCCGATGCGGGACAAGTGCACGCTCAACAGCGCGAAGTCGAACAGTGCTTCCGCCACGAAGTCGCGGTCGCTCACGGCATCGAGTGAGTTCTGGAACCGCTGCGCGAAGCCGAGGTCTTCGGCGACGGTGTCGGGATCGAGAGGGAGCGACGATCCGGCGAGAGCGCCCGCACCCAATGGCGACACGTCGAGTCGCTCGCGGGTGGCGAGGATGCGATGCACGTCGCGGCCGAGCGCCCATCCGTGCGCGAGCAGGTGATGGGACAGCAACACCGGCTGGGCGCGTTGCATGTGGGTGTAGCCGGGCAGATACGAGGGCCCGGCGTCGACGGCACGGTCGAGCAACACGCGTTGTAGACCGACGACGGCGCGTGCGATGTCGACGAGCTCGCGCTTCATGTAGAGCCGCAGCGCGGTGGCGACTTGGTCGTTGCGGCTGCGTCCGGTGTGGATCTTGGCGCCGGCCGGGCCGGCGAGCTCGGTCACGCGGCGCTCGATGGCCGTGTGGATGTCTTCGTCGG
>Ga0207687_10002714_pt1 | contig 11974 bp, 7 predicted proteins | sample KBSM54metaG_FD_184399 | JGI IMG/M metagenome (GOLD analysis project Ga0207687, IMG submission 184399) | Miscanthus rhizosphere microbial communities from Kellogg Biological Station, Michigan, USA - KBS M5-4 metaG (SPAdes) (version 2) | ecosystem: Host-associated > Plants > Roots > Rhizosphere >... | reverse complement strand
CGGCGGACCAATGAGTGATTTCGGCAGCACCGAGTTGCCGAGCTTGGGTGCCGGCTTGCCTTCGCCGAGCCACGCGGGCTTGCCGGCGTACGGTTCGAGCGGCTTGCCCAGTTTGGGTGGGCCGGGTTTGCCGTCGAACCCGCCCGGTTTGCCTTCCAGTCCGCCGCTCGAGTTCGATAACGCTCCGCCGCGCGTGCCGAGCTTGCCGCCCGATTTCGGGCTGAGCTCTGGCTCGGCCCCGCCGCCCGTCGGTCGCGCGCACGCCGATTTTGGTGAACTCGATTTGCCGGTCGGAGATCCTCCAGGGGCGCCGCCGCCCATTCAACGCGGCCCCGCGTTCCAGCAGGACGACGGCGAAGAGGCGGACTTGTTCGGCGAAGTGCCGTTGCCGCCGCGAGCACCTGCGCAGCGCGCGGCATCCACCGCTCGCGCCGAGCTCGATGCGGCCATCGTGCGTCAGAGTGGCGGCGGCACCAACTACGGCGAAGTGAATCTCGGCGACGAGGACGACAGCGAGGCGAGCCTTCCGATCGAAGCCTCCGACAAAGGTTCCGCGCGCCGCGAAGAGGATATGGAATTCGGTGCGATCCCGCAGGAGGATCAGCCGCGTACCGAGGCCGCGCCTGCCCACACTTCGCTGCGAGTTCAGCGGCCGCTACCCGAAGTCACGAAAGCCAAGCGCCGCTCGAGCCTGCGCATCGTGGCCGGCTTGGTCGTGGTGTTCGTGGGCGGGGCTGCACTCGCGCTCGTCCCGTCGCTCGGGCCGTTCGGCTCGTACGTCATCATCGATAAGCTCAAGGCTTCCGAGTACGCGCAGCTCGTCTCGAATACCGTGACGAACGCGCGAGCAGGCCTAGCCAAGGACACCTATCCCGAAGCCAAAGCCGCGCTGGACGCGATCGACGCTGCGCATGCGTCGGCCAAGCGGGTGCGTGAACTGCCGGCTTACGACGCATTCACCGCCTACGCTGCCGAACTTCGCTTCGGCGCTGATCCGGCGATTCACGCGCGTGCCTCGGTGCTGCTCGATGAACTCGCCGAGCACGGCGATGTGCGTTACGTGATGCTCGCGCGCGCGGCTCGTGCAGCCGCCGAAGGTCAAATCGCGCGTGCCCATCAGCTCTTCGACGGCCTGGCCAACGGCGGCGCCAGCGATCCGGATGTGGCTGTTTTGCGCGGTGAAATCGCGCTGCGCGCCGGTGATCCGAAGGCGAGCGTGGCGGCCTGGCAACAAGCCGGTGCGGCCGAGAGGAGCCCTCGCTCGGCCTTTGGTTTGGCGCGCGCGCAGTATGCCGCGGGCAACACCCATGGCGCGTCCGATGCCGCCCACGACGCGCTGACCCAAAATCCAAATCACATCGGCGCCCGCATCTTGCTCGCGCGCTTGAGTGGCGCCACACGCACGGGCGAAACCGAAGCCGTGAGCCTGCTCGGTTCGGTGATCAAAGATGGAGCGGCCGCGAGCCCCGAAGAGCTCGTCAACGCGCAAACGCTGCTCGGCGACATCCACCTCGCACGCTCGCGCATGTCGCAAGCGGAGGCTGCGTACGGTGAAGCGCTGAAGATCGATCCCAAGGCCGCGCGCGCGTTGAATGGCCTCGGTGACGCGCTGTATCGTGCGGGGCGTTACTCGGAGGCCCAGGCGCGTTTCGAAGCCAGCACCCAGGCCGATCCCGACGATTTGTCGGCAAAAGTCGGCGTTGCCAAGTCGAAGTTGGCGCTCGAGCGCCTCGACGAAGCCACGCAAATGCTGAAGAAGCTGCGCGACACGTATCCGAAGTCGGTGCCCGTCGGGTACTGGTACGGGCGCGTGCTCGAGGCGGCAGGCAATCGCGCGTCGGCCGAAACCGTGTACCGCGACGTGCTCAAGCAAACGAGTGACGATCCGCAAGTCGTCTCGACGTACATCGCGCTCGCGCTGCTTCAGAGCCAACAAGGGCGCAACGACGAAGCGCAGAAGACGCTCGCCGACGCCAAGGCCAAGCTGCCCGATTTGCCGGCGATCCACAAAGCCTTGGGCGACGTGGCGCTCTCGCAAGGGCGTTACCCGGAAGCCATCGCCGAGTTCAAGCAAGCCATCGTGCTCGATGATGAAGACCTCGGTGGCAAATTCAAACTCGGCGTGGCCCTGCGCCGAGATGGCAAATTCGCCGACGCAGGCAAATCCTTCGATGACGTCGCGGCCGTCGACAAAGAGTACCCGGGCCTGGCGCTCGAACGCGGCCTTCTGTACGAGGCTTCGGGCCGCACCGAAGAAGCGTTGAAAGAGTACGAAAGCGCGCTGGCCAAGGCCCCGAAAGATCCGGATCTGATGCTGCGCGTGGGCTGCGGCAAGGTCTCCGCTGGTCGCCCGCAGCAAGCCGAAGAGCTGCTGAAGAAAGTCCTGAGTGACCGCCCGAACTCGGCCGAAACGAATCATTGCCTGGGCCGCGCGCTGCTCATCGAGGGCACCCGCTTGTCGGATGCGCTGCGCTACTTGGAGCGCGCAGTGGAGCTCGACGCGAATCGCGCCGAGTATCAGTTGTACGTGGGCTGGGCCGCGAACGAAGCGGGCAACGTGCCCAAGGCCGAGCGCGCCCTGGCCGAGGCGCTGCGTCTCGACCAAGGTTTGGCCGACGCCTACTGGCAGCGCGGGGTACTCCGTCAGCGTCAAGGCGCCGCACGCGACGCCATCACTGACTTGACCAAGGCGCTCGAGCTCCGTCCGAGCCGCTACGAGGCGCACGCCGCCCTGGCTGATGCGTATTTCGACTTGGGCAAGGAGCCCCAGGCACTCGCCGAGTGGCAACAAGCCATCGCCGCGCAACCGGACAACGCCACTTGGCACTTCCGTTACGGGAAACTGCTGTCGGCCAATCACCTCACCGAAGCCTCGCGTGAGCAGCTGCAAAAAGCCCTCGATTTGTCGGAGAAAGACGATCCTCAGCCGCGGTGGGCGTGGGAGGCACACAACCTCATCGCGCACGCGCTCGGCTTGAAGCCGGAAGCGGCCAAGCACTGGGAAGAGTTCCTCCGGCTCGGCCCGCGTGATTCACCGTACCGAACCGAAGCCAAAGCCGCGCTCGAGAAGCTCGGCCGCCCCTGGACGGGCGACTGAAGCGGCGCGCCGCCTACTTGGCGGTGCAGACGACGGTCACTTCTTGAATCGACCACCACGAGGTCGACGTGCCCTTCTGCGTGACTTTCAAATAGCGCCCGGGTTGATCGGTGAAATTGATCGTCGTCGTGCCCGAGCCGCTGCCGCTCGCGACTACTTTGAAGGTCGCGTCGTCGCTGGAGATGCCGAGCTCGTAGCTGGCCGGGAAGTCGCTCGCGCTGAGAGAAGTATCGAGGACCAGTTGACTCAAGTGCGCGGCAACACCGCCCAGATCGAGCTCGAACCACTCGCCACCCTTTTGCGCGGCCCCGCTCGACCAGCGCGTGCCGGCCATGCCGTCTACGGCCTGGATGGGAGGGTTATAGAGCTGAGAAGGGGACATCATCAGGCTCGATTCGGACGCACTTGCCAGCCAATTCTTGCGGTCGCAAGGATTGCTCACGCCCACGCTTCCGCCTGCTCCGCCTGCTCCGCCTGCTCCGGCCGCGTTGCCGCCTGCGGTGCCGCCACTGCCTGCTGCGCCGCCACCGCCACCGCTACCAGCCGCGCCTGCGCTGCCACCGCTGCCCGCTGCGCTGCCACCGCTACCAGCCGCGCCTGCCGTTGCACTAACGCCTCCGCTACCGGCGCCCGCGCCCCCAGCGCTCGAGCCCCCGTGGCTTTCGCCAGCACTCCCGTCGCTCGTGCCGCCAGCGCCGCCCGTCCCGCCAGCGCCCGCGGTGTCGTTCGAAGTTCCGGCTTCACTCGAGCCCGCCGTCGCGAGCGGTGAGCCAGCCGCGCCCCCGTTGCCGCCCGTCGCGTTGCTCGAGCCGCTAGGCACCGGAATGTCTTGATAGACGGCGCACGACGCAAGCGTGGCGAACACGAGCACCGCGCCAGCATGCAAAGAGTGTCGTACGGAACCGGACGGGGGACAGAAGAGTTGCGCTACGCGAGGCATGACGATGCCGCCCTCAGCATGTCTCGTGCCGAAGCGCGCACCTCACGAAATGCCGAAATTTCAGCCACGAAATGCGTGTGCTGCGGTTCCCTACACCGCGCCTCGTCCGTGGCACGCGGTGCTCGAGACCGCGAAGCGACTCGCGCTCAAGGGCTAGGAACGTCTGCGCGACGTGCCCACAGCTCCCAGCGCTTGCTCACTTGCTTGCGCTCGAAGCTCGGGGCTTTTGTCAGAAGCAGCCGCAAGCGATCGTCGTTCTCCACGACGAGCCAATCGGTGTGCGTGCGAGACAGGATCGCGAGTGTATCGGGTTTGGCGGTCGTGAGCGACGCGAAGTCGCGCATCACCCAGGCTGGATAGCAGTCGTTGCGGGCGTCATAGAACACGCCCGTCGCGTGCGGGGTGAGTTCCCAGAGCGCCATGCCCGAGGCCAAAAAGCCCGTAAAAACACGGGAGTGAGGCGGGATCGCGCGCAGCACCTGGGTGAGGCCTGGGCCGACCGAAACATCGCCCACCCAAGCGTCGCGATCGCGATGCACGAACAGGCGGATCGAGAAGGAAAGTAAGAGAGCCGCGATGGCCGGGAAAATGATCGCCTGCGGCAGCGCACGAGGGCGTTCGACCGTGCGGCAGAACGAAGCCGCCAACAACATCGAGCTGACGGCGACGAACGTATACAGCTCCCGCTGATGCAGCACCGCTTGCACCGCGAGCCCGGCGCAAAAGAGCGCGCGGATGCGCTCGCGATTCGAACCATGAGCGGCGACGAAGAGCACCAGGAACGCAAAGCACGCGCAAGCCAGCCACGAGAACGCGCTCACGTGCGAACTCCAAATGGGGCGAAAATCGACGATATTTTGCCGGATCGAGCGAAAGGGCTCTTGGCGCGCCAACGCGTAGTCGATGACCAACGCGTGCAGCTTCCAGCCATAGGGGTTCACGAACGTCAGCGCGGCGGCGGCCGTCGCCACGAGCGCTCGTTCACCCCGTCGATCCGTTTCGGTGATGACGGCCAGGGCCAACAAGGCGACACCGAGCGGGAAGCTGCCGTGCAGCTGTGTCCAGAGCAGCACCAGCGAGACGGCCAGCAAGGAGCGAGCGCGCGAAAACGGGCGGTCGAACGTGAGCGTGACGACTGCCGCCGCGAGCAAAAGCGAAAGGCCAGCCGGGCGGGCACTGATGAAACGCTCACCGCAACACTTGATGGTGATGAACCACCACACGAAGCGCACGACCGGAGGCAGAATTCGCTGCTGGACGTGTCGATAGAAGACGCTGCCTCCGAGCAGCATCGTGAGCGCGGCCCACACGCTGAAAAAACGCGCGTCGAAATGCGCCGCGCCCCACGCGAAGATCGGGCCCAACGCCCATTCGTGCATCACCCAAGGGAAATCCGGCTGCAAGAAGCCGTAAGCGTTACTGCGCGGGACTGCGCCGAGACGCAGCATGTCGCGGCCGGCGGCGGCGATCCACCACACATCCGGATCGAAGACCGGCGCAAAGATCACGATCGCGACCATCAGCGCCATCGCGATCGAAAACCAGCGATTGGCTTTGACGTCGGTCGCAACGACGCGGAACACGGGCAGTGGCGCGAGACCACTCAGGCGTTGTTCGAGCCAGGAAAAACGGTCGCTTCGTCGCATCGCGCGCGGCCCGACCGATTTCGGCGCGGGCCTATTCGAGACGGTACTGGGCCTGCGCGGTGCACACCACCCCTAAGCCTGACGAACCCCACGCAGGGCGGACAAAATGCCGAGGCGGCGCTGATCGGGCATCGAGCCTGAAAAACGCCGCCTGGCGCGGTAACGAATGACTACCGTTGGTCGGAAGCGATCACCACGTTTCGTGGGTGACCCAGTCGACCTCGATGCTGGCCCAGTCGTCCGTGCCGTTGAAGTCCTGGCTCGAACCACCGAGCATGCCGCCGACGGCCAAGTTGAACATGAACCCGAAATCCTCGTTGGCGAGGCCGGTATCCGGAATGTCCTGCGTCTTGACGCCACCGCGATAGAACTTCACGCGACCGCCGTCGATCTTCACCGAGGCGATGACCCAGTCGTTCCAGTTCCAAGCCGGAGTATTGACCGACTGGTGGATGGGCGTGTTGCAGCCGCCGCTCGAGATGATGCCGTTGTTGATGTAGGTGGCGCCGTTGTTGTTGCGCACCCATTCCCAGATGTCGAGTTCGCGCGCGCCGCTGGTCGGCCAGCAATTCCCGGCGATGTTGTTGCCGTTGTAGGGATCCTCGTTGATGTTGTTGCCGAGCATCCAGAACGCGGGCCAGGTGCCTTTCACGCCGCCAGAGCCGCCTTCGTAATAGTGGATGCGCGCCGACATCATGCCGTTGCGGTACCAGCGCTTGCCTTTGCTGTTCACGCGACCGGAGGTGTAACAACCCGAACCCGTGCCGCCGTTGCAACCCGCGTTGTAACGCGCGTCGATGTGCATCGTGCCGTTGGAAACACTGACATTGCCGGGGTTATAGCTCTGGAGTTCGTTGTTGAAGCGCCCCGGGCCCATCGACGATGCGGTCCAGGCGCCCGTGTCCAAACCGGAGCCGTTGAAGTCGTCTTGGAAGTCGGGGTGCATGCCGCCGTTGCCCCACAGAATCCAACGCTGCGCGGCACTCCCCGTGTCGGTGTAAACGTGAATTCGGGTGCCGTTGGCGGTGTTGAAATTGTCTAGATCGATGACGCGGTTATCCTTGACCGAGCGGATCTTGAACAGGCCATAGAGGCCGTCCGCGCCTGGGTCCGACATGTAGTCGAAGTACCAGCGCTGGTTCGAAGCTCCGACGCAGTCCCAGGTGCCGAGCCCATCTCCGTTACCCGCGTTGCTGATTTCGAGGCACCTGCCGCCGGCGCCGCCTTGCCGGATCTCGTGTTGGCCGTTGCCGACATCTTGCACCCACCAACGCTGGTCACCCGTCGCGCAGGTGTTGTCGTGCGCATACAAGGCGAGGTTATTCCAAGTGTTGCCCGCGTTGTACGGGCAGCCAGTGCCCGGCAGATCGAAGCTCTTGTGCGGCGCGTTTTGTGGCGCGATGCGGAACAGACCCGTGACTGCGTGACTAGTTCCAGAGTAGGCAAGCGCACTACCTAGGATCCCAGCCGAGGCCACGAATTTCATGATGGCGGCTCCTGCGCCGCGACCCAGACACGATTTCTCTACACGCTTCGAGCGGCGATTTATCGAGATCATCCAACAGCTCCTCCACCCCACGACCACCACAGCTACGGGCTTGATCAGTGAGTGGCGGAATCCGCCGGTCGTTATGAGGAATCAGATAAATTCCGCGAAAACGGTAATACAAGGTGGCGCGGTGGCGTGAATCGTCACCCAAGCTCGCACCTACAAACACGAATCCCCCGCGACCTCAAAGAAAGACTTTGAAGCGGCGAGGGATTCGCTCACTCGTTCAGTGCGGCGTGTGCCGCGCGGAGTATTTCAGCCGGCAGACGGAGCCGCGCCAGCCGCCGGAGCGGGAGGCGTCGGACCGACGACGAACTGATACTCGAACGTGCCATCACCCGGATTCGCATCCGGGGGATTGAGCACCAAGCCGTCGAGCGATTTCACCACGCATTGCGTGAGCACGTCCGGCGCTTGGGTCTTGGCGGTGTCAGCCGACACGTTGGTCAGCTTGCCGGTTTCCGGCTCGACCGTGAAGTGGACGGTCACCGTTCCGGCGAGGTCCGACTTCCCTTTGAGGGCGGCGTCGTAGCAGGTCTTGATGTCCGGCGCCTTGCTGTCGAGCAGCGCTTGCGTGGCATCGCGATACTCGTCCGGGCTGCGCGCGTGGAACGAGCAACCCGCGCCGAGGAGCAACATGAGCATACCGAAAGACTTCGTCATTTTCGTGTCTCCCAATTCAATCACTTGGCTGCCGGCGGAGCGGGGGCGGGTTTCGGCGTTGGGGCAGGAGCGGCAGCCTTCTCGGCTTTCTTCTCGGCCTTCTCGGCTTTCTTCTCGGCCTTCTTCTCGGCTTTTTCTGCCTTCTTGTCGTCCTTCTTTTCGTCGGTCGGAGCCGGAGCTTCTTCCTTCTTTTCGAGGGACTTCTTCTCTTCCAAGACCTTCTCTTTGCCGGTCTTGGCGTCGATTTCGACCTTCTTCTGGGTCACGTCTTGTTCGACGATGTTGAATTCGACGCGGCGATTCTTCTCACGACCCTCTTCGGTGTCGTTCTCGGCGATCGGCTTGGTCGAACCGAAGCCCTTGGCAGTCAGGCGATCCTTCTCGATGCCGTGATCGACCAAGTACTTCATGACCGATTTGGCGCGGTCATCGGACAGCTTCAGGTTCAGCGCCTTGTTGCCTTCGGCGCTGGCGTGGCCTTCGATCGCGATCTTCTTGATGTGCGGCGCGTTCTTGATCACGCCCGCGATCTCGTCGAGCAAGCTGAACGAGGCTTCCAAGATCGTGGCCTTGTTGACCGCGAACTGGATCTTCTCGTGGATCTCGATCTTGTTGTCGCGCACTTCGACGCGTGGCGGCGGCTCCGGCGGAGGCGGCGGAGGGGGTGGCGGCGGAGGCGGAGGCGGCGGGGGCGGAGGCGGCGTGCCCGTGACCGACAAGGCTTGCTTGCCCTGGAAGGCGACCGTGCCGCCGCAACCAGAAATGACGACTGCTCCGCAGAGCAGAACTAGTTGTGCGATGTATTTCTTGCCCATACCAAACCTCATCGGCGAGTCCCGTGGTAAGCACCAGTCACAGGGGAAAACCCTAGTGAGCGGTACTTTTCCCACCCTTACGTGTGCTGCGTCAAGCGCGCATCGGAACGCGTCATCGTTCTCGCGTTCCACCTGAGCGCCACGTGAGGGCTCGGCCAATCAGCCGGCGAAGGCGGAGCGAAGCGCTTGGCTAGAAGCCGTCGATGCCGAGCTTGGCGTTGCTCGAGACTCGCTGCGGACGCGACTTATTTGGGCTCGGGCGTGGCTGTTTCGTGTGCGGAACAGCGCGCGGACGAACGCTACGAATCTTGACGGGGCGTGGGCCCGCGCTTCGCGCGCTCAGCGGAGTGGTGGCCGGAGTGGGGGCCGGGCTGAGCACTACCGCGGCGGCCGGATCGAGCGCCGAGGCCTCGTGGGCGACCGGCGTTCGCGGCGCGTCGTTCTTCGTGCTGGCCGCAGCGGGTTGCTGAGCGGGGGCGACCCGCGCGGGTGACGACGCCAGTGCGAGCCGCAACGTGAAACAAGCCACCAGCACGGCCACGAGCACTGGCAAAATTGCGCCGAGCGAAACCCGAAGCGAATGGCGGGAGGCGCGGCTCTTCATCGGAGCAGCTCCGGCCACCGCCAGGCGGACGGTGCGATCTTGAGCGCTCGAAGCGAACGCGTTTGGTGGAGGCGCGAGTCGTCGTGCATCGGTGTCGGCCCGCAGCTCGTCGTGTCCGAAGTGCGCGTCGCGGACGGTGTGGTCGTCGTCAGCGGAGGCCCAGTTGCTCATGACCAACTCGTCCATCGGAGGCAACGCTTCGGCGTCCGTGAGCGGACAGTTTTCTGCCCAAGCGAGTTGTTGTCGGCGTTCGACGAGCGTTCCGTGCGCGGTTTGGCTGACCCATTCGCCGACCTGTTCGGGAGCAGCGGCACGCGCTGCCGCCTCGAGAGCGAGCACCATTTCTCGCGCAGAGCCGAAGCGCGCGTTCGGATCGACGCTGAGCCCGCGGCGGATCACGGCTTCTAGAGCCTTGGGGACTTTGCTGCCTTTGAATTGACTCATAGGCGGGACTTGGCCGAGCAGCGCAAGGCTTATCGTCTCGACATCGCTCTTGGCAGCGAACAAGCGATTGCCGGTCAACATCTCCCAAAGCACCACGGCAACGCCGTACAGATCGGCGCGGCCATCGATGGCGTGTCCGAGCAGGTGTTCGGGCGCGATGTAGCCGACCTTGCCCTTGACCGTGCCCGCACGCGTCGTGGTCAGCGAGTAGGCCGCCTTCGCCACGCCGAAATCCAAAACACGGGGCAAGCCATCGCAGCCGACCAAAATGTTCTGCGGCGAAACATCGCGGTGAACGATCTTCAGGGGCTCGCCAGCGGCGGTCGCCGCGGTGTGCACCGCATGCAGGCCGTTCAGCGCGCCGCAGGCAATGGCCACGCAGATCTCGGTCGGGATGGGGCGCCTCGCTTCGCGTGCCAAGCGGGTGAGCGAGGAGAGCGGCAGGCCATGAATGTACTCCATGACCAAGAGCAACTCGTTGCCGTCTTCCACGACGTCGAGCGCCGCGGCGACGTTCGGGTGGCGGATGCGGGACAGGATCCGGATCTCGTCGCGGAACATCGCGACGAACTCTTGATTGGCCGCCACCGAGGGCAGTGCGCGTTTGATGGCGACCACGCGCTCGAAACCGGCCGAGCCGAGGACCCGCGTAGGCGACGAGTTCCGTAGTAAGCACCAAGTCGTAGGGCGAAAACCCAGCCGGCGTCAGAAACCGTCTTCGCCGATCGCTCGTTTGCTGCGCGGAACAGGCTTGCTCGCTGGTCTTTCAATGACGGTTGCCTGCTTGCGAGGCAGTGTGACCGGGCTTCCGCTGGGCCGCGCGAATGCTTCGGGTTTTGGCGTTGCAGCGCGACTGATGCTCGGTGGCTTCGCGGAGCTGGGCTTGCGGCGGTTCTCGGGGCCCTCTAGGGGCAGCGAGTCGACATCCTTTGGCGCGTTCTCATCCGAGTCGACGGTCGTCGAGGGAGGGGGCGCCGCGCGCGCGCTGTCGACACTATCCGTCGTCGCCGCAGTGGGCGTTGGCTGTGGCGCGTTCGCCGTTCGAGCGGGAGCACTCGAGGCTCCAGAAGCGAGCGGTGAACCATGCTCAGGCAAGGCGATCACGAAACTTCGGGCCATGAGGGCGAGAGCCGCTAGGCCCAACGCGGCCGCCACCAGCAACAGGTACGGTGGAGAGCTAGATGGCTTGCCTGCCGTCTCGGCGGCGGGCGTTTCGATGATCGCTGCCGGGGTCGTGTTCGACCAGGGACTTCGAGCGGGCTCGCTCCCGAGCGCGTCAGAAATCACCAGCTGACGCGTGCCTTCGGCGCTCTGCGTGCTGGGCTCCTCGAAGTCCGAGTGAGGCATGTAACGCGTGATCAGCTCTTCGCTGTCGACGAGCGTTGCGCGCGGAGCATGGGCGACCAGTTCGTCGTATCCGAACAGCGCGTCTGGCACGGTCAAGTCGGACGCATCGTCGTCCTCAGGCGCGGTGTATTCGCTAGTTTCGATAATCGGGGCGGAGCCTTCGCGTTCCCGGTCGATGACCGGGATTTCGGCGTCGTTCTCGCGGGAGCGTTCTTGACTCTCCGCCAGCGAGCGACCGGCGCGCGCTAGCTGGTCTTGCGGTGCTGCGCTGACCGATGGAAGGCGGCAATTCTCAGCCCACGCGAGCTGCTGCATGCGATCAACCAAGACCTCGTGTGCAGCATTGCTCACCCACTCGCCCGTGTCTTGCGAGGAGATGCCTCCGAGATGCGCGTGCAGAGCCGAGGCCATCTCTTTGGCCGACGCGAAGCGGCCGTCCGGAGAGATGGCGAGGCCACGGCGCACCACTTCTTCGAGCGCCGCCGGCACGGGCTCACCCGCGCGCGGTTTGAGCGGCGGAACGGCACCCGAAAGCACTTGCTCGATGGTTTCCGTGTCGCGTCGACTGCCGAACAGCCGTTGCCCGGCGAGCATCTCCCAGAGCACGACCGACAGTGAGTAGAGATCGGCGCGGTGATCAATCGTTTTGCCCAGCACATACTCGGGGGCAACGTAACCAAGCTTGCCTCGGATGTGGCCTGCTCGAGTGATCGTCGCCGAATCGATGGCCTTTGCCACGCCGAGGTCCAGCACCCGCGAGGCGCCATCACAACCCACTAGGATGTTCTGCGGCGTGACGTCGCGGTGCACGATTCCAAGCGGCTGCCCCGTCGGACTCGCTGCAGTATGGATTGCGTACAAGCCGTTCA
>Ga0207687_10002711_pt1 | contig 11978 bp, 9 predicted proteins | sample KBSM54metaG_FD_184399 | JGI IMG/M metagenome (GOLD analysis project Ga0207687, IMG submission 184399) | Miscanthus rhizosphere microbial communities from Kellogg Biological Station, Michigan, USA - KBS M5-4 metaG (SPAdes) (version 2) | ecosystem: Host-associated > Plants > Roots > Rhizosphere >... | reverse complement strand
GCACTACAAAATTCCTGTCGATGGACGCCGCGCAGTGGTCCTGGGACGCAGCGATATCGTGGGCAAACCGATGGCGCTTATGTTGCTGCATGAAAACGCCACCGTGACCATCTGTCACTCCCGCACCACCGAGCTGGCCGACGAATGCCATCGTGCCGATATCCTGGTGGCCGCCATCGGCCGAGCCGGTATGGTAACCAGCGAGTTCCTGGCTCCGGGAGCCACGGTCATCGACGTCGGCATGAATCGCGTCACCGATCGCGCAACGGCGGAATTCCTGGGCAAGGCCGAGGAGTTCGATCGCAAGGGCTCCGTCCTGGTCGGCGACGTTCATCCTGTTGAAGTCGCTCGCGTGGCGTCGGCTTATACGCCGGTGCCGGGCGGTGTTGGTCCTCTGACCATTGCGATGTTGATGGCCAATACCGTGGCGCTCGCGGAGCAGCATCAGGGGGCAGCCGCGTCCCGAACGAATGCTTAGAGTCGGCCTCACCGGCGGCCTGGCCAGCGGGAAAAGCTTTGTGGGCCACGCCCTAGCCGATCTAGGTTGCTTCTTGATCCAGGCTGACGTGTTGGGTCGCCAGGTGCTCGAACAGGGCGGCGAAACCTACGACGCCGTGGTGGCCACCTTCGGCAACCAGATCCTCGACCCGGACAGCAAGATCAATCGAAGGCTGCTGGCGCGGATTGTGTTCTCGGATCCCGAGCAACTGGCCAAGCTGAACGCTTTGGTGCATCCCCCGGTCAAGCTGCGGGAGCGCGACCTGGCCGACGAATTCGCCCGCGCCCATCCCGATGGCATCGTCGTTACCGAAGCTGCGATACTGGTCGAGACAGGCAGTTATAAGGATTACGACCGCTTAATTGTCGCCGTCTGCCGCCCTGAACAGCAGATCGAACGATCGATGGAGCGGGATGGAGCCAGCCGCGAAGAAGTCTTGAAACGGTTGAGCCGTCAAATGCCGCTTGAAGAGAAGGTGAAGCATGCCGACTTCATCATCGATACCTCGGGAAGCAAGGAAAATACCCTTCAGCAAGTTCGAACCGTATATGAAGCCCTGCGGAGTCTGGTTAAGGGGCCGGGATTGAATCCATGAAGCTACGAACATTCTTAATCGCGCTGGGCCTGGTGGGCGTGTTTGTGTTCCTTACCAGCCGCCAGAATTCGTCGGTGCGCAGCCTTTGGACGGATCGGGGTGTCGCATGGACCGGGCCCTCGGTGGCTTATTCTGCCGGCCTCAGCCCCGATGAGACCAACAACATCGATATTTACAAGGCCTCGAAGGAAAGCGTGGTGTACATCACCAGCACCGTGTATCAACGGGATTTTTTCTTCGGAGTGCAGGCCGTGCAAGGTTTGGGCTCGGGATTCCTGATTAATGCTGATGGTCAGATTCTCACCAATTATCACGTGATCAGCGGCAGTTCCGACGTCGAGGTCACCATGCCTCCCGACCAGAGCCGCTACAAAGCAAGGATTCTGCACCGCGATCCGGCCCACGATCTTGCGCTGATCCAGATTGACCCCAAGAAGAAACTCACCTCCTTTCTCAAACTCGGAGATTCCGACAATCTCCAAGTGGGCCAGAAAGTGCTCGCTATCGGCAATCCGTTCGGCCTCGCTGGAACTCTGACTACCGGTATCGTGAGCTCGCTGCATCGCAAGATTCAGAGTGAGGAACGCGGCGATCTCGAAGACATGATCCAGACGGACGCGGCGATTAATTCCGGCAACAGCGGCGGTCCGCTGCTCGATTCGCAGGGCTACGTCATCGGGATCAACACGGCGATTTACGGCCCCAACGGCGGGAGTGTTGGCATCGGTTTCGCAATTCCCATCAACCGTGCCAAGGTCATGCTCGGCGATTTCAAATCCGGCAAGTTGCCGGCGTCGAGCACGATTGGTGTTTCCACCTACCTGGTTTCAGGCGATTGGGCGGAAGCGCTGAAGTTGCCTCGGAGCGGGGGACTGCTGATCGGCAGGGTAAACCGCGGAACACCGGCGAGCGCAGCCGGGCTACGTGGGGCGACGCAGCAGGCTCGACTCGGCAATTACTTGGTGCCAATCGGCGGCGATCTGATCATTGCTGTCGATGGAAAGAAAGTGGAAGAAGAGAATGCGATCACGAAGGCCGTGACTCAGAAGCACGCCGGCGATACGCTCAACCTGACCATCTGGCGCGATGGCCGTAACATGGATGTAAAAGTGACACTCGCGGCGCAAGGCGACGGCGTACTCTGATTCCGCAGGGCTGCTAATGCAGGTTCACTCTCCCGAACCGACCGCGGCTGCGTCCTCTAGCGGCGATCCCCTCGGCTCCTCCAGCGCGCGCCGCGCACTCGCCGGATTCTTCGTCTCTGGAGTGCTGCTGTCGTTCCTGGGCACTATTCTGTTCTCCTGGCAGCATCACCTCACCTCGCAGTACGGTATCGTCGGGCTGTACTACGCGGGACTGATCGCGGGCCTGGTTGGATCGGCCCGACTTTCCCCCGCACTGCTCCGCCGCAAAGGCCTCGGCTGGACCTTGGCGCTCGCGTGTGGACTCGCCGGAGCGGCATTCCTGTACCTCGCGTTCGTCTCGCCACCATTTTCGCCGTGGTGGCGAGTCGCCGGCATGGCGATGGTCGGATTCTCCGCGGGCTTGCTGCACACAGCGATTTTTCACGCGATTTCTCCCATGTACCGCCACGATCCCGCGGCCACCGTGAACCTGGCGGGCATCCTCTTCGGCTCCGGATGTTTCGCCCTGGCGATCGTAATATCGGGGACGTTTTATCTCTACACGGCGGCGGCGGTCCAAGTCTGGATTGCGGTGATCCCGGCGCTGTTCGGCTGGATGTATTGGAAGACGCCCTTCCCGGCCGAATCCGCGGCTGAGCTTCCAGCGCCACACCAGACCTTATCCGAGCTGCGCAGCACGGGGGCCGTCTTGTTGAGCTTATTGCTGTTTTTCCAGTTGGGGAACGAATGGGCGGTTGCCGGCTGGCTTTCGCTGTTCTTGAGCCAACGACTGGGTATCAGTCCGCCGTCAGCGCTCGGAATGCTGGCGCTATACTGGCTCGCGCTTACGATAGGACGAGCAGCCTCGCAATGGATCCTGCCCCGCGCGCGACATGGACGATTGCTGCTGACGACCGTCACGGCGGCGATGTTCGGCTGCATCATCCTGGGGGCCACCGACAACAAGTTTGGAGCCGTCACCGGCGTCCTGCTGGTGGGCTTGGCGTTCGCACCGATTTATCCCCTCGTAGTCGAAAAAATAGGGCACCGTTTCCCGTATTATCACCCTGGCTTTTATAACGGAATCTTTTCTCTGGCGATGGCCGGGGGACTTCTGACTCCCGGACTTATGGGCTACATCGCATCCGTCTACGGCCTGCGCATGATCATGCTGATCCCTCTGATCGGATCGATAGTGGTGTTTATTCTGTTGCTGCTGATCTGGCTGGAGTCGCGCCTGCGAGCGTATAACTCTCCGCCCCCATCCCCGGCACAGTCGGCCTAGTGCTAGGTCTTACTGCTGACGAATGCCCGCCCGCGCTTCTCCGGCCCCAGGCCTACCGTAATCGCTGCGAGGAGCAGAACCAGGGCCGCCATCACCCCCATCGCGGTCGAGTAGCTGAAAGCCTGGGCGAACCGGGCTTGGATATACGCGGAACCCGACGCAACCAGCACGCCGATCTGGTAACCGAAGCCGGGGAAGAAGCCTCGCGCCTCGGGCGGCGAAAGTTCGTTGATATGCGCGGGAATGGCCCCCCACGCCCCCTGCACCGCCACCTGCATGAGAAATGCCCCCAACATTAGCAGCGGCTTGGTGGGCGCCAGGATCCACAGCGGGATCACCAGCAGTCCAGCTAAGGTCACGCCCGTGATCGTGCGCCTGCGACCCCAGGTGCTGGAGAAGTGCCCGAGCGTGACTCCGCCGATAACTGCCCCCAGAACGCCTATGAAAGTGACCACCGAAGTGTCCTGCGCGCTGAAGCCGCGCTGGCTCTGGAGGAAGGTTGGATACATGTCCTGCGTGCCGTGCGAGATGAAATTCATGGCGGACATCATCAGGCACAGGTACAGGAAGAGCTTCCAGTTGGAGAACAGAACCGCGCGGTAGGAGGCCGCGTCCGTTTTCGATTCATGCCAGGCACGAGATTCCTCCACGCTCAGGCACAGCAGGATTGTGATCAGCGCGGGGATCGCGCCGACAAAGAACATGGCGCGCCAGCCGAAGTGAGGAAAAAGAGTGAAGTACGCGATTGCAGCCAGGCCATTGCCCACGGCGTAGCCTTCCTGCAGGATCCCGGAGGCGATGCCGCGCCACTTGACCGACACCGATTCCAGCGCGAGCGAAGCTCCTACGCCCCAATTTCCGCCCATGCCGATGCCGTACAGCAGGCGGAGCACGAGGAACGCGGTGAAGCTGGGTGCGAGGCCGGACAGCACTTCCATCAGCGTGTAAAACGCGATGTTGGCGATCAGGATGGGGCGGCGTCCATAGCGGTCGGCGAGCAGGCCGAAAACGAACGCGCCGATGGGCCGCGTCATCAGGCTGGCTGTAATGGTCAGCGCAATGTCGGGCACGGAACGGCCGAAGTCTTTGGCGATGGCGGAGACGCAGAAGACCAGGACGAAGAAGTCAAATGCATCGATGGTCCACCCGAGGAAACCTGTGGCGACCGCCTTGCGCATATTTCTGGTTTCGGCGGTGCTGGTTCCGGCAGGCATCTGGACCTGTGTAACACATCCAGCCGGGTTGGCGCTTTTGAGCCCATCCATGCGACACAAGTCTCAGAGTCCTCACGCCGGTGTCTTTAAGACTTAGTTTGGCGGTCGCAGTTTTAGTTTGTGATCCAATGCGATTCCGGTCCCCCGAGTTCGGAAGAACGCAACGATGGGAAAATGATCAGAGGTTAAGCGTACTTCGGGATCTTGCGGGTTATCTGTGAGGATAGCCGTGTCGACCCGGCGTGCTTGAATGAATGCTCTTAGCGTGTTCGCGGAAATCATGCAGTGGTCATAGTTGCTCACCGGAGTACCGCCCTGAGCTGCGGATGATCGCGAGGTTGGCTCGTGTACAGTAATAGCGAAGCGCCGCTCGCCCTCCTGGAATCGGGGATCTTGTTGCAAAACTGAGTCTAGCGTTATGCCATTCTGCCCATGCTGTCCGCTAAGTTGGGACGGCATATTGAAATCACCGCAGACGATAACATCAGGGTCGTGATCCTTTTGGCTGAAGTACCAGTCCAAGTAGTCAAGCACGGATCGTAATTCACGTGCGGACTCCGACGTATTTCCATCGGCAAAAGTCAAGTGCAGCGTCACCAGTGTGAAATCGAAATCATCTACCGCGAATTGCGAGACCTGAGGTGGATGAACTGCGCGCGTTGGGTCCGTCACGATCTCATCGGATAGAATCTGGTTGGTCACATTTAGCAGGAATGAATCGCGCAGAGTCGCGCTGTGTTGGAACCAGAATCCATTGTCCATTGCGTCGGTGCTTTCGAAAAACGAAGCACGCCAATTCGCAGTCCCCTGCGGAAGCATCGATGTAAGCAGATCCGCTGAATCCCGGTTAGGAACCTCTTGAGCGGCCAAAATCTGATACGTGCCACCAAAAAGATTAGTGAGGGCGACCTGAACCATAGGTGGACGCGAAGCCCCGACATCAGTTGATGTCCCTCCGACCTGTGTGTTCCAAGAAACCAGTGCAAGCCAGTCACGCGGTACCCCGACCCGGTCGTTTGGTATCTCTGGAAGAGGCGAGGGTTCCGCGGTGGTTTTCAGTTCTGCCAACCGCTGCTCCACTAGAAATCCGGTGCCAGGTGGATCGGCCTCAGGGCCATCGACTGCAACCGTAACTCCAGGTTGACTGGACACATCGTCAACGCGAACTTCAAGCGGTAGCAGACCGCCGTGAGGTAGTGAAGTAGGGATGCCAACAACAATTGAGAGGATTCCGTTGACGACTCCGGCTGTCAATCCTGCGCGGAGCACCGCGGCATCAACGCCGTCGATGCGAACGGTAACTGTATGTTTGAGGACTGGAGTGATCGCGCCAATTATTGCGCCATCTGGCAAAAGTGGATCGGTTTCGCCATCGCCAGTAGCGTAAATCGTCACAAAGGAACCGCGCGCCGCTCTTTGGGATTGACGGTTTGTGCTGTGGTCAGAGTTTTGAATAGCACCCAAGCCTTGGCCCGAACCATCAGCCGTAAAAATGCCGAGAATGATTCTCGTCACTGGCACAGTTACCTTGTTGGACAGTAAGCCTTCAAACTCGACCTGAATGTCGACTGAGGTGCTCGCGCTCACAAAATACGGGACGATTACGCCAACGACATCCTCGCGAGTACAGATCATAGGAGCAGGCGTCCCCCCAAAAAGGACCCGCGTGCCTGCGAGAGCGTTCGTCACCGTTTGACCATCAGAGCTTAATTCAAAAGATCGGATGAACGCGGGACCCATCCGAGAGCCGTAGATGAAGAGGATCTCGCCCGGCGAGATGGGCCCTGCGAGCGAACTGGCGGCACTACGAATCCCAGCGGCAGAAATTACTGGATTCTTCAGAAGAGGCGAACATGCGTTTAGAGGAGTGCCACGGTTACGAGGACTTGGGGCGCCGGTCACGAAATCCGCCGCGTTGTTATCCGTATCGGTACATCCATTCGAATGACGCAGAATGGCAGTAACGTTGTCCAGCGATGGTGCGGGCGCGCTTTCGGCGTCATTGGCCGCCCCATAACCGACAAAGTCGATAACCTGGTTACCGACAGCGCTGCTGCCGGACAGCAGCGCATTCCCGGAGACAAGCGCAACCTTGCCGGAATTCGCGCTTAGGTTGATGCCGCCGGTCGCATCTGGGGAAGGTATAGGGGCGCCGACACTACCTAGATTTTCCTGAATCAAATAGAATTGCCCGGGCTGAAGACTACCGGAGAGTAAGGTGCTGACCCACGTGGTCCCAAGCGCGGAGGCGTACTGTACTGTCCACCCACTTAAGTCGACTGGAATTCCTGTCCGATTGAATAGCTCGATAAAATCCGCTCGTAGTGGCGCTCCTACGTTGCCTCCCCCACCGTAAACCTGACTAATGACCACTGCTCCTGGCTGCACCTGTGCAGGCAGTACGACGGGCAGACTCAAAACCACCAGCAAGGGAAGGCAGCGAATCACTAGAATCAAATGTACCCTACGTCACACCAATAGCTTGCTGAGGTGGCGTTAAAGAGTGCTTTGGTGCATTAAATGGGCAGAACTGCACTCGAATGTCAAAGAAAGTGAGTATCTCAATCCCCGAGGTCGTTTCAGCCTACGTTTCATCGACTTGCCCTCCGCATCATTCCCATCACCGCTCCTTTCAACCGCAAACTCTGAATTGGAGCCCTCTCCCAATGAAACACTTTCCGGCAGGATCGACCCACAAAATCACCCGGTCCTTTGGATTCATCCACTTCCTGGGTTCGTTTTGTCGCTGCGTCTTTCACGCCCGAATGTGCGATTCTCGGAGCATGGGACGACTCTGGCCCGCGCTCCTGCTAGCCGCCATCCCTTGCGCCGCCGCCGACTTAGCGCATTCCATCGATGCCTTAATGGCAGCCAGTCCCGTCGCCCGAGCTTCCGTCGGCATCCACGTCGTCGATCTCAAGACCGGCGCCGCGCTCTACTCCCGTAACGCGGACCGCTTGTATCTGCCAGCGTCCAACATGAAGCTGTTTACGGCTGCGCTCGCGCTGGAACGCCTGGGTCCCGAATATCGCATGACTACTCGCTTGTTTCGTGCGCCGTCCGGCGACCTGATTTTAATGGGCGGCGGCGACCCATCCATGTCCGGCCGCGCGTATCCTTACCAGAAGGACGCTCGGGCAACCAATCCGCTGCAGGCGATCGAAGAGCTGGCGGATCAGGCCATCTCAGCGGGCATTTTGCGCGTCGACGGCGACGTCGTGGGCGATGATCAACTGTACCCATGGGCGCCTTATCCACCCAGTTGGACTGTGGACGATTTGATGGGAGAAGACGGTGCACCCGTCAGCGCTCTCACGGTGAATGACAACGCCATCACCCTCGCTATCCATCCCGCGGCACGGGCGGGTGATCTGGCATCGATCTCGTTCGAACCGCCGGTCGAGTATTACGCCGTCGACAATCGCGTGCTCACCGTGGCCGGCGAGAAGGAAGCTCGCATTCGGTTCACCCGCACGCCGGGGTCGCGGCAGATTTTGGTGTGGGGCAGCATTCCCTTGGCTGGCGCCACCGCCCGCGAAACCGTAGCCGTGGACGATCCCGCACTATTCGCGGCGTGCGCTCTGTACAATGCTCTGGTGCTCCGCGGCGTGGTCATTCGCGGACGTCCAGTGGCTCGGCACCGTTCAGTCTCTGAGGATCCCTGGCCGATGGAGGGTGACGTGATCGCCACTCGCACGTCTCCACGGATGGTCGAAATGCTCCAGGTCATCGAAAAAGTGAGCCAGAACCTCCATACGGAGCTGATGCTGCGGGAAGTCGCCCGCGTCACTCGCGGAGCCGGCACTCGCGAATCGGGCTTGCAGGAGCTCGCCCAATGGCTCACAAGTATCGGGATAAAGGCCGAGGAATGGCGCGCGGAAGACGGCTCGGGATTGTCGCGGAATGACCAGGTGTCGCCCCTGGCGCTAACCCGGCTGCTGAGCCACATGGCTGCCTCGAAGAATGCAGCGGCGTGGCTGTCGCTGCTTCCCGTGGGCGGCGAAGACGGAACCCTGGCGAATCGCCTGTGCTGCGTATCGGATGGCCGGAAGCTGCGCGCTAAAACCGGGACTCTGGCCAGGGCGGTCGCGCTGTCAGGCTATGCCGAAAGCCGCGCCCGTGGACGGCTGGTCTTTTCGATCCTGGTCAATAATTTTTCCGCGCCTCCGGCCGAAGTGCGCGCCTGGGTTGATAAAATAGCTTTGACGCTCGTGGAGTGAGCAAAACCTATGCCTATTTTCGAATACCTGTGTGAAGACTGCGGTAACAAATTCGAGAAGCTTGTCCGCAATGGAGCCAACGGCATTCACTGCCCCTCCTGCGGTCAAGAACACCTCAAACAGCAGTTCTCCACCTTCGCTGCGCATGCCAACGGCGCGTCACATTCTCAGGACGCCATGCCGTCGTGCCCCTCCGGGATGTGCCGCACGCCGGATCTTTGCGGACGGAACTAGGCCGGCCCCTTTAGGGCTTTCTCGACAGCGCCCACCAGCATCTGCGGGAGGAAAGGCTTCTGCAGGAAACCGACGCCGGCCGCGCGCGGCACGTACGCGTAGCCGCTGGTAATGATAGCGGGGAGCCCGTGACGTATCTGCCGCATGCGCTCGACCAGCTCTTCTCCGTTCATCGAGGGAAGCGAAAGATCGGTAATGACCATGGAAAATCGCTCCGGTGCGCCTTGGAATAAGGCCAGCGCATGCGCAGCATCGCCGGAGGTTTCAACTTGGTAACCCAGCCGCCCCAGGTAACGGCTCATGAGCTCTAGAAGTTTCGGCTCGTCGTCAACAATGAGCAACATCCGGTGTCTCGCTCAGAATCAGTGAAAGGCAAGTGGAATATCACCCGGGCTGAAAGAGATCCCGATGGTGGCGCGATAACTGTCCCGCTGAAACACGCCATTCTGGATTCCCTGGTGGCGGCGATCGTAACGTGCGATTAGCTGGATGGGACGGGTAATGCTGTAGGTGATTCCCGAACTGCCTGTTTCTTGGGAATACGGCTGGAGACTCTGTCCGATTCCTTGCAGTCGGCTGTACGCACCTGAGGCGGAAAAGCTCCATTTACGGGAAGCAGTGTAGCTGAAACTCCCGTATCCGCTATCCTGGCGAGACGTCAGATAAATGCCGTTTCCGCCCGAGGATCCACTTGAATAGCCAAAGGACAAACTGGCCCGCCGGAAACGCCGGCTGACAGAGGCGCTCCACTGGGGAAATATACTCTTCTGATAGAACGTTTGTACCGTGCTGCTGACGCCAAGCAGTGCGGCGATCTCAGGTTCTACGGCGATTCGCTGAAGTCCTTGCGCCTCGGCCAGGTATGCTCCTGCTCCCAAGTTCAGGGTCCAGGATGGCCCTAGCTGGGTCGCAAAGGTTCCCATGAATGAATTGATATCGGATTCTCCGAAGGCTTTCGGAAAGTCATAGTGCACGTGTTGATAGTTCGCTCCCAACGTGGTCCGCTTCGTCACGCGATGCTGAATGGTGCCATGGAGCGTGTAGCCTTGCACGCCGATCAAACCAGTCGCTTTTCGCCAAACGCCAAAACCGTCGCCTCCAGCGGTAAGAGTAGTGCGCTCTGACAGGAGATAATTCACGTCCAGCGAGGACTCGAGGTAATTCATACGGTTATCGAACAACAACGAAGCGGGTGTCACGACGGCATCTGAGATGGTGGGAAGAACGCCGGCGAGAGAAGTACCTTGCGAGACTGATCCGGCGACGTGACGCGTATCGAAAATCAAGCGTCGCGATTTCTGGAATGAGTAGCCGAGCGCAAGCGTCTGATCGCTGCCGTCGTAGAAGGTTTGCTCGGAATAATGCCGGTAGGTTCCGCGGTAGTCCAGTCCTAGCCGCGCGTGATGAAAATTGTGAACGCCGTAAGCCCCTATAGAGAATTCGGTGCCATATACTCCGCCGACTGTTATCAGCTTGCCATTGCCATCTACTGAGTAGGGCATAATTCCGTTGTCATAGATGCCGGTGGCGCTGACATAAGGGCGTAGGTTGACGTCCTGCCCTGCTCGCGTTCCAATATCCCCGGCGCCGCGGCTCAGGATACCTGGTCCGAGATAATCGCTGACTTGCGCCGTCACGGTCCAGCAACAGGCCAGAACTATCGCTATCATTCGGGTTTTCAAGACGATTCCTCCGGTTCAGTCGGTTGGTAGACGCGGGCAGTGCTAATACCGAGTCTGACGCCGTCCAATTGGCTGTGTCAACCTGCGGCCTGTTTGCAAGGATCGACGCTTACGCGGCATTCCTATAGCGAAAGGATCTCCTCAATGCGCAAACTCCTTCTTTTGGTTCAGATAGGTCTGGCAGGGACGGTGGTTGCCGCCGACCTGCCCATCCGGGAAGTCATTCTGTATAAGCATGGGGTGGGCTACTTTGAGCGCGCCGGTGAACTGCGCTCGGGTGAGACGGCACGCCTCGATTTCAAGGCCTCCGACATGAACGATGTGCTGAAATCGCTGACGATTGTGGACCGGAATGGCGGGGTGATCGGAGGGATTCGCTACGATGCCGCGGAAGCGCTGGATAAACGCTTGCAGGATTTCCCCTTTGCGATCGACCGGCAGGCATCGCTGGCGGCATTTCTGGACCAGATGAAGGGTGCCCGGCTGGAACTGCGCCTGGGCTCAGACACCGTGGCCGGGACCATCGTTAGCGCCCGAATGTCAAAGCCGGACGAAAAGTCTCCGGAGCGGGAGACTGTGGTGGTGCTCGTCGATTCAGGAGACATCCGCACTTTCGACCTGAGCGCAGCAAGTTCCGTAAAGCTGTCGGATCCCAAGCTCCAGGGCTTGTTGCGGGATTACCTGACGGTTCTAAGCGGTGCGCGCTCCAAGGATCGCCGCAGTGTGTACATCGATGCGGGCGCGGGCGGCGGGGCCACACGTCAGTTGAGCGCCAGCTATATGACGCCTTCGGCGGTGTGGAAGTCTAGCTACCGGTTGATCTTCGGGTCACAAACTGAAGCGACGCTTGAAGGCTGGGCGATCGTCGATAACACCTCGGGCGAGGATTGGGCCAATGTGAAGCTTTCGGTGGTCTCCGGGCGGCCCATTTCGTTCATCACGCAGTTGTACGAGCCGCGGTACGTGACGCGTCCCAGGGCGGAGCTGGCGGAGAATCAGCCTGCTGCCCCCGTGGTGCTACAGGGGGCCCTTGGTCCTGCCCCGCCTGCCGCGAAGGCGGCGCAAGCCGCTGGAGGCAATCGTTTCGCTCTCCGGGAGGAAGAGAGTGTGAGTCTCGATGCCGTT
>Ga0207687_10002708_pt1 | contig 11992 bp, 6 predicted proteins | sample KBSM54metaG_FD_184399 | JGI IMG/M metagenome (GOLD analysis project Ga0207687, IMG submission 184399) | Miscanthus rhizosphere microbial communities from Kellogg Biological Station, Michigan, USA - KBS M5-4 metaG (SPAdes) (version 2) | ecosystem: Host-associated > Plants > Roots > Rhizosphere >... | reverse complement strand
GGTGGCGGAGCCGCGCCTGCTCCGCCACCGTTGACCCGAATCCGCACGTTCGGGTCAAACCCACGGCTGGTCCCGCCGTCTGCCGATCTGCGGCGACCGATCATGGGGCCGTCGAATCCCGGGCCCCTGTCGATGGGAATGCTGGGCGGCACGATGGCCGCGGCCGCGAACAGCCACGCCCGCATGGCCTCCGCCACCTCGGCCTGCCAGAAGTAATTGGTGTGATAGACCGACGAATTGGTGCCGAAGTCGAGCGCCCGTCTGACATACGCGCCGGGAGCGTCGACGGCTGCCATCGACTTCTTGTCGACGACAAGATCATTCGCGCCGTCGAGCAGGTTGTCGGCGATGCCCTCGATGAGCTTGAACTTCGTTTGCTCTGCGGACGCGCGAAAGTCTGAACTGATGACAAACCACGGCTGCCCGGGCTCGGGTTGATCGGGCTGATGACGGTTGAGGTCGACGATGAAGTCACCATCAGGCTCCATCGCAGCGAGGCCCGGCACACCGCCGTCGTCAGCCGCATAGGCCGCGAGGTATTTCACCAGCGCGCCAACGCCTTTGATGGCGCTGCCGGCGATCGCCCTTGTCAGGAAGATGTCGTCGACCGGCGACGACGCCAGCAACAGACTCGTGTAGACATCCACCAGTCTCGACCAGCGATCCGGTTCGGCCAAGTTGGTGCCGCCGTTGGGGACGCCGACGAATACGATGCGATTGACCGAGCCGCGCCACCTCGAGGCGGGCAGCAGACGCTCGACAAGGCTCCGGGTCACAAGGCCGCCCCTGCTGTGACAGATCACGTCGACGACCGCTCCGTCGGCCCGGGATACCGACAGCCGCGCCAGGAGGTCCCTCGCGTTGGCGAGTGGGTCCATGCTCAACGTGCGGTGGTCGAAGCCGACGACTGCGTCGTAATCCGCGATGGCCCGCTCGAGGAAGCCTTTGCCAGGCCCCCTTGCCAGAGAACCGAATGCGCCGACCGTCGAGTCGAACGCACCGTGTACGAACAACAGGATCCGCGGCGCGCCGCCCTCGGGGAGTTGGATGCCGGACAGTGACTTCACCTGGGCCCACGACTTCGGGTCAGTGGAGGTGATGTGCACCAGACCCTCGTGGACCTCTTCTTCGAGCACCTTGATGGCTGCGCCGGCGATGACGGGGGCGCCGAATCTCAGGACGAAGGCACGAACTCCGTCGACGAGCCCACGGCTTGCGGGTGCGCCCCCAGGTGGCCGCAGCCCGAGTTCGAAGGTGGCCGTTGCGGTGTCGTCGCCGAGTGCGCGCGGCCGGCGCTGCGGCGCGTGCCATGACCAATAGCCGTCCCGGTCCGTCAGGACCACGGCGGCATCGTCGCCGCGCAGCGTCACCTCGAGATCGAGCTTGGCGCTGTCGTCCGCGGCGACTGGTCCGCGCGCCTGCTTCGGCCTGATGGTCAGCGGCTCGACCAGCTCGAAGCCGCTGTCGTGGAGCACGTCCTCGATGACGCCTTGGTCGATGGTTGTCGGTGTCTGTGATCGAGTGGGGGTTTCGCGGGTTTCGCGGACGTCCAGTGTGGACGGAAAGCTGACCCGTAAGTCTCCCCCACCCAACGTGCGAACCGGCATCGCGCCCCCAGAGCTCGGCCGACGTCCGGAGCGAACGGCGGCTCACGGATCATCATCCGCTTGCCACGGTTGCGACACACGAGTAGTTGACTACTCGATTGAGTCGTCGCCCGGACGAGCCTCAGGCAGCGGGCAGCAATGTGCTCGGGCGGGGCGAGATGGTCAGCGCGGGCCGCGGATAACGAAACCGGACACACGCTTCTTCCACGATCTCGTCGATCGTTTCGGCAACCCGACGCAAGCTGCGCGGGTCGTCGTCCATGTCTGTCAGATCGACGTCGCCGACGCTCAACCTCGACATGACTTCAGCCCGCCTCCGGCTGATGAGGGTCATCTCCGCGATCATCCCGAACAGAATCTCCGCCAGGCCAGCGATGTCGGCGCCGTCCGTCACGTAGTGCAGTCCATCGAGGCGGACCCGACGATCAGCGATCATCGCCTCGTCCACGTGGCCATCCGTGACGTCGAGTAGCACGCATTGTGGCCTCGTGCCACTCGTACACAGGATCGCCATCTGCGCGGCGGAGTCAACGATGACGCGGGATACGCCGTAGCCGAGCGCAAGCGGGCCCGACACCTCATCCAATTCGTGCATGACGATGTGGGACGGGTGAATTCCGGCAATAGCGGTCCAGTCGAGGTCGTCGACGCAAGCGACGTCGACGGTCACACCCTGTCGTCGCATCCATCCGGCGATCGCGTCGACACGCATGGCCTCAGCCGGGTAGCCGACGGCGGCTGCGCGAAACGCGGTGCGGTACATGGCACAACGGCGCAGAGCGATCGCTTCGTCGAGGCGAACATCGGTTGCGAGGCGCGCCCCGATATCAACGGAATGGTCCGCGACGCCCTCAATCCAGTGCACGGTCATGCCGCGTCGCGCTCCACAATCGCCAAGCCCGGCGAGAGCACAACCAGCGGACGGGGATACCGCAGCGTTGCGCACGCATCGTCGAGCGATTCGTCGATCTGGCTTGCCAGTTCCGGCAATTCGGTTGTCCAGTCGCCGGACGGGACGGCGCGGCCACCACCGAGACCCAGGCGTGTCAGCACAACGCCGTGATGCCGGCGGATCTGCGTCATCTCGGTGATCATGTGGCCGATCGCGGCAGGATAGCTGACGAAGTCGTGATCATCCGAGCCGACGTCGCAGTGCAAGCCAACAAGATTCAACCGCCTGTCACCCAGCACCGCACCCACCGCGTGATCGAGTTCGTGTGAGTCGAAACCGAATCCGCGCGTCTTCGCCCCCGCGACGCTCAGTACTGGCGCGTTGACGTCGGTGACGCACACCACCACGGCCTGCGTGCGGTGCTCGACGATCGAGCCCAGCAGCACGATCTGGGACATCGAACCGACCACCACGCGGCCTGGCGCGAGATTGGAGATGGCGCGCAGCTCCGAATCGGTGATGCTGTCGGCGTACACAGTCATCCGCGCCGGATGGATACCTGCCCCGATCGCGGCCGCCAGCTCCTCGCCCGTTCGCACATCGATCGCCAGGTGCTGATCTCGCACCCACTTCGCGACTGTGAGATTCCTGAGAGCATGAGCGGGAAGGGCGATCTCGGTCATCGGGAACGACTTGCGATAGATCTCGCAGCGACGCAGGGCCGCTCGATCAGGCGAATCCGGCTCGTGCGCAATGGACTGCCGCGCTGCAGAGCCGTTCATCTTGGTTCCAGAGAGCACGGAAAGAAAGACGCCGGAGAGAGTCACCGAAACCTTTTCCTCGTCGAGCCCCCTGGCCTATTGCCAGAGAGCACCTATTCGACGATCGCGCCTGCGGGGCCATGTTGACCAGTGCCTTTGCGACATCTTGACGCCCCAACAACAAACCTTGACGCCGCATTGATGCCAAACCGGCGCGCGTCGGTCAGACGCGCTTGGCGTTGCGCTCTTTCATCGATGTTGACACCAATCGAATCAACGGGCAGACCACCAACAGATGGACAACGAGCACGTAGGTCATGGTCATGCCTGCCAGATGGAGCGCGCACGGCGACATTCATGCGCCCATAGCGCTCTCTTGACGGTCCCGCCGGAGAGCCTTGACGGAACCTTTATGTCACAGCAGCGCGTCAGCCACCGGGCCGAGCGCCAACGCAGGCAGGTACTCCAACCCCACGATCAGCAGCGTCGCCCCGATGATCAGCGTCACGAAGGTCGCCGAGGTGGTGCGCAGCGTGCCGGCGGTGATGACCCCGGGTCGTTGGGCTGCAAACGTGCCCGCGATTCCGAGCACCGCGATGATCGGCAGGAATCGGCCGATGACCATCGCTACCGCGAGCGCAATGTTGTACCACGTCGTATTTCCGCTGACGCCCGCGAATGCGCTGCCGTTGTTGGCGGCCGAACTGGTGAACGCATAGAGCACCTCCGACAGCCCGTGCGGGCCCGCGTTGAGCATCGACGCCCGTTCGCCTGGCAGCGCCATCGCCACCGCCGTCCCGACCAGAACTGCGATCGGCAGGGCCAGGACGTACAAGCCGACCAGCTTCATGTGACGGGCATGTAGCCGCTGTTTGAGGTATTCGGGCGTCCTGCCGACCATCAATCCGCCGATGAAGACGGCAAGCAGAACCATCATCACCAAGCCGTACAGACCGCTGCCCGCACCACCGGGCGCCACTTCGCCCAGCATCATGTTCAACATCAGCACCACACCGCCGAGGCTGGCGAAGCTGTCGTACGACGAGTTCGCCGCGCCGTCGGCGCTCGCGGTCGCGGTGTGACCGAACAGTGCGCTTCCCGGCACGCCGAACCGTGTCTCGGTGCCCTCGACGGGACTCCCGACGGCATGCACCACCGTGCCGTGTGCCACCGACGTCGCCGCCACGATCGCCACAATGCCGACGGCGAACAACGCCGCGCTGGCCGCGAACAGCGCCCAGCCCTGCTTCTTGTCGCCGACCATCACACCGAACGTGCGCAGGAACGCGACGGGAATGATCAACATGGCTACGATTTCCACGACATTGGACAACGGAGTCGGGTTCTCGAACGGGTGCGCGCTGTTGACGTTGAATGCGCCACCGCCGTCGCCGGACATCAACTTGATGGATTCCCACGTGCCCACCGGACCGCCGAGAATCGTCTGGCTACCTCCTGAGAGTGTCGAAATGTCCTGCGCACTATTGAAGTTGTTGACGACGCCAGCACCAATCAAGATGAGCGTGACGATGATCGATAGTGGCAGCAGGATGCGCACCACCGAGCGCACGAGATCGACCCAGAAGTTCCCGAGCTCCTCGCTCCGATACTGCGCGAGCCCCCGGATCAGCGCTACGGCGACACACATTCCCACCGCGCAGCTAGCGAAGGCCTGAACGCCGAGACCGGCCACCAGACCGACGTGGCCGAGGGTCGATTCGCCAGGGTAATTCTGCCAGCTCGTGTTCGTCGTAAAGGAAATAGCCGTATTGAACGCTAATGCGGGCGTCATTCCTTTATGGCCCCAGGGTCGCGGCAAATATGCTTGCAATAGCAATAGCACGTAGAGAAACAGCACGCTGATGGCCGAAAAGGCCAGCAGCGAACTCAGATACTTGGTCCAGCGCTGATGGTCGTCGGGTTGCACACCGATGATCCGGTAGATAACCCGCTCCAAGCGCCAGTCGGCGCTGGTGCCATAGGCCCTGGCCATGTAGTTGCCCAGCGGGACGTGCAGGATCACGACCAGCGCAATTACCGCGACGAGTTGGGTCCAGGCGGCCGGTCCCCACTGCGACGAATCGTTGATGGCTCCGCTCCCTCGGCATCGAAACTGGTCGCGTCAAAGCTACGAGCTACCAGCCGAATTGCGACCGGACAATTACGCGATTCCTACGCCGGATCACCGTCATTTGATGCCGTCTTGATGCGGTATTCGAAGCGCCGAGCGGCCCGACCGAAGAATCCCGTAAAGGACACGGCCTGCCGCGTAAAGAAACCATCAAGACGGGCATCGGCACTCTGAGCTGGAGCGATTCTCTAACTGGCCGTCGAAATCCGTCGGCCCCCCCTAGCGAGTCGGAGTGACATGTCCGTAGTGGTGTACATCGTGCTGACGGTGGTGATCTTCGCCATCCTCGGCCTGGTTCAGAAGTTGGTCGAGGGGCTGTGAGTTACGACAACGTCGTCGGCCTTGCGCTGTCGATTCTTCTTGCGCTGTTTCTCTTTGCCGCCCTGCTCTTCCCGGAGAGGTTCTAGTGAGTACTACGACCGCGGGGATCATGTTCCTCGTCGCGCTAATCGTCGCGCTCGCGGCAGTGCATGTGCCGCTGGGCGACTACATGTACCGGGTCTACACCACCACGAAGGATTCACGCGCCGAACGCGTCATCTACCGGCTGATCGGTGCCGACCCCAAAGCGGAGCAGACCTGGGGCGCCTACGCCCGCAGCGTGCTGGCCTTCTCGGCGATCAGCATTCTGTTCCTGTTCATCTTCCAGCTCATCCAGGGCAAGCTGCCGCTGCACCTCAACGATCCCGCCACGCAGATGACGCCGGCACTGGCCTGGAACACCGCGGTCAGCTTCGTGACGAACACAAACTGGCAGGCCTACTCGGGTGAATCCACCCAGGGCCATCTCGTGCAGATGGCAGGCCTCGCCGTGCAGAACTTCGTCTCGGCAGCGGTCGGGATGGCCGTCGCGATCGCCCTGGTTCGCGGGCTCGCCCGGCGCAACACCGCCGACCTCGGCAATTTCTGGGTGGACCTCGTCCGCGGCGCCATACGAATCCTGCTGCCGATCTCGGTGCTCTTCGCGATCATCCTGGTCATCGGCGGATCGATCCAGAACTTCCACCTGCACGACCAGGTCGTCAACACGCTGGCCGGCGGCCAGCAGACCATCACCGGTGGACCCGTCGCAAGCCAGGAAGCGATCAAGGAACTCGGCACCAACGGCGGCGGCTTCTACAACGCCAACTCGGCTCACCCGTTCGAGAACCCGAACTCCTGGACCAACTGGGTCGAGATCTTCCTGCTGCTCGTGATCAGCTTCTCGCTGCCCCGCACGTTCGGCCGGATGGTCGACAGCAAGAAGCAGGGCTACGCAATCGCCGCCGTCATGGCCGTCATCGCCACGATCAGCGTCAGCTTCATGATGCTGTTCCAGCTGCAACACCATGGCACCGTGCCGACCGCGGTCGGCTCGGCGATGGAAGGTGTCGAACAGCGCTTCGGCGTTGCCAACTCGGCCGTGTTCGCGGACGCGACGACGCTGACGTCCACCGGTGCGGTCAACTCGTTCCACGACTCCTACACCAGCCTGGGCGGCATGATCACGCTGTTCAACATGCAGCTTGGCGAGGTGGCGCCCGGCGGTACGGGTTCGGGCCTCTACGGCATGCTCATCCTGGCGATCATCACCGTGTTTGTCGCGGGCCTGATGGTCGGCCGCACACCGGAGTATCTCGGCAAGAAGATCACTCCGCGCGAGATCAAGCTTGCCGCAACGTATTTCCTGATCACCCCACTGATCGTGCTGACAGGCACCGCCATTGCGATGGCTCTGCCCGGACAGCGCGCCGGCATGCTCAACACCGGCCCGCACGGTCTGTCTGAGGTGCTGTACGCGTTCACGTCCGCGGCCAACAACAACGGCTCGGCGTTCGCAGGCATCTCGGTCAACACCGAGTGGTACAACACCGCGTTGGGCCTGGCGATGGTGTTCGGCCGGTTCCTGCCGATGATGTTCGTGCTGGCGCTGGCCGCCTCGCTGGCCAAGCAAGGCAAGGCGCCGGAATCCATCGGCACATTGCCCACCCATCGACCGCAGTTCGTCGGCATGGTCGCCGGCGTGACTTTGATCCTGGTCGCCCTCACCTTCCTGCCCATGCTTGCGCTCGGGCCTCTCGCTGAAGGAATTCACTGATGTCCACGCCCACGATTCATTCCGCGCCTTCGCAGCCGCAGGCCGCTGCGCCGAAACGTGTTCAGGGCGGGTTGCTCGACCCCAAGATGCTGTGGAAGTCGCTGCCCGACGCGCTGCGCAAGCTCGACCCACGCACGCTGTGGCGCAACCCGGTCATGTTCATCGTCGAGATCGGCGCGGTCTGGAGCACGATCCTCGCGATCGCTGAGCCGTCCTGGTTCGGCTGGCTGACCGTGGTGTGGCTTTGGCTGACGGTCGTCTTCGCCAACCTGGCCGAGGCGGTCGCGGAGGGACGCGGCAAGGCACAGGCGGAGAGCCTGCGCCGGACCAAGACCGCGACGGTGGCCCGTCGCCTCGTCGACTGGACGCCCGGTGCTCCCGGCCGTGAGGAGGAGGTCGGCGCGCCACTGCTGCAGCAGGGCGATGTCGTCGTCGTCGAGGCCGGCCAGACCATCCCCGGTGACGGTGACGTCGTGGAAGGCATTGCCTCGGTGGATGAGTCGGCGATCACCGGTGAATCCGCACCCGTCATCCGGGAGTCCGGCGGCGACCGTTCGGCGGTCACCGGCGGCACCACGGTGCTGTCGGACCGCATCGTCGTCAAGATCACGCAGAAGCCCGGCGAGAGCTTCATCGACCGGATGATCGCCCTCGTTGAGGGCGCCAACCGGCAGAAGACGCCCAACGAGATCGCGCTGAACATCCTGCTCGCCTCGCTGACGATCATCTTCGTGTTCGCGGTCGCCACCCTGCAGCCGCTGGCCATCTACTCGAAGATGAACAACCCGGGCGTCCCGGACTCCTTGGCGCTCACCGGGAATGGCGTATCCGGCATCGTGATGGTCTCACTGCTGGTGTGCCTCATCCCGACTACCATCGGTGCGCTGCTGTCGGCCATCGGCATCGCAGGCATGGACCGGCTGGTGCAGCGCAACGTGCTCGCGATGTCGGGTCGTGCCGTGGAGGCCGCAGGCGACGTCAACACGCTGCTGCTGGACAAGACCGGCACGATCACGCTGGGCAACCGGCAGGCAGCGGCCTTCGTGCCACTGACTGGTGTGTCGCCGGAAGCACTCGCCGACGCCGCACAGCTGTCCAGCCTCGCCGACGAGACACCGGAAGGCCGGTCGATCGTCGTGTTCGCCAAGCAGGAGTATGGGTTGCGTGCCCGCACGCCAGGCGAACTCGACAAGGCTCAATGGGTTGAGTTCAGCGCAACCACCCGCATGTCTGGCGTCGACCTCGAAAACGGACATTCCTTGCGCAAGGGCGCGGCCAGCTCCGTCGCCGAGTGGGTACGCGGCGAAGGCGGCCGCGTGCCCACCGAGCTCGGTGACATCGTCGACGGCATTTCCGCCGCGGGCGGAACTCCCCTCGTCGTTGGACAGGTCGTCGACGGAACCGCGTCGGTGCTCGGCGTCATCCACCTCAAGGACGTCGTCAAACAGGGCATGCGCGAGCGGTTCGACGAGATGCGCCGAATGGGCATCCGCACGGTGATGATCACCGGCGATAACCCATTGACTGCCAAGGCCATTGCCGATGAGGCAGGCGTCGACGATTTCCTCGCCGAGGCCACCCCCGAGGACAAGATGGCGCTGATCAAGAAGGAACAGGCGGGCGGCAAGCTGGTCGCGATGACCGGCGACGGCACCAACGATGCACCGGCACTGGCGCAGGCCGACGTCGGCGTGGCGATGAACACCGGAACGTCGGCGGCCAAAGAGGCCGGCAACATGGTCGATCTCGACTCGGACCCGACCAAGCTGATCGAGATCGTCGAGATCGGCAAGCAGCTGCTCATCACCCGCGGCGCGTTGACGACGTTCTCCATTGCCAACGACATCGCCAAGTACTTCGCCATCATTCCGGCGATGTTCGTGGCGCTGTTCCCCGGCCTTGATCTGATCAACGTGATGCGGCTGCACAGCCCGCAATCGGCGATCCTGTCCGCGGTGATCTTCAACGCGGTGGTCATCGTCGCCCTGATCCCATTGTCCCTGCGCGGTGTGCGCTACACCCCGAGCAGTGCGTCAAAGCTGTTGAGCCGCAACCTCTACGTCTACGGTCTCGGCGGCATCATCGCACCGTTCATCGGGATCAAACTCATCGACCTCGTCATCCAGTTCTTGCCAGGAATGTGAAAATGAGAATCTCCAATTTGGTTCGTCAACACTGGGCCGCACTGCGGGCGCTGCTCGTCCTCACGGTCATCGTCGGCCTCGCCTACCCGGTCTTCATCTGGCTAGTCGCGCAGATCCCCGGCCTGCGGGACAACGCCAACGGGTCGATCATCGAGGTCAACGGAAAGCCGGTGGGCAGCAGCCTCATTGGCCAGTCGTTCACCGATAAGGACGGCAACGCCCTGCCGCAGTACTTCCAGAGCCGTCCCTCGGCGGCCGGTGACGGCTACGACCCGCTGGCCACCAGCGCAAGCAACCTCGGCCCGGAAAGCATTGTCGACACCCCCGCCGACCCGTCAGCGCCCAAGGACGACAACGGCTACAAGGCGAGCCTGCTCACCCTGGTCTGCTCACGCAGCGCCGCCGTTGGCAAGCTCGAGGGCGTGGACGGATCACGCGCGTTCTGCACCGGCGACGGTGTCGGCGCGGTCCTGTCGGTGATCGGCCCGCGCGACGCGCGCGGCAACGTCGTCCACCCGACGAAGGTGGTCAGCGTCAACGAGCCGTGCGATACCACACCGACCCCGTTCCTCAACACCTATGAGGGTGTGCGCGTCGAGTGCGCGAAGTTCGGCGACGACTACACCATCGGCCAGATCGTGCCGATCCGTGGCGCTGCGCCTGCCGACGCGCAGGTGCCCGCCGATGCCGTCACCGCCAGCGCCAGCGGCCTTGACCCGCACATCTCGATCGCCTACGCCGATCTGCAGGTGAAACGGGTGGCCAAGGCGCGCGGCGTCAGCCCGGATCAGATCCAGCAGGCGGTCGCGGACAACACCAACGGACGCTGGCTCGGGTTCTTCGGTGAGCCCACCGTCAACGTGCTGAAACTCAACCTGGAACTGGACCAGAAGTATCCCGCCAAGAGCTGACGTGTCCGGTGGATGATGATCATGTGATCGCCGATCAGTCGCTTACCGACAGGCCGGACCACAAGAAGAAGCGTGGTGAGCTGCGCATCTACTTGGGTGCGGCGCCGGGCGTCGGTAAGACGTACGCGATGCTCGGAGAGGCGCATCGCAGGCTGGAACGCGGCACTGATCTCGTCGCCGCGGTCGTCGAGACGCACGGCCGCAAGAAGACCGCCGAAGAGCTCGAGGGCATCGAGATGGTGCCGCCCAAGTACATCGACTACCGCGGCAAGCTCTTCCCCGAGCTCGATGTCGAGGCAGTGCTTCGCAGGCAGCCGCAAGTGGTCCTCGTCGACGAGCTCGCCCACACCAACACCCCCGGCAGCAGGAACCCCAAACGCTGGCAGGACGTCGAGGAGTTGCTCGACGCGGGCATCACGGTCATCTCAACGGTGAACGTCCAGCACCTGGAAAGCCTCAACGACGTGGTGACCCAGATCACCGGTATCGAACAACAGGAGAAGGTACCCGACGAAATCGTCCGTGCCGCCGACCAGATCGAGTTGGTCGACATCACCCCAGAGGCATTGCGGCGCAGGCTTGCCCACGGCAACGTCTACGCCCCGGAACGTGTCGACGCGGCGTTGTCCAACTACTTCCGGCGCGGAAACCTCACGGCGCTGCGTGAATTGGCGCTGCTCTGGCTCGCCGACCAGGTCGACGCGGCGCTCGAGAAGTATCGTGAAGAGAACCAGATCACCGACACCTGGGAGGCGCGCGAACGAGTGGTTGTCGCCGTCACGGGTGGACCCGAATCAGAGACCTTGGTGCGCAGGGCATCCCGCATTGCGTCGAAGTCGAGTGCGGAATTGATGATCGTGCACGTCGTGCGCGGGGATGGACTTTCGGGCGTCTCCGCACCGCAGATGGGCAAGGTTCGGGAACTCGCCCTGAGCCTCGGCGCCACGCTGCACACGGTGGTCGGCGACGACGTACCAAGCGCCCTGCTGGATTTCGCCCGCGACGAGAACGCCACCCAGCTGGTGATCGGCACGTCGCGAAGGTCAAGGTGGGCCCGCATCTTCGACGAGGGCATCGGTGCCACGGTCGTGCAGCACTCGGGCAAGATCGACGTGCACATGGTCACCCATGAGCAAGCCGGCGGTGGCTCGGCATGGGCGCGAATGTCTCCCCGACAACACCATGCGATGTCCTGGCTTGCCGCGCTGGTGGTTCCCTCCGCGATCTGCGCGGTGATCGTCTATCTCCTTGACCCGTACCTGGGCATCGGCGGCGAGAGCGCGATCTTCTTCATCGGCGTGCTCGTCGTCGCTTTGCTCGGCGGAGTGGCGCCTGCTGCGCTATCGGCCGTGCTGTCAGGGCTTCTGCTCAACTACTTCCTGGTCGAGCCCCGCTACACCTTCACCATCGCGGAGCCCGACAGTGCCATCACGATCGTGGTGCTGTTGCTCGTGGCGGTCGCGGTCGCC
>Ga0207687_10002701_pt1 | contig 11998 bp, 21 predicted proteins | sample KBSM54metaG_FD_184399 | JGI IMG/M metagenome (GOLD analysis project Ga0207687, IMG submission 184399) | Miscanthus rhizosphere microbial communities from Kellogg Biological Station, Michigan, USA - KBS M5-4 metaG (SPAdes) (version 2) | ecosystem: Host-associated > Plants > Roots > Rhizosphere >... | reverse complement strand
TAGAACCCAAGGACCTTGATCCGTGATCGCGATGGTGTGTTCGAAGTGAGCGGACATACGGCGATCTTTCGTCACGGCAGTCCAATCGTCTTCGAGTACCTCTACGTCAGGGGCCCCGGCGTTTACCATGGGTTCAACAGCGATGACAAGGCCGGTTTTCAGGCGTTTCCCACTACCCGCTTCCCCGTAGTTCGGGACTTGCGGGTCTTCATGCATCTGGCGGCCGGTCCCGTGACCGACGAACTGTTTGACGACCGAATAGCCGCGTGATTCCGCATAGCTCTGGACCGCGTGGCCCAGGTCGCCCAGGCGGTTGCCCACGCGACAGAGATCGATCGCCGCGTCGAGCGCCTCGCGGGCGGTGTCGACCAACTTCTGTTTCTCCGGAGAAACCGTGCCAACACAGACCGTCCGGGCCGTGTCAGCGCAGAACCCGTGCTTGAAGATCCCGAAGTCGATTCCGATGATGTCGCCGTCCTTCAGCACCTCGTCCTTGCGAGGGATGCCGTGGACGATCACCTCGTTGATCGAGGTGCACAGCACGGCCGGGTACGGCGGCTGCGCGTATCCGAGGAATGCGCTCTTCACCTTGTGCTTCTGGATCCCGGCGCGCGCGATCATCTCGAGGTCCCAGGTCGAAGCACCGGGCTTCGCGCCCTCGCAGATGTCGTTGAGGATCGTCGCCGCGACGACGCCGGCATCGCGCATCTGCTCGAGCTCGGCGGGAGACTTGTAGACGATCCGCACGGCCGCGCGTTTGCTCAGCGAGGACGAGCCGCGACGCGACCGCGGATCCGAGGACCCTTCGACGCGCCACCGCTGCCGCCACCGCTGAAGCCTTCGTAGTTGCGCGTGATCAAGTGCGACTCGATCTGCTGCACGGTGTCGAGTGCGACACCGACGACGATCAAGAGGCCGGTACCGCCGAACTGGAACGGAACCGAGAAGTACTTCTGGAGCAGCGCCGGGATCATGCAGACCACCGACAGATAGAGCGCGCCCGCGAACGTGATCCGCGAGAGCACGCGCTCGATGTACTGCGCCGTGTTCTTACCGGGGCGAATACCCGGGATGAAGCCGCCCGACTTCTTGAGGTTGTCGGCGACGTCGACCGGGTTGAACACGACCGACGTGTAGAAGAACGCGAAGAACACGTTCAGGATCGTGAAGATCAGGTTGTAGCGCCAGTCGGCCGGGTGAAGGATGCCGGCGAACTCCTGCATCCAACGCGATCCCGACATGTTCGCGATCTGGTTCGGGAACATCAAAATCGACGACGCGAAGATCGGCGGGATGACGCCCGAGACGTTGATCTTGAGCGGCAGATAGCTCTGCGCACCCGAGTACATTTTTCGTCCGACTTGTCGCTTCGTGTACTGCACCGGGATTCGTCGGTGCGCGTTCTCGAAGTAGCAGATCGCGGCGATCGTCGTGACGACGAGGATCACCATGAACAGCACGGTGAGGCCGCCGACCGACGAGCCGGTGCCGCCGGCGAGGAAGCGCGTGATGCCGTCGGGCATCGCGGCGACGATGCCGGCGAAGATGATCAGCGACGAACCGTTGCCGACGCCCGACTCGGTGATGAGCTCGCCGAGCCACATGATGACGACCGTGCCGGTCGTCAGCGTGAGGACGGTGAGGAGGCGGAAGCCGAGGCCGGGGTGCGCGACGACTTCAGCGCCGCCCTTCGACAGGCCTTCGACGTACGTCGCGATGAACCAAGACTGGACGGCCGACACGAGGATCGTGCCGTAGCGGGTGAGCTGGTTGATCCGCTGCCTGCCCTGCTCGCCCTCTTTGTTGAGCTGGTCGAGCTTCGGGACGACGACGGTGAGCAGCTGGATCACGATCGACGACGTCACGTACGGCATGATGCCGAGCGCGAAGATCGACATCTGCTGCAGCGCACCGCCGGAGAACATGTTGAACATGCCCAAGAACGAGCCGGAGCCGCCCTTGGTCACGACATGGTTCATCTCGATCCGGTTGACACCGGGGATCGTGATGAAGACGCCGACGCGGTAAACCGCCAGCATCGCCAGCGTGAAGATGATCCTCCGGCGGAGCTCGGGGACCTTCGTGATATTTGCGAACGGGTTCGCCAAAGGGATTCTCAGGCGGCGGGCGGAACCGTGGTCTCGATGATCTCGATGCTACCGCCGGCCTTCTCGATCTTCTCCTTCGCGGAGGCCGAGACGCCGTGCGCCTTGATCGTGAGCTTCTTCGTGATGGTGCCCTCGGAGAGGATCTTCACGCGCTCGACGAGCTTCGGGATGATGCCCTTCGCGCGCAGCGTCGCGAGGTCGACCGTCGCGCCCGCATCGAACTCCTTCTCGAGGAGCTCGACGTTGATCGGGAACGTCTCGACGCGGTTCATGTTCTTGAAGCCGCGCTTCGGGATGCGGCGCGGCATCGGGACCTGACCACCTTCGAACGCGAAGCGCGCGCCGTGGTGACCCGGGCGAGCCTTCTGGCCCTTGACGCCCTTACCGGAGGTCTTGCCAGTGCCCGAGCCACGGCCGCGGCCGAGCCGCTTCTTCGGCTTGGTGGCGCCTTCGTTCGGATGGAGGTTGTGCAGCGTGATCGCCATAAGAGCTCTACTGTCTGCGCCGTGGAATCTGGCGCCGAAATTACGGAAATGCAAATGAGTAGATCTGAACCTACCCGAAGAGCGAGTTAGTCAGCCGACTCGACCGTGACCAGGTGCGAGACCTTGCGGATCATGCCGCGGATCGAGTCCGTGTCCTTGAGGATCACCGACTTGTGCGGGCCGCGCAGACCGAGGCCCTTGAGCGTGAGGTTCTGGGTCTTCGAGCGAGCGACGCCGCTGCGGACCTGCGTGATCTTGAGGTTGATCGCCATGACTTAGACCTGAGGCGCCTTGCGCGCTTGAATGAAGTCCGAGACGTTCTTGCCGCGGGTCTTCGCGACCTGCTCGATCGAGCGCAGCGCCTTCAGCGCGACGACGGTCGCGTGGATGACGTTGTGCTTGTTCGACGTGCCGATCGACTTCGTGAGGATGTCGGTGATGCCCGCAACCTCGAGGACCGGACGGACGCCGCCGCCGGCGATCACGCCGGTACCGGGGCTCGCCGGGCGGAGCAGGACCTGCGCCGCGCCGAAGAAGCCTTCGATCTCGTGCGGGATCGTGCCCTTGATCAGCGGGATCTTGAACAGGTTGCGCTTCGCGCGGTCGGTGCCCTTGCGGATCGCTTCCGGCACCTCGTTCGCCTTGCCGAGGCCGGCGCCGACGTGACCGTGCTGGTCACCGACGACGACGAGCGCCGAGAACGAGAACCGCCGGCCGCCCTTGACGACCTTCGCGACGCGGTTGATGTGAACGACGCGGTCGACGAGCTCGCCGACTTCTTCGGGATTGATCAGCATTAGAACTCCAGACCTGCTTCGCGAGCGCCGTCCGCGATCTCTTTGACGCGGCCGTGATAGATGAATCCATTGCGGTCGAACACGACCGTCGTGATGCCAGCCGCGACGAGCTTGCCGCCGATCGCCTTACCGATCATGCGAGCGCGCTCCTTCTTCGGCTTGCCGGCGACGGCCTGCTCGAGCTTCTCTTCGGTGTCCGACGCCGCCGCGAGCACGCGGCCCGTGGTGTCGTCGATCGCCTGCGCGTAGACGTAACGCGCCGAGCGGAACACCGACAGGCGCGGACGCTCTGCCGTGCCGCTGATCCGCTTCCGGATCGAGCCCTTGCGCTTGGTCCGCTTGCGGTCTTTTTCGCTGCCGAATTTCACATGTCCAGCCATGGCGTACTCACTTACCTGCCGTCTTGCCGGCCTTGCGGACGATCGTCTCGGTCACGTACTTGATGCCCTTGCCCTTGTACGGCTCGGGCGGACGGTAGCTGCGGATCTTCGCCGCGGCGCCACCGAGCTTCTCGCGATCGATGCTCGACAGGATCAGGAGGTTCTTGTCGGTCTTCGCCGACACGCCCTCGGGGAGCGTGTAGTCGATCGGGTGCGAGAACCCGAGCGACAGCGTGATCTTCTGGCCCTTGATCTCGGCCTTGTAACCGACGCCGTTGATCTCGAGCTGCTTCTCGAAGCCCTTGGTCACGCCTTCGAGCATGTTGTTGACGAGTGCGCGCATGAGGCCGTGTGCGGCGCGCTCCGGGCCGAGATTGCCCGAGCGCTCGAACACGAGCACATCCTTGCCTTCGTCCTTGGCCTGCTTGATCTCGACCGCCTTGTGGCGAGCGAGGTTGAGCGTGCCCTTCGGGCCCTTGACCGACACGGCGTCCTTGGTGATCGACACCGTGACGCCCTTCGGGATTTCGACTGGTTTACGTCCGATACGCGACATAGTTCACCAGACCTCGCAGAGGACTTCGCCGCCGACGCCCTTTTCGCGCGCCGTACGGTCGGTCATCACGCCGTGAGACGTGGAGATGATGGCAATGCCGAGGCCATTGCGGACCTTCGGGATGTCCTTGGCGGGAACGTACGCGCGCTGGCCGGGACGCGACACGCGGCGCATGCCGGTGATCGCGCAGCCCGACGCCGAGGCGCGGCCGTCATAACGAAGCTCGAGCTTGATCACGCCCTGCTTGGTGTCCTCGGCGGTGCTCACCGAAGAGACGAAGCCCTCGTCACGGAGGATCTCGGCGATGCGGACCTTGATGTTCGAGCGGGGGCACTCGACGGTCTGCTTGCGCGCGTGGATCCCGTTACGGAGGCGAGCGAGGAAATCAGCGATTGGATCGGTCATCGACATAGTTATTTCCTCACCAGCTCGACTGAGATGTGCCGTCTCTGCTTCCGCGGAGCGCGAGCTCGCGGAAGCAGAGACGGCACATCTCGAACTTGCGCAGGTACGCGCGCGACCGGCCACAGCGCTTGCAGCGGCTCTTGATACGAACCTTGAACTTTTGCTTCTTGGGAAGCCTGTCGATCAACTTGCTCATGCTGCAGCTCCAGTACCGGTAGCGGTCGGCGTGGCCTGGCGGAACGGCATACCGAGGTGCACGAGCAGTGCGCGGCCTTCGGCGTCCGTCTTCGCGGTCGTGACGATGCTGATGTTCATGCCCTTGATCGAGTCGATCTTGTCGTACTCGATCTCCGGGAAGATGATCTGTTCCTTCACACCCATGGTGAAGTTGCCGCGACCATCGAACCCGCGCGGCGACACGCCGCGGAAGTCGCGGACGCGCGGCAGCGCGATGTTGACGAGGCGATCGAGGAACTCCCACATGCGCTCGCGGCGCAGCGTGACCATCACGCCGATCTTCTGCCCCTTACGGACCTTGAACACCGCGATGTCCTTCTTGGCCTTGGTGACCACCGGCGCCTGGCCGGTGATGAGCTTCAGCTCCTCGACGCCGTTGTCGATGATCTTGGGCTCTTCCTTGGCCTTGCCGAGGCCCATGTTGACCGAGATCTGGACGATCCGCGGCACCTGCATGATCGTGGAGTAACCGAACTCCTTCATCATCGAGTTGCGAACGGTCTCGTCGTAGGTCTTCTTGAGACGCGGGGCGGTCTCGCGCTTGTACTTCGGCGCCGGGCCCGCGGGCTCGGACGCCTTCTTCTTACCGGCGAGGCCCTTGGCAGCGGCCTTCTCGGCGCGCTCCTTCTTCTTGGCTTCGGCGGCCGCCTTCGCGTCGTCTTGGTTGTTTTCGTCGGCCATGGCTTACATCCCAGCGGTGGGGAACTTGGTTCCCGACTTGGACGCGACGCGGACCTTGCTGTCCCCATCGCGCGTGATCTTGGTGCGCGTGCCCTTGTTCGTCTTCTCGTCGAACAGCTGCACGTTCGAGATGTGGATGGAGCCTTCCTTGTCCACGATCCCGCCTTGCGGGTTCTTCTGGCTCGGCTTGGTGTGGCGCTTGATCATCGAGACCTTCTCGACGACGACGCGGTCACCAACGACGCGAAGAACCTTGCCCTTCTTGCCCTTGTTCGAGCCGGTCACGACGATGACCAGATCGCCCTTACGAATGTGTGCGGGCTGCGCCATCACAGCACCTCCGGAGCCAGCGAGATGATCTTCATGAACCGCTTCGCGCGGAGCTCGCGAGCGACCGGCCCGAAGATGCGGGTACCGATCGGCTCGTTCTCCTTGTTGATGAGGACGGCCGAGTTGCCGTCGAACTTGATGTAGCTGCCGTCAGAACGAGCGAGCTCGCGGCGCGTGCGAACGATCACCGCGCGAGAGACTTCGCCCTTCTTGACCTTGGCACCCGGAATCGCTTCGCGGATCGACACGATGACGACGTCACCGATGCCGGCGTAGCGACGGCGCGAGCCGCCGAGCACCTTGATGCAGAACACTTTCTTGGCGCCGCTGTTATCAGCGACGTCGAGCACGGAGGTCATCTGGATCATGACTAGCGAGCTCCCGCGTTCTCGATCGAGGCCGCCTCGTCGTGGACCTGCTCGACCGCGTTCTTGATCGTGCGGAGGATCCGCCAGCGCTTCGTGCGCGACATCGGACGCGCCTCGATGATCTCGACGAGATCACCTTCCTTCGCGGTGTTGTGCTCGTCATGCGCCTTGTACTTGACGCGGCGGGTGACGAACTTGTGGAAGCGGCGGTCGCGAACGCGACGGATGACCGTGATGACGGCCGTCTTGTCCATCTTCGTGGACGTGACGGTGCCCGTGATCGTACGGCGCGATCCGCGCTCGTCGGTGGTGGGGGTGGTCTCGGCGGCCATGACTATTCAGCCTTCTTCTTCGAGGTGGTCTTCTTGGTCTTCTTCGCCGGAGCCGCAGTCTCGGCTTCCGCCGACTGCGCCTTCTTCTCGGCCTGCTTCTCGATGCCCGCCGCGCGACCGTTGAGGATCGTGAGGATGCGAGCGATGTCGCGGCGCTTGGACATGAGGAGCGCGGTCGAGGTGACCTGGTTCGTGTACTGGCCGAGCTGCAGGCGGAACAGCTCGTCGCGGTTCGTCGCGAGCTGCTGGCGCAGCTCCTCGTCCGAGTGATCGCGGAACGTCGTGAGGGTCGTGGCGTGCTTGCTCACAGTGCACTCTCCCGGCTGACGAGCGCGGTCTTGACCGGCAGCTTGTGGTGGGCGCGATGGAACGCTTCCTTCGCGATCTCGAGCGAGCAGCCCTCGACCTCGAAGATCACGCGGCCGGGGCGCACGACGGCAACCCAACCTTCGACGCCGCCCTTACCGGTACCCATGCGGGTCTCGGCGGGCTTCTTGGTGAACGGGTGATCCGGGAAGACGCGGACGTAGATCTTTCCGAACTTCTTCACCGAGCGAGAGATCGCGACGCGAGCCGCTTCGATCTGACGCGCGGTGAGCCAGCCCGGGGACAGAACTTGGAGTCCGTAGTCGCCGAACGAGACCTGGTCTCCGCCCTTTGCATTGCCACGCAGGTGGCCCTTCTGCATCTTGCGGAACTTGGTGCGCTTGGGAGAAAGCATCGACATGACTGGTAATCCTTAGGTCCGCGGAGTGCCCTGCGGCTGAACCTTGCGCGCGGTCGGGAGGACCTCGCCGTGAAAGACCCACGCCTTCACGCCGATCGAGCCGTACGTGGTGTGAGCCTCGGTGAAGCCGTACTCGATGTCCGCACGCAGCGTGTGCAGCGGAACGCGGCCCTCCTTGTACCACTCGCGTCGGCACATCTCGGCGCCGCCGAGCCGGCCGCTCGACGCGACCTTGATGCCCTTGGCGCCGAACTTCATCGCGGTCTGCGTCGCCTTCTTCATGGCGCGGCGGAACGCGATACGGCGCTCGAGCTGCGTCGCGATGTTCTCGGCGACGAGCTGCGCGTTGGTCTCGGCCTTGCGGACCTCGATGATGTTGAGGAACACCTCGTTCTCGGTCAGCGCCTGGACGTCCTTCTTGAGGGTCTCGACGCCCGCGCCGCGCTTGCCGATCACGATGCCGGGGCGCGCGGTGTGGATGTTGATCTTCGCCTTGTTCGCAGCGCGCTCGATCTCGATGTACGAGACGCCCGCGTGCTTGAGCTTGTTCTTGATGAAGCTCTTCAGCTTGAGATCTTCATGCAGCCACTTGGCGTAGTTCTTCTCCTCGTACCAGCGAGACGACCACGTCTTGATGATGCCGAGGCGGAAACCAGTCGGATGTGTTTTCTGTCCCATGTTCTCTACGCCTCGTCCGTGACGACCACCGTGAGGTGGCTGGTGCGGTGATTGATGCGGTTCGCGCGGCCCATCGAGCGCGGCATCCAGCGCTTCTGGATCGTGCCGCCGTCGACGGCGATGGAGTGGATGCGGAGGTTCTCGACCGACGCGTCGCCGCCCGAGCGATCCTCTGCATTCGCAGCCGCGCTCTTGATCGCCTTCGAGATCAAGGACGCCGCCTTCTTCGGCATGAGGTCGAGCAACGCGACGGCCTCTTCGACCTTCTTGTTGCGGACGATGTTCGCGACGACGCGCATCTTGCGCGGCGACATCGAAATTCCACGAACGAGTGCACGTGCCTGCATGACTATTTCTTCCGCTCGCCGGTGTGACCGTGGAACGTACGGGTGTGGGAGAACTCGCCGAGCTTGTGGCCGACCATCTGCTCGGTGACGAACACCGGGATGAACTTGCGGCCGTTGTAGACGGCGAACGTGATGCCGACCATGTCCGGAATCACCATCGAGCGGCGCGAGTACGTCGACACGACGCGCTTGGCGGGATTCGCTTCCTTCTTCGCGACTTCCATCTTCTTCGGGATGTACTTGTCGACGAACGGACCCTTCTTGAGTGAACGAGGCATGGTTACTTGCTCCGACGGCGGATGATGAACTGCTCGGTCCGCTTGTTGTGACGAGTCTTGAGGCCCTTGGTCTTCACGCCCCAAGGAGTGCACGGATGGCGACCACCGGAGCTGCGGCCTTCGCCGCCGCCCATCGGGTGATCCACCGGGTTCATCGACACGCCGCGCTGATGCGGGCGAATGCCGAGCCAACGCCGGCGACCGGCCTTGCCCCACTGGATGTTCGCGTGCTCGCTGTTGCCGATCGAACCGATCGTCGCGCGGCACTCGATGTGGACACGGCGCATCTCGCCCGAGGGCATGCGCAGCGTGGCCCAATCGCCTTCCTTCGCCATCAGCGTCACCTTGGTGCCCGCCGAGCGGCCGACCTGCGCGCCACGGCCGACCTTGAGCTCGACCGCGTGGATGTCGGTACCGACCGGGATGAACCGGAGCGGGAGGCAGTTGCCCGGCTTGATATCAGCCGAGTTCGCCGAGATGATCTGGTCGCCGACCGCGAGGCGCGCCGGCGCGAGGATGTACGCCTTCTCGCCGTCGAGGTACTGGACGAGCGCGAGGCGAGCCGAGCGGTTCGGATCGTATTCGATGCCGACGACGACGGCGGGCACGCCGGTCTTCGTCCGCTTGAAGTCGACCTTGCGGTACCGCTTCTTGTGACCCTGCGAGCGGAAGCGCGACGTGATCCGGCCGTAGTTGTTACGGCCCGACTTCGCGGTCTTGTGCTCGAGCAGGCTCTTCTCGGGCTCGCTCTTGGTGATCTCGCCGAAGTCCTGCGTGGACATGCCACGACGGCCGGGAGAGGTGGGCTTATAAAAACGAATCGCCATGGCTTAGACGCCCTCGAAGAACTCGATGTTGTCGCCGGGCTTCAGCGTCACGAACGCCTTCTTCCACGACGGACGCTGACCCGAGAAGCGACCGACGCGCTTCTCCTTGCCACGCACGACGAGCGTGCGGACATCGGTCACCGTGACCTTGAACAGCTCCTGCACCGCGCGGCGCACGTCGATCTTGTTCGCGTCGCGAGCGACCTCGAACACGACCTTCTGCGCGTAGGTGTCGCCCTCGGCCGGAGCGGCCTTGGCGCCGCCGGTCTCGCGGAGGCGAGCCGACTTCTCGGTGAGCAGCGGGCGCTTGATGATGCTCTGCGCGCTACGCATTGGAGGTTTCCTTCTCGCCAAGCGTCGAGGTGATCGACTTCAGCGCTTCCTGCGTCAGCACGAGCGTCTCGTGGCGGAGGATGTCGTAGACGTTGAGGCCTTCGGGCGCGAGCCACTGCGAGGCGCTCAGGTTGCGCGCACCGCGCACCAGGTTCGCGTTGGTCTTCGCGTCGACGATCAGCGCCTTGTTCTTGGTGCCGAGCGTCGCGAGCGCCGACGCGACCGACTTGGTCTTGCCGTCCGTCGCGAAGTTGTCGAGGACGACGATCTTCTGCTCCTGCGCGCGGAGCGAGAGAGCAGCGCGGAGCGCCGCCTTCTTCGCCTTGCGCGGCATCGCGAAGTCGTAGCTGCGCGGCTTCGGACCCTTGACCGAGCCACCGCCGACCCAGTGCGGCGCCTGACGGCTGCCCTGGCGCGCCTGGCCGGTACCTTTCTGCTTCCAGACCTTCTTCGACGAGCCACGGACTTCGCCGAGGCGCTTGGTCGAAGCGGTACCCGCGCGACGACGCGCGAGCTGCCACTTCACGACTTCCCAGAGCAAGTGCTCGTGGATTTCGGCACCGAAGATCGAGTCGTCCAGGTCGACCGACCCGACGCTCTTTCCGGTGAGATTTTTGACTTCGATCTTCATGGCTGTGGCTTTCTAGATCAGGTCTTGATTTCGACGTCGACGCCGGCCGACAGGTCGAGCTTCATGAGCGCGTCGAGGGTCTGCTGCGTCGGCTCGAGGATGTCGAGCAGGCGCTTGTGGGTGCGGATCTCGAACTGCTCGCGCGACTTCTTGTCGGTGTGCGGCGAGCGAAGGACGCAGTACTTGTTGATCTTGGTCGGCAGCGGAATCGGGCCGGCGATCTTGGCGCCGGTACGCTTCGCGGTCTCCACGATCTCACCCGCGCTCTGATCGAGCAGCTTGTGATCGTAGGCCTTCAGACGGATGCGGATGCGCGGGGTGGTCATTGCGTTTTCCTTCGTTACTTCTTGGCCGGGGCCGGAGCAGCCTTCGCAGCGTCCGCCTTCTTCGCGGCGACTTCGCCGAGGATCTTCGTCACGACGCCAGCGCCGACGGTCTTGCCGCCTTCGCGAATCGCGAACCGGAGGCCCTGCTCGCACGCGATCGGCGACACGAGCTCGACTTCGAACTTGATGTTGTCGCCCGGCATCACCATCTCGGTGCCGGCCGGCAGCGTCGCCGTGCCCGTCACGTCCGTGGTGCGGAAGTAGAACTGCGGGCGGTAGCCGTTGAAGAACGGCGTGTGGCGTCCGCCCTCTTCCTTCTTCAGCACGTACACCTCGGCTTCGAAGTGGTTGTGCGGGCTGATCGTGCCCTTCTTGCAGAGCACCATGCCGCGCTCGATCTCTTCGCGCTTCGTGCCGCGGAGCAGGACGCCGACGTTGTCGCCAGCGATACCCTCGTCGAGCAGCTTGCGGAACATCTCGACGCCCGTGCACGTCGTCTGGCGCGTATCGCCGAGACCGACGATCTCGAGCTCGTCACCGACCTTGACGATGCCGCGCTCGATGCGACCCGTCACGACCGTGCCGCGACCGGTGATCGTGAACACGTCTTCGACCGGCATCAGGAACGGCTTGTCCGTCTCGCGCTTCGGCTCCGGGATGAACGAGTCGCACGCTTCGAGCAGCTTGCCGATCGAGGCAACGCCGTAGTCCGTCGACGTGTCGCCCTCGAGCGCCTTGAGCGCCGAGCCGCGGATGATCGGCGTCGTGTCGCCCGGGTACTGGTACTTGTCGAGCAGCTCGCGGAGCTCCATCTCGACGAGGTCGAGCAGCTCTTCGTCGCCCTTGCCGATCATGTCGCACTTGTTCAAGTAGATGATGATCGCCGGCACGCCGACCTGGCGGCCGAGCAGCACGTGCTCGCGCGTCTGCGGCATCGCGCCGTCCGGCGCCGACACCACGAGGATCGCGCCGTCCATCTGCGCCGCGCCCGTGATCATGTTCTTGATGTAGTCCGCGTGGCCGGGGCAATCGACGTGCGCGTAGTGGCGCTTCTCCGATTCGTACTCGACGTGTGCCGTCGAGATCGTGATGCCGCGAGCCTTCTCTTCCGGCGCCTTGTCGATCTGATCGAACGCCGTGAACTTCGCGAAGCCCTTCGTCGACTGGACCTT
>Ga0207687_10002700_pt1 | contig 12001 bp, 15 predicted proteins | sample KBSM54metaG_FD_184399 | JGI IMG/M metagenome (GOLD analysis project Ga0207687, IMG submission 184399) | Miscanthus rhizosphere microbial communities from Kellogg Biological Station, Michigan, USA - KBS M5-4 metaG (SPAdes) (version 2) | ecosystem: Host-associated > Plants > Roots > Rhizosphere >... | reverse complement strand
GCACTTGCTCAACCGTGCGGCCGGAGGAATCGGCTTGTTCAAAGTCGCGGTATAAGCATTGGAATCTGTGCAACAGGTCTGTACGAGCCACGGAGTGCCTCCCGAGGTGGCCAGTATACTCCGGCCAGTGAAATGACCCATGTGCCAATGGTCTAGTATGCAGACGCGAAAATGCGTCCCTAGTACTGGAGTTGCCTTGACCCCGCGAGTAACCCGTCCTTTGCGGGCGTCCCGGCGAATCCACTCACTCGCCGCAGCCCTGCGTCATGGAAAACACGGATCCGTTCAATTTTCAGTGGGTACTTTTTCCACCTGGTCGATCACCAGCACGGTGATGGGGGCTTTAGAAGCGTTCAGTTTGAGACCGAGTTGTTCCTGCATCGCCTGCGAGATGATTCCCGGCGCCTCAAGGGGAGGACCATCGCGTGGCATATTCCGCCGGATCTCGTCTGTGACGAAGCTGCCGATGTCCAGAAAGAAGTTGTACTTACCCGTCAAGCCGGTTCGATCGAGGACGGGCGTTCGCATTTCGCGCGAGAGAAATTCCGTCAGCTGAGAGATCGACGCTCCGGCGCCCGTGAGGTTCATTTTGCCCTGCTTAAAGGTGGGGGTTCCTTCTGTTGTGGTCTCCTGCAGCTTGTGTCCGTTCTTGTTCACCGTCAGGAGCAGAACAGGCAGTTCCCGCATTTCCCGGTGCAGCGCCATTTTGAAGCGATCAGCAAGCAAGCTTTGGAGCATCAGCCGCAGTTCGCTTTCGGGAGCGGCCGATGCGGCCTTTGCCGAAAAATCAAATCGCACGTCATTGGTCCAAGAGGGTGCCACTACTTGATAGGGTTGGACGTTGTAGGCCCACCGGATGGCGTCGGTGAGCCGCGTGTTTCGTATCAGGAGGCTCGCCGGGGTGGCTTCAATGCTTTGTGGCCCCCAATCTCTCCCTCCTTCGCCCGGTGGGCTGGGGCGGACCGAAGCGACATCGAATGCCGGCTTGCTCGGCTGCGCTACGGCTACGATTGTCGTGAGTATTGCCAGGACCGCGAATCGGACCATGGTTACTTTTCTCCTCTGCTTACGCTACGAATCGTGGTAGAGATTCGTTCCGTTAGAAAAGACGACTAGCGGAACCATCCCAGCATCGCCCGCGCGGCCTCGAAGCTCCAGGCCGAAAGCGTGATCCCGACCTCGGTATACGCCATCAACAGGATCAGCAGCAAGAATCCGTAGCGCGCGACCATGGAATAGATCTCTACCGGGATTCTCGCCGCCAGCAACAGCTTGGATCCGTCCAGTGGGGGCACCGGGATCATGTTGAACAGTGCCAGATACAGGCTCAGCCGCACGCCTTGGGCGGCGAAGTTGGCAACGGCCAGATTGGCATGTGCAGTCGCCGCAGCCACAGCCGCGAGAATCACGGCGAACACCACATTGCTCGCCGGACCTGCCAGGGCGACGATGGCCATCCCGTTCAGACCACCGCGCAGCTTCGAGGGATTGGTACTCACCGGTTTGCCCCACCCGAGGAATCCAGCGCCAATCAAGGACGTCACCGCGGGAAGCAGCACCGTGCCGATCCAGTCGACATGCGCTAGTGGATTGAGCGTGACGCGACCTTGGAGGCGTGGCGTGTCGTCACCCAATTTGGTCGCGACCCAGGCATGCGCGAATTCGTGGGGCGTGGTCAGCAGCCACAGCAATGCCACATTGGTCAGGGCCGCTTCAAAATTCATTTAAGGAAGGTTCACTGCGGCAGGATTCGCACCGGCTGAAGCGGCGTAGGCGGCTCTGCTGATTCCCTAGCGGAAGTGATTTTCCATCCTGCACGAGTCTTTTCGAGAAAAATGACTACAGGCACGCTGCGTGTCGCGATGGAACCGTGTTGGACGCGAGAGGCTTCCACTCGAGCAACTCTGGACGAAAAGAATTGAACCGAGCGATCAACCATCACGGGACGGCTCATCTCCGACCAGACTTCACCGCTGTCGCGTTTCGTTTGCGCGGAATTCCATGAGGCGATGACTCTGTCAATAGCCTCGCGATCCTTGGCTCGATCCGCGGCTTGATCCGCGGCACACAGCCACGACGAAGCCAGCAGGAACCCGGCCACCCATTTCATGACCCCATGCTAGCACCGGGTGGGACAGACGATCTTTCGTCTGCCGAATGTATGATTGTGTTTGGCGAGCCGGTAGTAAAACCCTGACTATCTTCACCATCGGACATTCCACGCTGCCCATCGAGAAATTCCTCGAAATGCTGACAGCACACGGCATTCGTCAACTCGTGGACGTACGCACGATTCCGAAGTCGCGACGCCATCCTCATTTCGGCCAGGATCAACTCGCCCCTTCGCTGGAAGAACACGGAATCCGTTATGTCCACCTTCCCGGACTGGGAGGACTCCGGCACGCCCGCAAGGATTCCATCAATACCGGCTGGAAGAACGCCAGCTTTCGCGGCTATGCGGATTATATGCAAACCGCCGCCTTCGCCGAGAACCTGAGCAAGCTCATCGAAATCGCCGCCGCCGGCCCGACGGTGATCATGTGCGCCGAAGCGGTCCCCTGGCGCTGTCACCGGTCTCTGATTGCCGACGCCCTGACCGCAGGCGGACTCGAAGCCCAACACATCCTGACCGCCACCAGCCGCAAACCCCACAAATATACGCCTTTTGCGCGCGTCGACGGGGCATCGGTGACCTACCCGGCACTGCCCCTGGTGGAGTCCTGATAGACTTGAATTGGGTGTTGCTAGCACGCAATATCGGGCTCGTTCTGCTTGCGGGGATAGCTTTGGCCCAGGCGCCACCAGCCTCCCAGGATGACGTTCCGACTTACCGTACCGATGCGCGGCTAGTGCTTCTGCACGCCAGCGTTGTCGATAAGAATGGGAAGCTGGTTACCAACATCCCCCAGTCGGCTTTCAAGGTTTTCGAAGATGGCGTGGAGCAGCCGCTTCGACTGTTTCGCCGCGAGGATGTTCCCGTCTCGATGGGCATCATCGTCGACAATAGCGGAAGCATGACCAGCAAGCGGTCCAGGGTAGCCGCCGCTGCGCTGGAATTGGTGAAGCAATCCAACCCCGACGATGAAGTGTTCATCGTTAATTTCAACGACGATACGCACTTCGACCAGCCTTTGACCAACGACGTTAAGAAGATGGAGGCGGCGCTTGCCAGAATGGAAGCCCGCGGCGGCACCGCGATGCGCGATGCGTTGAGCAAGTCCATCAATTACGTGAAGAAGAACGGCAAGAAGGACAAGAAAGTTCTCGTCGTGATCACCGACGGCAACGACAATTCGAGCGACATCACCCTGGAACAGGTTCTTCGTCAGGCGCAGAACAGCGAGGTGCTGATCTACGCCATCGGACTACTGAACGAGGAAGAAGCGCGGGAAGCGCGATCTGCTAAGAAAGCGCTAAAGACTCTGGTGGACGCTTCGGGCGGGATGGACTATTACCCCAAAAGCACCAGCGATGTTCAGGAAATTACCCCGCGCGTGGCGCATGAGATCCGGAATCAATACATTCTCGGGTACACGTCCTCCAATCAGGTGATGGACGGGTCGTTCCGGCAAATTAAGGTGACAATCACCGGCTTCGGCCGGCCCACGGTCCGCACCCGGAACGGCTACTATGCGACGCCCACCGCCCGCGTCGTCGACCCATTCGGGCATCTACTGATCGCTCGCCGTTAGTTCTTGGGGGCAAATGGGAGCGTCGGAGCATAGTACCCGTGGCGCGCCCGCACGGTGAATTCCTTGCGGTCTTTCACGCGAATGTCCACGGAATGATACAGTCCGTCCGTCCGCAGCGGATCCGGCCGGTAGAACACATTGTACTGATGCCGCAGTTCATTGGCGATGTTCTCGAAGGACTGACCCATATCCTCGGCCTTAAACGGAAAGAAGGCGATTCCGCCGGTCTCTTCCGCATAACGCTTCAGCACCTTATCCCCGCTTGTTTCCAGATGCGTGATGTTGGTCGAAATAGTGTAGATTACCGCGTCAGCCTTATGCGCCATTTCCAGCGCCTGCTCGCGGGTGTAACGACTCTGGTTGTCGTCGCCATCGCTGAGGACCACGATCGCTCGCCGGAATTTATCCCGGGGCTGATCCATCATTAGCTTGTCCCGGCACGAATAGAAAATGGCATCGTAAAGAGCCGTACCGCCGCCAGGGCGCAACTCGCGGATGGCTTTGGTCACCGCTACCTGGTCGTCGGTCAGGTCCGCCACCAGCTCGGGCGACGTATCGAAGCTCACTACCAGCGCCTTATCCTTGCCAGGACGCATAACCGTAGTGATGAAGTCCGTGGCGGCTTCCTGGATAAACCGGAACCGTTCGCGAATACTGTTGCTGGTATCGATCAGGATGGCGATCCGCAACGGCAGATCAGTTTCGGCCGTGAACTCCAGAATCTGCTGCGGCTTTTTGCTTTCGAAAATCTCAAAATCGTTCCGGGTGAGATCGCTGACGAAGCGGCCCTTCTTATCGGTCACTGTGTACAGGAGATTCACGCGCGTCACGTCCACCGTGATCCGGCTCTGGTCATCCGCCGAGGGGGCTGCCTTCTGCGCCGCCTTCTGTTTGGCGTTCTGGCCAAACACCAGAGTTATGCTCAGAAGGGCGATAAATGCACGTTTCATGTTCACCTAGGATTATAGCCCCGCGAGCCAAGCCTCAAGAGCCGGCGGCAAAGGCGCTTCTACGGTCACCTTCTCCCCAGTTGCAGGGCTGACGAACCCGATTCTCCACGCGTGCAGGAACAATCTTTCTGCAGGCGGAGCACCATAAACACGATCTCCCGCCACCGGATGGCCGATGCTAGCCAAGTGCACCCGGATCTGATGTGTCCGGCCTGTTCCGATCCGCACTTCCAGATACGTAAACTTCTCGAAACGCGTCCGCACGCGATAGTCGGTCAGAGCTTCGCGGCCGGATTCCAGCCGCGCCGTCATTCGGGTCCGCCGGACAGGATCTCGCGCGATCGGTTTCGTGATGCGTCCTGAATCGGCCGGTACGTTCCCATGCACCAGCGCCACATAAATCTTCTCCACCGTCCGGCCCGCGAACTGCGCAGCCAAGGCCCGATGCGCCAAGTCTGTCCGGGCCACCAGGAGCACGCCGCTGGTGTCCTTATCTAACCTATGCACGATTCCCGGCCGCATCTCCCCTCCCAGTTGCGAGAGCGCCCCGAAACGATGTACCAGACGGTTGACCAAAGTTCCCTCATGCAGACCTGCACCTGCATGCACCGCCAGTCCCGCCGGCTTATTCACGGCGATAAGCGACGCGTCCTCGTACAGCACTTCCACCGGCAGATCTTCGGGAGTGGCTTGGAGCGGCGGCAGACCGGCGGGAGACACGTCAATCGTCTCGCCTCCGTGCAGCAGAAGCGACGACTTAGCTGGAGCGCCATTTACCTGCACGCGGTCTTCTTTGATCCAGGATTGAATCCGTGACCGGCTGTAGTCGCGCAGCTGTTCCTGGAGGAAATGATCCAGTCGCTTTCCCGCTTCACCTGTGAACGTCGGCATCTTACAGCGGCGTCCTGGCGCAGCTCAATGTGATCCTGCGGACACTTCAAACACAGCAATCTCCGCCATCAGGTTTGGCAGCCATGTCACCTGCCGATCTCCCGCCACGCAAATTCGCCGTTCCACTTTCCAGCCCTGCTGTTGCGCCAACGCCTCGAAGTCCAGCACGGACAGGAAATGGATGTTCGGCGAGTCGTACCAGTCATACGGAAACCGGTCTGTCCGCGGGGCGCGCCCGCTCAAGAGCCAAGCCAGCCGCACCGAATAGTGGCCGAAATTCGGGAACGCCACGATGGCGCGCTTGCCGACGCGGAGCATTCCGCGCAGCACCGCCAGCGGATACCGCGTCTCCTGCAGCGTCTGCGACAGCACCACGTAATCGAACGCCTGGTCAGGATAATCTTCGACCGCCGACTCCAGGTCGCCTTGATAGACCGAGGCTCCGCGCGCAATGGCCTTCTGCACGCGAGCGCCTTCCATCTCGACGCCGCGCCCGTCCACCTGCTTGTTCTCCTTGAGCCAGGCCAGCAACTCGCCTTCGCCGCAGCCCAAATCGAGCACCCGCGTCTTCGGCTTGATCAGGTCCCCGATGATCGCGAAGTCGCGTCGTCCGTAGACATTAGCCATCGACTTTACGCATTTGCGGCCGCCTCCCGGAACGTGCTCGCCAGGAATCCGCGCACCACTTCGGTCTGCTGCTCCACTTCCACCAAAAAGGAGTCGTGTCCGTAGCGTGCATCCAGATTGCAGTAGGCCACATCGCAATTCCTTCCCCGCAAAGCTTTAACGATTTCCAAGGATTGATACGGCGGATACAGCCAGTCCGATGTGAAGCTGATCAGCAGAAATCGCGCCTCATTCGACTCGAACAGAGTCGGCAACGCGCCGCGCTGCGTCAGATCGAACGTGTCCATGGCACGCGTGATGTAGATGTAGGAATTCGCATCGAACCGGTCGACGAATTTATACCCGCGGTACTTCAGGTAGCTCTCGACTTCGAACTGGTCAGGCGTGCGCAGCTTGCGGCCGAACTTCTCACGCATGCTCTCGTCGCTCATGTAGGTGATGTGGCCCACCATGCGCGCCACTGCCAGGCCACGGCCGGGCAGCCTTCCGCCGTAGTAGTCTCCGTTGTTCCAGTCGGGGTCGGCCATGATCGCTTGCCGCCCCACCTCGTTGAACGCGATCTGTTGTGCGCTGTGCCGCGCGGTAGTTGCGATGGGGATCGCCGAAGCCACGCGCTCCGGATAGGATACGGCCCATTCCAGCGCCTGCATCCCGCCCATGGAGCCGCCTGACACGGTCAGCAACTTGCCGATTCCAAGATGATCGATCAGCATTCTCTGCAGCCGCACCATGTCGGCGATGGTCACCTGCGGGAAAGACATGGCCCAAGGACATCCCGTCTCCGGGTTGATCGAGCCAGGACCGGTGGTGCCTCGGCATCCGCCCAAAACATTGGAACAAAGGACGAAATACTTGTCGGTGTCGAAGGCTTTGCCGGGTCCGATCATGGAGGACCACCATCCGCCTTCGCCCGCCGCATGTGCGTCGCCCGAAAAGGCGTGCACGATTAAGATAGCGTTGGAGCGTGCGGCGTTCAGTTGGCCGTAGGTCTCATAAGCGACCTCAACGGGACTCAGTGTGACGCCGGAATCCAGCTCCAGCCGGTCGAAAGTACAGCTAGCAACCTCCGTCACCATGGGGATACTTTCAGTATAGTTGGCAGGAGGCAAAGCCCCGTTATGCTACGAAAACTGGCTCTTAGACTCCCAACATGAACTGGACTGGCCGTCAGATGGGGGAGGGCTGCGAATACCGCGTTCCGGCGATCGTTCTGATCTTCACGATCCTAGTTCGCGGAGCCGGTGCGCTCTAAATTGACCGGGCGATTTCTTCTGAACATCTAGGAGCGAGCTAGAGCTTCGAAGATCCGCTTCACGCTAGACGGCCCGCTACCCGGCAATGCAGGGTTCACCAAGGATTCCGCTATAGGTCCCGACTGAGGGATCGCCAGTCCCGCGGCCTTGACCAAGGGCATCACCATCTCGGGCGTGGGCGGATTAGCCTCCAGATAGTCCATGCCATCGACTGTGATTTGGAGGTTGCTCTTGTCGTCGCTGGCAACCATGTTCCGCTGTTTCAGATACCACAGGGCGAAGTTCAATCCTTCGGGTGTCGATTCGAGCATGTTTTCGACTTGGCGCAACGAGATGCCTGGTGTGAACGGCTTCTGGCGCCGGCGGTCGTACAGGATACAAAGCAAGGCCGCACGCAGGGCGGTCTCATGCCCCAGCGCCGCGAAAAACTCGAGCCCGCTGAACTTGAACTCGGCCTTGTCTTCTCCGACACCCTTGAGCTTGTCGAATTCGCTCCGCAGTCCCGAATCGCACAGGACCTCGTACGCCAGGTTGATCGCGTCGAACATAGCCCGATCGCCGGTCTTGTCATTGCGAGGATGATACTTCTCCGCCAGCTTGCCGTAGGCCGCGTGAATCGTATTCAGGTTCGATTTCGGTTCGATATCGAGAACTTTATAGTGATCCTGAAACTTACCGGCGAGTGGAGCGGACATAGATACTTCGTCTATCGGCAGATGTGGCAGCGGTCTCCAGGCTCCCGCAAATAGCTATTTAAGCCGCAGGGATAGATCGCCTGACATATACTCTCGGGAAGGAATGCCCAACGTTACCTACCTGGAATGCAGTCTGTGCAGCCGGCACTTCCCCGCAGACCGGGTTCACAATCTCTGCCCTTGCGGCGGAACTCTTTTCGTCCGCTACGATCTAACCCGAATCAAAGGAACGTGGACCCGCGATCAGGTTCGATCCTCTCGTCCCGATCTATGGCGCTATCTGCCCGTTCTTCCGCCCCAACGCCCGGAGTCCATCGTCTCTCTCGGCGAAGGCATGACGCCGCTGATCCGCACACCACGCCTGGGTGCCGCGATGGGCGCGCAACAGCTTTGGGTGAAAGACGAGGGGCTGAATCCCACGGCGTCCTTCAAAGCCCGCGGCATGACCACTGCGATCACGATGGCAAAGGAGCTCGGCATTCGCAAGATAGCGATCCCGTCCGCGGGGAATGCCGCAAGTGCCGCCGCTGCCTATGCCGCTGCCGCTGGGATGGAGGCTCACATCTTCATGCCGAAGGACGTGCCCCAATCCAACTACATCGAGTGCAAAACACTCGGTGCAACCGTGACGCTTGTCGACGGACTGATTAGCGATTGCGCTCGCATCGTTACGGAACGAAAAGACCGGGAAGGCTGGTTCGATATGAGCACCCTCAAGGAGCCTTATCGCGTCGAGGGCAAGAAGACCATGGGCTATGAGGTCGCCGAGCAGTTCGATTGGGAGCTGCCCGATGCAATCTTCTACCCGACGGGCGGCGGTGTCGGCATGATCGGCATGTGGAAGGCCTTCGACGAACTGGAGCAGCTCGGCTGGATCGGCACCCGTCGCCCGAAGATGGTCGCCGTTCAGGCTGACGGCTGCCAGCCCATCGTCCGCGCCTTCGAGCAAGGCGCAGAACGCTCCGAATTCTGGCAAAACGCGACTACGGTCGCGGCCGGCCTGCGCGTACCCAAGCCGCTAGGCGACGTGTTGATCCTGAACATCCTCCGCGAAAGCGCTGGCACCGCTATCGCCATCAGCGACGAAGAAATTCTCGACGCCGGCCGTGAACTCGCATCGCTCGAAGGAATTTTCTCAGCCCCCGAAGGCGCGGCCTGCGTCGCCGCGGCACGAAAGCTTATCGCGAGTCAGTTTCTGAAGCCCTCCGATCGCATGGTCCTGTACAACACCGGCTCCGGTCTGAAGTACTTGGACAGCTACGCCGCGCGGCGCTAAACTAATTGCCGTGACCCACCCACTCACTCGCCGGAACGTCCTCGCGACCCCCATCGCTCTGGCCCTCGCAGCCCGCACTGCTCCAGCGCAGACTGCGCCCCCTAACATCGTCTACATCATGGCCGACGATCTGGGCTACGCCGATCTCTCCTGCTACGGCCGACGCGATTACTCGACGCCCAATATCGATCGCCTCGCCGCCGAGGGCATGAAATTCCTGCAGGCCTACGCCAACTCGGCTGTCTGTTCGGCGACCCGCACCGCCCTCATCACTGGAAGATATCAGTACCGCTTGCCGGTCGGCTTGGCCGAGCCCATCCCCACGGGCAATGCGAATCTCGGTCTGCCACCCGAACATCCCACACTCCCGTCGCTGCTCCGGAAAGCCGGCTATGGGACGACACTGCTCGGGAAATGGCATCTCGGCAATCTGCCCAACTTTAGCCCGCTCAAGAGCGGCTACGATCATTTTTGGGGATTCCACAACGGAGCCCTAGATTACTTTACCCACAAGCCCGGAGTGGGCCCGAATTCGGCAGTCGATCTCTGGGATGGCGACACGCCGATCGAGCAAACTGGTTACCTGACCACTCTGCTGGGCGATCGCGCCATCAAAACCGTCGGCGACTACGCCGCGGAGCGCAAACCCTTCTTGCTGAGCCTCCACTTTAACGCGCCCCACTGGCCGTGGGAAGGACCCAACGACGAAGCCGAATCTCAGCGCATCCGGGCACTTGCGGATTATGACGGCGGCACGCAAAAAACCTACGCCGCGATGGTTGGGGAGTTGGACAAACAGGTGGGCCGCGTGCTTCAGGCACTCGCCAGCACCGGCATCGCCAGCAACACCATAGTGATCTTCACCAGTGACAATGGCGGCGAACGTTTCGCCGATACCTGGCCCTTCACAGGCAAGAAGACCGAGCTTCTTGAAGGTGGGTTGCGCATTCCCGCGCTGGTTCGCTGGCCCGGCCATATTACGGCTGGACGTACCACCCAGCAGGTCGCTATTTCGATGGACTGGCTTCCCACGCTGCTGGCAGCCGCCGGTACCAAGTCTGATCCCGCCTATCCACCCGATGGCATGAGTTTGCTACCGGTATTGACTCAGAACACCGCGCCTGTTCCAAGGAAGCTCTACTGGCGTTACAACGAGAAGTCCCAGCATGCGACTCGCGACGGCGACATGAAATACCTCAAGATTCGAGAGAACACCTTTCTGTTCAATGTGGTCGACGATCCGCTGGAGCGTGCCAACCTCAGGGACCGCCAGCCGGATGTGTATCGCCGGCTGGTTCAGGACTACGAGAACTGGAACGCGACGATGCTAACGGAGCAACCTCGAGCCGGCGGCGGCTTCACTGCGGATCAACTGGCGGATCACTTTGGGAACGAACGTCCGGCCCCGCCTCCCGCCACAGGACGACAGTAGAAGAGTACTGTGTGTTGGAGGTACGTATGATCCCAGGGACCGGCCGATCCTCAGCGGTCGAAACCACCCGGATCGGCCGATTGTCCCTGGAGAAAGCGGGCGGGCCCTCGGAGGAAGAAGCCCGCTGACGCTTGAGAGATTCTATCACCACATCCGTTGTAAACAAAGTTAAATGTCTAGCAACCTAGCCGTTTGGCATGGGTCGCTTGGCTAGGGTTGGACCTAGTTGTGGTTCGTTTCCTCAGCCAGGACAATAGGAATGCCCCGATCCAAGCCGCCTCTGTGTAAGCCAAGCCGCATACAGGACCCCTTTCGTCGACGGTAGAAAGAGGTTGTCCAATGCTCACAGGCAAAAGATTTACGCTGCGCAAGGAGACTCTCGCGTTACATGTAGCTGAAGGCAAGCGTACTGCAGTTCATATCCCGAGTGGAGCCGTCATTAAGGTTGTATCAGGCCCGAAAAACGGCGATGGGATAGTCGACGTTCTGTGGGAAGGCCGGGCCGTCGCCATGTTCCTCGTGGATGTAAAAGCGCGCGGAGTCGAGATCACTGAACAAAGCCATGGGGCCAGTTATTAGCGGGCCTAGAAAGAGCCGCTAAATTTTCGCGGATGGCGGTAGAATGACCGCATGGAGACACGCTGCGAAAACTGCGGAGAGTTGATCGAAGCGCTCAGCGATCCAAACCCGTCCATTAGCTCGGACGATCCGCCGGATTACGGCCTGCTGTGTGCCAAGTGTCGCCATATCCTGGAGCCACATCCGGAAGAGTGAAGACCGCGTTGTGCCCTTGTCCACCCTGAGGTAATCTGAAGGGCATGAAAACGCTCCACTGGATCCTCCCCACCGGATTGCTGGTTTTGTCCGCAAGCTGGATGCTGTACGCCGCTAAAACCGACGGCCTGACCATCCTGACTGGAAAACAGGCTTTCAGTAATACAGCTTCGCTGAAGCCCGGTTTGGCCCACAAGATCACTGCCAAGGATCTTCCCAAGCCCGGCGATACGCCGTCTGGCAACACGCCTGGCGGCCGAGGCGCGGTCCGCCCGCCGGACGCAGTGCCACAAGCGCCCGCCGGGTTCAAGGTCAGTATGTACGTCGGTGAAGGGCTTACCAATCCCCGGCAGATTCGCACCGCCCCCAATGGCGACTATTTCGTTGCCGATACCGGCGGCGGGGCCGTCA
>Ga0207687_10002698_pt1 | contig 12004 bp, 10 predicted proteins | sample KBSM54metaG_FD_184399 | JGI IMG/M metagenome (GOLD analysis project Ga0207687, IMG submission 184399) | Miscanthus rhizosphere microbial communities from Kellogg Biological Station, Michigan, USA - KBS M5-4 metaG (SPAdes) (version 2) | ecosystem: Host-associated > Plants > Roots > Rhizosphere >... | reverse complement strand
GACCGGAGGCTCCAGGTGCCGGCCAGTTGGTCCGCCGTAAGGGCCCGGGAGCCTGAGGTCGGCGACTGGTCAGACGGGGACGTCGGCGAGCCGGGGGCCGACGGAGACGCAGGGGTTGGCCCGGAACCGGAGCAACCCGTGGCGAGCAGCGCGGCGACGGCAAGGCTTGCGAGAGAGAGAGAACTGTTCATAAAGCGGTTTTACTCCCGCCGAGTAATGCGTCAAGGGAATCCAAACCGGCTCAACCCCGGCTAATCTAGGCTCATGCACAGGATCGCACTGACTCTCTCCCTCACGCTGGCGGCCTGCGGGCTGCCGCTGATGGCCCAGGCGCCGCCAACGACTGCGGCTCAGGAGGTTCACGCCAACCTGAACCAGCTGATGCGTGGCGTCCTGTATCCCGCCGCCAACGTAGTGTTCTCTGCGCAAGCCGACAATCCTGCCGACGTGAAGCAGGTTGGGGATCCTTCGATGGCGACTGACCCTCTCAAGAGCACCTTCGGCGGCTGGCTGGCGGTCGAGAACGCGGCGCTGGCGCTCGCCGAATCCGCCAACCTGCTGCTCATCCCGGGGCGAAGCTGCGCCAACGGCACGCCCGTTCCGACGACGGACCCCGCCTGGGTGGCGTTCGTGCAGGAGGTGCGTGACGTCAGCATGAAGGCCTACAAGGTGGCCCAGGCGAAAGATCAGGAGAAGATGATCGACCTCTCGGAGACGCTGAGCAGGTCGTGTGCCGGCTGCCATCGCAAGTGGCGCGATCGCAGGACGCCCGAGAACCGATGTAAGTGATCGAGTAGCCCAGGACCGGTGCATGTGTCCAGACGGGAGTTGAGAACGTATGAAACGCATCCTGAGGATCCTGACTCCAGTGGCGCTCCTCTTCGCCTGCGTTGCGTCTCTTTCCGGGGCGGACGCCGACGGCAAGCGCTGGTGGTCGTACGTGGAAGCGCTGGCGAACGACGGGATGCAGGGGCGCCAGACAGGCAGTCCCGAGCATCGCAAGGCCGCCGAGTACGTCGCGGCGCAGTTCCAGCAGGCGGGCCTTTCGCCTGCCGGCGTCAACGGATATCTGCAGCCGGTCCAGTTCGACGCCCGCCGGATCGTCGAGTCGCAAAGCAGTCTCGAACTGGTCCGCAACGGGAAGGCGGATCGGCTCGTCCTCGGCGAAGACGCGACGATCGCGCTGCGCAACAACCCGGCGGACGCCGTGGAGGCCCCGCTTGTGTTTGCGGGGTACGGCCTGTCGGTTCCCGAAATGAAGTTCGACGACCTCGCCGGCCTCGACCTGAAAGGCAAAATCGTCGTGACGATCGCGGGCGGACCGTCGAGCATTCCCGGCAATCTGCGCGCGCACTATGGCTCCGCATCCGAGCGCGGGATGTTTCTCGAGCGAGCCGGCGCGATTGGCCTCGTGACCATTCAAAACCCGTCACGCGCGGACGTGCCGTGGGCGCGCTCGTCGCTCGCGCGTCTGCAGGAGTCGATGAGCCTTGCGGATCAGGCGCTCGTCGACATGAAGAACATCAGGATCGTGGCCACGGTCAACGCGGCGCATGCCGACAAGTGGCTGGCAGGCTCCGGACACTCGATCGCCGAGTTGCTGAAGCTGGCCGATGCCGAAGCGGCGCTCCCGCGGTTCCCGCTGAACGCGTCGCTCAGAGCGAAAGTGAAGGTGGAGCGCCGCCGGGTCGAATCGCAGAACGTCGTTGCCGCGCTCCCGGGAACGGACCCCGCACTGAAAGACGAATACGTTGTCCTCAGCGCACACCTCGATCATGTCGGCGTCGGCGAGGCAATCAAGGGCGACGCGATCTACAACGGCGCCATGGACAACGCATCGGGGGTGGCCTCTCTGATCGAGATCGCGCGCGACCTGCGTGAGGCCAAGACGATGCTGCGGCGGTCGCTGCTGTTCGTCGTGGTGACGGGGGAGGAGAAAGGGCTGCTCGGATCGCGCTATTTCGCGGCCCACCCGACGGTGGACGCCAGGCACATGATCGCGGACCTCAACCTGGACATGTTCCTGCCGATCTATCCCATGCGGCTGCTGACGGTCTACGGCCTGGGCGAGTCCGATCTCGGGTCGGACGTGCGAAAGGTCGCGGCGGCATTGAAGGTCGAGGTGCAGGACGATCCCGCGCCGCAACGTAACATCTTCGTGCGGAGCGATCAGTACAACTTCATCCGCCGCGGTATTCCGGCGGTCATGGTCGACATCGCCGGCCGGACGGGATCGGCCGAAGAAGCGACCGAAAAAACGTGGCTGACCAATCGCTATCACGCACCGTCGGACGATCTCAGCCAGCCCGTCGATCTGGCCGCGGCCGCCGCGTACAACCGTTTCATGATGACGCTCGCCACCACGGTCGCCAACAACACCGCGCGGCCGATGTGGAAGCCGGAAAGTTTCTTCAAGCGGTTTGCAGGCTAGGCATCCGGAGGGTTCATGAGATTGAGAATCGTCAGCGTCTTCTCAGCCTGGCTTGCCGTGTTGACGATCCACGGCGGCGCAGTCGCCCAGGTCGTTCGACAGGGAACACCAGAGCCAAATCCGAACGCGTTCACCTCGCCGATGGTTGTCGAGGCGAGTTTCGTCGCCGCGGATCGCTCGATCTGGGGAGACAAGGCCTGGCATGAGGGGCCCGATTACAAGGCCCTCGGGAAGTACACCTGCGACGGCATCGCGCTTCGCGGCGCCACGGACAAACAGACAAAGGAAGCCGCAACCGGGCTCGCGATGCGGGCCAGGGAGCTTTCCGGAGACAAACTGGAAGTCACCATCGGGTTGTGGCTCCTCAACCCGTCTCGCAACCACGACAAGCTCGTCACCATTCTCGTCGAGGTTCTCGACGATGCGGAGGTGGTGGCGCGAACGACGCTCGGCCCGATGGAGGTCGAAGACAAAGGGCATACCCAGGCCAGGTCGTTTCCATTCGTGATGCCGACGGCGGTGATCAAGAACGCAGCGATGAGGATGAGGCTGACCATGACCACCAGGGACGACTAGAATACGGTCCGGTGGCGGACACGAACTTCTTCGACGTGGCGATTCTCGGCGGCGGCCTGGCCGGCGGCTGCCTCGCGCGGCAGTTGCATCAGGAAGCCCCGCACCTGCGCGTGGTGGTCACGGAAAAACGGCCGCACCCGGTGCCCGAGGCCGCGTTCAAGGTCGGAGAGTCGAGCGTCGAGATCGGGGCCCACTACTTCCAGAAGCGCCTGGGCCTCGAACCGCACCTGCGCACCGAGCAGCTCGAGAAACTCGGCCTCCGCTACTTCTTCACTCAGGGCGACAACCGCGACCTGACGCAGCGCGTCGAGCTCGGCCCACCCTGCTTTCCTCCCGTTCCATCATTTCAGCTCGACAGGGGACGGCTCGAGAACATGCTCCTCCGCACGAACGCCGAGCTCGGCGTCACGGTCCTCGACGGGTGGCGGGTGAAATCGATCGCGCTCGACAGCGCCACCATGCATCGTGTGTGTCTGGCGGGACCGGGGGGCACGCGTGAAATCTCGGCCCGCTGGGTCGTCGATGCCAGCGGGCGGGCGAGCCTGCTCAAGCGCCAGCTCGGCCTGATCCGGCCCAGCACTCACGGCGCCAACGCGGCCTGGTGGCGCGTGAAAACGCGGGTCAAGATCGATGATTGGTCAGACGACCCGGCCTGGCGCGCGCGCGTGCCATCGGGCCTCCGCTGGCAGAGCACCGTCCACCTGATGGGGGTCGGCTACTGGTTCTGGCTGATTCCGCTCGGCTCCGGAAGCCACAGCTTCGGCATCGTCGCCGACGACCGGATCCACCCGTTCGCGCGCATCAACCGCTTCGAGCGGGCCATGGACTGGCTCCGCGAGTTCGAGCCCCAGTGCGCGGAGATCATGGAAGCGCAGTCGTCGCAGCTGGAGGACTTTCTCGCGCTGCAGCACTTCGCGCACGGGTGCGCGCGGGTCGTCTCGCCCGACCGCTGGGCCCTGGTCGGCGAGGCCGGCGTGTTCACGGATCCGTTCTACTCGCCCGGGTCCGACTTCATCGCCATGGGCAACGACTACGCCACCGATCTCATCGTGCGCGACGCCGGCGGCGAGGACATCGGCGATCGGGCGGAGGCCTTCAACACGACCTACCTGCGGCTGTTCGACGCCTTCATCCGCCTCTACGACGGCCAGTACCCGATCATGGGATCCGCGCAGGTGATGACGGCGAAGGTGTCGTGGGACAACGCGTGTTACTGGGCCATCACGGCGCTGCTGTTCTTCAAGCGGCGCCTGCGGCAGCCCGAGTTCATGGCGTCGATCGAACCCTTGATGCGGCGTTTTTTCGTCCTGCACGCCCGCATGCAGCAGTTCTTCGCCGCCTGGTACCGCGCCGACGCCCTCAGCCGATACGCGCCCGCGTCGCCGAACGTCGTCGACGTGGAGTTTCTGCGGCGATGGCAGGCCGGCCTGACCGACGATCCGGTCGATGACGAGTGCCTCAGGAGACGGCTCGAGGACAACTACGCCGTGCTCGAAGTGTTCGCGCGCACCTGGCAGACGCTGGCAACCGAGCGGCATCCCGGATTGCCGCGGTTCGTGTCAGAGGCGGCGGCGGAGCGGTCACTTGACATCGATCCGCTCCGCCTGACGAGAATGACGTAACGGCCGGCTTCAGCCGGCCGGCATCCATCCGCCTGAAGGCGGACGCTACGCACAATTCAGAAAAATTTAGATCTGCCGCATCACGACGGCCGCGTCGTTGCCGCCGAAGCCGAGCGAAGTCGAGACACCGCAGCGCACGCGCTGGTCGCGCGCCTCGTTGGCCACGATGTCCAGGGGGCACTCGTCGTCGACCTCGGAGTGATGAATGGTCGGCGGGATCGCGCTGCGGGCGATGGTCAGCGCCAGCGCCGCCGCCTCGACCGCGCCGCTCGCGCCGAGACAGTGCCCGATCATCGACTTGATCGACGTGACGGGGATCCGCGCCGCGCGATCGCCGAACACGCGCCGGAAGCCGCGCGCCTCGGCGGCGTCGTTCTGGGTCGTTGCCGTGCCGTGCGCGTTGACGTGCTCGACCTCGCCGACGTTGATGCCGGCATCCTGCAGGGCCATCGTGACGATCGCCGCGACCGGCTTGCCTTCGGGCTCGGGCGCCGTGGGATGAAACGCTTCGCAGGCGACGGCGTGGCCGGCGAGCTCGGCGTAGATTCCGGCGCCGCGCGCGCGTGCCCGGTCCAGCCGCTCGAGCACCAGGATTCCCGCGCCCTCGCCGATGTTCATCCCCGCCCGGTTGCGATCGAACGGCCGGCACGGCGCGGGATCCATCAGGCGGAGCAGGTTGAAGCCGGTGTACGTGAGCCTGGAGAGCGCGTCGGTTCCGCCGACGACGGCGACGTCGGCGCGGCCACTCCGAATCGCTTCGGCGCCCCGTCCGATGGCAATCGTGCTCGATGCGCAGGCAGCGACGATGCAGGCGCGGGGGCCTTCGAACCCGAACGCTCCCGCGATGACGTCCACAGGCGTGCTTGGAAAATGGTTCCAGAGATCCGAGCGGCGAGTCCGGCCAAGGCCTTTGGTGATCCAGGTGCGATAGAACGCCTCGTTGCGGAGCAGATCGGCCGTGCCTGCGCCCAGGAACACGCCCACCCGCGACCGATCGATGGAGCCGTCGGGCCTGTCGAGGACGCCGGCGTCAGTCAGTGCCTCTGAAGCGGCACGAAGACCGATCCGATCGCTGCGCGACCGCCGGCGGCGTTCGAGCGGCGCCGTCCCTTCGTCGACCGCGTCGATGTCGACTTCGGCCGCGACCTGGCTGCGGTAACCCGCGGTGTCGAACAACGTGGTTGGACGAATACCGCAGTCGCCCGCGAGCATCCGCTTCCAGTTCTCCTCGCGCGTTGTGCCCAGCGCGGTGACCAGGCCGACCCCGGTGATGGCGACGCGCGTGGTCATGAGGGTCCGATCGTTTGCATCTCGGCCGCGGGTACCCGGTCGAGCTCTTCCAGGTGCGCGGCCAGCGACGCCACTGCCCGGCGTTCGCGCATTTTGGTTTTCGCCGCAATCACGGCGGGCATGAACTGGAAGGGCAGGGAGGCGGCGGCGAAGCCGCAGCAGGCGGCCCGGCGCCACCCTGTCAGATCGCGCGGGCCGAAACCGGCCAGCGCCGCGATATAGGCGGCAATGACGCCGTAGGTGTCGCCGCTGATGGTCGAGGCGCTGCCGTGCGCGCCGCCGACCCGCGCCTCCCCCTGGCGAATGCCGGCGAGGAACTCTTCGGGTGTGCGGCCCGGTGCGCTGGTCCAGGTGGTGCCGACACGCCGCAGCGTGTGCGCGTCGCTGCCTCCGACCACGCCAAAACGCCCGGTGGACGACGCGATTGCAGGCATCTGCTGTGCGAGCCGCTCGATGAGCCTGTTTTGACCGGGGAGCATGGCCCCGTTACGAGCCTCGAGCGCTGGCACCTCGTCGAGGATACGAAGATAGCGCTCGAGCGGAATCTGTCCACGATAGAAGTGCAGCAGGTGGTTCAGCGCAAATACAACGCCCGCGTCGCGCAGCCGCGCAGCCACGTCGAAGACGTTGCTTCGAAGGGGCTGCAGGTCGCGGTGCAGCGACTCGGTCATGCCGTAGACGGCGAGGTGCACCTCGATATCGGCATCGGGAAACCGGCACGACACCTCTTCGCCGACGATCACGTCCACGTCGCGGCCATCTGGCCGATCGTTCAGCAGCTCGAGCGCGCCGTCGATGGAATCGTGATCGGTGAAGGCCACCAGGTCCATCCCGCGGGCCTTGGCCACCCTGTACACGTCAGCCGGCTGCGAGTAGCAGTCGCGGCTGCCCAGAAAGCGCATGGTCCCGGTGATTTTCGAATGACAGGTGTGAACGTGAAGATCGGCGCGCAGCAACGGCATCATCGGAGCGGTTTCAGCAACAGGATCTGCAGCGTGGTGGACCCGAGCGCGTCGTAACGCGACGGCAGCAGGCTCTTTCCGACATCGACGCGGAGCATCGTACTCCACGGCGTCCTCAAGTTGAGCGCCACCCCGATCCCGGTCATCGGATCCCACAGGCCACGGCCGGGCACGTCGCGGCCCCATGCCCGGTCCAGGAACAGGTCGACACGGTAGTGCCCGAAGATATCGAGCGAATACGAGCCGCGCGCCATCGCCAGCTCGCTGTAGCGGACGCCAGACGCCGGCACGCCGTGGACGCGCGTATCGTCGAACATCCCGAACTGATACTGGCCGAAGCGGTCCAGGTCGCGCCCGCTGAACCATCCACCGTTCAGGTGTATTTTTTGAAACGGCGACAGGTAGAAGTCGCGCGACAGGGAACCGGCGTACTTCTCGTAGGTCCGAGGCGTCGGGAGGGCGGGGTCGTTCGCGCCCGCGGCGCGCAAGCCCCAGGGTTGCCACGCCGCCCGGCCGAACCACGTGCCGTTCAGCAGCAGGCTGTAGCCCGCGCGGCGATATTCCCACGCGCCGCCGAGGCCCTGCGTCACCGTGCTCGACGGCACTTCGAACGCCTCGGCCGTCGTGCGATCTTTCACGTAGCCGTCGAATCGAAACTGATACTGAAACGTCGCCTTCTGGAAGGGCGTCGCCTGCCAGCCGAGATTCAAGCCCGTCGTCAGCGGCCAGGTCAGCAGACGCAGGCTCTCGATCTCGCCGTTGGGGCCGTAGACCCGGTCGCTGGACGGCGCCGCGATCGCGAAGAAGTCCACGCTGGCGTCCAGGTTGGTGTTCCCGATTTTCGAGCGCTGAATGTTTCCGGCGGCGAGGACACCGGCGAACAGAATCGCCAGCTGCTGATTCGGCGATCCGAACCGGAAATTCAGGTAGTCAATCCCGAACATCGGCAGCGGAAACGCGTACGACGGATCGATCGTCGTCCCGATGGCCATCGCCTTCGCGTGGTTCGTCGGGCGGTCGCTGACGACCCGCCTGCCCTGCTCCTTCACGAAATAGCGCAGGCCGTTGGCGGTTTCGCGATACATCACCCGGTCGCTTTCACGGGCCGACGCGCGATCGCGATCGAAGGTGTCGGGGTTGACGTGGAAATCGCTGAAGTCGACCGACTTTTCCACGAGAAGATTGCGCCCGGCGATCAGCACGATCTGGCGCGCCGTCAGGCCGCTGAACAGGAACACCGGGCGATTCCCGACGACGACCGGCGCGTAGCGCTGCGTTTCGTCGTTCGAGACGACCGGCGCCGACAGGCGGCCCTGGACGGCGTGCACGCGGACCCGCGCGAACGTCTTCACGTCGATCCACACCGTTCCCCGGTAGAGTGCGCTGTCGTCACGCACCGGGTCGAAGCCCACGGCGTAGCAGTCGTAGCCGTCGACGCGTTCGCGGCCCGTCAGCCTGTAGCGGTAGCCGTCGTCGAAGCGGAGCTGCAGGGGGAGCGAGAGCAGTTTTTCGGGCTGCAGCAGCGGAAACGGCGGGCGATCGACTCCCCACTTGGTGCCGTTGACCGAGAAGGAGAGCTCCTCCCACTCGACTTCCTGGCCCGCGACGAAATAGCGATTCTCCGACACGACGTCATAGCCGGGATCGGTGAGTGTCGGCCGGAAATGCTGCGCCATGCGGGCATGGGCGACGTACTGCTTGACGATGGCATCCTGCGCGCGCTGCTGCTGCTGATGCCGCGCGATGATCTCCCCGACCGTCAGCGTGCGGGCGGCGGATACCCCGCTGCGTTCCACCAGCGCGTCGCCGGCGCCCTCGTTGAAGTTGACCACCGTCAGGCGGCCCGTCATCGGCGCGCTCGCCCGCATGCGGCCCGTGTTCTGGTCGCGGACGTAGTCGGCGGCACGGCTGCGAGCACCCGTCATGACGTCGATTGTTCCCGGGACCCCTTCGACCGGGAGGACGAGCGATATCTGCAGCGGTTCCGCGCCCGGCTCGCCGCGGAAGACGAGATAGGTCGCAAAGGTGCGGTTGTCGAACAGGAGCCGATGGGACAGAAGCCGGCTTACGTCGGTCGCGCCGACACGCAGCGTGAGGCCGGCGGCCTCGGCATCGAGGCCGGCGATCTCGCCCGTCATGAGCTCCGGAACGTGCGCAATCGCACGAATGCCGGCTGCCGTCGCCTCCGTCGCGGGGAACGCCTGTAACGTGACCGTGGTGCCCAGCGCGTCGAACAGGCTCTGGACGATGCCTCCAGGGCCGCCCGGGGTCTGTCCGGCCGGTCCGCCCGCGCCGCCGACGATAATCGACGCGCCGGGATCGACCTGCTGGAGCCACGCCGCCACCACATCTGTGCCGGCGTCCGGGAGATCCAGCAGGTCCACATACGGGCCGAGCTCCGGACGATACAGCGCTTCGCGGCGGTCGCGGTCCGCCATTGCGGGCCCGCCGATCGCGATCCGGATCGCCTCGCGATTCGCGCGTGCCTCCGTCGCCGCAACCTGCAACGCAAAGCTCGCCACGCGGGCCGGCTGGCGATCGACCGACACTTCCAGAATCGCCAGCGACGAGCCGTGTCGATCCAGCAGGCCGTGGAGGGCGGCCTGCCACGCCGCCATGTCCGGCTCGCCGTCCGGCGCGCGAACGATGAGCCACGTCAGAGCGCCTCGCCTGCCAATCGCGGTGAGCCGCGCATCCAGTTCGGGATCGGCAGGCGAGCCGATGACACAAATGGCGATCGGGAAGGGAACACTTCCCACCTGATCGAGCACACGAAGAGCGGCGCCGCCCGGCTGATCGACGACCGCGACTCGCAGCGCTGCCGGTGCATCCGCCGCGGCGGCCGCCCTCACGCCCAGGGTGCAGATGACGGCTGCGGCAGCGAGCACACGTCTGCCGGTCTTCATGGTTCTGGTGATGCTCTTAGGACGTCCCCGAGGGGGCAAAAAGACGTTCCGTTCAGCACGTCGTGGAGCCGCGCGCGAAATCCTGACAGGCGGAAATAGTGGGCGAAGTGCAGCCGCGGCGGCAGGCGCACCCTCGGCGGGTCGGGGTCGAGTTCCCATGGATGCACCATGAGGACGGCCGGCCGGTCCGCTCGATTCACCGCAGCGATCGTCCGAAGCACGCGGCCTGACGAACTCATCCGTAGTCCCCAACCCCATCCCATCGGCATGACCTGACCGAACCGATCGGCCACCAGGGGAGGCATTTCGTTTATCGGTCCGGCAGGCGTCGTCCTGATATGAGGGTAACGCGGATACGAGACGTCGCCGACGAGCTTGACAGGCGCCATGCTCGCATCGACCGTGAATCCTTCTTCGGCGAGGACGTCGAGCGCCCACGTCGAGCGCGCGTTGATCGACCACTCCGGCGCCCGGAACATCGTCACCCGCCCGCCGGTCGCACCCGACAGCGCGCGGACGCTCTCACGCACGTCGGCGCGAAAACGGTCGCGGCCAAGGTCGAAGGCGCGCTGGTGCATGTGGCCGTGCGATCCGATCTCGTGGCCGGCGCGCCTCACCAGATCGACGAGCCCGGCGTGACGCTCGGCCACCCAGCCAACGACGAAGAACGTTGCGCGGACGTTCGCCGCGTCGAGGAGATCGAGCAGAATGCGCGTCGTCAGGTCGACGCGTGATGGCAGGCGATCCCAGTTGTCGGACGCGAGCGCGTCACCCGCGCCGCAGATGTGAAACCATTCCTCGAGGTCGACGGTGAACGCGTTGCGCGCTTCAGCCACTCACATCTTGAGCTTTGCGCGTTCGCTGACGATGAACTCGGCGATCGTGTCGACGGAACGCAGGGCCTGCTTGCCGGTTTCTTCATCCAGGATTGACACGCCGAAACTGCGTTCGAGCTCCAGCACCAGCTCGAGCACGTCGATGGAGTCCAGTCCGAGCCCTTCTCCGAACAGCGGAATGGAATCCCCGATCTCTTCGGGCGTCATCGGCAGCCGGAGGCTGCGCACCAGCGCCTGCTTGATTTCAACTTTGAGGTCGTCGGCAGGTGTCATATCTGATTCTGATTTCGCCGTTTCAAGCCAGCCCGCCGTCCACCCGGATCACCTGTCCGGTCACATAGCTGGCCGCTTCTGACGCGAGAAAGGCCACGACCGAGGCCACTTCACGCGGTTCGCCAATCCGGCCGAGGGCCACGCCCTTCAGGAGCTCCTCTCGGGCCGGCTTCGGAATCGCTTCCACCATTTCGGTCGCGATCAATCCCGGGGCGACGGCGTTCACCAGGACGCCTTTTGCCGCCAGGTCGCGAGACAGCGCTCGCGTCAGCCCCTCGAGGCCCGCTTTCGACGCGGCGTAACTCAGCTGTCCGCCGAGGGGCACACGCGCGCTGATCGACGACACGTTGATAATCCGTCCCCACCGCCGCACCAGCATCCCCCGAACGACCGCGCGCACGCAGTAATACGCCGCGTTGAGATTGACGTCCATGACTTCCCGCCAGCGCTCGGAGTCGTGGAAGAGCGCGTGCGCATCGCGGGTGATTCCCGCGTTGTTCACGAGGATATCAACCTGGCCCAGCGCGGCGGTTGCCTGCTCGAAGAACTGCGAGACCGCCTGCTCGTCGCCCAGCTGGCAGCGTCCGGCCCACGCGCGGCCGCCCCTGGCGCGCGCTGTTTCTTCGAACTCCCGCGCCTGGTCTTCCCGCTCGCGGAACATGACGCCGACGGCCGCGCCCCGATCGAGCAGCTTCTCGGCGATGGACCGGCCGATTCCGCGCGAGCCGCCGGTCACGACGGCGACGCGTCCCGACAGGTTCAGCTCTTCAAGGGAGGACGGCCCGGCGGTCATCGAGTGTTCGGGCAAGGGACCGGAGAGTATACCTTACGCCCTTCCGCGCTCGATGCGCAGCACGGCGCTGAACAGGGCCCCGCCGCTCGCGAAACTGTTGACGAGGACGACCGGTCCAGGTGCATCGACCGCTCCGCACGCCAGTCGAAGGGAAGCCGTCACTCGATCGGGCTCACTCAGCCCCGCGACAGGAGGAACGCGAGGGCCGCAGAGGCACGCCGCCGCGCATGCGAGTCCGCCGGAGACTCCCGATTCGCCGAGCGCGCCCTTGATCGTGGTCACCACGGTCCGCGTGCCTCCGAAGAGCGATGTAAG
>Ga0207687_10002697_pt1 | contig 12011 bp, 9 predicted proteins | sample KBSM54metaG_FD_184399 | JGI IMG/M metagenome (GOLD analysis project Ga0207687, IMG submission 184399) | Miscanthus rhizosphere microbial communities from Kellogg Biological Station, Michigan, USA - KBS M5-4 metaG (SPAdes) (version 2) | ecosystem: Host-associated > Plants > Roots > Rhizosphere >... | reverse complement strand
TACCGATCTGTGCAAGCGGGGCCGAGCGCTGCGCGGCACGCCCAAGCCCAAACCCACGCCGGAAGGCAATGGCGTCCAAGCCACACTGAGGCCCTACCAACAAGAAGGCTTGGATTGGCTGCAACACTTGGTCGACATGGACGTGGGCGGCGTGCTGGCCGACGACATGGGCCTCGGCAAAACCCTGCAGACCATTTCACACCTCTCGACCGAGAAGGCTTCGGGGCGCATGACGCTGCCGAGCCTGATCATCATGCCGACGAGTCTCGTCGGCAATTGGCAGCGCGAGTTCAAGAAGTTCGCGCCGCATTTGAAGATCGTGACGTTGCACGGTGCGAAGCGCGAGGCACGCCGCCACGAAGTCGCGACGGCCGACGTCGTGCTCACCACGTACCCGCTCGTCGTGCGGGACCTCGAGCGCTGGCGTGACACCGAATTTCACTTGCTGATTTTGGACGAGGCGCAGGCCATCAAAAACCCGCGCAGCCAGGCCAATAAGGCCGTCAATGCCTTGTCGGCCAACCATCGCCTGTGCATTTCGGGCACGCCGGTCGAAAACAACCTGGAAGAGCTGTGGTCGTTGTTCGACTTCGTGATGCCGGGCTTCTTGGGCGCGGCGGAGCGCTTTCGGACCCAGTTCCGCTTGCCCATCGAGCGCGATGGCAACGCGCAAAAGCTCGAAGCGCTACGCTCGGCCGTGGCGCCCTTCATTTTGCGGCGCATGAAGGAGCACGTCGCCAAAGACTTGCCGCCGAAGACCGAGCTCATCAGGCCGGTCGAGATCACCGGCGATCAACGCGAGCTGTACGAGAGCATTCGCGCGGCCGCACACAGCGAAGTGCGCACGGCGATTCGCAAGAAGGGCATCCCCGGCTCGACCATCACCATTTTGGACGCGCTGATGAAGCTGCGCCAGGTGTGTTGCGACCCACGCTTGGTCTCGGTGACCTCGGCGCGCGCGGTGCAAACTTCGGCTAAATTCGAGCTATTTCGTGAATTGATGAAGAGCTCGCTGGAGCAAGGCCGGCGCGTGCTCGTGTTCTCGCAATTCACCCGCATGCTGGCGCTGCTGAGTGAGGGGCTGACCGGCATGGGCGTGCCTCATCTCTCGCTCACCGGCTCGACCATGGATCGCGGCCAAGTGGTGGATGCCTTCGAAGCGCGCAAGGCCGACGTGTTTTTGATCAGCCTGAAGGCGGGCGGCACCGGCCTCAATTTGACCAGCGCCGACACCGTCATTCACTACGACCCGTGGTGGAATGCGGCCGCGCAGTCGCAAGCGACCGATCGCGCGTACCGCATCGGCCAGACCAAGCCAGTGTTCGTGTACAACCTGATCGTCTCCGGTTCGGTCGAAGAGCGCATGCTGCGACTGCAGCAAAAGAAGCAGCAATTGGCCGCTACCTTGCTCGGCACCGGCGGCACGCCCGCCAAGCTCACCGAAGGCGATTTGGAAGACTTGTTCGCGCCGCTCGCAGAGTGAAAAAAGGCCGAGAATTTCGGCTTTTTTCGCTTCAACCCGGCTTACGTAGCTCGCGCGGCTCCACGAAATCTTCGGGCTTGAGCACGAGCCGTTCGACGCGCGTGCCCCGCTCGAACGCGTCCACGATTTCCGGCAAGTCCTGTTCGGTGACACGGCCGTAAAAGAAATTGTCCGGCTCGACCGCAATGACCGGGCCGACCCAACACGTATCCAAACAGCTCGAAGTACAGGCGCGAACTTGGTGCTCTGCGAGGCCGCGCGCCTTGAGCATGCCTTTCAACTTTTCGTGGAGTTCCACGGCGCCTCGAATGGCGCACGAACCTTTGGGGGTACCATCAGGGCGGCGATTCACGCACACGAACAGGTAATGATTGCGCTGCGACATGGGTCTTTCGAATGTTAGTAAGTACGAGTCACCGCGTGCACCGAATCGCGCACGATCGCCAGCAGTTCTTCTAGATCAGGGTCGCTGATGTTGAGCGACGGGGCGATGTAGATCACGTTGCCGAGCGGGCGAAGGTACGCGCCGCGGCTGCGCGCTTCGCGGCACACCGCGAGGCCGCCCCGTTCCAGATAGCCGCGTTCGCCGCGTAGCTCGAGCGCGCCAATCATGCCCAAAGAGCGCGTCGTCGTGACGCCGGGCAATTCCGCCAGGCGCTCGAACTCGACCCGGATGCGCTCGGCTTTGACGGCCGCTCGTTCGAGCACCGCCTCTTCTTCGTAGATGCGCAAGACCTCGAGCGCCACGGCGGCGCCCAGCGAGTGACCCGTGAAGGTGTGCCCGTAGTAGAACGCACGCTCCGCACCCGCAAAAAAACCCTCGAAAATGCGCGGAGTGGCCAAGGTTGCGGCCATCGGCAGCATGCCACCCGTGAAGCCCTTCGCGGTGCACAGGATATCCGGCGAGATGGACGCGTGTTGCGAGGCCCACATCGGCCCGGTTCGGCCGTAACCGCTAAACACTTCGTCGAGCACCAGAAAGACGTCGTGCTGACGCGTGAGCTCGCGGGCACGCACGAGGAATTCGGCGGGATACGTGCGCATGCCGGCTGCGCCCTGCACCATGGGCTCGAGCACCACCGCAGCGATCCGGTCGCCCTCGGCCAAGATCAAGGCTTCGAGGGCTGCAAACGCGCGCTCGTAACCATCTGCAGCCGAGGGCACGCGCAGACAATCCATGATCACGCCCGCGAAGGGGCGGCGAAACACTTCCACGCCGCCGAGCGCGGTGACGCCCAGTGTTTCGCCGTGAAAGGCGCCGTCGAAGGCCACGAATCGCTTGCGCTCCGGGCGGCCATTTTGCGCCCAATATTGCACGGCCATCTTCAGCGCGACTTCCACCGACGTGGAGCCATTGTCGCTGAAGAACACGTGCGGCAGCCCGGGAGGAGCCACGTTCACCAAGTTCCGCGCCAGCAAGGAAGCAGGCTCGTGCGTGATGCCGGCCAACGCCACGTGACTCAGCTTCTCCGCTTGAGCCCCGAGCGCGCGCACCAAGCGCGGATGATTGTGCCCGAGCACCGACGACCACCACGAGGCGTTGCCATCGATGTAAGAGCGACCGTCGACGTCGAACAAGCGCGAGCCGCTCGCGCGCGCGATCACCAGCGGCTCGGCCTCGGCGATGTACGTATCCATCGACGTGTACGGGTGCCAGACGTGGGCCTTGTCGAGTTCGACGATCTGTTCGCGAGAAAGGGCGCTCATGCTGTGTTTTCGCGGCTGGAAACGACGCAGCGAGCCCAAGCTATGTTGCCGGGCGCTGCGCGCGTCTAGTGCGAAGCGGGCGAATTCGGGTTGGCCTAGCGCGTCAAGCCACGCGATTTGCAGGCGGACTGTCGGTTTCGGGTTCTTCTCCTGCGGGCGCGCCCAGCGGCAACAGCAAGGTAACGGTGGTTCCGACCCCCTCCTCGCTCTCGATCGACAGCTGGCCGCCATGGGCTTCTACGATGCGATGCACGATCGGCAGACCAAGCCCGGTGCCGCTCGGCCGCGTGGTGAAGAACGGATCGAGCGCGCGATCCCTCACCTCGGCTTCCATGCCATGACCGTGATCTTTGATCAGGATGGAGACCGCGGGACCGGTCGGCAAGCTGCCGCGCGACACGATGATGTCGACACGGCCGCCGCCGCGCATCGCTTGGCAAGCATTCTGGACCAAATTGTCGAATACCAGCCGAAACAGGCTGGGATCGACCCATACCGTTTGTAGCCCAGGATCGGCGTCGATGCTGACGACCACGTCGTGGCCGTCCATCGCTTGCGAGCGCGAGCGGTTGGCGAGTTCGACGAGCGATACGGGCGAACGCTTCACGCTCACTGGGCGCGCGAAGCGCAGCAGGTCGGTCACCAAGCGATTGAGCCGCGCCGCCTCTTCATCGACGATGCCCAGCAAAATCACGCGATCTTCTTCGCGCCCGTCTACCCGACGCAAGCCGGCGACCGCGTTGACGATCACCGCCAAGGGGTTCCGCACCTCGTGCGCGATCGCGGCCGCGAGCTCACCAACCGCCGCCAACTGATTCTTCGTGACGAGCTCGCTCTGCACCTCGCGGAGTTCCGCATGTGAAGTCCGTAGTTCGGCCGTGCGCACCTCGAGCCGCTGCGTCGTCTGCTCGAGCACACCCGCCGCAAATCGATACCGGAGGAGCACCGTGCCGGCGACACCGAAGGCGAACACCAAGAACGCGTGCGGCAAAAGGGCGAGCGTATTTTTGAACAGGCCCGAGGCCAGTCCGACGTCATTGAAAACCGCCGGAATGATCAAGCAAATGCCGACCAAAGACGACAAAGCGTCGCGGCGTCCGGAGCGGTAGGCGTGCACGAGGAGCGCCACCGTGGCCAGCGTTTCGACCAAGCCAACCGCATAAAAGACGTTGCCGAGCGAGCTCGACACCGCGACCTGATGCTCGACCCGACCGCCAAAAATGTGCGAGACGAGGAGCCGCGTCGGCCCATGCCGCCACAGGGCTCCGGACCAGTTGGCGATGAAGAACAACCCCGCGAGCACGTACAGCGGCACGCAGCGACGAAATCGATCCTTCCACTCCAAAAAGCACAGCGCGAAATGCACGTTCAACGGAGCCGCGAAGATCACGCCCGAGAGGCTGATCTGATCGTTCCGCAGGCCGTTGACGGCGGCGCCGCCCTGATAATTCATCGCGATGCCGATGCTCATCACGCTGAGCGCGAAGCACAGCAAACCGAACACGAAGTATTCGGATTCGCGCCGACCCGCGAAGTAAGCGAGCACGAAGAACGTGCCGAGCCCAAACTGAGTCGCGGCCCAGGCAGCGACGACACCGGCCAAGAACGTGCCGGTCACCGAGAACCGCCGAGCTCGGCGTTGACCGTAAACGCTAGGCTCGCGCTGCGGTAGCCCGGGAGCGCCGCCGAGATCCGGTACTCGCCGCTGGCTAAATCGTGCAGGAAACCGGGGCTGTCGGCCGGGATGCGCGCAGCCGGGCGCTCGAGGCGCAGCGTGGGAGCTTGCGCCCGCACCTCGCCCTGCGCGGAAAACGCGAGCACGTCACACAACACGCGCCGCGAACCCGCGGCGTCGTAACTGCCCTCGGGTTTGCGGATCCAGAGTGGCCCCTCGGCATTCGGGGCGTCCGGGCGTTTGCCCCAAAAAAAGCGCCGCGCCACCGCCGAGCGAGTGGCCTCCGCGCTCCTGATCGGGACGAGGCCGGAAGCCGCCACTGGCGCCGCAAATAGCCAATGCTCACCGGGGGTGAGCTCGAGGTCCGGCCGCAGCAGCGCGCGGAGCGCAATCGCGCGCGTCGTGGTGAGACGACGCGGTCGTTCGTCGTCGAGCGCGACATCGACGCCGAGCGCATCGGCATCCAGCGCATCGGCGGAAACACGCACCTCCGGATCGCGGTTGAGCTCGAGCACTTCGTCGAAGCTCGGCGTCTGGAAGCTGACGCGCATCGCAGAAATGGGCGAAGCGGCCGCTTCGAGCGCCAATACCGGAGTCCGATCCGTGATGACGACCGCTGGCGGGTGGCTCGGCTGCACCAAAACAGGAACGTTACGAGCCGGCGTGCGTGCAGGCGCGGTGCACGCTTGCAGCGCTAACGAGAAGAAAACGATTCGACGCACGCCTCAAATTTTACCCCGACGAGCAGCGAGGCTCAATCGGAGCCACGGGCAGCGCCCCTCCCGCGCGGCGATTTCTTTCCGCTACACGTAGCATTCTGCACGGTTCCTCGCCTGGGCCTGTCGACTCTCGCCTCGGCAAGCGCGATCTGCTACGCGACTAGTCCCGATGAGTTACGTGGTTTTGGCTCGCAAGTGGCGACCCATGCGCTTCGAGGATTTGGTTGGCCAAGACCATGTCGCTCGAACGCTGGGGAACGCAATCGACAGTGGGCGTGTCGCACACGCCTTTCTGTTCACGGGCGTCCGCGGCGTCGGCAAGACGACCAGCGCTCGAATCCTCGCCAAAGCACTGTGCTGCCTCGGTGATCCCGAAACGACCCCACCGGGGGTCGACCCTGGCCCGAGCGTCACCCCCTGCTTGAAGTGCGCCGCGTGTCTCGAAATCGCCCAAGGCACCGATGTGGACGTGCGGGAGATCGACGGCGCCAGCTACAACGGTGTCGATGAAGTGAGGAAGCTGCAAGACGCGCTGCCCTATCGCCCGGCGCGTGACCGCTTCAAGATCTTCATCGTCGACGAAGTGCACATGCTCTCCACGAACGCGTGGAATGCGTTCCTGAAAACGCTGGAAGAGCCGCCGCCACACGTCAAATTCATCTTCGCCACGACCGAAGTGCACAAGGTTCCGATCACCATTCTGAGCCGCGTGCAACGCTTCGATTTCAAGCTCATCCCGACGCAGATGATTGCTTCACGGCTGCGCTACGTGCTCGGCCAAGAACAAATCGAGAGCGATGACGCCTCGCTCGGGATCATCGCGCGCGAGGCGGCAGGCAGCATGCGCGACGCGATGAGCTTGCTCGATCAAGTCATCGCCTGGGGCGGCACGAAGCTCACGGGGGACGACGTGGCGCGCGTGCTCGGAGTGGCGAGCCGCAAGGTGCTCTACGACATCGCCGGCGCGGTCGTGAAGGGCGACGCCGCGCGCGCGCTTTCGGTCGTGGCCGAGCTCAGTAACCAAGGCTACGACACCGCCCATGTTGCCCGCGATTTGCTGGGACTTTTGCGGGATTTGGTGGTCGCCAAGGTGTGCAAAGAGCCCAGCGCCTTGCTCGACCTGGCGGATGAAGAAGTGCGCGACGTGAACGAGCTCGCGGGAGCCAGCGACGCCGATGACTTGGTGCGCTTGCATCAGGGCTTCGCGCAAGGCTTCGACGACGTCGTGCGCAGTGGTCAGCCACGCGCAGCGTTGGAAATGCTTTTGGTGCGGCTCGCTCGGCGTCCGCCGCTCTTGCCCATCGACGAACTCGTGCGCCGGCTCGGGATTTTGGAGCAGCGCCTCGGTGGCAATCGAGGCCCGGGCCAGCCGCAAGCAGGGCCCCGACCCGGCCCCCCACCTGACGTGTCGCAACGCGCGCCCGATCGGCGTCCGCGCGAAATGCGCGGCCCGGAAGCCACGCGCCCGGAAGCGCCCGCTGAAGGGCGTAAGGAACCTCCACCGGCGCGAGCCGAGTTCGCGCCGCCCGCGGGGTTCGACTCCGAATTCGGTCCGCCACCGGAGTTCGTCCCGCCCGTGGCCGCTCCGCCACCCGCGCGGCGCCCCGAGGCCGTGAGGCGAATCGAGCCACCACCGCGCATCGATCCGGATTTCGACGTCCCGTTTCCCGAGCCACCGACCCCTCAGGACAAGCCGAGCATCAAGGCTGCGGCGCCCAAACCGCGCATCGACCAAACCGAGCCAAAGGCGGAGGATATCGCCATTTTTCGGGCAATTTTGGAGCGCGTCAACGCACGACGCCCGGAGCTCGCTGCGTTCCTCGCGCGAACTGCCATCCTCGGTATCTCGCCGGGCGAGTTGCAGCTCGGCCTCGAACCGGGTGGCATGTTCAACAAAGGCGTCAGCGACAAGGACTCGACCGAGCTGCTCACGAGCTGCGCCACGAGCGAACTGGGTGTCCCGACCAAAGTGGTGTTCGAGTTCGAGTCGGCGCGAGCGGCGACCATCAAGAGCCTGGCCACGATCGACGAGGAAATCTTGGAAAAGAAACACCGCGAAGCCATCGCTCAAGCGCGTAAGCACCGCGGAATCACCGATGCCGTCGAAATTCTCGGCGCGCGTATCAAGGACCTCAAGCTCGGTTCTCCCCCGAACTGAGCCGGTAGCCAAAGGAACAGTGCCGTGCTGCCCGATCGCCTCCAACGGATGATTCAGCTCCTCGGTCGCTTGCCCGGCGTCGGCGAGAAAACCGCCCAGCGCTTCGCGATGTTTTTCGTCACCGAGAGCCAGGAGTATGCGCGCGAGCTTGGCCTCGCGCTGGCCCAGCTGGGCGAAACGGTGCGCCGCTGCGAACGCTGCGGCAACATCGCCGAGCTCGGCCCGGACGGGCACGCGCTGTGCCCCGTGTGCCTCGATAGGCGACGCGACGGCAGCCTGCTGTGCATCGTTGCGCGCGTTCAGGATCTGCTGGCCATCGAAAAGAGCGCTGCCATGCGCGGCCGCTACTTCGTGCTCGGCCGCTTGCTCTCGCCGCTCGACGGCATTGGCCCGGATGAATTGCCACTGCGCGAATTGTTCAAGATGGTCGACGAAGATGGGGTCAAAGAAGTGATCCTGGCGACCCCACCCTCGGTGGACGGCGAAGCGACCGCGCTGCTCCTGGCGCGGGAATTGGCCGGAAAAGGGCTGCGAGTCTCGCGTATCGCGAGCGGCATCCCACACGGTGGGGAGCTCGAATTCGCGGACCAAATCACGCTCGGACGAGCCATCGACGGCCGCCGGTCACTCGGGTGAATCGTCTTCCGCCGGGAAGGACCAAGCCGAAAAGCCGCTCGTTTCTGCGGGCTTGCCAGCCACCCGAGGCCGCATGAAACTGCCTGACCCATGTCTCGCGAAGTCATTTTAAGCCCGCACGCTCCGGCGCCACTTTCTGTTTACTCGCAAGCGATCAAAGCTTCGGGCCTGCTGTTCTTGGCTGGCCAGATCCCGCTCGATCCGGTGTCGGGTGAGATCGTGAGTGGCACGCTCGCGGCGGAGGTCGATCGCATCATCGAGAACTTGCGCTTCGTGCTGGAAGCGGCCGGCGCCTCTCTACAAAGCGTGGTGAAGACCACCGTGTACCTGACCAATATGGATGACTTCGCCGAGTTCAACACGGCCTACAGTCGTCATTTTCCGAAAGAACCTCCGGCGCGCACGACCATCGCGGTCCGTGCGCTGCCTCGCGGGGTGCGCATCGAGATCGATGCCATCGCCGTCGCCCCTTGAAAATCCGTAGTTGGAGATACTCATGACCGAAAAATCAAAAGCCAAGCCGAGCGCGACGCTCGCCCCCGCCGACGTGTCGGCCACCGCTGACACGGCTCTCGCCGCCCTCGGGCGCGCAGGCAGCGCCGCTACCGAGCTCGTCGACGCTTGGGTCGCCGCCGGCAATGCCGCCGCCATCGGCGTCGCCGCGGAGCGTGCCGAAGGCGGCGCGCGCAAGGCCGCTCGTCGAGCGCTGAACGTGCTGAAAGCCCGCGGGATCAGCGTTCCGAGCGCACCGCACGTCGTCAATGTCACCGGCGCGAAGGAGCCGCTGATCGAAGAAGCGTTGATGCTCGCTCCGGACAGCGGCGGCAGTATCTGTCTCGCGATCACCTCGCGCTCGGCGACGAGCAAAGCGCAGGGCGTGTTCGTGTTCTTGCACGACGAATTCGGCGTGCACCGCGTGAACACGGGCGAACTCAGCCAATCACAGCTGAAAGACGCGCTGGCCCGCGCGCTGCCTGGCGCCGAGTACCGCCCCGTGAAGGTGCCGGTCGCTTGGGCGCGCTCTCGCATTGCCGCTGCACGCAAGACGCACGCGGCTCGTGGCATGCCGGAGCCGCTCGGCTTTCAAACCGCCGCAGCGTTGCTCGAACCCGTCCCCGCTGAGGCTCCCGAGCACCCCTTCGACGGCGAAGGCCTAGAGCTCGGTGAAGAGGACGCACGCGATCTGGCCAAGAATTCGCAATCGATTCACCTGATGCCCGAATTCCGCGGCTGGTTTCCGCCCAAGCCCGCGGTCGATGAAATGCTGCAGAAGCTCGGTGAAAGCCTGACGCCCGGGGCCGAACCGGAACCCGAAAAACTGCAACAAAGGCTGGATGAAGAGGTCAAATCGGCGACCGATCGCTTCTTCACGCCGGAGCGCCGTGAGCAGCTCGCGCGGATGATGAAAGACAGCGCACTCAGCGTGCTGGCGCGCGAGGGCGAGGTGCGCACACTCGAAGTCGTGGCAACGATGAAGATCATTCGTGAAGCGGGCCTCATCACGAACCCGCCGCACGAAGTCGCCTTCCTGCGCGCGTTCTTCGATAAGGCGGTGAGCGCGCTCGCCTACCAAGATGGCGGTCGCTTGCGCATCCCCATGGCGCGCCCACCGGCACCCGAGAGCGAAGCCGTCAGCCCCTGACGAGTTCGCGATACGCTGTGAGCAACGCGCGCGTCACTGGCCCGGGCGCGCCACCGCTCACCTCGTGCCCGTCCACGCGAGTGACGGGCACGAGTTCGCGAATACTGGATGTGATGAACACCTCGCCCGCGTGCCGAAACTCCGCGGGCGAGAGCGGCCGGAGCTCGATCGGAAGGCCCGAGCGCTGCGCGATTTCGAGCACGTGCCGCCGGGTAATGCCGGGCAAAATCCCGTGCTCCTCGCCTGGCGTGACCAACTTGCCGTCGATCACGGCGAACACGTTGGACGTCGAGCCCTCGAGAATTCGGCCCGCGCCGTCCACGATCAGTGCTTCGCGCGCACCCTGTTCGCGCGCGGCGCGCAGCGCGAGCACCGCCGTCAAGTAGTTGCCGATCTTCGCTGCGGCAAGGCCCGTGGCATCGGACACGCGCTCAGCGCGAAAGGTGATGGCGGCAATCCCCTGTTCGTAAAGCGCCTCGGGCGGCGCCTGTAACTCCGTGGCGAGGACGACGCGCAGAGCCGGCCCCGCGGTGCCAGGGTCGAGGCCGAGTGACCGCGCGCTGCCACGCGTGATGGTGATGCGCACGTAGCAGTCGGCTCTTGCTTCGGCTTTCACGGTCTCCAAGACCTCGCCACGCAGCTCGTCGATGGTCACGGGCAGCGGGATGAACACGCGCTCGGCGCTCGCTTCGAGGCGCGCCAAGTGTTCGTCCAGGGCAAACAGCCGCCCACCGTAACTGCGTAGCGATTCGAACACCGAATCGCCGTACAAGAAGCCGCGATCGAAGACGCTCACCACCGCACGATCGACCGGGACGAAGCTCCCGTCGATCATCACGCTCGCCTGCATGATTCGGCCCCGATCAGCTCGATTTGGCGCGAATCTCGAGCAATTCGCTGCCGCCGGCCCAGATCAGCTCGACCAGCAAATCCACGTTGCCGCTGATCGTGACGTTCGGCTTATCGAGCAGTGACGCGCGTGATTCGACCTTCAGATCGAGTAGGCCAGTCTCGCCGAAGGGGTAACGCGCTACACTGAAGCCTTCGGTGCCTCGGATGTGCCACGCGAGGCGACCGCGCGTGAACTCTGGGCGCAACCCGAAGATGTATTCGAAGAGCACGGCGATGGGCGTGATGCCCGTCCAACCCACGAAATCTTTGCGACCCCGCCCTTGTCCCGTTTCGTCCGGCGCGTGGTGTTCCCAAACCGAGCCCGTCTCTTCGAACGAACTCACCATGTTGTCGTGGTGGTTGCGGGCAATCTCGTACGCGAGATCTTCGTAGCCGCGAGACGAAAGCCCGCGCATCACCATGTAGTTGGTGGGCGGCCAGACACCACCGAGCCACAGTCCGCCATCGGGATCGTAACCGGGCGTGTCTGCCGACAAGCTCGGGATACGGTGTGGGCGCTTGAATTCAGCGGCGTTTTCCAGGTGTTCGATGAAGCGCGGCAGGCGCTCGGCCGGCACCGCATCGGCGAGGAGCGCCCAATAGGCGCCGATCGTTTTGAGCCCCGTGAGCCGCGTCTGATCCCGGCGCAGGTCGTGATAAAAGCCCGTCGACTCGTCCCACAGGTACTCGTTGATCCAGGGCACGAGGATGGCGTTCTCGTCGGCGAAGTCTTGCACTTCTTCGCGGCGATCGAGCACCGCGGCCATCTCCAGGACGATGCGGTTGGCGAGCACCGTCTGCATGTTGGTGTCGACCCAGGTCAGGTGCGCGTGATCGATGCTCTCGCCTTCGGGAGTACGCGGCTGGTTGTCCATGCCACTCGCGAGACCGGTGCCCCAGTAGCTGCCATTCGGCCAGGTGCGATAGCGGCGATGCCATTGCCCGTAGGACACCAGCACCGGGAATACTTCCGCGAGCCGCGCTCGATCACCAAACGCCTGAAAATAGGCCCATTCGGCCAAGCCGAGCACGTTCGGGCCGCTGCCCGCCGGGTCGAAGCGGCTATAGCATTCACTGCCGTTGTTCTCGCGAAACTGTCG
>Ga0207687_10002691_pt1 | contig 12023 bp, 10 predicted proteins | sample KBSM54metaG_FD_184399 | JGI IMG/M metagenome (GOLD analysis project Ga0207687, IMG submission 184399) | Miscanthus rhizosphere microbial communities from Kellogg Biological Station, Michigan, USA - KBS M5-4 metaG (SPAdes) (version 2) | ecosystem: Host-associated > Plants > Roots > Rhizosphere >... | reverse complement strand
GTGGAGACCGGCCACGTAAAGGTCGAGAAGTTTTTGGTAGCGGAGGATGCAGGCCGGATCATCAATCCCATGATCGCGGACGGTCAGGTGCAGGGCGGCATCGCGCAGGGGATCGGCAACGCATTGCTCGAGGAAATAATCTACGACGAAAACGGTGGCATTCTCACCGCCACGCTGGCCGACTATCTGCCGCCGACCGCCCGCGAAATCCCGGCCATCGAACTCCACCACATCGAAACCCCGAGCGTGAATTCGCTCACTCAGGCGAAGGGGTTAGGCGAAGGCGGCACAATCGGTGCACCAGCAGCGGTGATCAACGCGATCAACGATGCGCTTTCGCCGTTCGGAGTGGAAATCAACGAGATGCCGGCGACTCCCCAGCGCATCCGCGCCGTTTTGCGCAAAGCTGAGAAGGCCGCATGAGCGAGAAAACCGCGATCACGGTGAATATCAATGGCCGCGACCACGCGATCGCTGTCGAACCGCGGCGCACCCTGGCCGATGCCATCCGTGAAGATTGCGGACAGACCGGAACGCACATTGGTTGCGAGCACGGTGTGTGCGGTGCCTGCACGGTTATTGTCGACGGGGAACCAATGCGCTCCTGTCTGATGTTCGCCGTGCAGGCCGATGGCAGGAAAATCCGCACCGTCGAGGGTCTGGCTGACGGCGACAAGCTGCATCCGATGCAGCAGGCCTTCATGGATCATCACGCGCTGCAATGCGGTTTCTGCACCCCGGGTTTCTTGATGCTGGCGGTCGGAGTTCTAGAGCGCGATCCGGATATCAGCGACGAAGATCTTGTCGACGTGCTTTCGTCCAACCTCTGCCGCTGCACCGGCTACCAGAACATCATCAAGGCGGTGCGCGCGGCAGCGATTGAGATGCAAAAAAGATGAGCGGCTCCGCTCATGTCCGATAAACGGAAATTCATCGGCCGTTCGGTGCCGCGTCTGGAAGACCGGCCGCTGCTGCTGGGGCTTGGCCGCTTTGCCGCCGACATTTCGTTCCCGGGTCAGTTATGCATGCGCGTCGTACGCTCAGACGTCGCGCACGGGAAAATAACCGCGATCGATACCGAGGCCGCACGAGCGCTGCCTGGCGTCCACGCCGTATGGACGCATGCGGACGTGGCCGATATCCCGCAAATTCCGTTCCGACTGACCGGCCTCAAACCGCTGGAGCCCTATCAGCAGTCGGTCCTGGCGAAGAGTGTCGTGCGTTACATCGGTGAACCCGTTGCAGCTGTTTTTGCCGAGGATCCGTACCTCGCCGAAGATGCCGCTGACCTCGTGGCGCTCTCCATCGAGGCACGTCCGGCGACCACCTCGGCAAGCGCGCCGCCGGGCCAGTACGAGCAAGGACTGACGACAGAGCCCGGGGTCATTCAGAAATCATACGGCGATGTCGACGCCGTATTCCGCACTGCGCCTGCGATCGTCTCGCTGGAACTGTCCATCGGACGGCACTCCGGCGTGCCGATCGAGACGCGCGGAGCGATCGCGCGCTACGACGAGGCACGCGATGTGCTGGAATTGCACGGCGCTGCAAAGGTCCCGCATTGGAATCGCGACACAATCGCAAGGATGTTGAAACGGACACCAGAGTCCGTCCAGCTCTACGAGGGTCACGTTGGCGGCGGGTTCGGCGTCCGTGGTGAACTTTATCCCGAGGATCTTCTGGTCTGCGCCGCCGCGCTGAAGTTTCGCCGTCCGATTAAATGGATCGAGGATCGGCGCGAACACCTGACCGCGGCCAATCATTCGCGCGACCAGAACCACCATGTCCGTGCTGCGATCGATGCACAGGGCCGAATTCTCGCGATCGAAGACGAATTCTTCCACGATAACGGCGCCTATATGCGCACGCATGCGGCAACCGTCCCCGACCTTGCTGCCGCGATGCTGCCTGGTCCTTATCGGGTGCCGGCGTATCGTGCGCTCGGGCACATTCGCCTCACCAACAAGACACCCTGCGGCACCTATCGCGCGCCCGGCCGCTACGAATCCACCTTCGTGCGCGAACGTCTTCTGGATGCAATCGCGGCGAAGGTCGGGATCGACCGTGTTGAAGTTCGCAAGCGGAACCTCATCGGCAAAGGTGCGATGCCTTATGCGCTCGGCCTCGACACGCTCGGCACAAAAATCGTCTACGATTCCGGTGACTATGCGCTTCTGCTCGACAAGGCGCTGAAAGCCGCGCACTGGGACGAGCTTCAGGAGCAGCTTCGCAAGCGGCGCAAGAACGGCGAGAAGGTCGGGGCCGGCGTCGCAATGTTCGTCGAGAAAAGCGGACTTGGTCCGTTCGATACGGTTAGGATCGAAGTGACACTCGACGGCACCCTTGAAGTGATCACCGGCGTTGCTTCGATTGGCCAGGGCGTGGAGACGGTCATCGCGCAGATCTGCGCCGACACGGTCGGCATCGACTACACCAACATCCGGGTTATTCATGGCCAGACCGACAGAATCGCCCGCGGCATGGGCGCGTTCGCCTCACGCGTCACGGTGATGTGCGGGGAAGCCTCGCGACTTGCTGCAACAGAGCTACGCGCTCGTGCGTTGAGCGCCGCCGCGGAACTGATGCAGACACCGGCGGAAACGCTGGACGTCGTCAATGGAGAAATCGTTCGCGTCGACGCGCCGGGCCCATCGATGCGGTTAGCCGATCTCGCGCGTACTTTGCCTGACGGCCTGAGTGCCGAAGCAACTTTCGAGTCGACTCACATGGTCTATCCTTACGGCGTGCACGTCGCTGCCGTACGTGTCGATCCAGAAACCGGCAGCGTTGCTGTCGAGCGCTATGTGATCGCCTACGACGTCGGAAAAGCCGTCAACCCGAAGCTGGTTGAGGGCCAGATTGCCGGCGGTCTGGCGCAAGGCATCGGCGGCGCCCTGCTGGAGGAGTTCCGATATGACGCGGCGGGCGAGCCTCTTTCCGTGACTTTCGCCGACTATCTGATGCCAACGGCACGCGAGGTGCCGGAGATCTCGATCGTGGTCTCCGAGGATGCGCCTAGCCCGCTCAACCCTCTGGGGTTGAAAGGCGCAGGTGAAGGCGGCGCCAATCCCGTCGGTGCAGTCATAGCCTCGGCGATCGACGACGCCCTTCAGCGCCCCGGCACCGTGACACAACTTCCGGTCACGCCGCAGCGGCTGAAGGCCATCATGTAAGATTGTCTACCCGTCCCCTCAGCCCTTGGTTACACTTCCAGACGACCCTTCGAGGGTCGCGAGAAACAAAAAGATATCGGGGTAGGAACAATGACAATCATTAGCAGACGGGGACTGGCCATTGTGGCCGGCGCCCTGGCCTTGTCGTTCAATGCCAACGCCCAGGAGCGCCACTACCGCTTCGCGCACGATCAGCAGCTCAACTCTGGCTACAGCGTCGCCTATGACATTTTTTCGGCCAAGCTCAAGGAATTGAGCGGCGGAAAAATGCTGGTTGACCAATATCCCGGAGCGCAGCTCGGACAGGAGCCGCAGCTTCTTCAGCTCGTCAAATCCGGCGATCTCGATTTTGCGATCGTTTCCTCAGCAAATACCGCGACGATCTCGCCGCAAGCGGGAGTCATGTCCCTGCATTTTCTGTTTCGCGGTGAGGACCATATGGTCAAGGCGCTGGCCGACCCGCAAGTGTTCGAAGCAATACGCGACATGATCGACCAGACGGTGCAAGGGATCCATGTCATCGGCCTTGGCACGCAGGGCCTTCGCAACATGTACAGCAAGAGAGAGATCCGCAAGATTGAAGATATCAAAGGTCTGAAAATCCGCGTGCAGGCGACCGCGACCGAGGACGCAACCTTCGCGGCTTACGGTGCCCAGACCGTTCACATGCCGTTCGGCAGCGTTTACACCTCACTTCAGACCGGCGTCGTCGATGTCGGCGAGAACTCGGTCAACGTGTATCTCATCAATAAGCACTACGAACCTGCGCCCGTGCTCTCACTGACACAGCATGAGGCCAACAACGCCATTCTATGGATCAGCGACAAGCTGTGGCAGAGCCTGAATGACGACCAGAAGAAATGGGTGCTCCAGGCCGGTCGCGACGTCTCAACGCAAGAGCCGAAGAAGGCCTTCGATCTCGAGCGATCGGCTGCCGACAAGCTCAAGGCGATCGGCATCAAGATCGTACCCGATGTCGACAAGTCCGGTTTCAGCAAAATCTCGGATCCGATGCTCGACAAGCTCGCCAAGGAGCTCGGACCCCACGCCGACAAAATCAAAACACTGATCAAATCAATCCAGTAGCGGTCCGCGAACCGGAGCGAAACATGGAGAGGCCCGACCGGCCTCTCCAGATTGACGGATGCGTCTAATGAGCATCGCCGACAGACTGGTCCTGCAGCGCCAGCGCCACCTTAAATGGAGGGCGCTTGATCCACTTGAATTGATCCTGATGATCATCTGCGGCCTGACGCTGTTTGGTTTTTCGATGTCGGTTTGCGCCGACATCACCACTCGCATCATTGGCCGCCCCTGGCTCTGGCTGCAGGAGGTTACGTCCACTCTTTTCATATACGGAATTTTCATCGGCGCGGCGGTCGCGACACGCCGTAACGATCACCTCTATCTCACGGCCGTAGCGGAATCGATGCACGGCCGGTCACGTCTGATCGCGGAGCTCGTCATCCGCCTGGTCGTGCTCGCGGTCGCTTTCTGCCTCATCTATTACGGTTACCTCAATTACTTGCGTGGCTTCGGCAGCTTCCGCTTGCCGTCGAACACGCCCATCGCCTCACTCTATGCCGCGATTCCTATCTGCGGCGCGCTCATCGCGTTGTTCACAGTCGAGCAGATCGTCAACGGCTGCCGCAACGGATTCGACCATCCGGAGCCGCCGGAGCCCGAGCATACGGCCGCCTTCGGCGCATCCAGACCGGAGACGACCCCGTGAGCGCGCCGATCATTCTCGCGCTAATGACGACCTGCTTTCTGTGCTTCGGCTATCTGGGCGTGCCCGTGCCGTTCGCCTTGCTGGGAGGCGTCTTCGTCGGTGCGCTGCTCGCTGATGTTTCGCTCGCGGCGATCATTCAGAAGGTCTTCGACGGGGTCGACAACGAAGCCCTGCTTGCGATCCCGTTCTTTCTTCTGGTCGGCGAGCTGATGAGTTCAGCGAACGTCGTCGTGCGCATCGCGAATTTGTCGATGGCGCTGGTAGGCCACATGCGTGGCGGCCTATCCCAGGTCGTCACGGTCTTCAGCATGTTCTTTTCCGAAATGTCGGGTTCGACCACCGCCGACGTCGCGGTGATGAGCCGCGCGCTTGCCGGGCCGATGAAGAAGGAAGGGTACGGAGGCCCCTTCATCGCCGCCATCATCGCCGCGGCATCGACGATTGCGGCACTGGTGCCGCCGAGCATCACTGCCGTCGTTTACGGCGCGACCGGCAACGTATCAATTGCAGGTCTGTTCATGGCCGGCTTCATGCCCGGTCTGATGATCGGCTTTGGATTGATGATCTATTGCTATTTCTTCGGGCCGGTTGGATTTAGACGACCGCGCGCTTCGTTCGGAATGATTGCACGTGCGACCCAAGAGGCCGCGCTCCCGCTGATGATTCCGGTCATTCTGCTCGGTGGCATCCTGACCGGATGGTTCACGCCAACCGAAGCCGGTGTCGTCGCGGCAGCCTGGATCATCATCGTCGTCATCCCCGCCCTCAATCCCAGGCACATCTGGAACCTGCCGTACGATTTCTGTCTGGCGGGCCTGATTTTCTCGCTGCCCCTGATCACCATCGGCGCCGCCAATGCATTCGGCTACCTGCTTGCCTATCTGCGCGGAGCGATCGTGATATCCGACTGGATCATCGGCATCGCGGGCACCGATCCGCATCTCATCATGCTGATGATGGTGCTTCTGTTCACGATCGTCGGTGACTTCATTGAGCCGGTGCCGACTATCATCATCTTCATGCCGCTCGTGAATGCGCTGACAGCGGCCGGTCATATCAATCCGGTGCACATGGGCGTCGTGCTGATTGCGACACTCGCGTTCGGCTTGATTACGCCACCTTACGGACTTGTGCTGCTGATGGCTTCGAAGTTCGTCGGTGTGCGCTTTTCGCAGGCGTTACGTGCGGCGTTGCCGATCTACGTCGTCTTTTTCGCAACGATCGCATTCTGCATATACTTTCCCGAGGTGGTGCTCTGGCTGCCGAAACAAGTTTTGCCGGCCTCGGTCGGATGCTTCCAGAGCCCGAGTGGAACAGGGCTGATCTGCCCACAGGGGTGACCGTGCCAATCGACAGCGACGTAAAACCAAGACTGAAGGCGCCTGCGGGTCTTTGCGACACCCACATGCACGCCTACAACGGAAGCTATCCAACAGCCTCGACGGCGAAATTCGTGCCGCCGGATGCGCCCGTTTCCGCATATCAGAAGATGTGCCGCAGGGTCGGCATAGAGCGCACGGTGGTCGTGCAACCCTCGACCTACGGCAAAGACAACCGATGCACGTTGAAGGCGGTGGCGGACATCGGTCCAAATGCACGGTGCATTGTCGTCGTCGATGAAACTGTCACCGACGCGGAACTCGACCGGCTGACGAAGCTCGGCGCCCGCGGCATTCGTTTTTTCATGCTGCCGGGAGCTCCCCTGCCCTGGGAAATTCTCGAAACCATGTCGGCGCGGGTAGCGCCATTCGGCTGGCATGTGCAACTGCAACTCGACGGCCGCAACCTTCCGGAACACGAGATCGCACTTAAGCGGTTGACCAGCACGCTCGTCGTTGATCACGTCGGAAAATTTCTCGAGCCGATTCCGCTCGATCACCCCGGATTCCGAACTTTGCTGAATTTGCTCGAAGGCGGCCGTACCTGGGTGAAGCTGTCGGCCCCCTACGAAGTCTCCAAGGTTGGTCCGCCGTACTACGACGATGTCGGCAAGCTCGCCAAGGTGTTGGCTAAAACAGCGCCCGAACGAATGCTATGGGCATCCAATTGGCCCCATCCGACCCCGAACGTGGTCATTCCGGACGACGCCTTGATGCTCGATATGCTGCTGGACTGGATTCCGGACGAACGCGCGCGCAACAAGGCGCTCGTCGATAATCCGGCCGCGCTCTACGGATTCTGATCAGGGCGGAAAATTCGGTCGATACCCTTTTTCAGCCGCTTCGATGCGGCCGGCAAACGGCAGGCCTACATGGCCCGGAAACACCAACGCGCCGCTCGAGGCGCAATAGTCCAGCACTTTACGCCGGCTGACCTTCGCCTGCGCCGCGTCGGAATTCTTCGGGAAGTTCCAGTCCGGATAGTAGACTTGCAGGAGGTGATGCCACACGTCCCCGATGAAGGCCGCGCGGTGACCCTTGCTTTCCAGTTTGAAGAACACATGCCCAGGCGAATGGCCCGGCGCTGAGTCGATCTCGATAAACTCGTTGAGCCGATGGGGCCCGCCGCTGACCAGATCGGCTTTCTCGTGTTCGAGAATAGGGACGACGCATTCGCGAAATGTACCGAGTTCGGCTGGACCTTCTTTCGGGTCGGCATCAATCCGTGAGAAGTAGTCGACATCCGGCTTGGAGAACACGTAGCGGGCATTCGGAAATGTCGGCACCCATTTTCCGTCCTTCTGCAGAGTGTTCCAGCCGACATGATCGTGATGCAGATGCGTGCACATGACGAGGTCGATTTCCTCCGCTCGCACGCCGGCAGCGGCGAGCCGCTCGAGATAAGGCAAATTGAGCATGTGCCAGAAGGGCCGCCCCGGCTTGACCTTGTTGTTGCCGCAGCACGAGTCGATCAGGATTCTCTTGCCACCGACCTGCAACAGCCAGCTGTGAACGGCGAGCCTGATGCGCCCGGATTCGGCCTCGTAATGATGAGGCGCAAGCCACGACCCGTGTTCCGCCAGGTGCACGTCACTGAATTCCGGAAAGATTTCGCGAAGCGGATAAGTCGGAAGATTTGTCTCCTCGACACGGACAATGGTGGCGTCACCTACGCTGAACAACATCTTGCCCTCGCAATCAGCCCAGCTTGCGCAGCAGCTTGGTAATTTGTCGCTGTTCGTCCGCCGTCAGAGGCCCGAGCGTCGCCGCGGTAATCTCGGACGCGACGGTCATGGCTGCCTCCGTCACGGTTCTGCCGCGCTCTGTCAGCGTGACAGCCCTACGGCGGCGATCCTTGGGGTCGTTGAGGGCGGTAACAAAGCCGCGCAAATGCAGCCGGTCGACGACCCCCTTGATGGTTGCGGCGTCGAGGTAGATCAGCCGGCCAAGATAATTCTGCGAGCAGGGGCCGACCTCGTACAGTTTGGCCAAGGCGGCAAACTGGGTCTGTGTCAGCCCTTCGATCATACGCGAGGTGAAGATCGACGTGTGACGCTGCGTCGCGACGCGCATGAGGAAGCCAGCCTGGTCGTCGAGAACGTAGCGTCCGTCCGACGCATCGGTCTGCGTCACGACTTTCAGTTTTTCTCTGTGCAACGATCTCATGTGTTCACCATGCTACACCGTCAGATAAGTCCTTTGAACCTCGGGGTTGCGGTCGAGTTCTTCGACAGACCCCTTCCAGTGAATCTGACCCTTCTCGAGCACGTAGACGCGATCAGATACCAACCGGGCGAAGTGAATATTCTGTTCGGACAACAAAATCGACAAGCCCTGCTTCTTGAGCGCGAGAATGGTGTTCGCCATTTGCTCGACGATCAAGGGTGCCACGCCTTCGGATGGCTCGTCGAGTAGCACCAGCAGCGGATTTCCCATCAGCGTGCGCGCGACCGTGAGCATTTGCTGCTCGCCGCCGCTCATGCGCCCGCCGGGCCGATCGGGCATCTCGGCGAGATTGGGGAAAAGTGTGAACAACTGCTCCGGCGTCCATGACGGCGCCGGCGTACCATCGGCAAAAAGGCGCTGCGGTTGACGGCCGATGTCGAGATTTTCCATGACCGTCAGATCGACAAAAATGCGACGGTCTTCGGGCGTGAAGCCAAGACCCCGGCGCGCAATCTCGAAAGGCTTCCGGGCTGAAATATCCTCGCCGTTAAAGCGCACCAAACCTTTACGCTGGGCGAGGAGCCCCATCACCGCCTTCATCGTAGTCGATTTACCGGCACCATTGCGTCCCATCAGCGCGACCACTTCGCCGCGGCCAACGTCGAAGCTCAGGTCATACAGAATGCGCGCCGCGCCATACCAGGCGCTGAGGGATTCCACGGTCAGCATCGCTTCGCTCACGATGTGGCTCCCGCAAAAGTCTTGCCGGTGCCGAAATAGACTTCACGCACTTGCGCGTTGTCGCGGATCCCCGCTGGATCGCCGTCCGCGATCAGCCGTCCCCTCGCCAGAACGATGACCCGATCGGCGAAGGCGAATACCACGTCCATCGAGTGCTCGGTGAAGAGAACCGAAATCCGCCGCTCGATCACCAGCCGTTTGACGAGCGCAATGAGTTCGTTGCGCTCGCGCGGTGCCATGCCCGCGGTCGGCTCATCCATCAGCAGAAGCCGCGGCTGATTGGCGAGTGCAATGGCGAGCTCAATGCGCTTGATGTCCCCATAGGCAAGCTCGCGGCTTGGACGGTCGGCGGCTTCATGCATACCGACCTGCGACAGAAGTTCGAGCGCACGATTGCGGTGCAGTTCGGCCGCGGCACGCCAGAGCTCGTAAGTCTCACCTGCATGCGAAATCAGCGCCATCTGTACGTTTTCGATGACCGTCATCGAGTTGAAGGTGGCGGCAACCTGGAACGTTCGTCCGACACCGAGCCGCCAGATCACCCGTGGCGCGAGCCCGGCAATATCCTTGCCTTCAAAAAGAATTTGGCCTGAATCCGGTTTCAGTTGGCCGTTGATCATGTTGAAGCAGGTCGATTTACCGGCCCCGTTCGGACCGATCATGGCGAGGAACTCACCTTCGCCGATCTCGAATGAGACGTCATTGACGGCGCGCACGCCGCCGAATGCTTTGGACAACGAGCGGATGGCGAGAACACTCATGGTTTCGCTCCCGCCCGGCGCCACATGGCGGAGAACGCACCAACGATCCCCTGCGGGAAAGCGAGCACCAGAATCAGGATGATGATGCCAAGCAAGGCGCGCCAATATTCGGTCTGGCGCATGACCGTATCCTGCAGCGTGGCGAATACCGACGCGCCCACGATCGGCCCGGTGAGCGTTTGGATGCCGCCGAGCAGCACCATGACCAGCCCGTCGATCGAACGCCCAACATGGATCGTTTCCGGAGAAATCGAGCCCTTGGCAAAAGCGAAAAGCCCGCCGGCTATGCCGCAAATACCTCCGGCAATGGCGAAGCCAAGCCAGTGCACGCGTTTCACGTCGATGCCGATCGCTTCCGCGCGCAGCGGAGAATCCCGGCCCGCTCGCATGCTGTAGCCGAACGGCGAAAACAGGAAGCGCCGCAGCAGCAATATTGCGATCGTCGTCAGCGTCAGTGTCAGCAGAAAATAGACCCAGGATTTATCGAAGGGTTTCGGCGGCCAGATGCCGATTACGCCATTCGATCCACCCGTGAGCGCCTCCCACTGAAAGACCAGCGCCCAGACAATCTGCGCGAAGGCAAGCGTCAACATTGCAAGATAGACGCCGGACAGGCGCACGGCGAACCAGCCAAAGAGCAGCGCGCCGGCGAGCGCGACGATGGGCGCTGCGACCAGCGCGAAGCCCATCGGTACCGCGAGCCATTTCACGAGCAGTGCCGCGCCATAGGCGCCGAGGCCGAAATATGCTGCGTGCCCAAAGGAATGCATGCCGCCGGGCCCCATGATGAAATGCAGCGAGGTCGCAAAAATCACCGCGATCAAAACGTCGATGCCGAGAATGAGAAGGTATGGGGAATTTTGCGCGAGCAGCGGCAGGCACAGCAGCAGCACAAGTATGGCCACACCGAACGCTTTCAGGGCCGGCGTCGCCGGCCGGATCGGATCTTCAGGCTCCGCCACAGAACGCACCTGGCCTTGCGGCCGGCCAAGCAACCCGTAGGGCCGGACGATGAGCACGAGAGCCATCACCAGAAATTCCGCGACCAGCGTAAGTTTCGAGAAGTTGACGGTCGCAAAACCGAAATCAACGACACCGATGCCGATGCATATTGCTTTGACCTCGGCGATGATCACGGCAGCAAGATAGGCACCCGTTATCGAGCCCATCCCGCCAACCACCACGACCACGAAGGCGTCGCCGATCGCGACCAGATCCGTGGCAAGGTTCGCGGGCTCGCGCGCGACCTGCAACGCGCCACCAAAGCCCGCAAGCGCCGCACCGAGGGCAAAAACCGACGTAAACAGAACCGCCTGGTTGACCCCAAGCGCACCCACCATTTCGCGATCCTGTGTCGCGGCGCGCACTAGCCGGCCAAAACGTGAGCGTGCAAGCGTGAAATGCAGAACGAGCAGGACCAGCGGGCCGATAAAGATCAGGAACAGATCGTAAGTCGGCAGACGACGACCGAGGACTTCGATTGATCCGCGCAGGCCCGGCGCGCGCGGCCCGAGCAGATCTTCCGGGCCCCACAGCCACAGCGTGGCATCATTGATGATCAGGACCAGTGCGAAGGTCGCAAGGAGCTGGAAAAGCTCGGGCGCGCGGTACACGCGCCGCAGCAGCAGAACCTCGATCAGCGCTCCCAAGGCACCCACAATGAGCGCGGTCGCGACAATTCCACCCCAGAAACCAAACACGCCGCCGATACGAGTTGCGAATGAATAAGCGATGTAGGTCCCAAGCATGTAGAGGGACCCGTGCGCGATATTGATGATGCGGGAAACGCCGAAGATCAGCGACAGGCCAACCGCGACGAAAAACAGGCCGGAGGCGGTTGAAAGGCCGTTGAGCGCCTGAAACAGAAATGCGCTGAAAGTCATGAGTCTGACGCTGCGAGCTCTCCGACCCTCTTGTGCGAGAGGGCGGCTCGCGTCGGCATGGCCGGCACGAGCTGGGTTAAGAGTTACGTAATGTCAGGCTAACACGCCTCACCCACAAATCGTGGCTCCGCCCGCGCCCAACGACCCTCTGAGACATGAGAGGATCGGTGGCGCAGATCGAGATCACA
>Ga0207687_10002690_pt1 | contig 12023 bp, 20 predicted proteins | sample KBSM54metaG_FD_184399 | JGI IMG/M metagenome (GOLD analysis project Ga0207687, IMG submission 184399) | Miscanthus rhizosphere microbial communities from Kellogg Biological Station, Michigan, USA - KBS M5-4 metaG (SPAdes) (version 2) | ecosystem: Host-associated > Plants > Roots > Rhizosphere >... | reverse complement strand
TGACCTTGTCGGCGTCGATGAAGACGAGGTCGAAGGGTCCGATCGCCTCCTTCTCCAGCTCAGGCAGGGTCTCCAGCGCCGGACCGACCCGGATCTCGACCCGGTCCGACACTCCAGCCCGCTCGATGCTCCGGCGCGCCACCTCCGCGTACTCCGGCTTTGCCTCCAGCGTGATCAGCCTCCCGTCCTCGGGAAGAGCCCGCGCCATCAGGATCGCGCTGTAGCCGCCGAGCGTCCCGAACTCGAGGATCTTCTTCGCGCCGAGCAGGCGGACGAACAGCTGGAGCAGCTTTCCCTGCGGCGGCGAGACCTGGATCGAGGGCAGACCAGCGGCCTCGGCGGCGGCGACCGCCTCCCGCAGCGCCTCGTCCTCCTCGACGATCGTCTCGCCGACGAAGCGGTCGACTTCCGCAAAGACCTCGGCTTCCATGGAGTGGATTCTGTCGGAGTCCCGTGGCAGAGTGTTCGGCGATGGGGTTCGAAGCCAAAGTCCTCGCCGATTCGGTCGCGCCCGCCGGGCAGCGGCTGACCACGCTCGAGGCCACCTTCCCGCGCTTCATCCTCGCCGAGTTCAACACCCACCGGGTCTTCTCGCGCAACAGCGCCAGCTCCCGCGCGATCCCGGTCGCCAAACAGCTGCGCCGGGTGCTCGACGACCCCTACGTGCCGATCGAGTTCGGCTCCAACAAGCCGGGGATGCAGGCGGGGCCGGCGCTGACCGGAGCGGCGCGGGATGCGGCCGAAGCCGAGTGGCTGCAGGCGCGCGACGACGCGGTCCGTCATGTGCTCGGGCTGATCACCAGCCCCGAGAACGTCGCCGGTTTCGAGGATCTGCACGAGTGCCTGGAGGCCGCCCAGGGATCGCTGAAAGAACCGCCGGCGGAGTGGCTCAACGTCCACAAGCAGGTCGCCAACCGCCTGCTGGAGCCGTTCATGTGGCACACGGTGATCGTCTCCTCGACCACCTGGGAGAACTTCTTCAACCTCCGCTGCCACCCCGACGCCCAGCCCGAGATCCGGCTGATCGCGACGAAGATGCGCGACGCGGTCGAGCGCTCCGTTCCAACCCGCCTGGAACCCGACGAATGGCACCTGCCGCTGGTCGGCGAGGCCGAGCGCGAGGAGGCCTCCTCCCCCGAGGAACTGGCGAAGATCTCGATCGGCCGCTGCGCCCGGGTCAGCTATTTGACCCACGCCGGCACGCGCGACCTCGCGGCCGACGTCACCCTCTACGACCGGCTGCTCGAAAGCGGCCACATGTCGCCGATGGAGCACGTGGCGAGGCCGATGACCCCGGCCGAGCTCGATCGGGACGAGTGGAGCGGCAACTTCCAAGGCTGGATCGCCCACCGCAAGTCGATCCCCGGCGAGTCGAACCCCCTGGCAGGGACCAAGATCGAAGAGATCGAGATCGCTGCCGACGAAAGCGTCGCCGCCTAGGCCGGCGGCAAGCGGTCGAGCATCCTCAAGAACGCTTCCCTCTGAGCGCGAACTTCGGCGAGCAGCTCATCGAATTCCTCGCGGGACTCAGCGCGTCGCTCGGCGGATTTCTGCTCGATGTCTTCTCTTGCGGACCTGATGACGTTCACGTACTCGGCGGTCATCGTGGCAGTTTGGCGCCGGATGCCATCGAGTTCGAACTGGTGTTTCTCCGCGGCGGTCATGATCCGGCCCTTGAGCTCTTCCCAGTCCCGTCGTCGAGTCTCCTCAGCCTCCTTGCAGCAGCGTTCGGCTCGTTTGAGCCGTTCGAGGATCTCGCCGCCCGTTTCTTCTATGCGGCGTTCGAAGTCCCGTTGCCCTCGCTCCACTTCCATGTCGACAGCGTGCCAGTTGACCACGCACGGAACAATACCTCGGACAAAAAGTTCTGCAGCGACTTTGGAGCAGAACTGTGACTTCGCGCTACTCGGCTTCGTGCCAGGGCGTGAGGATGCGTGGGCCCTGCGGGGTCACCGCGACGGTGAACTCGAAGTGGGCCGCCAGGGAGCCGTCTTCGGAGTAGACCGACCAGCCGTCGTCGCCCATGTGCACCAGCGGGCCGCCGGCGTTGACCATCGGCTCGATCGCCAGCACCATCCCCTCCTCCAGCTCCGGACCCTTGCCGGGATCGCCGAAGTTCGGGACCTGCGGTTCCTCGTGCATGTCGCGGCCGATGCCGTGGCCGACCAGGGTGCGGATGATCGAGAGGCCCTCGATCTCCACGGACCGCTGGATCGCCGCCGAGACGTCGCCGAGGTGATTGCCCGCCCGCATCTGCTCGACGCCTGCGAAGAGCGAGGACTTGGTGACGTCGAGGAGCTTCTGCGCCTCCGGGCTGACCGGCCCGACCGGGACCGTCATCGCCGCGTCGGAGACCCAGCCGTCCTTGATCACGCCGACGTCGATCGAGAGGATGTCGCCGCGCTTCAGCTCGTAGTCGCCGGGGATCCCGTGAACGACCATCGAGTTGGGCGATGCGCAGATCGAACCGGGGAAACCGCGGTAGCCCTTGAAGGCCGGCTCGGCTCCCTGCGAGCGGATGAACTTCTCGGCGGCGGCGTCGAGCTCCTCGGTGGTGACGCCGGCGCGCGCCTTCGCAGCCAGCATCTTCAGGCAGCGAACGAGGATCTCCCCCGAGGCGGCCATCTTGTCGACCTGCTCCGGGGTCTTTTTGATGATCATCCGGTACACGCTAGTGGTCCCTGACGCGAGCTCGCGAGGAGGCCCGTTAAACGATCTCGTCCTGCTCCATCCGCAGGGTCGCCAGGGTGCGGCGGATCTTCTCCGCCACCTCTTCCGGCGGCGCCTCGCCGTCGATCCGGCGCAGGACGCTGCGATGGTCGTAGTAGGAGACGAGCGGCTCGGTCTTCTCGTGGTAGGTCTCGAGCCGCTTGCGGATCACCTCTGGCTTGTCGTCGTCGCGGACGATCAGCTTGGAGCCGTCGACGTCGCAGACGCCCTCTTGCTGCGGCGGATCGAAGTCGACGTGGAAGACGTGGCCGTTTGCCTCGCAGGTGCGGCGCCCGCCGAGCCGGCGCACCACCTCGTCGTCGGAGACGTCGATCAGCAGCACAGCCGTCACCGCCCGGCCCAGATCGCCCAGCTTCGCGTCGAGCGCCTCGGCCTGGGGTGTGGTGCGCGGGAAGCCGTCGAGGATGAAGCCGTCGAGCGCCTCGCTGGAGTCGATCCGCTCGGCGATCACGCCGACGATCACCTCGTCGGGCACCAGGTCGCCGCGGTCCATGTACTCCTTCGCGGTCCGCCCCAGCTCGGTTTCGTCGCGCACGGCCCCACGGAGGATGTCCCCGGTCGCGTAGTACGGCAGCCGCAGGTCTTCCTGCAACCGCTCCCCTTGAGTTCCCTTGCCTGACCCAGGTGGGCCCAGAAGGACGAGATTCAGCTCCGGCATCCCCTGGAGCCTATTTGAGGAAGCCCTCGTAATTGCGCATCATCAGCTGCGCCTCCAATTGCTTGACCGTTTCCAGCGCGACGCCGATCACGATCAGGATGGAGGTGCCGCCGAAGTAGAAGTTCGCCGAGGTCTGGCTGATCAGGATCGTCGGCAGCGCCGCCACCGCTCCCAGATAGAGAGCGCCGGGGAAGGTGAGGCGCGAGAGGATCCGATCGAGGTACTCGGCCGTCGGCCTGCCGGGACGGACGCCCGGGATGAAGCCGCCGTACTTTTTCAGGTTGTCCGCCTGATCCACCGGGTTGAAGGTGACCGCGGTGTAGAAGTAGGTGAAGACGATGATGAAGAAGATCTCGCCGATCACGTAGGCCCATTCGTTCGGCCCGAAGAAGGCGGCGAAGTCGAGTGCGGCGTTGGTGTTGAGCATCTGGCCGATCGTCGAGGGGAAGGCCATGATCGAGGCGGCGAAGATGACCGGGATGACGCCGGCCATGTTGACCCGCAGCGGCAGGTAGGTCGAGCCGCCCGAGGTCATTTTGCGGCCGACGACGCGTTTCGCGTACTGGACCGGGATCCGCCTCTGCCCCTCCTGGACGAAGACGATCGCGACGATCACCGCCAACGCGATGAAGGGCATCATCACGATGAAGACCTGGTCGGGGTTGTTCCACCACTTCGAGAGCCCGGGCACGATGCTCGAGGCGATCGAGGAGAAGATCATCAGCGAGATGCCGTTGCCGATCCCGCGCTGGGTGATCAGCTCGCCCATCCACATCAGCAGGGTGCAGCCGGCGGTCAGGCACATCACGATCAGGAACAGCTTCGGGGGGGTGAGGGTCCCCACCACGCTGGTGCCGGCCTGGTTGCCGAAGGAGCGGAAGAGGAAGACGTAGCCCAGCGACTGGCCGAAGGCGAGGCCGACGGTGAGGTAGCGCGTGTACTGGGTGATCTTCTGCTGCCCGACTTCGCCCTCTTTCTGCAGGCGCTCTAGCGAGGGCACGACCACGGTCAGCAGCTGCAGGATGATCGAGGCCGTGATGTAGGGCATGATCCCCAGCGCGAAGATGCTCAGCCGCGAGAGGCTCCCTCCCGAGAACTGGTTGAGGAAGCCGAGGATCCCGGCGCCGCCGAAGTTGTTCTGGATTTCCTTGACGGCGTTGACGTCGACCCCTGGAGCAGGGATGTAGGCGCCGAGGCGGTACAGCGCCAGGATCGCCGCCGTGAACGCGATTTTCTTGCGAATCTCGGCAACGCTGAATGCGTTGACAATAGTTCTGAGCATTACGGCTCCAGAGTGTGACAGGAACCGCCGGCCGCTTCTATCTTCTCTTTGGCGGCCGCGCTGAAAGCGTGCGCGTGGACCTCTAGTTTCTTCTTGATCTCGCCCCGGGCGAGGACCTTGACGGGGTCCTTGCGCTTGGCCAGGCCCTTCTCCTTCAGGCTCGCGGGGGTGACTTCAGCGCCGCTGTCGAAGCGCTCCTCGAGGTCGGAGAGGTTGACCGGCTGGGTCTTGGTCCGGAAGTTCTCGAACGGCATCGACTGCTTTTTGTGCGGGCCGCGCAGCTTTCGCATCCGCATGTGGATCGGGTTCTGCCCGCCCTCGTAACCGGCCTTGCGCTTACGGCCCGAGCGGGAGCCCGCGCCCTTGTGGCCGCGGCCGGAGGTCTTGCCGAGGCCGCTGCCCTCGCCGCGGCCGATGCGCTTGCGCGGCTTTTTCGAGCCGGGCTTCGGCTTCAGGTTGTGGAGCCCGATCTCTTCGGTGCGCGTCGACTCTTTCGAAGACGATTTGTCGGCTTTCTCAGCCACCGTCGACCTCCACCAGGTGCGATACGACCCGCAGCTGCCCCTGCAGCTGCTCGGAATCTTTCAACTCCACCGATTTGCCGATCCGCCCCAGCTTCAGAGCCTTGAGCGTCGCTTTCTGATTCGGATTGGTCCCGTTCGCCGACCGAACCTGCGCAATCTTCACCTTGCTCACGAGCCCTCAACCTCCGCAGGCTCCTCAGCCGGTTTCTGCTCCTCCTCGGACGGCCCAGCGTCTGCCGGAGCGGCATCTGCAGCGGGTGGCGACGATACGGGACCCTCGCCACCGGGCGAGGGGGCCGTGTCGGAGACAGGACCCGCTGCCCCATTGCCATCCATTCCCAGCACCTGGGTAATCGTCAGCCCACGCAGCTCGGCAACCTCCTCGGGCCGCCGCAGACGAATCAAGCCGTCCATCGTCGCCTTGACCAGGTTGATCGGGTTCTGCGTGCCGATGCTCTTGGTCAGCACGTCGCGCACCCCGCCCAGCTCGAGCACGGCGCGGACGCCGCCGCCGGCGATGACGCCGGTACCGGGGCTGGCCGGGCGCAGGACCACGTGGCCGGCGCCGAAGCGGCCGATGATGCGGTGGGTGATGGTGTTCCCGTATTTGGGCACCCGGATCAAGTTCTTGCGAGCGTCCTCGACGCCCTTCTGGATCGCCAGCGGGACCTCGCGGGCCTTGCCGTAGCCGATCCCGACCACGCCCTCCTCGTCGCCGACGGCGACCAGCGCGGTGAAGGAGAAGCGACGGCCGCCCTTGACCACCTTGGCGACGCGGTTGATCTCGATCACCCGCTCCTGCAGGTCCAACCCGCGGGGGCTGACGGTTTCGACGTTGTTGGCGTTCATACCCTTCATAAGCAGCGGCCCACCGTAGCGGAACTAGAAGGCCAACCCCCCCTCGCGTGCACCCTCGGCCAGCGCCTTGACGCGGCCGTGGTACTGGTAGCCGCCGCGGTCGAAGACACAGGTCTCGACCCCGGCGCCCTTCGCGCGCTCGGCCAGCAGTTCGCCGGCCTTCTTCGCCTGCTCGGTCGCGCTGAGCTTGCGCAGATCCGGCTCGATCCAGTTGACCGCGGCCACGGTGTGGCCTTTGGTGTCGTCGACGAGCTGGGCGAAGACGCCCTTGTTGGAGCGGTAGACCGAGAGCCGCGGCCGCTCTGCGGTGCCGCGGATGCGGGCGCGAACGCGGCGGCGCCGTTTGAGCCGCTGCTGGCGCTTCGTAAGAACCGTCATGCGCGCTTACCCACCTTCCGCAGAACCTGCTCGTCCTTGTAGCGGATGCCCTTGCCCTTGTAAGGCTCCGGCGGGCGGCGCTTGCGGATGTCCGCCGCGACCTGTCCGACGAGCTGCTTGTCGATGCCTTTGATGATGATTTCGGTCGGCTGGGGAACTTCGAAGTCGATCCCCTCCGGCGCCTCGATCGCAACCGGGTGAGAGAAGCCGAGCGCCAGCTCCAGTTTCTTCCCTTTCAGGGCGGCGCGGTAGCCGACGCCCTGGATTTCCAGGCGCTTCTCGAAGCCGTCGGTGACCCCCTCGACCATGTTCGCGATCAGGCTGCGGGTGAGCCCGTGCAGGGCGCGGTGCTCGCCGCGGTCGGTCGGACGGGCGATGGTGACGACCCCGTCCTCCTGCTCGACCTTCATGTCGGGCGAGAAGCCCTGACGCAGCTCGCCCTTCGGGCCCTTGACGGCAATGTCGGTCGCGCCGATCTCAACCGTGACGGCGTCGGGTACGGGGACGGGTTTTCTTCCGATCCGGCTCATCTCAGCTCACCAGACGTAGGCGACGACCTCGCCGCCGACTCCCTTCGCGCGCGCTTCGTGGCCGGTCATCACACCGGAGGAGGTGCTGACGATCGCGGTGCCGGTCCCGCCCTGCACGCGCGGGATGTTTTCGTGGTCGACGTAGCGGCGGCGGCCCGGGCGCGAGACCCGTTCGATCCCGAAGATCACCGGCTGGCGCTCCTCGGTGTACTTGAGCTCGACGTTGATCGACTCGCCGACGGCGGCCGGCTTGCGGTTGAAGTCCTTGATGTAGCCCTGCTCCTTGAGGATCCGGGACATCTCGAGCTTGAGGCTGGAGAAGGGAATCTCCACCTCGTCGTGGCCGGCGCGGATCGCGTTGCGGATCCGGGTCAGGTAATCGGCGATGGGGTCGGTCTGCATCGTCCTACCAGCTCGACTTGGTCATTCCGGGGATGTACCCCTCGTGTGCGGCCTCGCGCAGGCAGATCCGGCAGAGGCCGAATTTGCGGTGGTACGCGCGGGGACGACCGCAGCGACGGCAGCGGTTGTACTTGCGGGTTTTGAACTTCGGCTCCCGCGCCTGCTTCACCTTCATCGAAGTCTTAGCCATTCTCAGAACTCTCCTCGGCCGACTCTCCGGCCTCTTCGTCTCCGCCCTCGGAACCCTCGTCCTCGCCTTCCGGCTTGGCGTAGGCCTCCGGGTTCTCCTCTTTCAGCTGTTCGAGGGCCGCCTGTTCGACTTCAGCCTTCTGGCGGGCTTCCTCTTTGCGCTGCTCCTCTTCGGCTTCCTGTTCTGCGGCTTCGCGCTCGGCCTGACCGGGGCGGCCCTCCTGGGCGAACGGCATCCCCAGCCCGAGCAGCAGCTCGAAAGCCTCGAGGTCAGTTTTAGCGGAAGTCGTGATCGTCACGTCCAGACCCCGCACGACGTCGATCGAGTCGTAGTCGATTTCGGGGAAGATCAGCTGCTCTTTGACGCCCATCGAGTAGTTGCCGCGGCCGTCGAAGGAGCGCGGGTTGAGGCCGCGGAAATCGCGGATCCGCGGCACCGCGATCGAGACCAACCGGTCGAGGAACTCCCACATGCGCGCCCGCCGCAGCGTTGCCGAGACGCCGACCGGCATCCCCTCGCGCAGCTTGAAGGAGGCGACCGACTTGCGGGCGCGGCGCACGTTCGGGTACTGGCCGGCGATCGTCGCCAGCTGCTGCTGGGCGGCTTCGAAAGAGCGTTTGTCCTGTTTCTCGGTGCCGAGGCCCATGTTGAGGGTGATCTTCTCCAGGCGCGGGGCCTCCATCGGCGTCGAGTAGCCGAATTTCTCGATCAGCCCGGGCAGCACGTCCTGCTCGTAGCGCTCGCGCAGGCGCGGCGGCGGGGCCGCTTGCGAAGTCGATGCCACGGTCGCCTCCATCAGCCGATCTCGCTTCCGGTCCGCTTCGCGTAGCGGACGCGCTTGCCGCCTTTGTCGATGCGGACGCCGACGCGGGTCGGTTTGTTGTCTTTGGGGTCGAGCAACATCACGTTGGAGACGTCGATCGGACCCTCCTTCTCGACGATGCCCCCAGCCTGAGGATTTTTTAAGTCCGCCTGCGAGCGGGCACGTTCGTGGCGCTTGATCATGTTCAGGCCCTCGACGTAGACGCGCCGCTTTTTCGGGTCGGTACGGACCACGCGGCCGGTCTTGCCGGCGTCCTTGCCGCTGATCAGGAGAACCTGGTCGTCGGTGCGAATGCGCATCCTCTTCGCCATCAGAGGACCTCCGGCGCCAGCGAGATGATTTTCATGAAGTTGCGATCGCGCAGTTCGCGCGCCACCGGGCCGAAGATCCGGGTCCCGCGCGGGTTGTTGCTCGCCGGGTCGATCAGCACCGCGGCGTTCTCGTCGAAGGAGATGTAGGTGCCGTCGGGACGACTGAGCGGCTTGCGGGTGCGCACCACCACGGCCTGCACGACCTCGCCCTTGCGGACGCCGCCCTGGGGGCTGGCCGATTTCACCGTCGCGGTGATCACGTCGCCGACGCTGGCGTAACGGCGGTGGGAGCCGCCTTTGACCCTGATGCAGAGGATCTCCCGGGCACCCGAGTTGTCGGCGACCTTGAGCCTGGACTCCTGCTGGATCATCGTGCTTTCTCCACTACGTCCACCAGCCGCCAGCGCTTGGTCTTCGAGAGCGGCCGGGTCTCGATCACGCGGACCACGTCACCCTCGCCGGCCTCGTTGCGCTCGTCGTGCGCGTGCAGCTTGGTCGAGCTGCGGACGATCTTCTCGTAAGTGCGGTGACGGCGGGCGATGTCGATGCGGACGGTGATCGACTTGTCGCCCTTGCTGGAGACGACGACGCCCTGGCGGACCTTGGCCGCGTTCGACTCGCGCTCTGCCGGCGGCGTGCCGGTGCCCACCGTGTGAGCGACTTTCGCCGCGGCCCGCTGCTTGCGCCGCAGCTCGGACTTGCGCTTACGCTCCACCAGCCGGGCAGCCTTGCGCTCCTCAGGACCAGAGGCACCGGCCTTCCGCGGCTGCCGCCGCGATTTCTGCAGCCTGCGCCGCTCCTTCCAAGGCAGCTCGTCCTCAGGATTAGGCTCCGCCGGAGCCTCCTCAGCCGCAGGCGCCTCCTCCTCTTCCGAGGCAGGGGCGTCTGAAGCGTCAGCCTCAGGGGCATCTGACGCGGGTGGCGAGACAGGACCCGCGTCCTGCTGCGCCTCGTCCTGCGTCTCTTCAGTCGTCTCTTTGTTCTCGTCGCTCATATCCGTCGCGTCTCTTTCTCCACGTCGATGCCTCGTGCCTTGGCCACCGTCAGCAGGCGCGCGATGTCCCTCTTCGCCTGCCCGAGGCGGGCGGTGTTCTCGAGCTCGCCGGTGGCGTGCCGGAAGCGGAGGTTGAAGGCCTCCTGCTTGGCGTCGATCAGTTTCGCCACCAGCTCGTCGTCTTTGAGATTGTGCACCTCGGCGGCCTTCATCACTCGCCGGCCCCCTCGCGCATCACGAATTTCGTTTTCACCGGAAGCTTGTGCCCGGCCAGGCGCAGCGCTTCGCGCGCGAGCTCCTCCGGCACGCCGGCCAGCTCGAACATCACTTTGCCCGGCTTGACCACCGCGACCCAGCCCTCGGGGTTGCCCTTGCCGGAGCCCATCCGGGTCTCGGCCGGCTTTTTCGTGTACGGCTTGTCGGGGAAGACGTTGATCCAGACCTTCCCGCCACGTTTGATCTTGCGGGTCATCGCAATACGGGCGGCCTCGATCTGGCGATTGGTGATCCAACCGCGCTCGAGCGCCTTGATCCCGTACTCGCCGAAGGCGACGCTGCTGCCGCCCTTGGTGTTGCCGCGCATGCGACCGCGGAACTGTTTGCGGTGCTTGACCCGTTTCGGCATCAGCATCAGCGACCACCTCCACGCTGTCCACCGCGACCGCCGCCGCCGGGCCCACGACCGCCGCCGCCGCCGCGACCGCCGCGATCTCCACCCGGGCCGCGTCCGCCGCGGTCGCCGCCGGGCCCACGGCCACGTCCGCCGCCGCCGCGATCGTCGCGCCGGCCGCCGCCGCGGCCGCTGTCGGGGGTGGCGGCGCTGTCGCCGCTGACGAGGTCGGAGCGGAAGCCCTCCGGCATCACTTCGCCCTTGTTGATCCAGCATTTGACGCCGATCCGGCCGGTGGTGGTGCGGGCCTCGAAGAAGCCGTAGTCGATGTCGGCGCGCAGCGTGTGCAGCGGCACGCGACCGTCGGAATAGTGTTCGGTCCGCGCCATCTCGGCGCCGCCGAGGCGGCCGGAGACCTGGACCTTCACGCCCTTGGCGCCGGAGCGCATCGCCGAGGTCAGCGCGCGTTTCATCGCCCGCCGGAAGGCAACCCGGTTCTGCAGCTGCTCGGCGATCGACTGCGCGACCAGTTTGGCGTCGAGCTCGGGGCGCTTGACCTCGCGGATGTTCACTTTCACCGGGCTGCCGGTGAGCTTGTGCAGCTCTTTGCGCAGGGCGTCGACTTCGCTGCCCGACTTGCCGATGACGATCCCCGGCCGCGCCGTGTGGATGTCGACGGCGACCTCGCCGCGGCGCTCGATCGTGATGCTCGAGAGCCCCGCGTGGGCGAGCTTGTTTTCGATGTGGTCCCGGATCGCCAGGTCTTCATGGAGGACGTCGGCGAAGTTTTTGTCCTCGTACCAGTTCGACTTCCAGTCGTGGATGTAGCCGACGCGGAAACCCTCGGGGTGGATCTTCTGTCCCATTCTCAGTCCTCCACCGGGGTCAGAGCCACACGAATGTGGCTGGTTCGCTTGTTGATCGGGGTGGCCCGGCCCATCGCCCGCGGGCGGAAGCGGCGCAGGGTCGGCCCCTCGTCGACGGTGATCGAGGCGACGCGCATCTCGTCCCCGATCAGGTCGTGGTTGTTTTCCGCGTTGGCAGCGGCGGAATTGATCAGCTTGTGGATCGGGTGCGCGGCGCCGCGGGGCGAGAACTGCAGCAGCGCGCGGGCGCTTTCGATGTGCATGCCGCGTACCTGGTCGGCGATCAGCCGCGCCTTGCGCGGAGCGATGCGGACGTAGCGGGCGCTGGCTTTGACGACCGGAGGCGCCGCTGGTTTGGCGGGGGCTTTTTTCGCCTCTTTTTTGCCTTTGGCAGCTTTGCTCTCTTTGCCTTTGGCGGCGGCTTTGGAGTCTTTTTTGCCTTTGGCCTCTTTTTTCGGGCTGGCTTTTTTCGACTCTTTTTTGGCAGCCGGTTTTTTCGCCTCGGCTTTTTTGGCAGGAGCTTTTTTCGCCGGAGCTTTTTTGGCTTTGGCCTCTTTTTTGGCCGCCCCGGCTTTTTTGGTGTCTTTGGCGGCTTTTTTGTCTTTTTTGTCGTCGGCCATCGCTAGTCCTTACCGCCATGGGAGCGGAACGTGCGGGTCGGCGCGAACTCGCCGAGCTTGTGTCCGACCATCGACTCCGAGATGAAGACCGGGACGTGCTTCTTGCCGTCGTGGACGGCGATCGTGTGGCCGACCATCTCCGGGAAGATCGTCGAGGTCCGCGACCAAGTTTTCACCATCTGTTTTTTGTTGGCCTCGTTCAGTGCCGCGATCCGCCCCATCAGGCGCTCCTCGACCCACGGGCCCT
>Ga0207687_10002687_pt1 | contig 12033 bp, 9 predicted proteins | sample KBSM54metaG_FD_184399 | JGI IMG/M metagenome (GOLD analysis project Ga0207687, IMG submission 184399) | Miscanthus rhizosphere microbial communities from Kellogg Biological Station, Michigan, USA - KBS M5-4 metaG (SPAdes) (version 2) | ecosystem: Host-associated > Plants > Roots > Rhizosphere >... | reverse complement strand
TGCCGGTTACGGCATTGAGGGCGAGCATGTCGGCACTTTCCCCGATCATGAGCTCCCAGCCGATTTGGGTGGCGTCGGCAAGATGTGCTCTTTTGGTGAAAGCATTTCCATGACTCCGTTGCAACTCGGCGCGCTGGTTTCCGCCGTCGCCAACGGAGGCACGCTCTATTACCTCCAGCATCCCACGTCTGTTGATCAGGTCATCAGCTTTGAGCCGCGCGTAAAGCGCCAGCTTGATATTGGTCCGCTCGTCCCGGAAATTGCTGAAGGCATGACCGGCGCAGTGCGTTACGGCACCGCTCGACGCCTCGGCCTGAACTTTAGTGAAGAGCAGATTCTGGGTAAGACCGGCACCTGCTCCAAAGACGGCACGCGCTTCGGATGGTTCGCTTCATACGCTGATACGCAGTACGGACACATCGTCACCGTGGTCTTTCTCCAGGGTGGCCGTCCGACTTTCGGCCCCAAGGCCGCCGAAATCAGCGGCAAGTTCTACCGCGCTCTGTACGACCATAACTTCTTCGCCGCGCGCGCCACCACGGCCAGCGGCTCGACGGCAGAAAAGCCGACAGTAGGCGTGCAGCAGTAATTTCATTTCGACCCTGACCATTAAGGCGTCCCGCGTGGGACGCCTTTTTACCTTTTGAATACCTTTTACTCGTTGTCATCCTGAGCGTCACCGCGCGACGGTAGGAGCAACGTACAGTCGAAGTTGAGCTGTGTTGCGGGCGTTTGAGCCCGCAAGCGAAATCCCGAGCGGAGCCGAGGGAGCTTCGAAGGACCCCGAAATAGAAACATGTCCGCCAAGGACGCTACAAGAAAGGCCTGCTTTCTGAATCGTCTCCACGCGCCAGGCAAGTGTCAGGGCATGAGTTTACTCATGCCGCTACGCGCCTAAAAAATGAAAGGGCTTTAGCCCCTGAAACCCAGAGTGCGATTTGTGGTTTTCAAATTTCGGCGATTTTGGTAATCATGGTAATTGTGACATCTCCGTCGGTTCATATCGGGCCGTCGCCCAGCGGATGAAGTGCTCTCATCGATGCCCTTTACCCCCTGTCATCCTGACCGAAGCCGCGCGACCAAATGGGAGCAAGGCTGAGTGGAAGGACCCCGAGAATTTATCCGCCAACCATGCCGCATCAGGGAATTCTTTCCATGCGCTCCCCACGCCAGCCTGAGTCCCCGCAGGGGACGATCGGTAGTAGCCCGCCGTTTCAACGGCGGCAAAAGGAAACGAAAGGCCTTTATCCTTGCGCCGCAGGCCAGCGCGCAGCGCAGCGCGTGAATCAATTTTTGCAAAAGCTACAAGAAGGTAAAGCTTAGCGGAGCGTGCAGGTACAGTAGAAAAGCGGAAGCGCATAAAATCGCGAAGAGGAGCCACCATACCCAATCCCGTAATCCAAGGAAAAGGGGCGTCCAACGCTTAAAACGAGCCCTGAGTAGCTTCTTGTTTCGCTGTTCAGAAGTCAGGTTAGCCTTGGGTACAGGGCACCACACTTCGCTGCTAAGATTGCCCGCAATCCATTTCATTTTCTGCAAGGCGGATCGCGCGGATACGTATCCACTCTGTGTCAATACCTCTATTTCCAGATTGCTAAAGCGATCCAAGTCGGTTCGGATTGCTTGCGCAAGCTCCAGTTCCGTGGGCGACGCCGATTTTACGAGCGATTCAGGTACTCTAACTAGCGTGAAGTTGGTAAGGCCACTGAGGAATTGCCAGTTGAGCGTGGAGCTTCGTTTCATCAAGACTTCTGTTGCACGTATGTTGCGCGGCAGTATGAACTTGTAACGCCAGGGCTTCCCAACGACTTGATTGAATGGGCCCTCAGCGTCGATAATCAGAAAGTTCTTGATCTGATCCATTGCGTCGTCGTGTTGCTGCCGGTACCACCACAGCGGGCGGTCCATTCCCAGATTATCAAATACACCACCATCGCTAAGATAGAGTTGTGAAGGTAATGATTCCTTAGAGCAATCGAGCAATGTACTGTCTATCTTCAGAGGAGGAAACATTGGAGGAAACGCTGAGGATGCAGCAACGCCATGAGCAACAGAGATGGCCGCTTTACCGGACCGGTGGCCAGAATGTTTGCCGTGGAGTTCTGTCGCGTACGTTAATTCCTTATCTTTATCGAGCTTGATTCCCCGACCCTCCGCCTGTTCTTTGTACAACATCAGTCCCGAACGCCCAAAAGAACATGGCAATCCCGTCGCCAAGTTTGTGCACTGTAGCGTAACACGCGGGCCATTTCCCTTATAGACGTTGGGGAATTCGCTGAAAGTTCTCATTCCGTACAGCGAATGATACTCTCGCCGCAAAAGTTCAACCCGCGACCACTTGAACAAAATACGAGGCCAGAGTGCTAACCAACCAAGGAGCCACCGGCGCAGAATCCTATTTCGCACATCTTTCTGCGTGAAACGGACAATTTCCATAGCGGCGGCTTCGAACTTATCTTGAGTTCCAGTATAGCGTGGCCAATTCAGCGCAAGATGTGCTGCGAGAATTCCCCCTCCAGATACTCCACTAATGAACTTTACTTTGCTGAGCAGCCCAGCATCGTAAAGAAGACGAATGGCTCCGAGGTGGAAAAGAGTAGCGCGAAAGCCACCCCCAGATAGCGAGATCCCAAAGGGTTCAGGTCGCGTTGTTGTGGGCTGCTCTAATTCGGACATCAACTTCACCAGAAGTCTCCTGGATTTCAAGGATCGAAAAGAGTATCACGACAGCGCTTGGCCGGCCATTCGGAATAATCCCCGATTACGCGGACACGCAGTGCCGATACATCTTCACCGTGGTCTTTCTCCAGGGTGGCCGTCCCATGTCGGCCCCAAGGCCGCCGAATCAGCGGCAAGTTCTACCGCGCTCTGTATGACCACAACTTCTTCCGCCAGCCTTCCACGGCCGCCAGCCGCGCCGTGAGTGAGAAGTCGGTAGGTATCCCGAGAATGTTTCAGGCAAGCGATGCCGCGTCAGGGAGTTCTTCCCGCACTCCGCTGTTCATGAAACACCTTTCAGGGCACATAAAGATCCTAAGACCCTGCCGTCCTGACTGAAGCCGCGCGACCGAACGGGAGCACGGCTGAGTGGAAGGATCCCGAGAATATTTCAGCCATCCAATGCCGCATCAGGGAGTTCTACCCAGATGCTCGTTTCAACCAAGTCCGGGAGGGGCCGAGACATCAGTTGCGCGCAGGAATGGCAGAAAGACCGTCGCTGGACGAGACATTGCGCTTTCCGGCCCCTCTGGGCATGAAGAGATGACTTGGGGTACAGTTCTCCGTTTCGATCTCGATGAGCGGCGCAAATGCAAGCCGCTCTTGCTGCTCATTTGCTCTTGCGCGCAAAGACTGAGTGTTTTCTTCGCACGGCAAATTAGTAGGCGCAGGTGATTGCGTTTGACTCTGAACTTCACGCAGATCTCGTCCCGGTCCTGCTCTTCCAGGAAGGCAGCCTTCAGGATGGCGCGAACGCGGGGAGACAAGCCCGAAAGCATTTTTTGCACGTGGTCCGCGGTTTCAGCGGCCAGCGCACATTTATCTGGGCCGGGCGCATTGTTGGCTATTTCGATTTCCGGATCCAGAGACACCAGATTTTTCTGTTGTCGATAGGTTTCATGCAGCACGTTATTGCAGACTCCGAGCACAAAATATTCAAAACGCTCAGGCTCGCGTATGCTCTGGTTCGAACGAAGAAAAGTCAGGACCCGCAAAAATGTCTCTTGGCGCAAGTCGTGCGCCAACTCGGTGGAGCGCAGATGCTTACGCAGCTTCCGCAATAACACGGGGCTGAAATGTGAGACAAAGTGTTCTTCCGTCGCAGGATCTCTCTGCCGTAGCGAATGAACATATCGCATTGAATTCAAATGAAGGCAATGCCCCTGGGGAAGCCATTGGGTTCTCGCTCCTGAACCGGGTTCTTGCGCTCAGCGGATGCCTGGTGCGCCCAATCCTCTCAGCTTCTCTAGCCGGTAGAAAATTGACTCGGGTTCATTTGAAGTAGCGATGGGAATAATGAAATTCCGCCAACCGGGCTGGAATTTTTCCTGGATTTCTTCGGTTTAACCTGGCCGTGGCAACCGCCTGTTCCGGGATTGAATGGTTGGCACAGGAAAATCTTGCACTTCTACTACTTAGACCTATAATTGGCCGAACTAACCACCAGAGGCAAGAAAGACTGTGCCCACCAGCGACAAGGACCTTACCGTGCTTCTCCACCGATGGGGGGATGGGGACCCGGATGCGGCAGAACAACTCTTTCGGTTGCTCATGCCGGATCTCCGCAAGCTTGCCGCTCGCTGCCTGCGTGGCGAGCGTCCTGACCATTCGGTTCAAAAAAGTGAGCTGGTAAATGAGTGTTTTATAAGGCTCTTGAATGCCAGAAAGATTGATTGGCGGGATCGGGGCCATTTCTTCGCTATAGTCACTGTGAAGATGCGGCGTTTTCTAATTGATTACGCCAGAAAGAAAAAAATAAAGCCCCTGCCTTTGGAGGGTTTACCAGAAGGCTTTCTGGCAGAACGCAACTGGCTTGAAAAAGCCGTGGCAATCGACGAGTTGCTCGATGAGCTAGAGAAAGAATTTCCCATACGGTGCAGCGTGGTGGTTTTCCGGTCATATTTGGGGCTGAGTACAAAAGAGACTGCGGAAAAGCTCGCCTTGTCAGAGGCGATTGTTGAACACGAATGGCACCGGGGCAAAAAGTGGCTTCATCAGAGATTGAGCGGGGGGCAATGAAAGACAGAGAGGATCGACTGATGGGCCTGGTGCGAGAGGCGCTCCGTACCCCTCCCGCTCAACGCCAAAGTTACCTGCTGGCTGCGTGTCATCAAGATAAAGACCTTTATTCTGAAGTTTCCGAGATAGTGGAATGGGAAGAGCGCATGGGTGGCTTCATGCGCGATCCTTTGGTTGGACTGATCGACCTGGAGGCTCTGGATCGTCCTTTCAAGCCGGACCAGTTGGTTGCAGACAGGTTTGAAATCATCCGTGAAGTCGGCGATGGCGGCATGGGCGTGGTATATGAAGCTTATGATCGCAAGCGGCAGCAAACCATCGCCATTAAATGCGCCAAATTAGGGTATGAGCGTCTCTCGCCGGAATTGCGTGGCGCGCTAAAGGTCCGCCATCCAAACGTATGCCTTGTGAATGAGATACACACGGCGACCACCGATCTGGGCGAACTGGACTTCCTTACCATGGAGTTCCTGGATGGTGAAACCCTGCTCAGCCGGCTTTCCCGTGGCAAACTGGAACATAGCGAGGCATTGAAACTGGCTCGCCAGCTTTGTGCTGGATTGGCTGAAGCCCATCGCTGCGGTGTGCTGCACCGGGATTTAAAGCCTGCCAACATAATCCTGTCTCCCGAAAAAAATAAAGAGCTGCGGGCTGTCATTACCGATTTCGGCTTGGCTGCTGACCAGGATGGGAATACCGATTTAATAGGCGGCACTCCTAGCTACATGGCTCCGGAATTGAAGCAGGACGGCACGGCATCGCCGGCTTCTGACGTTTATGCGCTCGGTGTGATTCTCCATGAAATGGTGACCGGATCAAAACCATTCGTGGAAGTTGCAGGAAGCAAGAGTCACACGCATTTGACTGCTGCTCCCGGCAAGCTTATTAAACAACTGCCGCGAATCTGGGCTGATGCGATCCTTCCCTGCCTTGCAACCCTCCCAGAAAAAAGACCTTCCGCCGAACAAATTCTTGCTGTTCTCAACCGTAAGCCGCTATACCTTCGACCTTGGATTGCCATCGCGGCTCTCATATTTCTTGCCGCAGGGTCGTCTTTGTGGCGGCCAATCTATGGATACTTCCGCCCCCCCGACATCAGCCTGGCAATTCTTCCTGTTCGGGGCACTGGCGATATACCGCGCATGGGTGAACTTGTCTTACATGACGTAACGCAACGCCTGGCTGCGCGGCCAAATGGCAAGCCCAAATTTCTCTTGATTTCATCGGACGCAGCCGCAAAGAAGGGCGTTGCCACTCTGGGTCAGGCGGAAAGTGTCCTGCACGCAACCCATGCCCTGCAGCTTGAATTGCACCGCGATCAGGGTGACATTGCTGCGGAAGCAGCCGTGATTGACCTAAAAACCCAGGCGCATGTTGGCGACTATACCGGGCACTTCGCTGAAGCTGATCTCGGTGATTTGCCTGGCGGACTTGCAGGATCGGTTTCCGCCGCCCTGCACTTGCCCGGAACAGCAACACCAGAAGCCGTCTCTCTGGCCGCCAAAGCAGCCTATGAAAGCGGCCGCAACTATCTTCGCCAGGGCCGCTATAGCTATGACCAGGCGATCGCCCAATTCCAGCAAGCTGCCGTCGCGGACCGTCATTCACCTTTACCCTTTGCCGGCCTTGCGGAAGCTTATGTTGCCAAATACAACGTGGAGAAGAACCAGCAAGCGCGAGATGCGGCCAGAGCTTATTTGCAGGCTGGCGAGATGCTGGACCCGGATTCTCCCCGGCTGCGGGTTGCTTCCGCAGGATTGAATATAGCGTTCAGCAGATATCCGCAGGCACTGGACGATTGCCGGCGCGCGCTGGAGATTGATCCCGGCAATACGGAAGCCTGGATACGCTCTGGCTTTGCCTACGAAATGCAGGGTGCTAAGGGCAAAGCGTTGGAAGCCTACCAGAGGGCGGTCGAACTTGATCCCGGCTACTACAAACCGTACCAATATCTTGGAGGTTTTTACTATTATGGGGGTAAATTTGCCGCGGCTGAGCAGCAATACAAGAAAGAAGTAGAACATGCTCTGAATGACCTGGATGGTTACAGTGATCTGGGATCCACTCTCACCGAGCAAGGTAAATACACCGAAGCTGAAATGGCTTTCAAGACAGCATTACAAATCAAAGAAACCCCACCCAATCTGAACAACATGGGAGTTACGCTGGAATACCTGGGCCGCGACGGTGAGGCCCTGCCATTCCTTGCCCGGGCTGCGACACTGGAGCCAAAAAATCACCGTTATTGGATGAACCTGGGTGATGCTCACCGCCGGCTTGGCCATGCTACGAAGGCAGCCGCAGCTTACCGCCAACTTTTGTTCTTGACGTCAGAACAGATAAAGGACAACCCTGCGAGCGGATCCATTCGTGCTTTTATGGCTTATGCCCTCGCCAGGCTTGGTCGACGGCGCGAGGCAAAAGAAGAGATAGCTCAGGCGTTACAGTCTCCAGCAAATGATAACCAGCTCATTCGGAATGGAGTTTTAACGTATGAAGCGCTGGGAATGCGGCAGTCGGCGCTGAAATGTGCGGCCCAGACGACCCCGGAAGTAAGAATTTCCATAAAACATCATCCAGACCTGGCGGATTTCAGCCGGGATTCTCGCTTTATACAGTTGATGGCACAAAGCGATTAAGGAGGAATGCCATATGATATCTCCAATCCTGGCTGTAAATGGATCCGGTTCTGGGGCGTCCGGCGCTAAAGCGATCACGCTCACCTACGATCCCAAAACCTACACAGTTTCTGTAACGCCCAACCAAGTGACTCAATATGACACGATCTACTTCACAAGCTCTCAAGGCAAGGTTCGGGTAGTATTTGTCTCTCCTTTCAATGACGGCACGGTCGAAATGCTCGATTCCCAGCAGCGCCAGTTGACCGTGGGTGGCGCCTACCCCTTTCTCTGCTACTTCACTGAACCGGGCGAGGGCGAAAGTGAGGCCCGGACCGGCGGAGTCCTTGACGTACAACCGCATCGCCCCTAAGGCAGTATCCTTTTCACGGGCCCCAGGTCAAAGATTCGGTTTAAGAATCGAAGATGGAGATCATAGAGACGGCCCGGGCACCGTCTCTATTTTTTCGAGTCCTGTGGTCGCTGACCTGCTTTCCAAACTATTCTCCGCATCCTCTCCACCGCATTCCTCAGTTCCACGACCGTCGATTCGTTTTCGATATTTATTTTTGGCCCGTTCTTCTCCGCGCCTCCGTGGTGAGATTTGGTTTTACCTGACTCCCGCCCAACTGCGTAACCACCGCCAATCTGTTACGCTTTCCGCTGGCGATGAACGACTCTCCCGCAGCGGCCATTGAATTCGTCAACGTCACCTACCGCATCAGCGGTAATCGCACGCTCATCTCTGATCTCAATCTTTCCGTCCGTCGCGGGGAAACGCTCATGCTGCTGGGCCGGAGCGGTTCCGGCAAGACCACGACGCTCAAGCTCATCAATCGGCTGGTGTCTCAAAGTGAAGGCAAAGTTCTCGTCGATGGCCGCTCCACCACTGACTGGGACGTAATTCAGCTTCGGCGGCATATTGGTTATGCCATCCAGGAAGCTGGGCTCTTTCCGCATTACACTGTGGAAGAGAATGTCGCGCTTGTTCCCCGGCTGGAGCGCTGGGACGCGGAGCGCGTCACTGCTCGTGTGCGCGAAGTCCTGCAGCTCGTCGGTCTGCCGTACGATGAATACGCGCGCCGCTATCCTGACCAGCTTTCTGGTGGTCAGCGCCAGCGTGTCGGCCTGGCGCGCGCGCTTGCCGCCGATCCCGAAATTCTGCTGATGGATGAACCCTTCGGCGCGCTTGATCCCATTACCCGCGCGGAGTTGCAGCACGAATTTCTTGAGCTGCGCAAAACGCTCAGCAAGACCATCGTCTTCGTCACGCATGACGTCGCAGAAGCGTTGATGCTGGGTGACCGTATCGCGCTTATCGATTCCGGCAAGCTCAAGGGGATTTTTGCGCCGGGTGAATTTCTTCGCTCACCTGACGAGTCTGTTCAACCGTACGTAAACGCATTCCGGGCCACGCAGCAAATCCTGAACTCCGGAGCTTAGCGCCATGTCGCTGCCAGATTTCTTTGTCGTCCACAAACGTGAAGTGCTCACGCTTACGGGCGAGCATCTCTGGCTGGTCGGGGTCTCCATGCTGCTGGCCGTCGCCATTGGCGTGCCGCTGGGAATTTTGCTGAGCCGACGGCCAGCGTTGAAGTCTTTGGTCCTCGGCGCTAACAACATCATGCAGACCATTCCCAGCCTCGCGCTGTTCGGGCTGCTGCTGCCCGTGCCGTGGATCGGCGCACGCGCTGATCGTCTTGCGATCCTGGCGCTCACGCTGTACGCGCTGCTTCCCGTGGTGCGCAACACTTATACCGGAATCGCCGGTGTTGACGCTCCGGTGCGCGAAGCTGCCGTTGCCATGGGACTCACGCCGCGGCAGTTGCTTTGGCAGGTGGAGTTGCCGCTGGCTTCAAACGTAATTGTCGCCGGCATTCGCACGGCTACGGTCATCACTGTCGGCGTGGCGACAATCGCCGCCGCTATCGGCGCTGGCGGCCTGGGCGAATTTATTTTTCGCGGTCTCGCGATGGTCGACAACAACGTGATTCTTGCCGGAGCAATTCCCGCCGCTCTCATGGCGCTATGCGCCGACTTTGTGCTTGGCCTTATCCAGCGGTCATTAGTGCGGAGACCGGTGCGGACGCGCGATTAATGGACCGCCGCAGCTTTCTTTCCGGACTCGCGCTGCTGCTGACCGGCTGCATGCCAAAAGGCTCAGCCCTCACCGTCGGCTCCAAAAATTTCACTGAGCAACTCGTTCTCGGCGAACTGCTGGCGCAATATCTTGGCCGCTTTACCAAAGTACCAGTCGATCGCCGCTTCTATCTTGCGGGAACTTATATTTGCCATCAGGCGCTGCTCGCCGGACGCATCGACATGTACGTGGAATACACGGGAACTGCGCTTGTCGCCATCTTGAAAGAGAAACCGGTTTCCGATCACGCATCGGTCTTCAATACCGTGAAAGATCTATACGCGCGGCGATTTAGGTTGGAAGTTCTTCCGTCGCTCGGCTTCGACAACACCTTTGCCATGGTGATGCGCGGCTCTGACGCGCGCCGCCTGCGCCTGAAAACGCTTTCGGACGCTGCTGCCGTCTCTTCGCAATTGCGTCTTGGGGTGGGCTATGAATTCCTGGAGCGGCCCGATGGCTACAAGGGGCTGGCCGCCAAATACGGTTTCAAATTCGCGGAAGCGCCGCGCGTGATGGATCTAGGCCTGCTCTATCGCGCTTTGCAAAATAATCAGGTCGATATCGTTGCCGGCTCGAATACTGACGGCCTGATCGCCGCGCTCGATCTCGCCGTGCTTGAAGATGACCGCCATTATTTCCCGCCCTATGACGCGGTGCCGATTGTGCGTCGTGCAACTCTTGATCGCAATCCTGAAGTACGAACGGCTTTGCAAAAGCTGAGCGGCCGCATCACCGCCGAAGATATGCGCCGCATGAACTATGCCGTGGATGGAGAAAAGAAGGACGCGGCGGCAGTGGTGAAAGATTTCCTGGCGCGAACGCTCTATCTTCTCTAAACCGGCTGCGGCACCAACCGCTTACCAGCGGGCGAGCGCAGCCCGGGTTTTTCCGGACTGACCAGCGCCGTTTCCCAGAACATGGGCACGTCGGCAAGATGTCCTGAGCGATGCGCTTCAGCGGCCGCGCGTTCGCCGATGGCTACGCCCGCGTCGCGCCATCGGCGGCAACCAGTTTGGTCATCCAGTCCATCTTGGCCACTTTTAAGCCGGGCCGCAATGGCCCGGCGCTTTTTCGAATATTCCATCCTCCGGTATACGATCGCCATCGTGAGTCCTTCCAAACTTTCCGGTGTACAATGCCCGCAATATATGAAGTACTCCAATGAAGAAAGTTGGTTTGGGAGCAAGTGCGCTAGCTGATGGATAGGAAGAAATGCAGCTATCGCAGGATTTTCAATGGGCAACTCAGCGGCAGGAGGGCGCCGTATGCTAATGCCAACACCCACCTCTGGGCGGTCTGAACCGTCACGATTCCCCACGCATCAAGTGTTTTATTGGACGGCCGGACTGCTAGCGCTCGCAGTTCTTCCATTTCTGATCTGGCCGGCCCTTTCAAATCGCATTCTGGCTTCGAATTTCTTGCCCCATCTCTATTGCTATCTCGCCCAGCCGGGATTGGTGTGGACTCATGTGGTAGCCGACTCTCTCATTGCTCTGTCCTACCTCACCATTTCAGGAACGCTTGGTTATCTGGTGACGAAAGGGCAGCGCGATATACCTTTTCACTGGATGTTCCTGGCCTTCGGCTTGTTCATTGTTGCCTGCGGCGGCACGCATTTCATGGAGGTTGTTACCATTTGGGTCCCGGTTTATGTGCTTTCCGCAAGCGTCAAGGTGTTCACTGCTTTGGTATCGATGACAACAGCGGTGCTGCTTCCGTTCACCGTTCCACAAATCCTCTCTCTGGTGCGCACCGCGAAGGCTACGGAAGCGGCGGAAGGCAGGTTTCGAGATCTGCTGGAAGCGGCCCCGGACGCGATGGTGGTCGTGAACCAGACCGGCAAGATTGTCCTCATCAACACTCAAACCGAGAAGCTGTTCGGATATAAGCGGGAAGAGGTGCTTGGGCGTGAAATGGAAAGTCTTGTCCCGGAGCGTTTCCGCGAACAGCATCGGGGCCATCGCATAAGCTTTTTCGCCGAGCCGCGTCTTCGCCCTATGGGAGCGAAGTTGGAGCTGTCAGGATTGCGCAAGGCGGGAACCGAGTTTCCGGTCGAGGTCAGCCTTAGCCCAATTGACACCGAGGAAGGTATCCTGGTTACGAGCGCGATCCGCGATATCACCGAACGCAAGCGCGCAGAAGAGGCGCTCGCGAGCGTGAGCAGCAGGCTGATTGAGGCACAGGAACAGGAGCGCGCGCGGATCGCCCGGGAGCTTCACGATGACATTGTTCAGCGCCTCGCATTGTCGTCCCTCCGGCTGGAGCAACTCCAACAAAACTCTCCCAATTTGTCCGCTGAAGTCCGCAGCCGCATGGACGAACTAGTGGAGCAGATCTGCGAGATAGGGAAGGATATCCAATCCTTGTCGCACGAGTTGCACTCGTCGAAGCTGGAATATTTGGGCATAGTCGCGGCCATGAGAAGCTTTTGCAAAGAGTTCGGCGAGCAACAGAAGGTGGAAATTGACTTCAAATCCGAGGATTTGCCAGGCTTGTTGCCGCCCGATTTTCCCCTGTGCTTGTTCCGGGTCCTGCAAG
>Ga0207687_10002682_pt1 | contig 12043 bp, 15 predicted proteins | sample KBSM54metaG_FD_184399 | JGI IMG/M metagenome (GOLD analysis project Ga0207687, IMG submission 184399) | Miscanthus rhizosphere microbial communities from Kellogg Biological Station, Michigan, USA - KBS M5-4 metaG (SPAdes) (version 2) | ecosystem: Host-associated > Plants > Roots > Rhizosphere >... | reverse complement strand
GCTTCGTGGCTCGCGCCCGAGCAGGGTCGCCACCGCGGCGCGGTCTTCGTCGTCCACGGTCTACGGCCCTTTGGCGATGAGCTCGATGCGATTGCCGGCCGGGTCGTACGTGAAGCCGCGGCCTCCGGTCTGGAACACGTCGTCGGCCACCTGGAATCCAGCGCCGGCTTCGCCAAGCCGCACCCGGACGGCCGAGAGATCATCGACGACGACGGCAAAGTGCTGATCGGGATGCGGCGCACCTTCGCGTTCGGACAGGTGGAGCTGTATGCCGTCATCCATCTCCAACCACACCCCCGTGCGATCGTTCTCCGGTCGCGAGATCGTGCGGAAGCCGAGCACGTCGATGTAGAAGGACGAGATCGGCTTGCTACGCCCGGGCGGCACGGTCACGTTGACGTGATGGAGTCGGCTCATCGCGCGGTCACTTCTTCCGGCGACGCAACAGCACGCGCAACAACCAAAGCACCGCGATGACACCGAGCACGGGCGCGGCCCGCTTCGCGACCGAACTGCCTGCGGTGTCGAGCAGATCGATCGGCTCGACGTCGGCCGACTCGATGCGCCGCGGCGCCGACAGCGCAGGGCCTTCGGATGACGTCGCTGCCGTCGGCGCGGCCGCGACTGCGGGTGCCGTATCGGTCACGTCGACGACGACGTCGGCGTCACCGGACAGGACCTTGTCGTGCAAGCAGTCGACGAACTGACCGAGCAACTTCGCGCTCACGTCGGCCATCACACCGCGGCCGAACTGCGCGACCTTTCCGGTCACCGTGAGATCGGTGACGACCACGACCTTCGTGCCGTCGCCATCCGCGGTGAGCGTCGCGGTGATCGTGGCGTTGGCGTTGCCCTGGCCGCGGGTGTCGCGGCCCTCGGCGCGCAGCACCGCCTTCATGTTGGCGTCGTCGCGCTCGATGAACGTCGCGACGCCCTTGTACTGCGCGGTGATCGGGCCGACCTTCACCTTGACGACGCCCTTGTACTCGTCGCCGTCGATCTCTTGGAGTTGCGCGCCCGGCATGCACGGAGCAATGCGCTCGACATCGGTGAGGATCTCCCACGCCGCGGCCGGCGGGACGCCCACCCGAAACTCGTTCGTCAACTCCATTGGTCGAGGTCCTCCAGGGTGTCGATGTCGACCGGTTCGCCGCTGCACGGTACAGCCGTCACGAGGTCGGGCCGCTCTCGCATCACGACCCGTGCCCCTTCGTCGCCGCTCGTGGGGAGCAGCGGCCACACCTCCGCGGCCAGGCGCACGGGCGGCCGGCGGTCGCCACCGAACGAGGCCACGGCGATCGGCGACCCAGTCGAGTGGGCCACGGCCCGCCATGCATCGGGACCGATCAAGGGCTGATCGGCCAAGCCGACCACCACGGCGTCATGGCCGGCGGCCCCGGCCGCGGCGACGCCGGCAGTCAGCGACGTCGCCTGCCCGTCGGCCCACGCGTCATTGCGCACGATCGTCGCGTCGCCACCGATATCAAGATCGACCGCACCGGTGATCACGTAGGTCGCGTCGAGCCCGGCCGCGATCGCGGCGTCGACGGCCCAGGTCCACAGCGGGCGTCCGCGAAAGTCGGCGAGGAGCTTGTGCGTGTCGCCCTTGAACCGCACACCCTCGCCCGCCGCGAGCACGATCGCCGCGGTCGTCACTGGTGGATGGGGCCGGTGGTGTCGCGTAGGGGCGCGACGCCGCTCACTCGGCCGGTGCGCAACGCGATGATCTCCGCGCAGATCGAGATGGCCGTCTCCTCGGGCGTGCGCGATCCGATGTCGAGACCGATCGGCGCTCGGATGCGGGCGATGTCGTCGTCGCTCACGCCTTCTTCGCGCAACCGCTCGGCGCGCGCGGCATGGGTGCGGCGAGAACCCATCGCGCCGAGATAGCCGACGTCGGTCGCGAGCGACGACACGATCGCCGGCACGTCGAACTTGATGTCGTGGGTGAGCACGCACACCGCGTCGCGGGGACCGAGGCGGGCGCCAACGCGCTCGACGAGCCGGTGCGGCCAGTCGACGACGACTTCGTCGGCCATCGGGAACCGGCGCTTCGTGGCGAACACTTCACGGGCGTCACACACGGTCACGCGGAAGCCGAGCGCCTTCGCGACGTTGGCGAGCGCAGCCGTGAAGTCGACCGCGCCGAAGATCAGCATCTGCGGCGGGGGCGCGAACGATTCGATGAACACGCCGACGGCGGTCTCGCGCGCCTCACCGTGCTCGCCGTAGTGGCGCACGATGGTGACGCCGGCCGCCAACTCGCCGCGAGCATCACGCGCGACGACCCGATCGAGGTCAGGATCGCCGAGCGAACCGAGCACGTCGTCGTGCTCCGTCGACACGAGCAGCTTCGCCCCGCGGTGCGGGCCCTCTATCACCGTGGCGATCGCCACGGGTCGGTTGTCGCGCAGGGCCTCGGCCAGCTGTTCGTAGATCACCAGTCGAGCGGCTCGATGAAGAGGTGGATCGTGCCGCCGCACGTGAGCCCGACGGCGAACGCGTCGTCGTCGCTGTAGCCGAACGTGACCATGCGGCGATCGCCGGATTCGAGTACCTCCAACGCCTCACCCACCACGGCGCCTTCGACGCAGCCCCCCGACACCGAGCCCGCGACTTCCCCGTCGTCGTTCACCGCCATCGCCGCGCCCGGCCCACGGGGACCCGAGCCTTCGACGTCGACAACGCGCGCAACCGCGACCCGCTTCCCGGCCGTGCGCCAGCGATCGATGTCGTCGAGAAGTTCCTTCATGTCTGCGCTCCGACCAATTGGGCGAGGGATTCGAGTGATTCCAACGAGTGGCCTTCGACGAACTCGTCGACGAACGGCAGCGCGGCGGCCATCCCGCGCGCGAGCGGCTCGTAGCCGACGGTGGCCTTGAGGGGGTTGACCCACACGATTCGATGGGCGACGCGTCGCAGCCGAGCCATCTGTTCCGCGAGCTGGGCCGGGTCGTCGCGTTCCCATCCGTCGGACAGGATCACCACGATGGCGCCCCGCGCGACACCGCGCACCCCCCAGCGGTCGTTGAACACGCGCAGGCCCTCGCCGAGCCTCGTGCCGCCCGACCAGTCTTCGACCGCCTCGGCGGCACGCGCCATCGCCTCGTCGGGATCGCGCGACGTGAGCGACCTCGTCAGACGAGTGAGGCGGGTGCCGAGCGCGAAGGTCTCGACGCGGCGTCCACCGGCGACCGCGCTGTGGGCGAACCGCATGAGCGCTCTGGTGTACGGATCCATTGAACCGCTCACGTCGAGCAGCAACACAAGCCGGCGGGGACGTGTGCTCGGCCCCCGTCGCGCCAACTGCACCGGTTCTCCCCCGGCCCGCAGCGATCGGCGCACCGTTGTGCGCACGTCGAGATGCGCATCACGCGTGTGACCGTGACGATGGACGGGGCGCAGACGGCGCGACCGCCGCAGTGCACGGGTGAACCGCAGGTCGGCCAGCATGCGGTGAGTCTCGTCGAGCTCGTCGGCGGTGCAGGCGGCGAAGTCCTTGGCGCGCAGTACTTCGAGGGCACTGGCCCGCACGACGAGCGCTGGTACGGCGTCGGCATCGTCGGCCTCGTCACCCGCAGCTTCGTCGTCCTCCTCTTCGACCGCGAGCAGGATCTCCTCGGTCGGCCCCGGCAATTCGTCGCCGACGAATCGTCGGTGCCAGAACTCCTCGAACACGCGGTCGTAGATCGGAAACGCCTCGGCGCGCGTCACGAGCGTGGCCCGGCCTGTCCAGTACAGCGCTGACTCGCGCGTGAACCCGACTTCGGCCAGTGCTTCGGCGTAGGTGACCGTCGCACCGACCGGCACGTCGAGGCCCGCGTCGCGCAGGGCGCGAACGAACGCGACCGCGACCCGATCAGGCGCCACGGCCGACCGCCTCGGCCACGAGTTCGTCGAGACCCTCGCGGCGGAGACGTTCTTGGTCTTCGCGGTACTTCACCACCGTGCCGAGCGTGGCCGACGCCGCCGACGCAGTGAGTTCGTCGCGACCCAGCGTGTTGAGCGCCAGCGCCCAGTCGATCGTCTCGGCGACCCCGGGGGGTTTGTACAACCCGCGCTCTCGCATCGCCGCCGACGCTGCCGCGACCTGGCGCGCGAGACGCTCGCTGACGTCGGGCACGCGAGCGCGCACGATGGCGACCTCGCGATCGAGATCGGGATGCTCGACCCAGTGGTACAAGCAGCGCCGCTTCAGCGCGTCGTGCACGTCGCGTGTGCGGTTCGACGTGATGACCGCGATCGGAGGCGTCGTGGCGCGGAACGTGCCGAGCTCAGGAACGGTGACCGAGTAGTCGGACAGCACCTCGAGCAGGAACGCCTCGAACTCGTCGTCGGCGCGATCGACTTCGTCGATCAGCAACACGGGCGGCGGCGCACCGTCACCGGAATCGGTGATCGCTTGCAGCAACGGCCGGCGTACCAGGAAGCGTTCCGAATACAGCTCGTCTTCGATCGCTTCGGTCGCGGTGCCGGCCGCCTCGGCCGCCCGCACGTGGAGCAGCTGGCGCGCGTAGTCCCACTCGTACACGGCCTGGCTGACGTCGATGCCCTCGTAACACTGCAGGCGCAGCAGCGCGCCGCCCGTCCACGCCGCCAGCACCTTGGCGAGCTCCGTCTTGCCCACACCCGCTTCGCCTTCGAGCAACAACGGCCGGTGCAGTCGGAGTGCAAGGAAGACGGCGGTGCTCAGGCCTTCGTCGGCGAGATAGGTGTGCGCGGCGAGCGCTGCCTGCACCTCTTCGACGGACTCGACCTGCACCACGGCAGCTTAGAGTTCGCCCGATGGATCTCGGCATCTCGGGACGAACCGCGGCCGTCGCCGCGGCATCGTCGGGCCTCGGGCTCGCATCAGCGGTGGCCCTGGCGAACGAAGGCGTGCACGTGGCCATCTGCGGACGCGACAAAGGGCGCGTCGACGACGCGATCGCCACGATCGGACACGGCGCTGTCGGGATCGTGGCCGACGTGTCGAGCCCCGAGGGAGCGACCGGCTTCATCGGCGGCGCGACGGAAGCCCTCGGTCACCTCGACATCGTCGTACCCAACGCGGGCGGTCCGCCGCCAGGCACGTTCGCGTCGACGCCCGTCGACGCGTATCCGGAGGCGTTGGACCTCAACCTCATGTCGGTCGTGGCGATGTGCAAGGCCGCCGTCCCGTCGATGCAGGAGCGCAAGTGGGGCCGGGTTGTCGCGATCACCTCGATCTCGGTGCGCCAGCCGATCGGCACGCTGATCCTCTCGAACACCGCTCGCGCCGGCGCGACCGCGTTCTTGAAGACGCTCGCACGCGAAGTCGCGGGCGACGGCGTGACCGTGAACTCCGTGCAACCAGGGCTCCACGCCACGAACCGTCTGCTGTCGTTGCACGGCGGGAACGCAGAGGCGGCCGCGGCCGGCATCCCTGCCGGCGTCGTGGGTGACCCCGCAGACTTCGGACAGATCGTGGCGTTCCTGTGTTCGGTGCATGCGCGTTTCGTCACCGGCGTTGCGGTCAACGTCGACGGTGGCGCCTACGCCGGCCTTCAGTAACTCGTCGCGCGATGTCCTTCAGGTCGGCGAAACGTTGGCCAACCAGTCGTCCGCTTCATGAGGGGACTGAAAGCGCGCCACCCGCAGGTGCGCGTACTCGGGAGATCTGAATCGCGCTTCGTATTCGACGCGCTTGCGGTCGAACTGCGTCCACGCCCAGCGAATCGGGTGCTCAGGGTCGACCCAGTTGCGGATGCTCTCCTTGTTGCCGTTCCACAGCTCGCGGTTGATGAACGCCCGCGATGCGGACCGACGGATGACTCGCGACATGACGACGTAGCGCGAGTAGTCGAGCCACACCACGTCGGTCGCCCGCTCGAGCACCAGCAGACGCACGGCTCCGTAGTTGCCGTCGATCACCCACGAGTCGCCCACCACCACCTCGCTGACCCGGGCCCGGAACTCGTCGTCGGAGAGCGGCGTCCAGTTCGCCTGGTGGTAGATCGCATCGAGCTCGATGTGCTCGACGCCGAGACGCGCTGCGAGCTTGCGCCCGAACGTCGACTTCCCCGACCCCGACGATCCGACCACCGACACCCTCACGGGCGGCGAGGCTATTGCTGGTAGTGCTCCACGGTGTCGGCATCGCGCACGGTGGTCGCCTCAGGGTCTTCGCCGGCGTTGCGCAGCGCACGACGGCGGCGCAGGAGGTCCCAGCACTGGTCGAGTTGCACTTCGATGCCGTCGAGCTCGGCGCGCTCATCCGCGCTCAGGCCTTCGCCTTCGTGCTGCTTGCGGAGCACGTGTTCGCGCTCGACCAGCTCGTCGATGTGGCTGATGACTTCCCGATCGCTCATCGTCGCCTCCTTGATCGCATCGTGTGAGTTCGCTACCCAGTCTTCACTGAATCAGTCGCCAGGCTTCGATCGGGCCGGATCACGCGGTGGTTGCGTCTTGGATCGCGCGCCACACCCGCTCGGGCGTGGTCGGGATGTCGACGTGGCGGACGCCGAGATGGGCGAGCGCATCGCACACCGCGCTCTGCACGGCCGGCGTCGAGCCGATGGTGCCCGACTCGCCGATGCCCTTCGCTCCGAGCGGGTTCATCGGCGTCGGCGTCTCCATCGTGACCAGCTCGAAGCTCGGCAACTCCGTGGCGGAGATGATGCTGTAGTCGGCGAAGTTCGCGGTGATCGGGTTGCCATCCGGGTCGTATCGCATCTCCTCGAGCAACGCCTGCGCCACGCCTTGGCCGATGCCGCCGTGCCGCTGGCCTTCGACGAGCATCGGGTTCACGATGCGACCCGCATCGTCGACAGTGAGCATGCGCGACAGCACGACGTTGCCGGTCTCCGTGTCGACATCGACGACTGCGACGTGACAGCCGAACGGGAAGGTGGTGGCCTCGGCGGTGAAGTCGACGACCCCGCAGATACCGGTGCCGTCGCCGCGCTCGGCGGCCGCGGTTGCGACGTCGGCCCAAGAGCGCGCCACGGCGGGCGTTCCCGTTACGTGGAACTGACCGGTCGCGGTGTCGAGCATGACGTCGTCGGGGCTCGCTTCGAGCAACTCGGCCGCGAGGTTGCGGGCCTCGTCGACCGCTTGCTCCGCGGCGCGGAACACCGCCGACCCGCCGAGCTGCAACGAACGCGAACCCATCGTGCCTTCGCCCTTGGCGACGAGATCGGTGTCGCCCCACACGAGCTTCACGCGCTCCATCGGGATGCCGGTCTTGTCTTGCACGATCATCGCGAACGCGGTCTCGTGGCCCTGCCCGTGTGGTGACGAACCCGTGTACACCGTGGCGCTGCCGTCGGGGTGCACTTCGATCTTTGCGTGCTCGCTGCCGGCAGTCGGCCCCGCGGTGACCTCGACGTAGATCGACACGCCGATGCCCATCGCTATCGGATCACCCGCGTCGCGCCGGCGCTTCTGCTCGGCGCGCAGCGCGTCGTAGCCGGCCGAGTCGAGGGCGAGGTCGAGCGCGGTCTCGTAGTCGCCGTTGTCGTACGACGTTCCCACCGTCGTCACGAAGGGCTCGTCGAACTTGGGCACGAGGTTGAGGCGGCGCACCGCGACCGCGTCCATGCCGATCTCCGCGGCGAACAGATCCATGGCGCGTTCGATCGCGGCGGCCGCTTCGGGGCGACCGGCGCCGCGGTACGCGGCCAACGGCGTCGTGTTGGTCACGACCGAGTTGCTGTTGCACTCGACCCTCGGGATCGCGTACACGCCGGGGGCCATCGTGCGGGTGAGGAACGGGAGGATCGACCCGATCGATCCGTACGCTCCGCCGTCTTGCAACACCGTCAAGCGGTAGGCCTCGACCTTGCCGTCGCGTGAGCCACCGATCTCGACGGTCTGCACCTGGCCACGCCCGTGGCCCATCCCCACCATGTTCTCGCTGCGTGTCTCGTGCCACCGCGCGCCGCACTGCAGCTTGCGTGCGACCCACGCCACCATGACCTCTTCGGGATACGTGCCCGTCTTCGCTCCGAAACCGCCACCGACGTCGGGGGTCGCGACTCGGAGCCCGTCGTTCTCGAGCCCGAAGACGGCGGCCATGCCGTCGCGCGCTCCGTGCGCGGCCTGCGTCGACAGCCAGAGGTTGAGCTTGCCGTTGGCGTCCCATGCGGCCGCGGCACCACGTACCTCGAGCGGGCACGCGGCGACCCTCGGGTTCAGCACGCGCTGCTCGACGACCACTTCACAGCCGTCGAAGAAGTCGTCGGTGCGGCCGAAGGCCAGCTCGAACGACGAGTTGGTGCCCGCCTCTTCGAACAGGAGCACCTCGTTCTTCACCGACTCCTCGGGATCGACGACGACCGGCAACGGCTCGTAGTCGACGATCACGAGCTCGGCGGCGTCGGCGCCTTGCTCCGGGCGGTCGGTGACCACGGCGGCGATGATCTCGCCGACGAACCGCACCCGACCGTCGGCCATCACGGGTCGGACCATCACGGGGTTGAGCATGAAGATCGGCAGCGGCAACGGTCCGATGTCGAGATCGGCGTGGGTGAACACGGCGCGGACGCCGGGCGCCGTCGCGGCTTCGCTCACGTCGACGGTGAACGTTCCGTGGGCCAACGTCGAGCGGACAAAGGTGATGTACGCCGCGCCGTCGAGCAACGGATCCTTGAAGTCGGCCATGTACGTGCCGCCATCAGTCAGGAACCGAGGGTCTTCAATACGCGCGACGCGAGTGCCGAGGATGCTCATCGGGCGGGAGGCTATCCACGAAAACGCTCGCGAGACCGCGTCGCCGTCTGCCTAGCGTTGGCAAGTGCGCATCGCGTTGCTGATCGACTCGCCGCCGAACGCCCGCTACCACGTCGCCACGATCGACGCGATCGAGCATGCCGCGACGGCGCTCGACCTCGCGGTCGACCTCGGCGTGATCCGTACCGACTCGAATTCACTGGCCGACGAGGTGCGGTCGACAGCCGGCGTCGTGATCGGCCCCGGCTCTCCCTATCGGGACGAGTTCGCCGTCTGGGACACGGTCCGATCGGCACGCGAGCGCGGCGTTCCGCTCGTCGGCACCTGAGGCGGCTTTCAACACGTGCTGGTCGAGCACGCCCGCAACGTCCTTGGAATCGTCACCGCATCGCACGCCGAGACATCGACCGACGGCGAGCAGGTCATCACCCCCCTGAGCTGCTCGCTCGACGGCCAGACGATCGAGGTACAACTGACCCCCGGCACGAGGCTCGCCACGCTCCACGATCACGTCGCATCGGTCTCCGAGTTCACGACGTGCAACTACGGGCTCGACCCCATGCGCCAAGACATCGCGTCGTCTGGCGGCATGGTCGTGTCAGGAATCGACGACACGGGCGAGGTGCGAGCAATCGAACGCGTCGACCATCCGTTCTTCGTCGGCACCCTCTACCAACCGCAACTCCGCACGACGCCTGTGGCGCCCCACCCCATATGGCTCGGCTTCCTCACGGCGTGCGCGGCGCTCGTGTAATCGCCCTTACTTGGACGGCGAGGACGCGGTGTCGACTTTGTTGGCGAGGCCGGTGAAGGGCCACACCGGAGGGACGTCGACCTTCGGCGGCGGTGCCGGCAGGATCGCGTACGCCTCTTCGCCCGGCCGGACCAGGTTGTACTTCTCGCGCGCGAGCGTCTCGATCTCGCTGTCAGTGTTGAGTTCGGTCGCTTGCTGTTCGAGCTTGGCGTTCTCGTCCTGCAACACCGTGAGCTGATGCTGCGACTTCTGCAGCGCGGAGCGTTGCGCGAGGTACGAGCGGGTCGGGTACACGCCGATGAACAGCACACCGACGATCGTCACCGACCCGAGGAGTATCCAGACGACGCGGCGGCGCGGCGAGCGAAGGGTGAGCGTGGCCGCGGTCACGACATCCCGCCTGTCCGCGGGGCGAGCGCGGCGCGGCCGAGGTAGGCGGCCGCCTCGCCGAGCAACTCCTCGATGCGCAACAACTGGTTGTACTTGGCGACGCGATCAGAGCGCGCTGGCGCGCCGGTCTTGATCTGCCCACAGTTGGTGGCGACGGCGAGGTCGGCGATCGTCGTGTCTTCCGTGTCGCCGGAGCGGTGCGACATCACCGCGGTGTACGCGGCCGACGACGCGAGGCCGACGGTGTCCAGCGTCTCGGTCAGCGTGCCGATCTGGTTCACCTTGACCAGGATCGAGTTCGCGACCCCGCTCTGGAGGCCCATCGTCAAGCGGTCGACGTTGGTGACGAAGAGATCGTCGCCCACGAGTTGGATGCGACCGCCGAGCGCGCTCGTGAGCACCGCCCAGCCGCCCCAGTCCTCCTCCGCCATGCCGTCTTCGATCGACACGATCGGATACCGGTCGACGAGATCCACGAAGTACGCGGACATCTCCGCCGACGACAGCCGGCGATTCTCGCTCGCCAACACGTACTCACCCGTTGCCTTGTCGAAGATCTCCGACGTTGCGGGGTCCATCGCGATCGCGAGGTCGTCGCCGGGCGCGTAGCCGGCCCGCGTGATGGCCTCGACGAGGATCTCGACCGCCGCCTCGTTGGACTCGAGGTCGGGCGCGAAGCCACCCTCGTCGCCGACCGCGGTCGACAGACCGCGTTCGTGCAACAGCGCCTTGAGCGCGTGGTACGTCTCGGCGCCCCAACGCAGCCCTTCGGAGAACGACGCCGCGCCGACGGGCATGATCATGAACTCTTGCAAGTCGACGTTGTTGTCGGCGTGGGCGCCGCCGTTGATGACGTTCATCATCGGCACCGGCAACACGTGCGCGTTGGCGCCGCCGACGTAACGGAACAACGGCAACTCGAGCTCGTCGGCCGCCGCCTTCGCGACGGCGAGCGACACGCCGAGGATGGCGTTGGCCCCGAGCCGGCTCTTGTTGTCGGTGCCGTCGAGGTCGATCATCGCGAGGTCGATCGCCCGCTGGTCGAGGGCCTCGAGGCCGACGAGCGCGCCCGCGATCTCGGTGCCCGCGTGGCCGATGGCGCGGGTCACCCCTTTGCCGCCGTAGCGATCTCCTCCGTCGCGGAGCTCGGCCGCTTCGAACTGTCCGGTCGATGCGCCCGACGGCACGATGGCTCGGCCGCGAGCCCCCGACTCGAGGAACACCTCGACCTCGACGGTCGGATTGCCGCGCGAGTCGAGCACTTCGCGTCCCAAGATGTGCTCGATCGTGGACATTCCGACGCGCTCCCGGTCGTGCGGTCTCGTGTTGCTGCTGTGGAGAGTGGGGGCAACGTTACTCCTGTTGCTGTCGATGGTCTTGCCAGCAAGGGGTGTCGTACCCTGATGCCGTGGGCGTTCGGGTGGGACGTGAGACCGTGCAACGGCTGGCCACCGCCGGCGACACGTTCGCGCTCCAAGTGAGGAACCCGGCCGAGCTGGGTCCCGCCATCACCGCCCTCAAGCTGGCCCGGGTCGACGTGTTGGGGCTCGCCAGCCGTGCGATGGAGGCGAGCGGGCGAGGGCCATCGATGACCGCCGAGGCGCCGATCGTGTCCTCGGTCGTGAACGCCCCCCACGGTCCGCTCTTCCTGGTCGAGAACCTCAAGGCCGACGCCGAGCTACGCCAGGCGATCCCCGACGTGGTGGTCCGCCGCCTCGAGAAGGCTGGGGTCACCTCGGCCACGGTCGAGGTACCCGTCCGCGGCGGCGCCCTCGACGTGCTCGACCACACCGCGCACGCCGTGGTGCTGCGGCTGTTCCCGCAGCCGCGAGGGCGCACCACGACCCTTCCCCCCGACTGGCTCGACATCGCCTGTGAGTGGGCCACCGGTGATCTCAGCGACGACGAAGACGTCCGTCTGCGGGTGCTCGGCATCGAGTTCGACGTTCCCGCGTCGGAGGTGTCGGCCGTGGTCCACGAGTGCGGCCTCGCCAAGGCATGGTGCGATGCCGTCAACGGCGAACTCGACGATCGCCTGCGCATCGCGAGCGTCACGTTCGGACGGTTGCCGCATCTGGCGCTCGCCGCCGGTGGCCCGCAAGTCGACTCGAACGGCCTCGTCGCTCGCTTCAACCTCCTGAAAGAGGTGGCCCGCGAGTTGGCGGCCGACGTCGCCTACGGATGCATCGACTTCGAGCCAACGTTCGA
>Ga0207687_10002679_pt1 | contig 12052 bp, 8 predicted proteins | sample KBSM54metaG_FD_184399 | JGI IMG/M metagenome (GOLD analysis project Ga0207687, IMG submission 184399) | Miscanthus rhizosphere microbial communities from Kellogg Biological Station, Michigan, USA - KBS M5-4 metaG (SPAdes) (version 2) | ecosystem: Host-associated > Plants > Roots > Rhizosphere >... | reverse complement strand
GGCGTGCGAGGTGGAGGGGGAGCGGCACATCCGCGGCATAGACCAGACGGTTGGGATCGATGCCAAGCGCCGCCGCTTCGCGCTCCAGATTGACGCGGGCATCGGGGGCCGGCTTTTTCAGCCACAACACGCTTTCCGGCATGGCCTTCAGCAGCCGCATCCAAATTTCGAAAACCGGCCGGGTGATCTTCCAATTGTTGTTGTAGGCGCAAAAGACAAATCCGCTTTCCGGCAGCCCCATCTCGCGTCTGCTCGGCACAGGCGCCAGTTCCCGCACCGGATCGGTGGGAAAATAGCTGTGCGGCAAATGCACCAGCTTTTCGCTGAAGGTAGGCTGGTCTTCGAAGGGGGCCACGACGGCATCCGCGATCAGGTAATCGATGAAGGAGGCGCCGGTCGTCGCCGGATAGCCCAACCAGCTCGCCTGCACCGGCGCCGGCCGGTGGGCGAAAATCTGCGGCCGTCCCTGACCGGTATGGCCGCTCAAATCGACAGCGATGTCGATCTCCATCTCGCGCATGCGCCGCGCGATGTCTTCGCTGTTGAGCCGGCCGAAATCATGGAAGCGGTCGAACGACTTTATCAGGCGGGCGCGGATGGCGCTGTCATCGCTCAGGCCAACGGATATGCCGATCACCTGAAAGCGGGACCGGTCATGCCGCTCGATCAGCGGCGCCAGCTGGAACGCCACCGCATGTTCGCGCATGTCCGCCGAGACATAGGCCAGCCGGATGCGGTCGTGGCGGTATTTCTCGCCGCGCCATAAGGGTGCATGCGGCTGAGGCACCAAAGCCTTGACGGCGCCGATGGCGGATTGCAGCTGCAATTGCTTGTCATCGCTATAGCCCAGAAATGTCAGCGGCGACGCGACTTGAACGACTTCGTCGGGCGGCGTTTGCGCCACCCGGTCCCAATCGCAGAGATTGAGCACGACCAAGGCGCGATTGGCTTGGGCCGGTAAATAATCCGGATCCAATTCCAGGGCGCGATCGTAGCTTTCCAGGGCTTCGCGATGCCGCTCGAGCCCGGTCAGGACCGCACCCAGATTGTGGTGGATGGCGGCGGTGTCCGGCTTCAGCCGCCGTGCCGCTTCCAGCGCGGCAAGCGATTCTTCGAAGCGCAGCTGCTGGGAAAGAATGACGCCACGATTGTACAGCGCCTCGAAATTGGCCGGCTGGACCGTCAGCAGCGCATCATAAGCGGCCAGGGCCTCATCGAAACGCTCCGCCGCCATCAAGGCATGGGCATGATAGGCGCGTGTGGTGACGTCCTGCGGATTCTGGCGCAAAGCCTTGTTCAAAAGCGTAATGGCCTCGTCGAACTGCCGCTGCTGTCCCTTGAGAAAGCCCAGCATATGCAGCGCCGCGAAATTGGCGGCATCTGCGCGCAAAACCTGGCGGTACAGCTTCTCCGCCTCGGCCAACCGGCCGGTGCGGTGGGCGGCCAAGCCCTGCTCGAATAGCTGACGCAACTCCATGCTAGTGTCGCGGTTTCGAAGTTCGCAATATCATTGATATCAAGCTCCGGGCGAACTTCGAAACCGGAACGACACTAGGATTCAATGAATCGCTAGTGTCCTTCGATTCCAAAATTCGATTGGAATTTATATCGGGTTCGGGCGAATTTTGGAATCGGGACACTAGCGGTTATAGGTCTCTCAGCAGCCAGCGTATGGAACGCTTCTGCAACTCGACATATTGCGGATTCCACATGGCGTGAATGGTGTGTCCCACCGCGGTGAAGACGACGCGGCCCTTGCCATAGTCATAGGCCCAGCCGGCGGGCGCCTTGGTGCCGCGCCCTTCATAGGTCAGTCCGTCGAGATTTTCGGATTCCAGGATCACATAGCGCGGGTCCTTGTCGTAATCGACATAATGCTGCTCGTCATTGACGATGAACGGCTTCATCCCGGCGGTGATGGGATGGGCATTGCCGGTGGCATGCACCTGGAAGGGACGCAAGGGCGGATGGCCGAAATAGGCGCCGCCCATCACATCGCGATAATTCTTGGACGACAGCGATATGTGGCTGGAATTGTGCAGCGGATAGAATCCGCCGCCCGCCTGAACGAAATTCTTCACCGCCATGCCCTGCTCTTCCGTCATCCAGGTCACCGATTTGGCGGCGGGGAAGTCGGATTCGTTTTCCAGATTGGTTTCATAATGGGTATAGGCATCGGGCCCGGAATAGCCGCCCGGCCAGATCATGCCGTCGCGCAGGATCAAGAGAAGCTGGTAGGGCTTGAGCAGATTGGCCGACAGGCTGGAATAATCCATGGTGTAATCGATTGCGATGTTCAGCTCATGGAAGACCTTGTCCAAGCTGACCCGGATATAATCGGGATTGTGATAACGATCGCCGACCAGGGCCAACGCCCGTGGCCTGGGCTTGGCCTGCGGCCATGCGGATGCGGGAATGACGCCAGTGGCAGCGATGCCACTCACCACGATTCGGCGTGAAATTTTTGAATTTCTCATCACCCGCTCCCTCCCTGCCTATTATGGGGTGGCGACTATGGACGGCCCCCGGCCAATATGGCTCTCTGGCGTATTTAGAATACAAGCGGAGGCAGTCGACAACGCCCCGCGGATAAAACAGGACAGGGCGAATGCGAAAAACCGGCACCGGCAGGCGCTTTCTTGCGGCCCTGGCAGTTCTGGCCGCGCTGGGGGGCTGCGACGCCAAGCCCGAAGGCGGTTTCAGCCGTGCGGGCGGGGCGGCCGATGGCTGGCCGGTCTGGGGCCAAAACCAATTGGGCCAGCGCTTCAGCGCCAACGCGCAGATCACGCCTCAAAATGTGAAGCACCTGAAAGCGGCTTGGACCTATCGCACCGGCGATCTTTCCAAGCCCGGAGAAAGAGCGCTGCTGGCTTTTGAGGCGACGCCCATTCTCGCCAACCGCACGCTGTATCTTTGTTCGCCGCGCAATCGCATTGCCGCACTTGATCCCGAGACCGGCAAGGAAAAATGGATGCGCGACCTCAAGCCCGACACCAATGGCGCAACCGTCATCACTTGCCGCGGTGTTTCCTATTGGAAGGACAGCCAAGCCGCAGGCCAAAATTTGAAGGAGTGCTCGCAGCGCATTTTCGCCGCCACCATAGACGGCAAGATGTGGGCGCTCGACGCCGAAAGCGGCAAGCCCTGTCCTGATTTTGGCCAGAATGGCCGCGTCGACCTTCATGACAATCTCGGCTTTATCGAGAAGCCCGGCCTATATGGCGTTTCCTCGGCGCCCACCATTGTCGGCGACAAGGTGATCACCGGCTCAAAGATCATCGACTTTCACAATGTCGACATGCCGGGCGGCGTGGTCCGCGCCCTGGACGCGCGCACGGGCAAGACGGTGTGGGCCTTCACCGCCGCGGCCCCGGACCAGCCGCCCTCTGATAACAAAGAGCCCTCCGGCAATTATCCGCGCAGTTCTCCCAATGTCTGGGCGCCCATGTCGGTGGACGCCCCGCGCAAGCTGATTTTCCTGCCCACCGGCACGCCGCAAGTGGATGCGGTGATCGGCAAGGACAATTGGGATTATTACGGCAGCGCGGTTGTGGCGCTGAACACCGATACCGGCCGGCCGGTTTGGCATTATCAATTCGTGCACAAGGATATTTGGGATTACGACACGCCGGCACAGCCGATGTTGTTCGATTACAAGGCGCCCGACGGCAAGGTGACGCCGGCGCTCGCCCAGGCCACCAAGATGGGCTACATCTTTGTCCTCAATCGCGAGACTGGCGCGCCGATTTTCCCCGTCAAGGAAACGCCGGTCTCCACCGGCGGCCTGCAAAAAGGCCTGTCTCCCACCCAGCCCATTCCCGAACTTCCCGAGCACCAGATCCAGATCACCAAGATGCAGGAGTCGGATATTTTCGGCTTTGCGTTGATCGACAAATGGGACTGTCTGCGGCGCTTCCGCAAACTCAAGAATGACGGGATTTTCACGCCCTTCTATGCCGAATCCTCGGTGGATTATCCGGTCAGCGTGGGCGGCATGGATTGGGGCGGTGTCGCCTTCGACCCCAGCCGCAATATCCTGGTCGTCAATTCCAACAATGTGCTGGGCGCCCACCACCTGGCGCAGCACGCAGGGCCCGAGGGTTATTCGCCTTTGATCGGTACGCCCTATCGCCAGGTCTATGATGACATAATGTCAGTCTTCAACGCGCCGTGTAACGCGCCGCCTTGGGGCCGGCTGACCGGCATCGACATGACCAGCGGCAAAAAATTGTGGGAAGTGCCCTTGGGAACCAGCCGGGACGAGGCGCCATGGCCGCTTTGGTTCCCCTTGGGTGTGCCAAATCAGGGCGGCGCGATCACCACGGCCTCCGGGCTGACATTTATTGCCGCGACAACCGACCGCTATTTCCGGGCATTCGACACGCGGACCGGCAAGGAATTGTGGCGGGTCTCGCTTCCGGCTGCAGGCCAGTCCATGCCCATGACCTATCGATTGGACTCGAACGGCAAGCAGTATGTGGTAGTGTCGGCAGGGGGGCATTCCGCGCTTCGAAACAAGCAAGGCGATTACGTCATCGCCTATGCATTGCCCTAGTGTCCCGATTCCGAAATTCGCATGATCTCGATATCAGGCTCCAGGCGAATTTCGGAATCGAAGGACACTAGAATATTATTGATTGCTGGTGTCGCTTGGTTTCGAAGTTCGCTAGGAGCTTGATATCGATGATGTTGCGAACTTCGAACCGCGACACTAGGAGGCGATGATGGAGAGTTTGGACGAGAGCGGCTTTTTCGAAGCCCTGCTCACGGCCAATGGTGCGCCGACGACCTTGCGCGCCCATGTCGTGAAGATTCTCAGTGCGGGAATCCTGTCCGGCAAATACAAGCCGGGAGACCGGCTGAACGAAAGCCAGATCGCGCGCGAACTCAATATCAGCCGCATTCCGGTGCGCGAGGCGCTATCCCAGCTTCAGGAGCAGGGCCTGGTGCAGAACCGCGAACGCCGCGGCATGTTCGTCACCGATATCGGTCCGGAAGAGGTGCTGCAGATATCCTCCTTGCGCATCATCCTGGAAACCGAAGCCCTGAAGCTGGCCCAGAAGCACATGACGCCCGAGGTCTTGAAGACCTTGGATCAGCTGGTGGACAAGATGGACATTTGGGACGGCACCTTGTTGGAGGCTGCCGCCCTGGACCTGGAATTCCACCGCACCTTGTGGAGGGTGTCGGGCAACCCCTACCTGGAACGGGCGCTCAATGCCGTGATGGTGCCGCTCTTCGCGCACAAGACGCTGGAGCATGTCACCCGCGATGTCCGCCGCTGGCGCATGAGCCATCACCGAATCTTGCTGGACGCGGTCGCCGGCCGTTCCGGGGATGATCCGCAGACGGTGCTTCTGACCCATATGCGCATGGCCTATACCGAGCCGGAGCGCTATTCCACCTTGGCGCGTAAGCCCTCCTAAGCGCCTCTCGCGTCTGCAGAAATCCGCGTTTGGGCTTCATGGCAGCGCTTGCCGGACAAGCGCTGCGCGCTGTTGTCGCTTGGCAGAGGCGCGGGCCAGAAACTAAGCTGTCCCGCCTGTTGAGATGGGCCATCGACCCGCCTGGGGCCAACAATAATCGCCAGAGATCACCGGAGGAACGAACACCTATGACGATCAAAACCATTCTCTTGTCCGGCGCGCTGGCGCTGGCCGCGGTCACCTCCTCCGGCGTGTTGGCGCAGACCGCCAAGGATTATGCGCGCTATTCCGGCTATAACGCCCCGCGCGCCCAAGGCCAGAATGTCAACGGGATGCGCATCTTCCTGTTCGCCGGCCTCAAGAGCCATGGCCCGGGCGCGCATGACTATCCTTATTTCCTGGATAGCTGGTCCAAGCTTTTGACCGAGCGCGGCGCGGTGGTGGATGGCAGCCTGTCCTTCCCCAGCCAGGAACAGCTCGACAAGTCCGATGTGGTGATCATCTACAAGGGCGATGCCGGCTATATGACACCGGAACAGCGCGCCCGCCTGCAGGCCTATGTGAAGCGCGGCGGCGGCTTGGTCACCTTCCATGACTCGCTGTGCGGCCCCGATCCGGGCGACATGGCGACCTTGGTGGGCGCCGGCAAGAAGCATGGCGAGGTCAATTACACTTGGACCGCGACGCTCGATTACAATTTCACCGACAAGGACAATCCGATTGTCCAGGGCATGCCCGCGCAAGTCTATGACGAGGCTTTCTACAAGCTGAACTTCGCGCCGGAAGTGCATCCGCTTTTGACCGTCACCATGCCCGACACGCCGGCGGCGCGGCGCGGCGGCGGCGTGGGCCAGACCATTCCGCAAATGTGGACCTATGAGCACACCTTGCCGGGCGGCCAGCCGGCCCGCGCCTTTGTCTGGATGCAAGGCCATATGGTGGACAGCCTGCAGGATCCCGCCATCCGCAAAGTGCTGATGCGCGGCATCGCCTGGGCGGGCAAAAAACCGTACACGGAGCTTTCCGACTATGTGCCGCCGCCGCCACGCCAGGCGCGCGCCGAACAATAAACCGCCACAATTCGAGGACGAGCGCCGGACACCGGCGGCTGCCGTTCATCTTCCATACAGGTGGCCGGCATTATGACGGCCGAGGAGCACATGATGACATCGTTGGGGAAAATCCTGCCGGGAAGCGCGGCGCTGGCGCTGCTGGCGACGGCGGTGATGGCCGCCGACACGGACTGGCCGCAGTCGGGCCAGGATCTGGGCGCCAACCGCTACACCACCCTGACCCAGATCACGCCCTCCAATGTGCGGAATCTGCAAAAGGCCTGGACCTATCATCTCAAGCCCGCCAATAGCGGGCCCAATGCACGCCTGCGCATGTCGCAGGATATTCCGCTGGTGATCGGCAACATCATGGTGATCGTTTCGCCTTACGGCCAGGTGATCGCGCTGGATGCGACCACGGGTGTGGAGAAATGGAAGTACGACCTGCCGGAAGGGGAAATCCCGACGTCCCAGGCCCGTGGCGCGGCCTATTGGTCCGGCGCGGATGGCGTCCCGGCTTCGATCTTTTTCGGCACCCAGCGCGGACATCTTTTTTCCTTGCGGCTGTCCGACGGAAAGTTGAACACCGGCTTCGGCGAAAACGGCGCCGTCAATCTCAAGACGCCGGAAGTCATGCAGCACGGCATGCAGGACGGCTACATCCTGCCGTCGCCGCCTGTCGTCTATAAGAACCTTGTCATCACCGGCGCCGGCCCGGGCGAAGGCCCCGGCGGCTCGAAGGGCGGTGAAGGCCCGGCCGGCGATACCCGCGCCTGGGATGCGCGCACCGGCAAGCTGGTGTGGACGTTTCACACCGTGCCCCGGCCCGGCGAATTCGGTTACGACACCTGGACCCCGGAAGGCGCCAAGAACCGCTCCGGCGTCAATGTCTGGGGCTATATGACGGTCGACGCCGCGCGCGGCATTCTCTACATGCCGCTGGGCGCGCCCAACAACGATCTGGTCGGCACCGATCGTCCGGGCAACAACCTGTTCAGCTCCTCGCTGGTGGCGGTGGACGCCAACACCGGCAAGTATCTCTGGCACTTCCAGGTCACCCATCACGACATCTGGGACAATGACACCCAGTCCGCGCCCATGCTGGTGGACGTGAAGAAGGACGGCAAAACCATTCCGGCCGTCATCACGGTGAACAAGAACGCGCTGATGTTCATTCTCGACCGCGTCACCGGCAAGCCGATCTTCGGCGTCGAGGAACGCCCGGTGCCCAAGAGCGAAGTGCCGGGCGAGATGGCCTCTCCCACCCAGCCATTCCCGGTCAAGCCGGAGCAGCTGTCGCAAGGCTCGATCAGCCGCCAAACGCTTTACAAGGGCATTGCGGAGCACCAGGCCTATTGCGAGAAATATGTCGACGAAAACCAGATGACCTTGGGCAGCACCTATCTGCCGCCGGGCTTCAATCACTATACCGTCGCGCCCCCGGGCACCCAGGGCGGGGTGAATTACTATGGCGGCTCCTTCGATCCCAAGCGGGGCTTGTTCGTCGTCAATGTGAACAACCTGTTTCAGCCCATGCGCGTGATTCAAAATGCGGACGGCACCTTTGTGAATACGGCGCGGCCCGCGATCCGCCGCTTCTGGGACGCCGACAAGCATTTGCCTTGCAATCCCACGCCTTGGGGCGAGCTGGTTGCCGTCAATGTCCATACCGGCGACATCGCCTGGCGCACCACCTTGGGCATTACCGAGATCTTCCCGCAAGGACAGCAGGAAACCGGCCGTCCCGGCCTGGGCGGAACCATCGTCACCGCCGGCGGATTGACCTTTGTCGGGGCAACCGATGACCGGCGTTTCCGCGCATTTGACACCGCCACGGGTAAGAATCTATGGACTGTCACGCTTAACGCATCCGCCGAATCCACCCCGGTCAGCTATAGGGGCTCGGACGGCCGCCAATTCGTCACCATCACGGCGACCGGTGGTGGGCTGATCGGCGCCAAGCTGGAAGGTGATGAGGTTGTCGCATTCGCATTGCCATAGACGTAAACTGAAACAAGCCTGGATGGGGCAGAAGAGAGAGATGAACGTGCGCATTCTTGGAGCTGCTGTTTTGCTGGCCTTTGGCGTGGCGACGCCCGTCCTGGCCGACGACTTTAAGTCCCTGCCGGAAGGGCCGGGGCGCGATGTGATGGTAAAGGTGTGTGCCCAGTGCCATTCGCCCGAAATCGCCGCCCAGCAAAAGCTGGACGCGCAGGGCTGGAAGGACCTGGTCAACCAGATGGCCAATAACGGCGCCAATGGCACGGACGCCGAATTCGACACCATCGCCAAGTACTTGGCGACCGCCTTCCCGGCCCAATAGGCCCCCTGTCATAAAGTCCTCCGCCGCGCTAAAAGGCGCGGCGGCATTTTTTTGCCAACACGTCCTCAAGGAAAAATCCCAAATGAAGCTATTGCGCTACGGCCCCAAGGGCCAGGAAAAGCCCGGCCTGTTGGACAAGGACGGCCAGATCCGCGACTTGTCCGGCGTGGTCAAGGATATCGATGGCAAGGTGCTGGCCGATCTGTCGGCCATCCGGAGCGCGAAGGTGGACAGCCTGCCGGTGGTGGCAAAGGGCGTGCGCATTGCCGAGCCGGTCGCCAAGGTCGGCAAGTTCCTCTGCATCGGGTTGAACTATTCCGACCATGCCAAGGAATCCAACATGCCCGAGCCGGCCGAGCCCATCCTTTTCATGAAGGCGACCTCGGCGATCATCGGTCCCAATGACGATGTCTATCTGCCGCCCAATGCCAAGAAAGGCGACTGGGAAGTCGAACTGGGCATCGTGATCGGCAAGGAGGCGCGCTATGTCTCCAAGGAGAAGGCGCTGGAGCATGTCGCGGGCGCCTGTGTGGTGAACGACCTCAGCGAGCGTGAATTCCAGCTGGAACGGCTGGGCACCTGGGACAAGGGCAAGGGCTGCGACACGTTCGGTCCTTTCGGACCTTATCTCGTCACCCTGGATGAGGTGGGCGACCTCAACAGTCTGGGCCTGTGGCTGGACCTGAACGGCAAGCGGATGCAGACCGGCAATACCTCCAGCCTGATCTTCGACGTGCCGACCCTGATCAGCTATGTCAGCCAGTTCATGAGCCTGCAGCCGGGCGATGTGATCTCCACCGGCACGCCACCTGGTGTGGGTCTGGGCATGAAGCCGCCGCTGTTCCTGAAGGAAGGCGATGTCATCGAACTCGGCATCGACGGCCTGGGCAGCCAGAAGCAGCTGGTGAAGAGAACGAAGATCTAGGCACTCATGTCATGGCCGGGCTTGACCCGGCTATCCATGGTGCAAACGGAAAAATGGATGGCCGCCTCAAGGGCGGCCATGACATGGAGTAAAAAAGGCGCCGGAGATATCCGGCGCCTTTTCTCATTCTGGCCTGCGCGGCTAGTGGTTGTCGCGCGGGATGCCTTTGGTCTGGTCGATCTTCTGATACTTGACCGCATTCTCCAGCACCATGCCGGTGCCCATCTGGCCGATATGGGCGCGCTGGATTTCCTGCCAGGGGGTCTGGGAGGCGGGATATTTGTAACCACCCGCCGCTTCCAGCTCCTTGCGGCGCTTGGCGAGCTCTTCATCGCTGATCAGGATATTGGCGGTGCCCTTTCGCAGGTCGATGCGCACCCGATCGTCGGTCTTGAGGAGGGCCAGGCCGCCGCCGGCGGCGGCTTCGGGTGAGGCATTCAAGATCGAGGGCGAGCCGGAAGTGCCCGACTGCCGGCCATCGCCGATACAGGGCAGGGCATTGACGCCCCGCTTCAGCAGCGCTGTCGGCGCATGCATGTTGACCACCTCGGCGGCTCCCGGATAGCCGATCGGGCCCGCGCCGCGCATGAACAGCATGGTGTTTTCGTCGATGTTGAGCGACGGATCGTCCAGGCGCTTGTGATAATCCTCCGGCCCGTCGAACACCACGGCGCGGCCTTCAAAGGCATCCGGGTCTTTGGGGTTGGAGAGATAGCGGTCCTGGAATTCCTTGCTGATGACGCTGGTCTTCATGATGGCGCTGTCGAACAGATTGCCCTTGAGCACGATGAAGCCGGCATCCTTTTTCAGCGGCTTGTTGAAAGGCCAGATCACTTCCGGCAACAGCACTTTCCGGCCACGGCAATTTTCGCCCATGGTTTTGCCGTTGGCGGTGAGCGCGTTTTCCTTGATCAGGCCTTGGTCCATCAGCAGGTTTATCACCGCGGGCACGCCGCCGGCATGATGGAAATCCTCGCTGAGATATTCGCCCGCCGGTTGCAGGTTCACCAGCAACGGCACGCGATGGCCAACCCGCTGCCACTCCTCAAGCGGAACATCCACGCCCATGTGGCGGGCGATGGCGGTGATGTGGATGGGCGCATTGGTCGAACCGCCAATGGCGGAGTTGACCACAATGGCATTGTGGAAGGCATCCTTGGTCAGGATCTGGGACGGGCGCAAATCCTCCTTGACCATTTCCACGATGCGCAGGCCGGTGGCATAGGCCATCTGGGCGCGCTCGCGATAGGGCGCGGGAATGGACGCCGAGCCCGGCAATTGCATGCCCAGCGCCTCGGCCAACGAATTCATGGTGCTGGCCGTGCCCATGGTGTTGCAGTAACCCACCGAGGGCGCGCTGGATGAAACCAGCTCCATAAAGCCGCGATAATCCAATTCGCCGCGCGCCATCATCTCGCGCGCCTTCCAGACGATCGTGCCCGAGCCGGTGCGTTCGCCTTCATGCCAGCCATTGAGCATGGGACCGACCGAAAGCGCGATGGCGGGAATATTCACCGTCGCCGCCGCCATCAGGCAGGCCGGCGTGGTCTTGTCGCAGCCGATGGTCAGCACCACACCGTCCAGCGGATAGCCGTAAAGCAAATCCACCAGCCCCAGATAGGCCAGGTTGCGGTCCAGCCCCGCGGTCGGCCGCTTGCCGGTCTCCTGGATGGGATGGACGGGGAATTCCATGGCGATGCCGCCGGCTTCGCGAATGCCTTCGCGAATGCGCTTGGCCAGTTCGATGTGATGGCGGTTGCAAGGTGACAGGTCGCTGCCGGTCTGGGCAATGCCGATGATCGGCTTGCCCGATTGCAGTTCCTCGCGGGTCAGGCCGAAATTCAGGTAGCGCTCCAGATACAGTGCCGTCATGTCGGGGTTGGAAGGATTGTCGAACCAGGCGCGGCTTCTCAGCGTCTGGGGGGTCTTGCCGTCATACTTCTTGTCATCAGCCATCTTGAAATGTCCTGTCGAAAAATTTTCAGCCGGCAAACAGTGTCATGCCGCCATCCACGCGCAGCACCTGGCCGTTGACGAAGTTGCCCGCGCCGGAGGCCAGGAAAGCCACGGCATTGGCGATCTCCACCGGCTTGGCGTAACGCTCAAACGATACGCCTTCCATCTTGCTGGGATCGGTCTGGCGGGTGGCCAGGAAACGCGCCGTGGTGGTAGGCCCGGGGCTCACCGCATTGACGCGCACGCCATGGGGGCGCATCTCCAGCGCGAGGCTGCGGGTGTAATGCAGGATCGCCGCCTTGGCGCAGCCATAGACCACTTCCGGCGATACGCCGATATGGCCGTTGAGCGAGCCGAAATTGATCACCGC
>Ga0207687_10002676_pt1 | contig 12059 bp, 14 predicted proteins | sample KBSM54metaG_FD_184399 | JGI IMG/M metagenome (GOLD analysis project Ga0207687, IMG submission 184399) | Miscanthus rhizosphere microbial communities from Kellogg Biological Station, Michigan, USA - KBS M5-4 metaG (SPAdes) (version 2) | ecosystem: Host-associated > Plants > Roots > Rhizosphere >... | reverse complement strand
CTCAGCGGGCGCGACGCCGACGAGTCGAGGATCGCTGCCGTCCGCGTCGAGGATCTTGCGCAGGTGCCGGCGCAGCGCGGCCCACTCGGCCTTCCACAACAGCGGTCGCCCGGTGAGGCCACGGGCTCGGAACACGCCCTCGATGTCGTCGGCCACGGCGAGCAGCTCGTCGTAGTCGGCTGGCATCCATTCGGCATCGACGTCGCGACCGAGTCGCTGGCGGAAGAACTGTTCGAGCACGGCGTGCACCAACGAGCCGCGGTCCATCGGTGTGATGGTCTCGGCGTCGCCCGGGTCTTCGAGCTCGCGCAAACCCAGCACGCGGCCGAGGAAGTAGGAGAACGGACACGTGGCCCATTGCTGGAGACCGGTCGGCGACCGGGGATGCTGCAGGTCGTCGGCGAGGTGGGGCCAGCGGCCGACGAGGCCGGACCACTCGCCGAACGCCCCGTCGGCGCGCGCGGCTGCCGCGGTGAGACCGCGATCGATGCCCGCGGTCGCCGCGATCGGCAGCGCGTCGACGGGATGGCCGGCGGCGCGAGCTCGCAACAACTCGCGAAGGTCGAACTCGCTCGGCGTCGCCGCCGCTCGACCCGACGCCAACCACCATTCGAATGAGTCGACGTGCACGCGTTCGCCGGCTTGGTGCAACACGAACGCCGACGGCTGGAGTTGTCGCTGCCCGCGGGGATCAGATGCGGGATAGGTGAGCACCGCGTTCGACGCGGCGGCGAGCACCGCGCGGGCGTCTCGTTCCTCTTCCTCGTACGTCGCTCCGCGCGCTCGAAGTGCTCCGCCCGCCGCCCGGCGCTCGCGCTCGGGCAGCAGCGCGTCGTCACGCGAGCGCGGCGGGAACATCCCTTCGGCCGCGCCCAGGACGATCACGAGGTCGAGGTCGGCCCCCACGGCATCGACGAGCCGCCCGACGAAGACCCCGCGCCCGAACCGGCCGACGCGCCCGGCGGGACGGTCGAGCTCGTGCGCGAGCAGCCGAATGAACGTTTCGACATCGGGCTCAGGGCCGAGGCCGTCGAGGGCACCGAGCTGTTGCAGGAGATCGATGACCGCGGCGCGAGCCCGCTGGTCGGCGTCGGACCACGACAGCGCGGCGCCCTCGTTGCCGATGTGGCGCACCAGCAGCGTCTCGGCCCAGCGGCTGAGCGAGCGCCAGCCGCGCTTGTCGGTGGGATCGGTCGCCGCCGCGAGCCGGTCGACGAAGGAGCGCAACGCGTCGATCTCGGCGGCGCGGGCGTCGGCTTCCACCGGCTCACCATCGAGGGGCAGGGTCGGCTCGGCCGCGCCCGACAACGTGGCCTTCACGCGCTCGAGCCGGGAGCGCGCTGCTTCGTCGAGCCGGCGGTGCCATTGGTCGAGGCCGCCGACGACACCGGCGTTGCGGGCAACGCGATCCCACCGATCAGGACGGGTCGCGCCACCCGCTGGGTCCCGGATCGGCGCCGATCGCAGCAGCCGCATCAGTTCGTCGCGCCGATGCCCGTTGATCGGCCATCGCAACAAGCCGAGCAACGACCGGCCCGCAATGCTCTGCGCGAGTCGAACGGGCGCCGGTGCACTGTGCTCGATGCCCGCGGCGTCGAGCTCTTCGTGCACGAGCAAGGAGTAAGGCTGCGCGACCCGCGACACGATTGCGATTCGATCGGCCGGTACGCCGGCTTCGAGATGCTCGAGAACGATGCGCACCGCGACGCGCGCTTCTTCCGCCGGATCTGGCGCGCAGATGATGCACGGCTCGACGGCCGCGCTCGCGGCGGCGTCGGTTGGTGTCGCCGCAGCTCCGAGGAGCGGAGAGAGTTGGTCGGCGATGGTCGAGTCGCCCACGATCGCCGCGAGCCGATCGCGGCCGGCGAACGCGGCGAGCAGGTCGAGCTCGGCGCGACCGAGGCGGCGCGGGAGATGGAGGACCACGTCGCCGATCTCGTCGCGGAGGTGATCGTCGTCGCGCACGGCCGCCGCGGCGGCGACGAGCGCGTCGTGGTCGTCGGCGCGCTCGCCGACGGCGCGCCGGTACGCGCGGTAGAGGTCGACCACCTCCGCCGCGCGGCGGCTGCCGGCCGCGAGCGCGGCCAGCTCGCTCGCGGTGAGCGCTCGCAACTCGGCGAACGTGTCGACCAGTGCAGCGAGCGTCTCGGGGTGATGCCGTAGCTCGGAGAGGCGGCTGGGCGTGTCGGCGAGAACGGCGCGCACGGTGAGCCGCGCCTCGAGGGCCGACAACGGTCGAGCCGCACCAGCGGCCAGACGTTGCGCGGCGACCCGCGGCGCGAGCGCAGGCAACGTGAGGAACTCGGTCGCGACGAGGCCGTCGCGAGCGAGCGAGCGCCGGACGGTGAGCGCGGCGAGCGACGACGGCATCACCACCGTGACCGGTCGCAGCGGATCGCCCGCTTTGCGCACGGCAACCATCGCCTCGAGCGCGCGCAACGCGGGAGCGCCATACGGCGTGATCTGCAAGCGCGCCCCCGTCTCCACCATTGCGATCGACCATACCGACCACGTGTGACACTGACCGGATGCCTGACGGGATGTCGCACCGGGCGCCGGGCCGGATGGTCGACCGCCTGCGTGAGCGTCTACGTGACCTCCCGCGGCGCAGCGCCCTCGTCGTGGTCGGCGTGGCCGTCGTGCTCCTGCTCGTGCTCATCGTCGCCTTCTGGTCGCAGGGCGAGGGCGGCAGCACCGCCGCCTTCTGCTCGAGCGCCCGAAGTGGTGAGAACCCGCTCGATGTGTTCGACCGTTACGACCCCACGAACGTCTCCACGGCGCGCCAGCAGCTCCAGGCGGGGCTCCAGCGGCTGCAGCAGCTCGAGCACGCCGCCCCCGGCGAGATCCGCGACGACATGAAGGTGCTGGTCGACGTGGCCCAGCAGCTGGTCACGGCGCTCGACCCGGCGACGAAGGACAAGACGATCCCCGACTTCACCAGCGAGTTCGACCGCGTCCGGCTGGCCAGCGCCACGGTGATCCGGTTCGCCAACGACAAGTGCGGAGTGCAGCTCGACAGCGGCGCACCGACGGTTCCGGCGACGTTGCCGCCGGGAACGCCGACATCGTGACGCGAAGAAAGCCCAGGTCAACCCGCATGCTTGTAACGCGTTCGCAACGCTGGTAACAAGACCGCAACCCAACCGCCCCCGCTCCCTGGAGTTGCTGTGACCGTCTCGTTCCCCCTGCTTCGACGCGCCCTGATGGCCGTCGCCGTCGGATTGCTCGCACTGGGCACCGTCGCCTGCCAGCCCGCGCCCAAGTCGAGCGCATCAGGCACCAGTTCGTCCGAAGCCGCACAGATGGTGTCGCTGATCAACTCGTACCGCGCCGCTAATGGGCTGCCGAAGCTCGCGCAGGCCAGCGATGCGACCGCCAAGGCACAGCAGCACTCGAACGAGATGGCGGCGGCCGGTTCGCTCTACCACTCGAGCAGCCTCAGCAGCGGCATCTCCGCCGGCTGGCGGGCCATCGGGGAGAATGTCGGCGTGGGCGGCTCGGTCACTCAGCTCGAGTCGATGTTCGAAGCGTCGAGCGTGCACCGCGCCAACATGCTGAACGGCGCCTACAACCAGATCGGTGTCGGCGCCGCCCGCGGTGGCGACGGCCGGTTGTACATCACCGAGATCTTCGTCGGCCGTTGACATGAAGCGCCGGGTGATCGCGCTGGCGATCGGCGCGCTCGCAATCGGCGGGGTCACGTATGGCTTTGCCTCGGCGGCGTCCACACCCGGCCGCGTCTCGGCGAGCGCCACCTCCGATCCCCCGCTCGATCACCTGCCCGCGCCGCAACTCGCCGCGCTCCCGGAGCCAACCACGACGCTGGCTCCGGAGCCCACACCGGAAACCGATCCGGCGCCACCGCCACCACCAGTCACCGCCGCACCGAAACGGGCGCCGGCACCGGCGCCCGCGCCGGCCAACGACGGCTCCGCGGCCTCGCAACTGCTGTCGCTCGTGAATCGTTTCCGCGCCGCGCACGGCCTGCCCGCGCTCTCGTCGGCGAGCGATGCGATGGCGAAGGCACAGCAACACGCGCGAGACATGGCCGCGCAGGGCCGCATCTACCACTCGAGCAGCATGTCGAGCGGTATCTCGGGAGGCTGGACGGCGCTCGGCGAGAACGTCGGAATGGGCAGTTCGGTCAGCCAGATCGAGTCGATGTTCGAAGGGTCGAGTCAACACCGCGCCAACTTGCTGAACCCGTCGTTCAACCAGATCGGCGTTGGGGTCGCGCAGGGCAGCGACGGTGCGCTGTACGTGACCGAGTTCTTCGTCGGGCGCTGACTACACCGGCATGTCGAGGCGGTTCGTGAGAACCCGATCGATGATGCCGTAGTCCTTCGCCTCTTCCGGCTTGAACCACCGGTCGCGATCCGAGTCGGCTTCGACCTGCTCCACGGTCTGACCCGTGTGGAACGCGATGCGCTCCGCCATCAACTGCTTGATGTAGATCATCTGCTCGGCCTGGATCGCGATGTCGCTCGCCTGCCCGCGGATGCCGCCGGACGGCTGGTGCATCATGATCCGCGCGTGCGGCAGCGCATAGCGCTTGCCGTTCGCTCCGGCGCACAACAGGAACTGACCCATCGAGGCGGCCAGGCCCATGCAGATCGTGCCGACCTCGGGCTGAACGAACTGCATCGTGTCGTAGATCGCCATGCCCGCGGTCACGGAGCCGCCGGGCGAGTTGACATAGAGCCAGATGTCCTTGTCGGGGTCGTCGCCCTCGAGGTACAGCAGCTGCGCGGTGATCAGGTTGGCGATGGCGTCGTCGACTTCGGTGCCGAGGAAAACGATGCGGTTCTTGAGCAGCCGGTTGAACACTTCGTTCTGAGGGTCGCCGAACCCCCCAGCCTGGGCGAGCTCACGTAGGTTGAACGGATCCGAGGTCATGGCCCGGAAGGGTAGCGGCGCCAGCCCGCACTCCCAGCCAGATCAAGTTGTGCCGGCGGCGAGATTCGAACTCGCACTGAACGGGTTCTAGGCCCGTTTTCTCTGCCGATTGGAATACGCCGGCTCAAAATTCGCAGAACCGCCTCGGCAACCGAATGGCAGTTGGGGCACAGGATACGAAGGTTGGAGAGACGGTTGTCCGTGTGATCGCCGTTCGCGTGGTGAAGTTCGAGTCGGAGTGGTCCTCCAAGCCACTCGCTGATGCCGCAGTCCTCGCAGCGCTCCTCCTTGATGCCCGCCGCGACCAAGCGTCTTCGCAACTTGGCGCCACCGATCATCGAGCCCTTCACAAGCAGTTCTTCGAGCGGCATCACTTTGGTGACGGGCCGTCTGGAGCCTTTCGCCCATCCGTGGCCGGTGAAGTGAGAGGTATCGAGCCCGAGTCGTCGTACGTGCTTCACGAAGTAGCGATGCATCCCACCTGACGGGCGGTAGCCGAGCGTCCGCATCACGCCGCTCAATGTGACGTTGTCACGTACTGCGTTGCGAAGATCCTCATCAGTCCAGCGCAGTCGACCATCCACCAGGTTGCGCCCTGGAGTCATCTTCAGGTGGTCTGCCTCGATCTCGAGTCGCAGTATCGCGGATCGAATCGCGTAATAGGTCTGGCTCCCCGGCGTGATGTCGAGCCACTCGCAGACTTCGGCGAGTGTTTTGCTTTCGCCCACCGCGAATCGAAGGTCGTCGTCGGTCCATCGTCGTGGTCGTGGCATCAGAGCATCATCCCCAAGGGGTGTGACACTCCGACCTTGGTCGCGTCAACAAGAACCGGGGCGGCGGCGGTGGCGCATCTCCCAGCACGCGTGGTGCCAGTGGCGGCGGTCGTCGGGCGCGAGGTCGGGAACGACGACGAGATGGCCGAGGCCGACCGCGATCTCTTGCTGACACCCTGGACACACGTACGCCTTGCGCGCTTGATACGGCTGCACACGTTGGACCGTGACACGGTCGTAGTCGTCGGGGTCCATCGGCTCGTTATCGGTCATGCCACTCGTCGGCCGGCATGCGCCAACCGCAGTCGATGCCGACCTCGCCCGGCGACGTGATCTCGTCGGGGGTCTCCGCGACAAGCGTGTAGCCGAGATGCTGCGGCACGCGGCTCGACGCGACGTTGGCCTTGTCGTGATGGATCTCGACGAACGTGATACCCGGGATCGCGAGCGCGGCCGTGGTGAGCATGCGCGAGACCTCGGTGGCCAGACCCTGACCGGTGTGGTCCTTGTCGATCCAGTACCCGATCTCCAAGCCGTTCGGTCCCCGGCGGCGGTGCAGACCGGTACCGCCGATCGGTGCGCCGTCGAGGAACACGCCGAAGACCACATCGCCGCCATCGAGCCGCGAGCGTTCCCACGTCTCGAACAGCGCGACACGATCCGCGTCGGCGAGCGGTTCGTATTCGACCCATGGCATCCACGGGCGGAGGTGGTCGAGGTTGCGCGTGACGAGCGCGGTGAGCGCGGGCGCATCGCCGGCAATCCACTGCCGCAAGGTGACGCGCTGGCCGACGACCTCACTCGGCAGGCGCACGGGGCTCTCGATCATCGGACGACTCTGGCCGATCGGATGCCGCCGCAGCGAACGAGAATCAGACAGATGCGCGCAGCAACGAGTCGAGCCGCGCCATGCCGGCAATGAAGTCCTTGCTGATCTTCGCCTTGTAGGCGAGCCCGAAGGCGACCTTGCGCAGACCCCTCGCCTCGGGTCGGATGCGGATCTGTGCGACCGTCCCACCGTCATTCGGCTCCATTGCACACGTCATGAGGAACGAGCCGACTGGCGACGCGATGCGCAGCGTGCAGTACTGGAACGGCTTCCAATCGACGATCTCTTCGGAGATCTTCGCCTTTCCGTGCACGCAGTGGTTCACGGTTCCCACGCCGGACGGCCCCGGGGACGACTCCACGTCGATGCTGTCGGCCTGGTTCCACTGCATCCGAAGTTGCGGATCGCTGAACCATTCCCAGATCACCGACGCGGGTGCGGGCAACTCGAACGTCATGATCCGCGCGTCGGGTCCGTCGACGATCACCGACGTTCGCGCTTGCTCGGCGTCCCAGAGCGCGGCGAGATCCAGCACGTGTACGCCCACCGAGCCGACGTCGTCGACCTCCTCGGTACGTGCGTCCGTCGACCACCCGTCGATCGGCAGCGCGGCGGCCGTCACAACGGCGTCGGTCAACAACGCATAGCCGCGTTCGACAACTGAATTCTTGAGAAGCCGATGGACGAGGATCACATCAGGCCCCGCGACTTCGGAGCTGCCGGCGACACGATGCGTGACGTACTCCCCCGCGTGCACGATCACCTTCAGGTCGAGCGTCGACATCTGACTGCACGCGGCACACGTGCACGTCGTGAGATGACTCGCATCACGAAGCCGGCGCCGGAACGCGTCATAGCAACCCAGCAGTGCCGCCATCAGCGCGTCGGGGCTCGGAAGCGCATCCGACACGCAGAACGCGGCGTCGCCCTCGAGCTTCGCCAGCGACGCGATGCCAGCGAGTTGCTCCACGGCCACACCGAGCAGGTCGGCAACGATGTCCGCGGCGTGTTCCAGTTCGACCCCGCCGACGAACTTCGTGTAGCCGCTGATGTCGGCGATCAGCAGTGCTCCGTGCTGTCGGTCTTGCATACCTGGCCTCATTCGTCGCTCGCCGCGCCCGCGGATGATGGCATCGTGTGAAAGTGTCCGCATCGTGAAGCTCTCCGACCTCACCACGCCGGCGCTCGTCGTCGACGCCGGCGCGTTCGAGCACAACATCGCCGCCATGGGCGCCGCGTGGCCCGGTACCCGGCTGCGCCCGCACGTGAAAGCTTGGAAGTGCACCGCCCTCGCGCGCCGGCTCCATGCGAACGGCCACACCGGGTTCTGTTGTGCCACTCCCCGCGAGATGGAGGGTATGGCGGCCGCGGGGCTTGGCGACGACCTGTTGCTGGCCAACCAAGTCGTCGGCGCGAGCGCTGACCGTGTCGGCGCGCTCGCGCGCAACGAGTCCGCTCGCGTCACGGTCGCGGTCGACTCCGACGAGACCGTCGACGCCGCTGCGAACGCAGGGGTGCGCGAGGTGCTCATCGACGTCAACGTCGGCATGCCGCGTTGCGGTTGCGATCCCAGCGACGCCGGCCGGCTCGCCGATCGAGCACGCGGGCTCGGCCTCGAGGTGCGCGGTGTCATGGGGTACGAGGGTCACCTCATGATGGAGCCGGCCGACACGAAGGCCGGCAAGGTCGAGTCCGCGATGGAGACCTTGCTCGCCGCGCACGCGAACGTCGGTGGCGACGTGATCTCGGGTGGCGGCACCGGCACGTACGCGACGAACAAGTGGGTCACCGAACTCCAAGCCGGCTCGTTCGCGTTGATGGACACCGACTACGGGAAGCTCGACTCACCTTTCCAACAGGCGCTGTACGTCTACGCGAGCGTCATCTCGGTGAACCGCGGCGGTTGGGCCGTGCTCGACGCAGGACTCAAGGCGATCGCGATGGACCACGGCAACCCGACCGTCGAAGGCGGCAAGTTGTGGTTCGTGTCCGACGAGCACACGACGTACTCGCCGCCGCGGGACGAACCGCTGCCCAAGGTCGGCGATCGCGTCCGTGTGATCCCTGCGCACATCGACCCGACCATCGCGAAGCACGAGCGCATGCACCTCGTGACCGGCGACGACGTCGTCGACACCTGGGATGTCGACCTCCGTCACTGGTGAGGCTGTAACCATGTCCGAATCTGGTCGTCTGGCCCGATCGATGAGAGGAGTCCCGCGATGACGAGCGGCGACGCGGACACCGCCTTGGTTCAGACGTTCGAGGGCATGTCAGACACCGAGGCGCAGGCGTGGATCGACGCCGGCGACTTCAGCGCCGTCGCCGGCCTTCCGCTCCCCGACGACGTGTCGAAACAATTCGCGGCGATCCTGTCGGGCGACGAGGTCCAGGGCTTCCAGACGGGATTCGGTGCGGGCGCCAGCTCGCTACCGGTCGCCGACCTCGGTCCGTCGCTGGCCTCGATCTTCAAGCAGTGCGCCAGCGGCAAGCACTTCACCGAAGGGAAGATCACCGTTCGGAAGGCCGACGGGCCGCCAGGCGGGTTCTGAGTCGCAGGCCCAACCCACGACTCACTGCAACAGTTCGGCCAACGTGCGCAGAGCGCGGGCGCGGTGGCTGATGCCGTTCTTCTCCTCCGCACTGAGTTCGGCGAAGGTGCGTCCTTCCGCCTCGAGGGGTTCGAACACCGGGTCGTAACCGAATCCAGCGCTTCCGCGTGGCTCGAGTGCAATCGTGCCGTCGACCCAACCGGCGGCGAGCAACTCACGCCCGTCAGGAAAGCGGACGAGCGCAACCGTACGGAATCGAGCCATGCGCTCCTCCGGCTCCGGCAAGCCGGACAGTGCGTCGAGCAACTTCGCGACGTTGTCCGTGTAGGTCGCGTGTTCACCGGCGAACCGCGCACTGAACACGCCGGGGGCACCCCCGAGCGCATCGACCTCCAAACCGGTGTCGTCGGCGAGCGCGGGCAGTCCCGTGGCATCGCAGATGGCGACGGCCTTGAGCCGCGCGTTTCCTTCGAGCGTCGGCGCGTCTTCGACGACATCGGGGACGTCATCCGGACGCGGCAGCAGCTCGATGCCGAGCGGTGTGAGCACGGCCCGGATCTCGGCCACCTTGTCGGGGTTCGCCGACGCGCAGACGAACTGCATCAGCGAGGGCGGCCGAGCGGGCGAGGGGTGGGAGGCGACGCGGACATCTCCTCCTGCAACTCCACGATCTCGGTGATGCCCTTGATGCCGAGGTCGAGCAGCGTGTCGAGCTCGCCGCGGCTGAACGGCAGACCTTCGGCCGTGCCCTGCACCTCGATGAAGCGGCCCGAGCCCGTCATCACGACGTTCATGTCGACCTCCGCGGTCGAGTCCTCCGTGTACGCGAGGTCGAGCATGGGCACGCCGTCGACGATGCCGACCGAGATCGCGGCGCACGGTTCGCGCAGCGGGTGCCCCTTGATCACGCCGGCCTGCACGAGACGCGCGAACGCATCGTGCAACGCGAGGTAGCCGCCACAGATCGACGCGGTGCGAGTACCGCCGTCGGCCTGCAAGACGTCGCAGTCGACGATCACCTGGCGCTCGCCCAACGCGACCATGTCGCACACGGCGCGCAGCGAACGGCCGATGAGGCGTTGGATCTCCTGCGTGCGCCCCGACGGCCGCCCGTCTTTGACCTCGCGCTTCACGCGTTCGATCGACGAACCGGGCAGCATCGAGTATTCGGCCGTCACCCAACCTTTGCCGCGGCCCTTCATCCAGCGCGGCACGTCTTCGTCGATCGACGCCGTGCACAGCACGCGCGTGTTGCCGAACGTCACGAGCACGGAGCCCGCCGGCGCATCGGTGAAGTCACGTTCGAACGTGATCGGACGCAGTTCATCGGGCTCGCGCCCATCAACTCTCACAATTGAATCCTCAGGTTGGTAGTGGCGATCTCGACGTCGGCGCCGAAGGTGGCGGCCGCCTGCTCGCGTGCGATCGACGCGTCGGCGCCGGGTGGGAGATGGGTGAGCATGAGGCGAACGGCGCCAGCCTCGCGCGCCGACTCCCCCGCCTGTGCCGGCGTGAGGTGCGCGTACTCGCCTGCCTCCTCGGCGCGCAGGGTCGCCTCGCACAGGGCGAGATCGAGCCCGCTGCCCAACGCCTTGAGCGCCCACAGCGGCCCGGTGTCGGCGGAGTACACGTACGACGCGCCACCGCCTTCGACCCGCATGGCCAGCGTCTCGACGGGATGATCGGTCACGGAACAGGTGAAGCGCAGGCCGCCGATCTCGAACGTCGACTTGTCGGTGATCGTGGTCCAGTCGTAGATGCCGGCCACGCTGCCGCCCTTCACGAACTCGAGGCGCTCGTGCACTTCGGCGGTGCCGAACACGGGGACGTGCGTGCGATCGAAGTAGAAGCCCAACGCGTTGTACGCGACCGGCAACTCGACCCAATGATCGGGGTGCGCGTGCGTGACCACGATCGCGGTCAGGTCGGCCGGATCGATGTGGGTCTGCAGGTTCGCGAGGGTGCCAGGACCGCAGTCGAGCCACACGTGTTCGTCCCCGGCCGACACGAGGTAGCCGGAGCACGCGCCGTTCGGTCCGGCGAACGAGCCGTCGCAGCCGAGCACGGTGATGCTCAGGCCCACGGCACCGTGTCCGCGTGCGCCAGTTCAGGACCGAAGAGGCGGCCACCGACCGCGGAGAACGACGTCGGGTCGCCCGACGAGAAGAAGTGGTGCGTACCGCCGCGCCCCGACGGCGCCGCGAGGTCGGAGCCGAGCAGTCGCTCGCGCACGTCGAACGCGGTCTCGTCGGCCGACGACACGAGCACGACCTCGCGGCCCATCACATCGGTGATCGTGCGCGCGAGATACGGGTAGTGCGTGCAGCCGAGCAACAAGGTGTCGACGTTCGCGTCGCGCACCGGCGCGAGCAAGCGCTCCGCGAGTACGTGCACCTGATCGCTGTCGGTCTCGCCCCGCTCGACGAACTCGACGAACCCAGGACACGCGGCGCACGTGAGGGCCACCTCCGTGCCCGCGGCCGACACCGCGCGCTGGTAGGCGCCAGACGCGACGGTGCCCGCGGTGGCGATCACGCCCACGCGACCAGATCGCGTCGCCGCGATCAGCGACCGCACGCCGGGCTCGATGACGCCGATCACCGGCACATCCACCGAGCTCTGCAGATCCTCGAGCGCGGCCGCCGCCGCGTTGTTGCACGCGACCACGATGAGCTTCGCGTCGTGCTCGTCGAGCAGGTACTTGGTGATCTCGTGGGCGAAGCCTCGCACTTCGTCGAGCGGCCGAGGGCCGTAGGGGTAGCGGCCCGTGTCGCCGACGTAGACAACGTCTTCGTCGGGCAGCAGGTCGATCACGGCTCGCGCCACGGTGAGGCCGCCGAACCCGGAATCGAACATCCCGATCGGACGGCCATCGTTCACGGGCGACCAGGGTAGGTTCCCGCAGCATGACCCTTGAGTACTGGCACAACCCCCGCTGCTCGAAGAGCCGGCAAGGCAAGGAACTGCTCGACGCCGCCGGGTCGACGTATACCGAGCCTCGCTACACCG
>Ga0207687_10002675_pt1 | contig 12060 bp, 10 predicted proteins | sample KBSM54metaG_FD_184399 | JGI IMG/M metagenome (GOLD analysis project Ga0207687, IMG submission 184399) | Miscanthus rhizosphere microbial communities from Kellogg Biological Station, Michigan, USA - KBS M5-4 metaG (SPAdes) (version 2) | ecosystem: Host-associated > Plants > Roots > Rhizosphere >... | reverse complement strand
GCGCGAGATGGGCTTCCGCATCGCGCTCGACGATCTGGGAGCGGGCTATGCGGGCCTCACCAGCTTCACGCAGCTCGAACCCGAGTTCGTCAAACTGGACATGGAGCTGATTCGCGGCATTCATCAACAAGAGATGAAGCAGAAAATCGTGCGCTCACTCGTGCAACTTTGCCACGACATGGGCAAATTGATCATCGCCGAAGGCATCGAGAGCATCGAAGAGAGCGACGTGCTCGAGGGACTCGACTGCGATTTGCTGCAAGGCTTCTACTTTGCTCGTCCGCGCAAATCGCTGGCCATCGCAGTCTGAGCGCGTGATGGCGCGCGCTCGGTGACGGAGCCGCGCGCCGAAGGCACGAGCGCGCGCCGCCCAGGTGACGCTTTACCTGGGCGCAGCGCGCATTTCTCTCACTGCGGTGCGCCGGGGAGGCACAAGCCGGTGGTCGTGTTGCAAGCGGCGTTCGCGGCGCAGTCCACCGCGCTTTGGCAGGGGAACGCGCACTTCGAAAACTGTACGTTGCAGCGTGCAAAGCCACACGAGGCGTCGCTCGTGCAAGGCAGCGCAAACGCATTGGGCGTCGCCATGGTCCCCGTGGCAGGCGCGGCAACCGGAGCGGCGGCAACCGGAGCGGGTGCGGCGACGACGGCGGGCTGCTGCGCGACCGGCTGCGCGACGGGTTGGCCCGCGACGGGCTGCGGGTACTGCGTGGCGGGCGTCGCGGCGGGGGTGTCGTTTTCCTTGGCACAGGCCGTGATTAACGCGAGCCCGGCGAGAGTAACGAGAGCGCTCCGTAGCATCGATGGTCTCTTTCCGCGCCCGAACTGGCGCAAAGTAGGGGTGACGAGATCGCCTCGAACGGCGACCCGCATCTTACACGGACGTCGCCGCTCGTCGCGCCATTCATTCGAAATGCGGGATCGAGCTTTGGCCGCGACGATGCAGTCCCGAGCCCCGGATTGTGTGCGATTGTTTACGGAACGCGGAGCCGCTCGGCAGCCCGCGCGAAGGTTGTGGCGAAATGCTTCGAACGACGTGGCGTGAGGCGGCAAAATTCGATGCTTCACAATTCGATCCGCGCACGGCGCTGAGCTGCATTCCGGCCGTCGCGTTGCCGCTCTTGGCTGGCTTTTGGTTCGGCCATCGGGAAGGCATGGTGGCCGCCGGCGGGGCGATGTCCGTCGGTTTCGGCGCCTGGCAGCGCATCTCCAAGTCGCGCGCGTTGCCGCTTTTGTGGGCCTCGTTCGGCATGTCGCTGGCGGCGTTCGCCGGCACGCTCGCGGGGAGCTCGGGCGTGCTCACCTCGCTCGCGATCGGCGGTTGGGGCTTTTGCTGCGGGCTGTTGTGGGCGTTCGATGCGGGCGCGTGGTGGGTGGGCCTGCAGTGTGCGATTGCGCTCTTGGTCGCCGCTGCGTTTCCGGGCGGGCTCGAGGCGGCGGCGTTGCGCGCCTCGCTCGTGCTGTGCGGTGGACTCTTGCAGACGCTCGTCGCGTTCATCGTGAGGCCCGATGCGGCCGACGTGAGCCTGCATTTCTCGAGCTTCCGACACCCGGGGTTACGCCGGGCACTCGCGCGGGTCGTGCCGCACATCGCCCCGCGTTCGCACGCATTCCACTACGCGTTGCGGTTGGCGCTCACGCTGGGCGGGGCAGCGGGCGCGGCGCGCGCGTTCGGGCTTCGGCAATGGTACTGGGTGCCGATGACGGCACTCATCGTGCTGAAGCCCGAGCTCAAGCAGACCCTCACTCGCGGCTTTGCGCGCTTGGGCGGCACGCTCGTTGGGGCCGCGCTGGCGACAGGCTTGGCCGCGTTGCTGCGTCCGAGTCCGCTGATCTTGATCGCGCTCGTGATCGTCTTTGCGGCGCTCTGCTACTCACTGCTCAACGTGAACTACGTGCTGTACGCTCTGTGCATCACCGCCTACGTCGCCTTCTTGCTGGCGTTCGCCGGTTTGCCGGAGAGTGTGGTGCTCACGGCTCGCGTGCTCAACACGGCGCTCGGCGGCGTGGCCGCGTTGGTCTCTCACTGGCTGTTGCCGCCGCGCGCTGAGCGGCACGAAACCGGCTAAAGTAGCCGCTCTTGGCACCGCTCGGTGTCAGGTATATGTCATGTGAACGATGTCGCGCACCGAACGTCTGTTCGCGCTCACCGAGTATTTGCGGGGCCGGCGCACCGGCGTCACCGCCGAAGCCTTGGCCGAACGCTTCGAGGTCACCGTCCGCACCATCTATCGCGATCTCGATACGCTGCGCGCCGCTGCTTTGCCCGTTTCGGCGGAGCGTGGGCGTGGTGGCGGCTATGCGCTCGATCGCAGCTACAGCTTGCCCCCGGTCAACTTCACCGCGCGCGAGGCGGCGTTGCTCGTTGCGCTGGGGCGCTACGCCATCGACATGCGGCTGATGCCCTTCAGTGAAACGCTCGACTCCGGGCTCGACAAAGTGCGGGCCGCGCTGTCCACCTCTGCCCAGCGTGAACTCTTGCAACGCTTGGCGGAGCTATCGTTTCACGGCGTGCCTGCGTTGCCCAGCAAGAAGGCCGTGCGCGCGGCGCTCGAGCGCGCTTGGTTCGAGCAGCGCCCACTGCGCATCACGTATGTCGACGGCAACTTCATTCAAGCCACGCGCGAGATCAAAATCCTCGGCGTATTACTCGAGCGGCGTGAAACACGCATCGACGCGCAGGTGCTCGAAAGCGGCGAACGCCGTCATTTTCGGCTCGATCGCATCACGCGCGCCGAAGTCATCGCCTCGGCCGAGCGCGCGCTCAACACTACTTAGTCTGAAGATGAGTGGCTAAGTATCGTTAACGCTGATAAGCGCCCGTAAACGCATTTTGATGGCAGGCGAAGAGCGCTGTCCCACTCGGGTGGGGCGCGGAAGCCGGGCGAATTTGGCCGGTAAATGAGTCGCTAAAGCAGCGCTCGACCGCCGCGGAATGCGGCGCGCTCGCCGCTACTGGCGTTGGATTGGTCGCGGGCGCGGCTGGCTTCACGGGTTCCGGTGGGGTGGGGCTGCCGGGGGCGGCCGCGACCGCCGCGGGGTGCCCTGCCTTGGGTTCGGCCTTCGCCGGATTGGCGTTCGTCGTCACCGTTCCGGCGGGCTCGGCAGGCGCAGGTGCGACGCCCGGGGCGGCCGCCACTGCCGCACTCGGCGTTGCGCTGGCCGAAGCGTGGTCACCCTGCAGCGCGTCGGGGGCTTTCGATGTGCTGAGCTTGATCAGTAGCAACACGGCAATCGCGAGCAGCACGACCGTCCCAATCAAGAGCGGCACGAGCAGACGGCGCGGCGCGGGATTCAGCGTCGAGAGCGGGAGCTCGTTGACCGTGGCGGCGATGGCGGTAGGGCCCGTGGTCGTGGTGGTCGTCGTCGTGGCTGAAAGGCCCGGCGCGATCTGTGCGGCTTCTTCCGGGCTCAACGCGAGCGTACCGCCCGGCCCCCCCGTGGCTGGCACGCGCCCCGCCACGACGTCCGCCAGAGCCGCTGACAACTCTTGTGCGGAGGCGAAGCGGAGATCGGGGTTACGATTCGTGCCCTTCGCAAACCACTGGTCGAAGCCGGGCAAATTGAAGCCTTGCGCGGAGGGCGCGAGCACCGGCCGTGCACAAATGTTGAGCAACAGCTCGCCGAACGTTTGCCCGTCGAAGGGGCGAATGCCGGTCAGGCATTCACACGTGATCACGGCGAGTGCCCAGAGATCGGTGCGGTGATCGAGTGCCTTTTTGCCCTCGACCTGCTCGGGGCTCATGTAATACGGCGTGCCCATGGTCACGCCCGTTCGCGTTTCCATGCCGCCGAAGCGCGGCCCCGTGGTTTTCGCGATGCCGAAGTCCAGCACTTTGGCGAGCTCCTGGTCGTCTTCACGCACCAGGAAAATGTTGTCGGGCTTGAGATCGCGATGCACGATGCCGCCAGCGTGGGCGCGCCCGATCGCGCGCGCCACTTGGCTCACGATCGATAGCGTGCGCTCGGGCGTGAGCCGCTTCTCGCGCTCCAAGCACTCGGCCAAGCTTTGGCCTTGCAGGAGCTCCATCACCAAGAATGGCGTGTTCTCGTGCACGCCGTAGTCCAACACTTGCACCACGTGCGCGCTGCGCAGCGAGGCCGCGGCTTGCGCTTCGCGTCGAAAGCGCTCGGCGCCCTCGGTGGTCGCGGCGATCGCCGGGTCCATCAGTTTGACCGCAACCCAAGAGTTGAGGGTCAGGTGCTCTGCGAGCCACACCGAGCCCATGCCGCCCTTGCCAAGCTGTCTCTCGAGCCGATAGCGGCCAGCCAGAATTCCCTGCATGTGAGTCCGTGCGATTGTACGTCCAAATCCTGATTCTGGCGCGTCGCCGTATTTTTCGAGGTTTTCCCCACGCGGCCGCCCGAAAAAGCCGCGCTTGACGCTGCCTGAGTCGCTCCGTACGCTCCGCGCATGGGTTTGACTCGCTCGGCATTGCTGGTTTTCGGCTGCTTTTTGGCAGCATCTGCGCCGCTGGCCTGCGGTGCTCGCTTTCGACCGATGCAGACCCACGACGTGGCGGGTACAGGCGACCCGAACGCCACCTACGCGCTCGTGCTCGGAGCGCTCGGTGACGACCACTATCAAATCGTCGACCAAGATGCCGCGGCGCATTTGGTGCGCGTACGCAGCCACATCGATCACACCGACCCGTCGCGCGTCAGCTTGATCATCGTGCAGGTCGAGAGAGCGGCCGTGCACATTTCCGCCAGCGGCTACCTCGTGCATCCGGACGGAACGATTCATCACAGCTTGAACAACGAGCTCGGGTCGCTCCAAAAATTGATCAGTCGCAAACTCGCGGCCAACACGGGCGCGCCTCCGCCCGCGCCCATCGGCGCGCCCCCACCCGACCCGAATGCGGCACCCGGCGCACTGCCCATCGCGTGGAGCGAGCCCGCTTACGACCCGAGCGTGTGGGGTCACGGAAATTTCACGTGCCTGCCCGTGAAGCTCGCCGCGCAAGATCAGAGCCAGCTCACGCTCAAGCTCTCGAACGGGGACATGGCGGACGTGCTCTTGTCACTCGCTTACGCGCCGGAGCTATGTCGCTCGCCGGGTGAATGCAAATTGCCCGGCGGCTGCCCGGCGCTCGGCATCGGCGATCCCGATCACGTGACGCGCCTCGCTGGCCGATTGTCGAAAAAAGAGGTCGGTCCGCAGGCGACGCTGCTGCTCCGCGGTCAGCCCGTGGCGATCATCGATCTGGCCAAACATGGCTCGATCGCGCAAGCCATGAGCGAGATCAAGCACTAGGCCAGCGCTCCTTTGGGGGGCCAGAGGCACCACCGCTATGCCGGGCCAACCGCACTGGTTTCTCACTCATCACAGCGTGGCGATCGTCACGGATCTGCTCGTGATGTGGTTCGTGCTGTCGCTGCTTCGCCAGCGGAGCCGCCCCGCGGGGAGTGCGATCGCGTGGTTGCTCGCGGTGGCGTTCATCCCGTACCTCGGCATTCCGCTCTATCTGATGATCGGCGGCCGCAAGCTCTCGCGCCGCGCCGGGCGCAAAGAGCGGATCTCACTGCCCACTCGCGCCTTGGGGCTCGGAACGCCGAGCACCATCGCGGAGTTGACCTGGCTCGATGACGGCGTGCTGGCCTTCGACACCTTCATCGCGCAGATCGCAGGCGCGCAGCATTCGATCCGCATCGTGAGCTTCGTGCTCGGGGACGACGCGACCGGGCACGCGCTGATCGACGCGCTCATCGAGCGGGCGCGCGCAGGCCTGGAGGTGCGGCTCTTACTGGATGACTTGCTGCGCTTTCACGCGCCCAAAGCCAAGCTGAGAGAACTGGTTCGCGCCGGAGCGCGCGTGGAGCGCTTCATGCCGCTCTTGCACGTGCCCTTTCGTGGTCACGGTAACCTGAGAAACCACCGAAAAATCGCCTTGTTCGATGGGCAACGCGCGATCGTCGGGGGCATGAATCTGGCTCACGAATACATGGGGCCGACGCCAGAGCCCACGCGCTGGCGGGACCTCTCGCTGCTCGTGAGCGGCGAAGCGGCACCCGCACTCGACGCCGTGTTCCGCGCCGATTGGGCGTTTGCGTGTGGAGAGCGCTTGTCACCCGCGGCGCGCGTCGAACCCGGCCCCATCCCGGTGCGTGTCGTCCCGAGCGGTCCGGATGCCGACAGCGATCCGATCTATGACGCCGATCTCACCGCCTTGTTTCGCGCCGAGAAGCGCATCTGGATCGCGACACCTTACTTCGTGCCGGACGAAGCGCTGCTGCGCGCGCTCATGATCGCGGTTCGACGCGGCGTGGACGTACGCGTGGTGACGCCTTCGCGCTCCAATCACCTGCTCTCGGATCTCGCATCGGAATCCTGCTTGCGTGACCTGAAGGCAGAAGGCGTGAACATCGCCTGCTTCGATCACATGCTGCACGCCAAAGCCCTGTTGGTAGACGACTCACTCGCGGTGGTCGGCTCTGCCAATTTCGACATGCGCAGTCTGTTCCTCAACTACGAGATCGCGTTGTTCTTCTCGGGCGCGCAGGAAGTCGAGCGACTGGCGCGTTGGTTCGAGCACACGTTGCGTTCGACTCGCCCGGGGCCAGAAAAGCGTGGCGTGGTGCGCGGTGCAGTGGGCGACGTGCTGCGCTTGTTGTCCCCGCTTTTGTGAAGATCGCCGCGGTTTTACGCGGGTTTTTGCACGGCCCTGCGCCGTCACACGGTTGCTCGGCGCGGCGGACACTGATGAGCGGCGACCTTCGCCGCCCGCCCGCGATCCACGCCATGCGTTCCTCATTCCAACACATTTTCCTGTCTGGTTGTTTGGTGGTCAGTGCGGCATGCAGCAGCACTAGCCCCTCGTCATCGGCGTCGAATGGCGGCTCGGAGAGCGGTGGCAGCGCAGCCGTGGCTGGTGCGAACAGCGGCGGCGATAGCGCGCTCGGCGGCGATTCGTCCGCGGGAGCGGGTGGTAATGCGGGCGCCAGCGGTGCTTCGGCGGGCAGCGGCGGAGCCAGTTCGGGCTCGGGCGGTGTGAGCGGCGTCGCGGGTGCGGGTGGCAGCGCCGGCGGCGGCGGCAATCCGAATCAACCGATGAACTTCATTTGCAACGAGTACCTCGGCCTGCTCACCACCAACGAGTGGTACAGCCAAGGCTTCGAGGGCGACGGCGTCGACGGCATGAAGTGGGAACTGAAGTACCACCACTACGGCTACGTGAAAACGTGGGCGGATCCCACGAGCCCATTTTGGGCCGACACGGGTGACTCATTCGACCTGCAAAAAGGCTCACCGCTGCAATCACCCTGCGCCGCGAACTCGACTGCGCCCGATCGCCTGGTATTTGCCGCGCTGGATTGGGAAATGCTGAACGAAGCGGATTGGCTCGCGGCGCTGGAATCGACGATCCCCACGTTCAAGCAAAAGTATCCGAGTTTGCGCTGGCTCGACGTGATGACGATGATCCGTTGCCCCAACAATCAGAAGTGCAACCCGAACGCGAACTACGGCCCCGGCGCGAATTCCGTCGCCGGGCGTCAAGACTGCTACGTGCCGCCCTACGAAGACTCGGCGATCGAGAAGTTCGCCGCGCTGCATCCGGACTTCGTGGGTGTGGGGCCAAAGGTAGAAGCGCCCGCGTGCCGCATGCCCGTCGACGGCGCGCACTTGTCAGCGGACAGCAACAAGGCCGCCGCGCTGCAGATCGCCAAGTACTACGCGCAACATCCGTGAGCAGCAGTGAGCGTGAGCGACGAGTTTTGCGTGGGCGATCTCGTATGCCCGAACCAGCGCGAACACTCGACCGAGCACGCACGAACGCTGCACACCGTGTAAGTAAAAGTAGTATATTGACTACCATTTTCATTGATCAACCATAGAAACTAGCCGACGTTTTGACCTTCACGCGGCTTGGGTCGGTTCACCCGAGTCGCAGTTGGGATTTCAAATGTCGATGTTCCGCGAGAGCTTTTGGCGTGCCGTGTCCGGCTTGGTGCTCGGCAGTTTGTGCGCCTGTGGCTCGATCTCGACTGACTCGCTGTTCTCGGGAGTCAGTGCGGGCGGGGCAGCCAACTCCGCCGCCGGCGCCGCGGATGGTGGGTCGGACTCGCTGCTCGGCGGAGCCGGGCAACCGTCGTCGGCTGGGTCCGCAACGAGCCTGGGCGGCGCCAGTGCCGGCGGTGCGAGTGCAGGCGGCGCGAGCAGTGGTGGCGGGACGACCGCATCGGGCGGAGCGACGGCCACGGGCGGCTCGCACGCTGGTGGGGCTGCCGGCGCTGCCGGTTCGCTGGGTGCGGCTGGCGCCGCCGGTGCACCCCAGGCGCCGAGCGCGTGCGATGGCAAGCGCGCCAAAGCGAAAGCGCTGATCGACGACTTCGAGCAGGGCGTGACCAACAACTGGTTCGGCTATCTCGACAGTGCGCCAGCACCGGTCGTCGGTACTTCGCCGGGCGCGTTGGGAACGGACCAAGGCGCGCGCTTCTTCGGGGACGACGCGATGAAGTCGGGCATGGGCCACGGCATGTCGTGCACGGACGTTTCGGCCTTCGATGGCATCTCGTTTTGGGCGAAATCGGGCACGGGTGGCCCAGTGCGCTTCCTCGCCGCGATCCCCGCGACGGACCCCACGCCCGGCGTGGGTGACTGCAATTCCGCCACCATGACTTGCTACGATCATCCGGGGAAATTGTTCAATTTCACGGGCGATTGGGCCCATTACTCGGCCGCGTGGAGCGAACTTGCGCAATACGGCTGGGGTACCAAAGCGACGTTCAACAACGTGATCAACACGCTGCTCTGGATCAACGATGGCCCCGTGGTCACGTCCGATTTTTCGATCGACGAAGTGGTGCTCTACAAGGGCGAGCCCCCCGGCGGAAAACCCAACGACTGAGTCACGCGTCGTCGCTCGTCGAGTGAACCGATGACGCTCGAAAGACCATGAGTCTGCGCAGCCTCAAACGCCGCGTCGCATTTTTGATCGATGCGATCGAGGACGACTACCAAGCCGGCATCGTGCGCGGCGTGCAGCGCGCCGCCGAGCGGACGAACGTGCAGATCGTGTGCATTGCCGGCGGCGTTTTGCCGGGAGCGCGTTCCGACCATCGCTCCCAACGAAATTTCCTCTTCGACGCCGTCGACTCGCGCCACTTCGAAGGCGTGCTCGCGCTTTCCGGAGCTCTCGGCAACCAGCTGGGGGCGCAGGGCTTCGCCCACTGGCTGGAGCGCTTTCCGGCGGTGCCGGTGGTCGCCTTGGGTGTCCTCGTGCCGGGAGTGCACAGTATCTCGGTCAATGGCGCGGCCGGCATGTACGGCGTGGTCTCGCACTTGATTCAAGTGCACCATCATCGCCGCATTGCCTTCATTCGCGGCCCCGCCAGCAGTGAAGAAGCGGAGCAACGCTACGACGCCTATCGCCGAGCCTTGGAAGACGCGGGCATCGCGTTCGACCCGCGCTTGGTGTTGAACGGCACTTGGCTGCGCGAGTCCGGCACGCTCGCGGTTCGCGAGCTCCTCGAGGAGCGCGGCACGCGCATCGAAGCCTTGAACGCGATCGCCTCGGCGAACGACTACATGGCGCTGGGCGCTTTGGATGCTCTCGCGGAGCGCGGCGCGAACGTCCCGAGCGATCTAGCCGTGACCGGCTTCGATGATCTGGACATCACGCGCTGCGCGGTGCCGCCGCTCACGACCGTTCGCCAGCCCACCGAAGCGCTCGGGCGCGACGGGTTGCGGCGGCTGATGCAGCTGATGAACGGTGCCGAGGAACCGGCGGTGAGCGAGCTCTCGGCTGAAATCGTGCAGCGTCGTTCGTGCGGCTGCCTGCGCGTCGGGCCCGAACGCCCAGCGCGGCCGGCCTCTCGCGGGCGGAGTTTCGAAGCCGCGCTCGTCGAGCGCCGCACGCTGATTTGCGCGGAGCTCGCGCGCGTTGCCCACGGCGCGCTGTTCGGTGTCGGCAGCGGTTGGGAGTATCGCTTGATCGCGGCGGTCACGAACGACCTGATCGACGGCGGCGGTGGAGCATCGCTCACGACCGCCATGGATCAAATCTTGACCAAGCTGCAGCGCGCGGGCGGCGATATCGGCGTTTGCCAGCAGGTGCTGAGCGAGTTGCGGCGCGAAATTCAGGACTGCGCCGCCGAAGACTCGGCGCTCTCCTCACGCGTCGCCGATTTGTTCGATGCGGCGCGCGAGCTCGTCAGTGAGGCGCTGATCCGTACCGAAATTTCGCGAAAAATCGAGACACTCGCGCAACTGCGCGAGTTTTCCCAAACCGCCGCCCTGCTGGTTGCCGACGGCGACCTCGCTCTCCTCCGCCGCAAGATCGAGGAGCGCTTTCGCGCGCTCGGCATCACGGCGTTCGCGCTCGGGCTCTTCACCGAGCCCGGTAGGGCGACGCCCGATTGCCTGTGCCTCGCTGCCTACAACAGTGGTCGGCAGTTCCTGGCCCCCGAAACCTTTCGCACGAACGAGTTCGGGCCGAGCGATCTGTTCGAGAACGAACGCGGCACACTGCTCGTGCAGCCGCTCGTGTTCGACGGAGAGCCAATGGGCATCGCCACCGTCGTTTTGGGCTCGTTCGAACTCACGGTGTTCGAACAACTGCGCGAGATCCTAGGCGTCGCTTTGCGCGGTTTTCGGCTGGCGAGTGCAAAGGTCGTCTGACACGCGCGTCTGAGTAAAACTCGATTATTGACTACGATTTATCTGGCTCGCTGACGCGCGGCGCGTAATTTTTAGCGAGTGTCATTCAAACTAGAATCGTCGCTGATCGGGCCTTTGTGCGCAGTCGTCTTACTGAGTGGCTGCACCACGAGTTCGCCGCCCGGTAGTGGACCGGGTCGCGGCTCCGGCGGCGATGGCTCGGGTGGCATGCCTCCCATCATCACCGGTAGTGGCGGTAGTGGCGGCAGCGGCGTAGTGATCCCGGATGGCGGACCCCTCACCAACGACGGTGGAGTGATCACCACACTACCCATGGGCTTCACCCAAGCCGACCAAGGCGGCTGGCAGCTCGGCGACGCGCTGAGCGGACCGGATGCCGGCACGACCATGACGCCGGATGGCACGACGTGCGGCAATATTCTCACCGCAGTCGTTCGCGATTTCCAAGGTCGTAACGTGCTGGGCGCGGCGGCGTGCACGGCGGGCAGCACGCTGATGAACGCGAGCTGCGATTTCCAAGGCCCGCTGTACGGCGACGACATCACGCCGAACCTCGTGGCCATGACTTTGGGCACCGACCAAAAGCCCGTCTACGCTTCACTGTGCGAAGAAGCGAAGGTGCATTCGCCGATGCCGCCGGCCTGCCCCTATGGCCCAGAAACCACCACAAAAGCCGATTTCGACCAGTGGTACCGCTTCGCTCAGGGCGTCAACGAACCCTTCTTGCTCAAGCTCTGGTTTGCGCCGGGAGCAGGCGGCTTGTTCACCTTCCAAAGCAAGCTGTTCTTCCCGCTCGACAACGCGGGCTTCGGCAACACCACCGGCCCGAATGACCACGGCGGCGGACCGGTCGTCGGTGATGATGGTAAGCCACACAACTTCAGCTTCACCACCGAACTGCACACGCAGTTCGCCTACAACGGCGGGGAGACCTTCACCTTCGACGGCGATGACGACGTGTGGGTGTTCGTCAACGGCCACCTCGCGGTCGACCTCGGCGGCCTCCATGGCCCGAAGTCCGGCTCGATCAACCTCGACTCATCGGCGGCGACCCTGGGCATTGCCAAGGGCAACACCTACAACCTCGATCTGTTCCACGCCGAGCGGCACGACACCGGCTCCAACTTCCGCATCGACACGAATCTATCGTTCGTGAACTGCGGCATCGTCGTGCCCGACGTGAGGTAACGGCGAAGCGGGGTGAGGGGCGACGCAGCGCGGCGCCCCCGCGACTCGCCCCGCGCGGCGACTCACATCGTGTCTTGGATGGCCTTCCACAACGAGTGGTCGCCGGGCACGTCTTCGGAGAGCTCCCAGAACATGATGCCGCCGTAGCCCTTCGAGAAATTGGCTAGATCCTTCATCAGCTGGACGCCCGTGTAGTTCACTTGCTGGCCCTTCACGGAGGTTTGGTTTTTGCTCCAAGCGCTGCCGTCAGCGGC
>Ga0207687_10002665_pt1 | contig 12083 bp, 10 predicted proteins | sample KBSM54metaG_FD_184399 | JGI IMG/M metagenome (GOLD analysis project Ga0207687, IMG submission 184399) | Miscanthus rhizosphere microbial communities from Kellogg Biological Station, Michigan, USA - KBS M5-4 metaG (SPAdes) (version 2) | ecosystem: Host-associated > Plants > Roots > Rhizosphere >... | reverse complement strand
CTTTGTTGCCAGCACAACTTTCTGGCGGCGGTCTTTGATAGCGCGTCCCACCAGCTCTTCATTTTTTCCGGAGCCATATATGTCCGCCGTATCAAGAAACGTGCAGCCCAGTTCAATGGAGCGATGGATGGTTGCAATGGATTCCTGCTCGTCGCCCGCGCCATAAAACTCTGACATGCCCATGCAGCCGAGCCCGATCGCGGAAACTTTGAGTCCTTGTGTGCCAAGTTTTCTTTGAGGAAGCATGAATAATGTGATGTCCTTTCAGGCAGTGAAGACACAGAAAACGGGTAAATGAGTAATTTGGTAAATAATTAAAATTCAAACCAAACCTTACCGCGGTTCAAGAAAACAAGATATGGGGAATTTAGCTACGGCGCATTGATCCCATGCTCGCGCCATGAGCATTAAAGAAATTCAATTTGCCTTGGTCCGTGAAAATCAGTGTCATCACTGTTATCAGCGGTAAGGTTTTTGCTTTTTGCAAATCAGTGGTGAGATTTTCAGCAGCCGCCTGCCGGGCATGGATGGACGATCCGTCCGAGACTGGAGGGAACCGGCGGATGCAACTCTTCTTTGCAGCAGGTTACTTTCTTCACCATGGCGCGACCGTGCACAAACTCCGCCCATTTGAGGTCGTGTTTGACGAAGTCGTTATAAGCTGTTGCTGCGATTTCAATGTGTGTGCCGTCGGCGAACTTGATCGTCATTCCCGCCTCCCGAGGGTTGTAAATTTTTTGCATCTGTTGAATAGATGATCGGGAACTAACGTAAGGTGCAGAAATTCGCGCAGATTGATTAAAAAGTTTTCCATTCGCGCGCAAAAACTTCGGCGCGGCAAAAAATATTTTTGCGGGAGAAATTGATGGCTGCTAGGTAACCGCAACCACTTCGCTGCGCTCTTCCTGCATGCGCGCCAGCAGTCGCTCAACGTATTTTGTATCGATGTTGCCCGCGCGGAATTCGGCATCGGCAAGGATGCGGCGATGCAGCGGAATCGTCGTATGAATGCCCTCGACGATAAACATTTCCAGCGCGCGCTGCATACGCATGATGGCTTCAGGGCGGTCCTTGCCAAACGTAATCAGCTTGGCGATGAGCGAATCGTAATAAGGCGGAATCACGCCTTCAGCATAAGCGGCGGTGTCCACGCGCACGCCCAGCCCGCCGGGAATGTGGAACGTCTTGATCTTGCCGGCGGACGGCGTGAATTTTTCCGGGTGCTCGGCGTTGATGCGGCACTCAATCGCGTGTCCGCGCTGCCCTTTGCGGTCAACCTTGGGAATGATCTCGGTAATTTTGGCGCCATCGGCCAGCAGGATCTGCGACTTCACCAAGTCAAGGCTCGTCACCATCTCCGTGACTGGATGTTCCACCTGAATGCGCGTGTTCATCTCGATAAAGTGGAGGCTGCCATCTTCATCCATCAGAAACTCGACTGTGCCGGCGTTGACGTAGCCAATTTCAGAAAGCGACTTTTCCAGTCCCTGGCCAATTTCAGCGCGCATTTCCGGCGTCACGCGCGTGGAAGGCGATTCTTCCAGCAGCTTCTGGTGCCGCCGCTGGATGCTGCACTCGCGTTCACCCAGGCTGATCACGCGTCCGTGGGAGTCGCCCAGCACCTGAAACTCTATGTGCCGGGGCCGCTCGATAAACTTTTCCATGTAGAGATTGCCGTTGCCGAAAGCCGCCGCGGCCTCAGATTGCGCGGAATTGAACGAGCCCTCAAGCTCAGATTCATTGCGGATGACGCGCATGCCGCGTCCGCCTCCACCGGCAGAGGCTTTCACAATTACCGGATAGCCGATTTGCGTCGCCCACTCGCGCGCTTCTTCGGCGCTGGCAATTACGCCGTCCGATCCCGGCAGAATCGGCACCTTGGCTTTCTTCATTGCCTGGCGCGCTTTTTCTTTTTCGCCCATCAAGCGGATGACTTCCGGCGGCGGTCCAATAAATTTTATATGCGAGCTTTCGCAGACCTCAGCAAAGTTGGCGTTCTCGCTCAGCAGTCCGTAGCCGGGATGAATAGCGTCAACATTGGTGATTTCAGCCGCGCTGATTACGGCAGGAATATTGAGATAACTTTCAGAAGAGCGCGGTGGCCCAATGCAAATGGCTTCGTCGGCAAAGCGGACGTGGAGCGAATTGCGATCAGCGTCACTATAAACGGCAACGGTCTTTACGCCCAGCTCTTTGCAGGCGCAGATCACGCGCAGAGCAATTTCCCCACGATTCGCTATGAGAATTTTTTTGAACATTTGTTTACGTCGATGCGCTCCGCACTGCCAATATCTAGTTTTTGAGTGAACAACCGCGCTGGAAGTTTGCGGCTCAGCGCGTCATCGGCTTCGCCGCCGAATGTTGCTCAATTATTTTCTTGGCCGTATTGCAAACAGCGGTTGTCCGTATTCAACCGGTTGCCCGTTGCTGACCAGCACCTTCACCACTTCGCCGGAGGCATCGGATTCAATTTCATTCATCAGCTTCATGGCTTCAATAATGCAGAGCACCTGGCCTGCGGCAACCTGGTCACCGGGTTTCACAAAAGGCAATGCGCCGGGTCCGGGAGCTTCATAGAATGTGCCAACAATCGGAGATTTCACCGTATGCAGCTCTTCTTCCGCGGCTGCTGTTGGTCCCGCTGAAGCACTCGGCGGAGCGGGCGCCGCTGCAGACTGGCTGGCATGGGCCGGAGGAGCCGCCATCGGCATGGCTGCCATGGGCAGAGCATGTGCTATCACCGGGGCCGCCGTCTCGCCGCCCCGCTTAATGCGGACTTTTACGTCCCCGCGCTCAAGCTCAAACTCCGAAATGTCTTTTTCTATCAGGAAATCGATAAGCTCTTTCAGCTCTTTCTGATTCATGAATGTATTCGGCTCTTCTAGCCCTCATCACTAGCAACTACGGCGAGAGCGGCCTTTCCCCTATGAAGTTAAAGCGTGATCAGGTCCTTTGCGGTAGGCGTCAGGACTTCGTGTCCGGTTTCAGTGACAAGAACCATATCTTCAATGCGAACTCCACCCTCTTCTGGAATGTAGATGCCCGGCTCAATCGTAACGACCATCCCCGCCGCAAGTTTTTGGGTTTGGCCTTTTGCCAGCCGAGGCTGCTCATGTACCTCAATTCCCACTCCATGCCCCGTGGAATGGGTAAAGAAAGCGTCAAAGCCCGCTTTCTTCAGTACTTCACGCCCGGCGCGGTCCACTTCACCACTCTCGACGCCTGGCGCAACTGCAGCAATCGAAGCTAATTGCGCTTCCCTTACGGCCTCATACATGCGCCGGTGCGACCGGGAAACCGCTCCGGCATGCACTGTACGAGTCATGTCGGAACAGTAACTTGCGAGTATAACACCGTAATCCAGGATAATAAATCCTTGCGCAGGAATGGGTTGCGTGGACGCGCGTCCATGCGGCAGCGCGGAACGCGTCCCTGCGGCCACAATCGTATCGAATGACATTTTCTCCGCTCCAGCGCGTCGCGCCTGCAACTCCAGTTCGCCTGCAACCTGCGTTTCCGCCACGCCGGGTTTGATCACCGCAAGCGCCGTCTGAAACAAGCTGGCGGCCAGCAGCACCGATGCGCGAATCTGATTTATCTCGTCCGCATCTTTAATCAGCCGCAACTGCTCCACTAGTCCAGCCGCTGGCTTCAGTCTGGTTTTGCCTCGCACTGTCATCCCAATTTGTTTGTATGCACTGTAGCTAAGGTGGTCTGCTTCAAAACCCAGCGTGCGGACTTTGGCTTTCTGGGCGCCTTCGCAGGCTTCAGTAAATGCCGCCTTTTTGCCCACTACCACCCTGGCGCTTTGGACCTCGGCATGGGCCTGCTGATCATAGCGGCCATCGGTGTAGAAACTGGCTCTGTGCCCGCGATCACTCACCTGAAAAAGCAGTACGCCCGCGGTTCCGGTGAATCCGCAAAGGTAAAGAACATTGGGCAGGTGAGTAATCAGCAGGGCGTCAAATCCGCCTTTGCGCAGCAATGTTGCCAATTGTTTCTGTCGGGAAATGTAGTCCATCAGGCTTTCGTTAGTATCTGTGAAATCTTCAGTTCAATACAAGCCGAGAGAATGCAAAACTAGCTAGGCAGCCATTTGATGTCCTTCTGTAAAAAAATTGTGGGCCGGGTACACTCCCCAGCCCACGAACCGTAACAGTTGAATTCCGCCACAAACTTCGAAAATAGCCGAAATGGATGGCGTTCTAGGGTGCGAAATATCCAAAGATATCCAGCACCAGATCTGTTGAACTCGATGAGAATTCATTGATCGAACCGTTCGTTGTTGGCACGATGGCCAGGTTTGAAGCGATCGCGCCATCGACAGCATTAAGGGTAGAAACCCCCGGCTGGGGTGCACCGTTTGGCCATATAGTCAGAAACCCAAGCGGTGCGCTTGCGGTTGGAATGGCCGTTGCATTGAACACGTAGGCTTGGGCTGACGCAGGAGCTCCACAGCCGGTTGCGGTCACGTTGACCGTAGAGGCTCCGTTGATTGGCATCCCCGAGGTCCGTGTATCCTGCACCCGGCAAGATGCTAATGAAAAGAGCGACAATCCGCCAGTGGCGGGTGGCGCGAAATAACCATTAATGTCGATAGCCAGATCAGTGGTGGCCGAAGGAAATACGTTAATGCTGCCACTGGTACCTGCCGGTACAATGGCGGCATTCGCCGTGACCGTACCCGTGACTGCGTTCAACGTTGAAACCGTAGGCTGCGATTGTCCTGCTGGCCATGCGGTGAGGAAACCCAGGATGCCCGGAGGTATTGCGGTGAAATTCAGGGAATACGCCTGCGCCGTCGACGGTATACCGCAGCTGCTGGAAAGAACCGGGACGTACGGGCAGTGTTGGCTACAAGAGACGGCCCGCCCAATGGTCCAACTGCATTTCTAGTATCGGCAATCCGGCACGGCGTCAGCGGGAAAAACGCAAGAGAACCGCTGGTTGTGGCTGGCACAAAATACCCGCTGATATCGAGAACGAAATCGGTATCACCGCTAGGGAAGGCGCAAACAGCACCGTTAGTGCCCGCTGGCACTATAGCGGCAACCGCCTTGGTCCGACCATCCGGAGAGTTGAGGTTAGAGCTCAAAGGCAAAGTCTGCCCACAAGGGTACGCTGTCAGGAACCCAAGGACTCCCCTGGGAATCACCGTTAGATTGACGGTATAGGCTTGGGCATTAGAAGGTATTCCGCAGGCGCTATTGGGAATAGCGAATCCCCTGGAAACGTTTGCGGCCAGAAATGGTCCGCCAAAAGGGCCGTTCGCATTTCTCGTATCGGCGACCCGGCATGGCGTCACTGCCACGAAACGGCTCACCAGCGGTGCCGGCGTGCTGTTTAGCGCGCTCGACCCCGAGGTTGAGGAACTGATGTTTTGGTTCGTCCAACTCGTTCCGCCGGAGGAACTAATCAAGTGGTTTACCGCCAGGGCAGAACTCACGTACACAACGTGTTCCCCTGCGCCATCTGAAAAGCTTGTTAATCCCGCTGCCCCTGCGGCTATGGAGCCGCTGCCGAGGGTAGTAAGGTTCTGGTTGGCCCAGGACGCCCCGTTGGAACTGCTTATACGGTGTACTAGTTGACTGATGTCCAGGTAAAAAACGTTTTCACCCGTGTTGTCAGCGAAACTCGTGAGTGGTGTCCCGCCTTCGGCGGAAACTCCAAAAGAAGTGAGGAGCTGGTTAGTCCATGTTCCAGAGCCAGGCGCTCTGATCAGTTGGTTAAGCTGATTCGTGCTGTCCTGGTAGAAAACATGTGAGCCGGCGCTGTCCGTCAAACTGGTTAAGGCGGTCACGCCGGAAGTTCCAGGAGCTCCTGTGGCCAACTGAGTGAGATTTTGCCTTGTCCATGTCACAGTGCCATTCGAACCCACGGTACCGAGCAAATGATTCACCTGATCATTGGAATCAACATAAAAAACATGCTCCCCCGCACTATCCGTGAAGCTTGTTAATCCCGCTGCTCCTGCGGCTACACTCGAATTCGGGACGATCCCACTGCTCCAGGTCACGCCGGTGGAAGTTACGGTGCCGAGCAGCTGGTTCACCCCGTGGGCTGCGTCCAGAAAAAACACATGTTCCCCGACACGATCGACGAAGCTTGTGAGCCCCGTGCCTCCTGAGACAGCACCTGTCACTGTTGTGAAGTTCTGGCTGGTCCAGGTAATTCCACTCGAACCACCGGTGCCAAGCAACTGGTTAATCTGATTGGACGTATTTTGATAAAACACATGCGAGCCTAGATTGTCAGTGAAACTTGTGAGCCGCGTGGAACCTGTGGCCAATTGCCCAAGATTTTGGTTTCCCCAGGTAGTACTACTAGTAGCGGATAGCTTGTTGATAGTGTTGCTTGCATCCAGATAGAAAACTTGATTGTTTGTTTGTGCTTGCAGGTTCGTCGCAAGCGCACAGAGAATAACTGCACTAAGCCAACTTAATAGTTTCATAGTTCTCAAAAGTTACGCTTTATAGTTATGCGCGTCAACAGGAAAATGGTTTTCATTTTGGAACTAGTATTCAGCCTAATCGAATCTAGTGCATTACAATATTGAGCTTTAGATCATCGTTGGGTCGTTGGCTTTAATCCCATCCTTAGAAGGAGAGAAATCGTTATTAAAAGTGTTTCTGAAAATAGGTTCTCACAGATTAGTACCTATGTGTGAGGTGGTTGTTTTGTAATTTTTTTTTGAAAGAATCAGGAGAAGCTGTTTGGCTGATTCAGTAAGGAGTTAATTGAGTTTTTGCTGCACAAAAAAACCCCGGGGATAATGAATCCCCGGGGCATCGGATGCGCGATGCTAGGTTTGAATAATTTTTGGAGTGATAAAGAAGATCAGCTCCGCGGTTGAGGTGTTGACCAGCGTGTGCTTGAACAGATTGCCCAGGAGCGGAATGCTGCCAAGCAATGGGACTTGTGAAATAGCTACGCTGTTTTGCGTTTGAATCACGCCGCCAATCACGACCGTTCCGCCGTCAGAAACCAGCACCTGCGTGGTTGCTTGTTGGGTGTTGAGCGTGGGGTTCAACTGTTGACCGGCCACGCGGCTGAAATCAGGCACCGTGTTTTCAACGTCCACGTTCAGGAAGATCGTATTGTCCGCCGTAATCTGCGGCACCACTGTCAGGCGCAGGAAAGCTTCCACGTAGGTGACCGTGGGCGGGCCTCCCAACTGTGCATTCGTTACCACGGGAATGCGCGAACCCTGTTTGATCAGCGCGGAAATGTTGTTCTGGGTAACGATGTGTGGACGTGACAGAATCTTCAGCAATCCGCGGCTTTCCGCCATGGTTAGGATGAAGTCAAGACGGAAGCCGTTCGTGGCCGTCGTAAACTGGATGCCGCTGGTCGGCCCAGTGGCCGGCAGGTTGGAGAACAGCGGAATGGATTTAGTATCGGCCGGCGCTGTGATGAATCGCGGAACCAGTCCCGTGATGTCAATCGGGCTGGGGTTGGTTGCGCCGCCCACAGCGCTGTTGCCGCTGCCAAAGCTGGCGCCTAGCTGGGTGCCAATGTCACGGGCAAACGTACGCGTGGACGCCACCACGCGCGCTTCAATTTCCACTTCAGGCGTCTTGCGATCCAGCATCCTGATAAGTTCTTCTACCTTGGGCAGCACTGCGGGAATATCTTCCACGATCAACGCATTGCTGCGCTCATCGGCCACAACATCGCCGCGGGCAGAAAGGAATTTCTTTACCACGGTAGCCGCGTCTCTGGCGTGACCGTAGCTCAGGTAACGCGTAATGGTCTGCTTGGGAACGGCCAGAGCTTGCGCATCCTGCTGGGCGCGGCGCGATTCCGCTTCTGTCTTCATTGTTTCCAGCGTGGCAATTCTCAGCACATTGCCTTGCAATGTGCAGGCCAGTCCGTTGTTATCCAATACGATCGCGAGCGCCTGGTCCCACGGTACGTCATCCAGAACAATGGTGACGGAGCCTTTCACGGAAGGATCCAGCACAACGTTCAATCCGCTGATCTCATGGATGAGGCGGAAGAAATCTTTCAAGTCTAGGTCTTTAAAATTCATGCCAAACGGCTCGCCGGTATAGCGGCCAGTTGTGCAATTGGTGCTGGTCGGCCCGGAAACTGAGACCGTGGTTCCTGCCGGTGTTGTCTGTGCCTGCTGTTGTTGCAGGGCCGCGTTGATCATTGCGGGTTCGGCAGCCAGGCTGGCATGTGTGGCGAAAGGAGGCTGGTTAATGCTGGGGAGCGCTGGCGCGGGTCCCGCAAAATGAGAAGCTGCCACGTCAGACCTGGAGCGCGTGGCTTCCACGACCTTCTCTTGAGTTTTTGCGGCTGTTGTGGCAACTGGCGCAACAGGTTGCGGTGCGGCAGTCTGCGGCGTGGCATCGGCACTGACCACAGCTTGCTTCATCGCGGGGAGTGGCGCGGGCCTGGAGGTTGAGCTATCGCGCATGCTAACAACCAGCTTGTTTCCTTCCGGAGCAATCTGGAAATCGCGCATTTGCGCCATGTCCACCACAATGCGGGTCGTCCCTTCCTGGTAGCGTCCCACACGCACCGATTTCACGTCGCCGCTGTTGACTGGGATTTCGCGCGCACGTCCCTGAAGCACTGAGTTCGGGATGTCCACGACAACGCGGTCGGGGTGCGTCAGCTTCATGGTCTTGGCCGTCATTGGGCCGCTGCCGCTGATCTCGATGTTTAAGCCGTCGCCGCCGCGGGCGACAGAAATCTTGCCGATACGCGTTGTCGCTCCCGGTTTTTGTGCAGCAGCGCTGTTCTGGTTCGTCGCCAAAACGTCGCCCGATTGCGAAACGGTGTCCGCGGCCATGGCGCTTACGCCGGCCAACAGAACGATTCCTAGCAGTTGCTTAAGCCTCATCACTTTGTCTCCCCGTCCGGCGGCACTTCACCACCGGTCATGCGCAGCGTTTTTAACGCGTGTACTTGACAAACTTTCCAGCCACCACAACCTGTGCTCCAACAACGACTGGTGTTCCCTGGGTTCGGCCCTACTGCTTCCAATTTTCTTGTTCGAGTCTTTCTATTTCTAAGCAACTTGTTTACGAGGGTGGTACAAGTTTCTTCACTACTTCTCGTGCTGTTTCCCGTCCTAAAGCGTCTTTCACATATTCGCGAAAGATGATGGAATCGCTGGTGATCTTTTCCACGCTTCCCTGAAATACCTGATCGTTCTCTCTAAGGAAATACGTCTTCCTGATGCTGTTCGCCACAACCGCCATCATCTTGCCTGACGTATCTTTCACCGTGCCCTGCAGCACCAGTTCCGGGATTACCAGGCACCGTTTTCCGCTGGTGCAGTTCGGCGCGGGACGGCTGATCCCATCTTTGGAAACAATGGGACTCACAAATGGATCGCGGCGTCCGCGCGCTCCGAATGCCCTTGCTGAAGGCTTCGGTTTTTCTGTTGTCTGCGCTGGCGTGGTTTTCTGTGCGACGGCGGGAGCCGGTGGTTTTGCCGGTACTGTCACGGCTGGCTTTGCAGTCTTGGCTTGGCTTGCCGGAGCTTTCTTCACCGGTGCGACTGGCTTCACGGCAATTACGGCCGGCGCTTTGGCTGGAGGCGCTTTCTTGGTGTCCGCCTTTTTTGCTTCGGTCTTTTTTGCGGCGCTTGTATTGTTGCCATCCTTGGCTGCCACTACCGGGGTAGGCGCACCCTTGGATTGAGTTGGGGCGCTGGTCTTGGTTTTCACCGGTTCAGTAGTCGTCTTTACCGCAGGCTTGCCGGTTGCGGTAGACGAAGCAGCTCCGCTCTTTGGCTGCGGATCAGCCTTGGGACTGGCGGCGTTGTTGCTCGGCGTCTTGGCTGAAGTTCCAGGCGCTGCCTTGGCTGCGGGCTTTTGGTCGCCTGTGGTTGCCGTAGCTGCGGGCTTTTGCTCGCTAGTGGCTGCCTTCTTCGCTGCCGGCTTTTTTGTGCCGGCTGTTTTGCCGGCCGTTGCCGGAGTCGGAGATGGCGTGGGCTGGCTATTGGCGCCGGAATTCTGCGCCGTGGCCACCGTCGCCATGGCTGTTGCAAGCGCGAGAATTTGTATCAGCTTCATCTCAATTCCCTTTTGTGCACTCTTCATTCCTGAAAAACTCTTTTACGGCTTCGCCGTCGCCGGGGGAGCTGGCTGACCCGGCTTTGGCGGGGCCGGGGCCGGTTGCTCTTCCGGTTCATGACTAAAGAAAGTTGTTGCCGTGCAGCTAGCTAGCACAGTTTCGCCCGGAGCGTAAGTGTAAGAACCTTTTACCTTGGCCGCGCTGGGACTCTTGGTATTGCCCATCTGCATATTGCCCACGTTGACGATTCTCTCCAGCTCCGCCACACGCTGGAAGAAATTCAGCACGGAGTAATACGGTCCATCAATATCAATGGCAAACGGCACTTCGCTGTAGAACTCCTTGTTGCTCACCGGCATCGCCGTGTACCGCCGAATCTCAATACCGGAGGTCGCAGCCGTGTCATGCAGTAACTTGATGAACTGGTCCGCGTCCTTGTCTTCCGGAACGATCCGCTTCTGGATTTCCAGCTGCTGCTGCAGGATCGCCATGTTGCGGTTCACTTCAGCCAGCTTGGGCTCGAACATCTTCAGCGTTTCGTTCTCCGCCTTCTTTTCCTTGATCTTGGCGTCAAGCTGCTGGTTCGCCTGATACATGGGATTGAAATAGATGTAGTAGTAGGCTGCGCCCACCATGGCCGCGGCAAGGAACAGGATTCCTGCCCGCGATCCTAACGACATTTCTCCGAATTTAGCCATATACAAACCGTCCCCGGTGGATAACTACTGCGTTACGACTGTGTCTGGGATTTCTTTGCTTTGAACCCAGTGTTCATTTCACAAATCAGTTCAAATTTAAAAGCCTGGACTTCCTTCACCGCGCTGTCCTGGGATGTCTCTTTGATCTCGACGGTCCTGAACGCGCCGGTCTTCCTCAGGTTTGCCATCAGGTCGGCCACTGAGTTCGGGCTCAATGCCATTCCAGTGAAGTTCAGCGTTTTGCCGTCATTGGTCATGGTGTCAAGCCAGACCGCATCTGTGCTGTTGATGGTATCGGCCACCAGGTTCAGCAAGTCCACCGGACCGGATTGGGCCGATTTCAATTCGTCGATGACCCGCACTCGGCGCTCATACATATCGGCTTTTTTCTTACTCGCCTCGTATTTCGCTTTCACGTCCGCCAGACGCATGTTCTCCTGTTGGGCTTTTTGCAGGTTCTTTTCCAGCACGTCATGTTCACGCTGCACCCACACTTGGGCCAGGCCAATCAGCACCACCAGCGCGCCCGCAAAAATCAGGCCCAGAATGACGGTGCTCGATCCTTCGCCGCCTCCACCAGTGGCTGCAACGGTGCTGGCTCGGCGGCCGCCGCGCGTCGTTTTCTTCGGAACTCCAAGCAGGTTGATGCGAATCATAGGTCTTCAAAGCTCCTCAGGGCCAAACCCACCGCAACCGCGAGCTGTCCCGGGTTCTGTTCCAATATGTCGTGCTCCATTGAATCCGTGGGCGGAATAATGCGCTGGAACGGGTTCAGCACTTCCACCGGCAAAGAGAATTCCTGCCGCAATGCTTCAACCAGGCCGGGAACGCGTGACGATCCGCCCGCCAGGTAAATGCGCTCAATGTGCTCGCCGGACGCCGTGGCACGGAAAAAGTCAAACGTCTTCTGGATTTCAAGCACGATAATTTCTGTTACCTGTTGCAGGATCGGCAGCTTGGCGTCCTCGCTCACCGTTCCAACTTTCCGCCCGAGCTTCAGTGACTCGGCGTCATCAAAGCTCAAATCCAGTTCTTTCTGGAGTGAGTCTGTATACTGATTGCCGCCAACGCTCACGTCGCGGGTAAACAGCGGCGTGGTGCCTTTCACAATGTTGATGTTCATCACGCTGGCGCCTAGATTCAGCAGAGCCACCGTGGTGCCCTGATGCGGCTGGTAGTTGTATTCGTAGCAATTCTGCAGTGCGAACGCGTCAATATCCACTACCGCCGGCGCTTTTCCCGCCAGCGAGAGCACGTTCGTATAGTTCAGGATTTTGTCTTTCTTTACCGCCACCAGCAGCACGTCCATCTGCGGGCCGGTATCGTCAGGATTCAGAATGTCAAAGTCCACAT
>Ga0207687_10002658_pt1 | contig 12091 bp, 17 predicted proteins | sample KBSM54metaG_FD_184399 | JGI IMG/M metagenome (GOLD analysis project Ga0207687, IMG submission 184399) | Miscanthus rhizosphere microbial communities from Kellogg Biological Station, Michigan, USA - KBS M5-4 metaG (SPAdes) (version 2) | ecosystem: Host-associated > Plants > Roots > Rhizosphere >... | reverse complement strand
CGCCGAGCGGAACGTCTCCTCGACCGCCGCCGCGCTCGGCGTCGACCGCCGCACCGTGCGGAACCGCCTGCGCACCGTCGAGGGGCTCCTCGGCCGCCAGCTCAAGGACTCGGCGGCCGACCTCGAGATCGCCCTGCGGCTCGACGACTAGCGCCTCACTCGCCCTTTCCCACATCGGGGAATCCCCGGCCCGCGAGGCCCCAGATCGGGTAAGCGCCGGCCGCTCCCGGGCGGAGACGATGGAGTCGACGACGCCGAGAGGGAGGCAGGACATGAAGAAGCAGCTGATCTACGTCACCGCGCTCACCGCCGCACTGGGGCTGATCTCCGCGGCCATGGCTTCCGGCAGCCTCGGCCACCGCAAGGAAGAGTGCGCCGGGAACATCTGCATCGTCGACAACGGCGGCATCTCCCCCTCGAAGCTTCCGCGGCACGGCAAGGCCCCGGTCACCGCCCGCCTGATGGGCGAAATCAAGACTCGCGACGGCAGCCACCCACCCGCGGCGCAAAGCCTCGAAATCGACGTCGACCGGACGATCGACGTCGACGCGGTCGGCCTCCCGGTCTGCAAGGCGTCGCAGATCGAGGCCCGCAGCAGCTCCGCGGCCAGGCGCGCCTGCGCCGACGCGGTCGTCGGCTCGGGCACGGCTGAAGTCGAGGTCGCCTTCCCCGAACAGAAGCCGTTCTCCTCGACCGGACCGCTGCTGCTCTTCAACGGCGGCGTCCATGGCGGGACCACGACCTTTCTCCTCCACGCCTACGTCGACGTGCCGGCGCCGACCGCGATCGTGATGAAGGCGGCGGTCACCCACATCCATCGCGGCCGCTTCGGCCTCCATCTGACGACCCGGATCCCGAAGATCGCCGGCGGCGCCGGCTCGGCCACGGCGTTCGAGCTGAAGGTCGGCCGCAGGTTCACCTACAAGGGCGAGAAGAAGAGCCTGCTGGTGGCGGGCTGCCCGACCGGCAGCTGGATCACCAAGGGCCACATCGGCTTCGACGACGGCACCAACCTCGGCCTGACCCACGTCTTCACCTGCACGCCGGCGGGTTGAGAGCGGCCTAGCGCGGCCGGCGTCAGCCGTGCTCGCGCAGCTGGTCCGCCCGCGTCGTCAGCCCGCCCACCGTCGTCTCCAGCGCTACCGCCAGCCGCAGCAGCGTCGTATAGCTCGGGTTGCGGACTCCGCGCTCGATGCCGCCGACCTGGGTCAGGTCGGTGCCGGCGGCGTCGGCCAGTGCTTCCTGGCTCATCCCCGCTTCGACGCGGAGGGTGCGGACGGCCTCGCCGAGGGCGGCGTGCTCAGGCGAGCGGGGTTTGCTGCGGCGGGCGGGAGGCACTGTGTTGTCTCAGCACCCTCTCGACTTACAAACCCGAGTGTTAGGGTATTTATGACTTAAGATGTTGAACGCCGGGAGGGTCTCCAACGTTCCGTTCCGGTGCCTATGCCTCCATCCAGCTCAGAGCTGATCGCCGCTGTCAGCCACCCCACGCGCCGGCGGATCCTCCGCGCCTTCGTCGAGGAGCCGCTCGGAGCCGCCTCAGCGGACGAGCTTGCGGACGCGCTCGAGCAGCCGGTGGCGCAGGTCGGCTACCACCTGAAGACCCTGGCCCGCTGCGAGATCCTCCGGCTCAGCCGCGACGGCGATCGGAGTGCCGCGGCAGAGCCCCGTTACGGCTGGGCGCTCGATCTCGAGCCGGATTGGCTGCGGGTGGTGCTGGACGTCTGGGTCGAGTCGCGGGCTGCCAGCTGAGATCGTGGAACGGCACCCGTAGGCGCGAGCGCAGTTCCTCGACCGCGGCGGCGGAGCCGCCCGCGGCGCCGGTGACGAGGAAGACCTCGGTCGCCGGGTACTCGCGCAGCTGGTCGGTGACGGTCTGGACGACGTCCTCGTCGCCGACCTGGGCGGTCGCGTCGACGCCGGCGCCGGCGAGGGCGGCGAGGCTGAGGACGAGGTTGCGCTGGGCGCGTTCGCGGCCGGGGCCGACGTCGCAGGCCCAGCGGTCGAGGAAGCGATTGCGGGCGGGGGCTACGACGCGCACCTCGGGCTCGGGCTCGGCCGGGTCGAGCGGGACCGAGGCGGCGGCGATCCGCTCGATCGCGGCGCCGTCCTCGAGCGGCTGGTCGACGACGACGAGCAGGTGGTCGCGCAGGTCGGTCGCCTCAGGCGGGCGGATCGGCGGCGTCGGCGGGTGGCGCACCGCCATCACGACGATGATGCCGGCGACGATCGAGCCCTCGGCCATCCCCATCCCGGGCCCGCCGACGTAGAAGGCGGCGATGATCGCGATCGCGATCGCGGCCACGATCAGGGGGAGCTTCCATGCGGGTATGCCCTGATCGGTCATGCAATTGACCTTAAAGACTCGGCGCGAGCAGTCAATCCCCTTCGCGGGTGACGATGTCCCAGAGGCTTTCGAAGTCCTCGGCGCAGGCGGGGCAGCCGCCGAGGTGGGCGCGCATCCCCGGGACTCGCTCGTCGGCGGCGGCGCCGGCGAGCTTCAGCTCGACGTAGCGGTCGAGCTCATCGAAGCACTGCTCGCAGGTCAGCTCCGGCGTGCCGGGGCCGAGGGCCCTGCCGAGGATTTCGTCGCGGTCCATCACTCCTCCTCTCCGCCCGTTTCTACCCGGAAGCCGCGCTCGGCGAGGGCGTCGCGCAGCTTGCGGCGGGCGTCGTGCAGGTTCTTGTAGAGGGCGCCGCGGGTCGAGCCGAGGCGCTCGGCGAGGACGTCGATCGGCACCCCGTTGAGGGCGACCGCGACCAGCACCTCGCGCTGCCGCGGGCCGAGGCGCTCGACCTCCTCGCGCAGCGCCGCGAAGAGCTCGGCGTCCTCGGCCGGGCGGCCGGCGGAGGCGCCCGCGTCGGAGAGCGCCCTCCAGGCCTCGTCCTCGAGCGGGACCTCGCGTCCCTGCCAGGCGCGGCGGCGCACCTTCACCGCCGCCTCGAGCAGGGCGAACTTGTAGGCCCAGGTGGTGAAGCGGCTTTCGCCGCGGAACCGGTCGAGCTTGCCTAGGACCGCGATCAGGGCGTCGTCGGCCGCCTGCTGGGCGAGGTCCTCCTCGTCGCCGCCGCGCAGGTGGGACAGCTCGGCGGCGCGGCGCCCGACCTCGAACCGCGCCGCCTTCAGCAGCAGGGCGTGGAGGTCGGCGACGGCGGCCCGGCCGTCGGCGCCTTCGGCGCGGAGCCGGTCGACCCAGGAGATCTCGGTGGGCGCGGTCATCAAAGCGGTCGCCATGCATTGTTAGCGACCGCCGGAACCGGGTTCTTACCACCGGCTAGCTGTTCCTTATGCCGGTATAGCGACGGAAAGGAACAGCTGACGAGAGGGCGAGGTAAGAACCTGGGCGGGTGGCGACGCAAACGGGACACACGTCAACTCCAACCAAGGGAGGTCCCATGTCAACCACCGCCACTCTCGACCCGCGCCAGGCGACGCTCGCTCCAACTTTCCGCGAACGCCTCGAGAGCGACCCCGCCTTCCAGGCGTTCACGCTGCTCCGCATCGCCTTCACCGTCGCCCCGATCCTCTTCGGCCTCGACAAGTTCTTCAACGTGATGGTCGACTGGGAGCAGTACCTCGCCCCCTGGATCAACGACATCGTCCCCGGCAGCGCCTCGACCGCGATGCATCTCGTGGGCGTAATCGAGATCGTCGCCGGCGTCTTCGTCTTCCTGAAGCCGCGCTACGGCGCCTACGTGGTCGCCGCCTGGCTCGGCGGGATCATCGTCAACCTGCTCACCTACTCCGGCTACTACGACGTCGCCCTGCGGGACTTCGGGCTGATGCTGGGGGCGCTGACCCTGGCGCGGCTGGCGAGCGTCTACGACCCGCCGGGAGCGGAGGTCCGCTGGTAGCGAGCTTGGGGGCCTGCCCGTCCTAGACTGACCGCGTGCCGCCGCTGCTCGAGCGCCTTGGGGTGGAGCTGCCCGTCGTCCAGGCCGGGATGGGCGGCGGGATCAGCAGGCACGAGCTGGCGGCGGCGGTCTCCGAGGCCGGGGGTCTTGGGACGATCGCGGTCAACGGCGCCGAAGCGATTCGGCGCGAGCTGGCGGCGGCGCGGGCGCTGACCGGGCGCCCCGTCGCCGTCAACGTGCTGCTGCCGTTCGCCCGGCGCGATTGGTTCGAGGCGGCGGCGGAGGCCGACGCGCTCGTCACCTTCTGGGGCGAGCCGCGGCGGCGCACCGGCGGCGTCTGGCTGCACCAGTGCGGCTCGGTCGAGGAGGTGCGGCGGGCGCGGGCGGCGGGGGCCGACGGCGTCATCGTCCAGGGCGTCGAGGCGGGCGGCCACGTTCGCGGCACGACCCCGGCGCTGCAGCTGCTGGAGGAAGTGCGGGCAGCGCTGCCGCGGGACTACCCGCTGCTGCTGGCGGGAGGGATCGCCGGGCGGGACGACGTGCGCGCGGCGCTGGAGGCGGGCGCGGTCGCCGCTGTCGCCGGCACCCGCTTCCTCCTCTCCGAGGAGAGCCGGGCGCACGCTCTATATAGAGAGCGCCTGCTCGCAGCCGACGCGACGATCCTCACCGAGCTCTTCGGCGCCGGCTGGCCCGCCCCGCACCGCGTCGTCCAGAACGCCGCGACGGATCGGTGGCTTCCGGTCGGCGTTCGTCCTTTGTACCCCGCACGGGGTACAAAGGACGAACGCCGGGAGGTTTTGCGCGGCCCGCGGCTCAACCGCGCCCTCAACCACCTGCTCGCTCCGGGGGTGCGGTACGCGCCGCCGTCGCTGCAGCTGCGGATGATGCGGGCGCAGCGGCCGGGGAGCCGGCTGCTCTCGCCCGCTGGGCCGACCGACGACGGGCCGGAGACGCTGATCGACGCCGGTGCCCTCTACGCGGGCGAGACCGTCGCCCGCATCCACGAGGTCAGGCCCGCGGCCGAGCTGGTGCGAGACTTGGCCCCATGAGGGCGGCAGGTGTTCGCGGTCTGTCACCCGGCCAGGGCAGACGGGTTGGGAGAATGGGGACCATGGCTGGGGGGCAGATCCTGCAGATCGCCGAGCAATCGATCGGCGCGGAGCGGTGCGAGCTGCGGCTCGAGGGGGAGCTCGACCTCTGGAGCGTCGAGCGCCTCCAGGCCGTCCTGCAGCGGGTCGCCCGCGACCACAAGGCCGTCGTCGTCGGCCTCGAGAGCTGCGAGTTCGTCGACTCGACCGGGATCGCCCTCCTCCTCCAGGCGCGCCGCCAGCTGGAGGGACAGGGCGGCCGCCTCGTCATCTACGGCTGCTCGGACCAGGTGCTGCGGATCTTCACCGTCGCCGGCCTCACCGACGCCGGCATCGTCTTCGACAGCCGCGGCGAGGCGATCGCGGAGCTGGCGGCGGTCGAGTGAGGCGGGCGCTGTTGGTGGGGTTGGTGGCTGCGCTGGCGTGTGCGGCGGGGCCGAGTGTGGCGGCGGCGGAGAGCTGCCCCGTCTTCGAGGGAGTGATGATCTTTCCGACCATCCAAGGCCCCGAAGGTCCTGAGGATTACTGCTGGGAAGTCAACCTGTTTGAAGGCCAGGAACTACGCCAGATAGACGAAACGCACGCGGGGGTCTTCTATACCGAACCCCCCGAACACCACGCCTTCGAAATCACGGCGGAGCTTGCCCATGACGCAGTCGGCACCGAAGTGCCGACGAGCCTCGAAGTGATCCAGCCGAACCTGATCGTGCTCACCGTCCATCACCGTGCCGGCAACCCGGCAGCAGGCGGCGCTCCCTTCGACTATCCGGTGGTCGCGGGTGCCGGCTGGGAAGGCGGCTTCATAAGCGTCGAAATCAAAGGCCCGCCTGACGAATCCGAACTGAAGGCGAAGCCCTCCCCGCCCATCGCAGAAGAACCGGCCCCGCAGTGCGACGTCCCCGCCCTGCAGGGCCGAACCCTGAAAGCCGCCCGCCGCGCCTTGGAACACGCCGACTGCCGTCTCGGTCCGGTCCACGGCCGGCATCGGCGCGGCGCCAAGGTCGTCAAGCAGTACCGGCGCTACGGGGCGGTGCTCCCGGCCGGGACCGAAGTCGGCGTCCGGCTTGGGTGAGAACGCGGTTGTTTCCGCTATGCGGGAAGAAGTGCGTTCTCAGGAGCTGATCGCCTCGTCCTCGGCCCGTAGGCGGGCGCACCAGAGGGCGAAGAGGGCGACGGCGAGGGCCGCGCCGGCCCAGTGGATGCCGAGGACGACGGCGAGGAGGCTCGGCAGGCCGGCGAGGGCGGCGCCGATCAGCGCCTGGACCAGCGGCAATCGCAGGACGCGGGCGGTGAGGGCGGCGCAGAGCATCCAGGCGGCGGGGCCGGCGATCCAGCCCCAGTCGACGAAGAAGTCGTGGGGCAGGGCGAGGGCGAGGGCGATCGAGAGCAGGGCGACCGCGACCAGCTGCAGCAGCGCCGCGCGCCAGAGGGTTGGGAGGTCCATCCCCACCGAGGCTATTCGACGACGATCTTGCCCTTCATGAAGGGGTGGATTTCGCAGTGGTAGGCGAAGGTGCCCTTCTGGTTGAACTGGACGACCTTCGTCTTGCCCGGCTTGATCCGGTTGGTGTTGAAGCTGCCGCTGCTGGCCGTGTGGGTGACGGGGCTCGTGTTGGCGAAGGCGACCTTGCCGCCCTTCTTGATCCGCAGCGTCGGCGGGTGGAAGGCGAAGTGGTTGATGTCGACGCTCTTGGCGCCGCTCGCCGTGGCCGTTGCGCCGGAGGCCCGACCGCCCTGCAGCACGGCAACCGCCAGCACCGCGATCCCCATCAGCAGGGCGAAAGCCCATCGTCCCCGCCGGCTCTTCGAAAGCGTCATCGGCCCTGGATACGAGCGCCGTCCGCTTCGGGTTCAAACGCCGGGATCGACGACCGGATCCATCGGAGATCGAGGCGAGCAATAATTGACCCTCCCGGGCGGTTAGCTCAGTTGGGAGAGCATTCGGTTTACACCCGAAAGGTCACTGGTTCGAGCCCAGTACCGCCCACTCTCGTCCCCTTGCGATCGGGCGGGCGACCGCGGACCACCCGCCCTCCCACCTAGGCCGACTTGGTCAAGCTGACCGCCGGCATGGAGACCGTCGTCTGGATCTTCACGCTGTTCACCCCCTCCCCTCAGTCGCGTCTGATGCTTGCGACTAGAAAGAGGCGTTGAAGCGGTCCAATCGTTTGCAGCGGTTCTACCGGTCAGCGCATTTAGCGGCGAAAGATTAGGGAACTTATGCTCTAACAGTCAATTCGTTCCGGATCGAAGGGAGGACAAGGTGGCTCGGAAAAGACGGAAGGTCGGGAAGCGGAAACGACAGGTGGGAAAAACTCCGCAGGAGGTCCTGGTCAAGGCCCTCAACCACCCGATCAGGGTGAAGGCGCTGACGATCCTCACCGAAAGGATCGCGAGCCCGAAGGAAATCTCCGATCAGCTCGACGCGCCGCTGAGCAACGTCAGCTACCACGTCCGGGTGCTGGACGAACTCGGCCTGGTCGAGATCATGGAAGAAGAATCGGTGCGGGGGTCGGTCGCCCACTTCTACAAAGCGGTCGAACGACCGCTGATCGACAGCCCCGACTGGGAGCGGCTGGCGCCTGAGGTCCGCAGCGCCTTCTCCGGCTACGTGGTCGAAACGCTGATGAGCGACGTGGCCAAATCGCTCGCCGCCGGCGTCTTCGACCGCCGCGAGGACCGCCACCTCAGCCGCACGCCGCTGCTGCTCGACGAGAAGGGTTGGCGCCGGATCGCCGCGATCCAGGCCAAGGCGCTCGACGACATCCTCAAGGTGCAGGCGGAAGCCGCGGCGCGGATGAACGGATCGAGGGAGGAGGGGATCCACGTGGTCACCGGCATGGTCTGCTTCGAGGTCCTGCCGGGCTCCTCGCAGGAATAGGCGTCTTTTTTTCGGCGCCGACTTGAGTTCAACTGAAGGCCCGGACCGCCAGCACCGCGGCGACGAGGAGGCCGACGGCGGCGATCGAGATCCGCAGCGGGTCGCTGGGGATGCGGCGCGCGTAGTGGGCGCCGACGCGGCCGCCGACGAAGGAGGAGACCATGATCGTCACCGCGTAGCGCCAGTCGACCGGGGCGAGGAAGGCGTAGACGACGGCGGCGAGGAGGTTGGAGCAGCCGGCGAGGAGGATCTTCATCCCGTTCAGGTGCTGGAGGGTGTCGGCGACGAAGAGGGCGAGGAGGGCGAAGACGAGGATGCTGACGGCGGAGCCGAAGTAGGCCTGGTAGGCGCCGCAGAAGGCGATCCCGGCAAGGAGGTAGGGCGAGCGCTCGTTGCCGGCGTGGGCGATGTGGGGGGTGAGGCGCGGCTGCAGGAGGAGCAGCAGGCAGGAGGCGGCGATCAGGACGGGGACGATCGCTTCGAAGGCGGCGTTCGAGGTGAGCAGGAGCGCGACCGAGCCGGCGGCGGCGCCGAGCAGCAGCGGCACGAGCAGGCGGGCGAAGCGCTCGCCCTGCTCGCGCAGCAGGTCGGCGTAGCCGATCGCGCCGCCGACCGAGGCGGGGACGATCCCGACCGTGTTGGTGACGTTGGCCGAGAGCGGCGAGAGGCCGAGGGCGACCATGGTCGGGAAGGTGATCAGCGCGCCGCCGCCGGCGATGGAGTTCGCGGCCCCCGCGCCGGCCCCGGCCGCCGCGACGGCGAGCAGCTCGAGCACGGCTCAATCTTTGCCGAAGAGGCGGGCGCGAAGGCGTGAGAACGCACTTCTCTCCGCTATGCGGGAAGAAGTGCGTTCTCGCCGCTGGGCACGGCGCCACTCGTCCTCGGTCGGGAGCCGCCCGGCTTTGCGGGCGCGCAGGACGCACTCGGTGTGGGCGTGGCGGCGGCGCGATTTGTCGCCTTCGGGCCAGATCAGGACGTGCTCGGAGAGCGAGGGCAGGTGCTTGCCGCAGAGGGGGCAGCGGTAGGTGGCGGGCTTCAGGTTCTGGGCGGGGCGCATCCCCCACCATTTGGGCGCTTCGGCCGGGCGAGAGCCCTTCGGCTTAGGCGGCACCGGTGTGGATCTGCGGCGTGGTGGTGCCGCCGCGACGCTTCTCCCGGTTGCGGACGAGGTCGAAGAAGTAGTCATTGCGGCCGCGGCGCATGCGGCGCGGGAAGGCCGGCCGGGCGCGGCGGTGGGAGGCGGCGATCGCCTGGAAGGCCGCCTCGTGCCGGGCGCTCCACTCGATGCCGAAGATCTCCCGCACCCGCGGCGGCAGCGTCCCCTTGATCACCAGGTTCTGGACGGCGATGTTGGCGCGGGCGTGGGGCGGGACCGGCTGGCGGAAGGCGACCAGCGGCGCCATCTCCAGCGCGTGCGCGGTCGCGTGCAGGTCGGGCGCGGCGAGTTTGCCGTCGAACCAGGCCTGGAACTCGCGGTAGGTGGGCGGGACCGACTCGCGGGGGAGGAGGAAGAGCTCGCCGAAGCGGACGTAGTCCTGCCAGAGCGCTTCGCGCTCGGCTTCGCTCAGCGGCCGCGCCATCGTCTCGTACATCGCCCGCCCCGAGTCGGCGATCACCGCCAGCGTCCACAGCATCAGCTCCGGGTCGAAGGCCGAGTAGGCGCTGCCGGCGGGGTGGGCGCCGGCCGCCTCGGGCAGCTCGCCCTTGATCCGCTCGTGCAGGCGGTGGACCGCCGCCAGCGCCTTGTCGGCTTCGGCCTTGGTGCCGAGGAAGACCGTCTCCTGGATCTTCGCGGTGCGGGCGAGGCGGGTGAAGGGATGGTCGCCGGCCGCGGTCGAGAGCATCGTGCCGGTGTAGGTCAGCGGTTCGAGCGCCCCGATCAGCAGGGCTCGCTGTCCGTAGAGCAGGCCCACCGAGCGCTCGCCGTGGACGCGGCGCGCCATCGATTGGCCCGGTGGGAAGTAGTGGTCGCTCACTGGTCGTCCCGAGAAGACTAACGCTGGGTACCTGTCCACTAAAAAATCGCTGGCCGATTCGGCAGAGCCGGCGGGCTACTCAGGCGTCTGAATCTGCCGGCTCATCGCCACCAGGGCCGAGCCCGATGCGGGCGCGGCGAGCCCGCGCAGCTCGTGCGCGTCGAAGATCTCGTCGAGTTCCTCGCGGGTCAGCGTCTCGCGCTCAAGCGCCAGCACCGCCAGGTGGTCGACCACCTCGAGGTTGGCGGAGATCAGCGCCCGGGCGCGGCGGTAGGCCTCGTGGGCGAGCGTCAGCGCCGCCTGGTCGACCTCGCGGCGGGTCTGGTCGGAGATGGCGTAGTCGCCGGTCGGCATCGCGATCGGCGGCGGCCCGTCGTGGTCGATCGCGATCCCCATGCCGAATTCGGAGACCATCTGCTTGCAGACCAGGTGCACGCGGTTGAGGTCGTCGGAGGCGCCGGAGTAGCTCTCGCCCAGCACCACCTCCTCGGTGGCGCGGCCGCCCAGCAGCGTCACCACCTCGTCGATCAGTTCGTCGCGGGACTTCAGGTAGGTGTCCTCCTGCGGCGAGTGGGCGACGAAGCCGAGCGCGGGGCCGCGGGGGACGATGCTGAGGATCTCCGGCGGGTCGAGGCCGAGCAGCTTGCGGCAGAGCGCGTGGCCGGCCTCGTGGTAGGCGACGATCCGGCGCTCCTTGGAGCTGAGCCGGCGCGCCTGCTGGGAGCCGACCGCCTGGCGCAGCAGCGCCTCGTCGAGGTCGTCGCGGGTCATGTACCAGCGGCCGGCGCGGCCGGCGATGATCGCGCCCTCGTTGAGGGCGTTGGCGAGCTGGGCGCCGGTCAGCCCGGTGGTCTTGCGGGCGACGTCGCCGAGGTCGAGGTCGGGGGCGAGCGGCTTGTTCTTGGCGTGGCTGCGGAGGATCGCCTCCCGGCCCTTGCGGTCGGGCGGGGCGACGAGGACGCGGCGGTCGAAGCGGCCGGGGCGCAGCAGCGCCTTGTCGAGCTTGTCGACGTTGTTGGAGGCGGCGATCACGATCACCATCCCCGGGTCTTTCTCGAAGCCGTCGAGCTCGACCAGGAGCTGGTTCAGGGCCTGCTCGCGCTCGCTGCTGCCGCCGTCGCCGCCGCTGCCGCTGCGGTGGCCGCCGATCGCGTCGAGCTCGTCGATGAAGATGACCGCGCGGCCGGCCTTGCGCGCATCTTTGAAGAGGCGGCGGATGCGGGCGGCGCCGCGGCCGACGAACATCTCGACGAAGCTGGAGCCGGAGGCGGCGAAGAAGTCGACGCCGGCCTGGGCGGCGACGGCGCGGGCGAGCATCGTCTTGCCGGTTCCGGGCGGGCCGTAGAGGAGGACGCCGCGCGGCGCCTGGGCGCCGAGGGCGGCGAAGCGGTCGGGGTCGCGCAGCCAGGCGGTGACGTCCATCAGCTCGTCCTTGGCGGCGTCGACGCCCTGCACCTCCTCCCAGAGGACCGGCTCGGTGCGGCTCGCTTTGACCGTCTCCGGCTTGGTCGAGCCCATCATCCCCCGCATCATCTTGAAGAAGACGAAGCAGAGGATCGACATGAAGAAGACGCCGAAAACCGGGTACCAGTTGAAAAAGAATTCCTGTACGTCGGTGGCCATTGGTGCAGTCTGGAGACAAAGTCGCGATTCCTACATCGCACATTTGTCCAAATCTGCGAAAAGGGCTAAAGGTCGTGCCTGGGGAGGACGGGGAACCCCCTCCAGACACCCCTCGCCATGGCTCGGGGTTGAGTGTCTGGAGGGGGTGACCCGCCCCTCCCCTCACGCGCTTAGGATCAGGTGGTGGAGTTGAGGCGGAGCGTCAGCGCGGCGGAGCTGAAGGCGCAGATCGAGGCCGAACGGGCGGGGCGGCCGTTCCTCGTCTTCCGCGACGGGGCGGGGGAGCAGGCGATCCTGCCGGTCGAGGCGAACGCCGAGCTCTGGGTCGGGCGCGGCGGCTCGGCCGACGTGCGGCTGGAGTGGGACGAGGAGGTCTCGGGCCTGCACGCGCAGATCGAGGTCGTGCGCGACGAGTGCACGCTGGTCGACGACGGCCTCTCCCGCAACGGCTCCTTCGTCAACGAGGAGCGGGTGCACGGCCGGCGCCACCTGCGCGACGGCGACTCGCTGCGGTTCGGCCGCACCGTCGTCACCTACCGGCGGCCGGGCGAGGACGCACCGGAAGCGACCGCGGTCGCCAGCGAGATGCCCGCCGCGGCGGTCTCGCCCGCCCAGCGCAAGGTCCTCCTCGCCCTCTGCCGTCCCTATAAAGACGGCGACTCGTTCGC
>Ga0207687_10002657_pt1 | contig 12093 bp, 10 predicted proteins | sample KBSM54metaG_FD_184399 | JGI IMG/M metagenome (GOLD analysis project Ga0207687, IMG submission 184399) | Miscanthus rhizosphere microbial communities from Kellogg Biological Station, Michigan, USA - KBS M5-4 metaG (SPAdes) (version 2) | ecosystem: Host-associated > Plants > Roots > Rhizosphere >... | reverse complement strand
TTCCAGAAACAGCTGCATCTTGGGACCCAACTGGTATTTCTCAACCACCAGCTGGGCGAATTTGTTGCCGCCCTGCTGGGTGTGAATCACCGACTGTTCGCCGGCTTTAGCGGCTTTGACCTTGTCACGGGCGGCCTTGCCAACGCCCATCAGGCGCTGCTTGATCTTGTCCGCGTCCGAGCTCTTGAAGTACTTGGAGATGACGTACCAGCCGAGCATGGCCGCCATCCAAACTACGATTGCCAGAGGAAGAATTCCCATGACCTTAAACCTCCACCACTTCGTCGAACAGATCCGGACGCAAACGGATACCGGCGCTCAATAGCTTTTCGTAGAATTTCGGACGAATTCCGGTAGCGGCAAAACGGCCCAGCACCTTGCCATCCGGATCCAGGCCGCGCTTATCGAACACGAATAGATCCTGCAGCGTAACCACTTCGCCTTCCATGCCCGTCACTTCCGTGATGGAAACTACGCGGCGCGAGCCGTCGCTCATACGGGAAGCCTGCACCAGCAGGTTCACCGCGCTGGCGATCTGCTGCCGGATCGAGACCAGCTGCATATTCGCGTTCGCCAGAGACACCATGACTTCCAGGCGGCTGACGGCGTCGCGCGGTGCGTTGGCGTGGACCGTGGTCAGCGAGCCATCGTGACCGGTGTTCATGGCCTGCAACATGTCCAGCGCTTCCTCACCACGGACTTCGCCGACGACGATGCGGTCGGGACGCATACGCAGGCTATTGACCAGCAGCTCGCGCTGGCGGACGGCGCCTGAGCCTTCCAGATTCGCGGGACGCGTTTCGAGACGCGCCACGTGCGGCTGCTTCAACTGCAGTTCGGCCGCGTCTTCGATGGTGACGATGCGCTCTTTCCCGTTGATGAAGCAGGACAGCGCGTTCAGCAAAGTTGTTTTACCGGAACCCGTACCGCCGGCGATGATGATGTTCAAGCGAGCCTTTACGGCGGCTTCCAGCAGTTCCATCATTCCGGGCGAAAGCGCCTTGCGCTCCACCAGGTCGGCCGGCATCAGCTTGTCGGTCGAAAAACGGCGGATGGAAAGCAGCGGGCCGTCCACGGCCAGCGGCGGGATGATGGCGTTGACACGCGATCCGTCGCTCAACCGGGCGTCCACCATGGGCGTCGATTCGTCGATGCGGCGGCCTACCTGGCTGACGATTTTGTCGATGATCCGCAGCAGGTGCTGGTCGTCGCGAAAGGTGACGTTGGTCAGCTCCAGCAGTCCCTTCTTTTCGATGTAGACCTGTTTGTAAGTGTTGACCAGGATGTCCGAAATGCCCGGATCCTGCAACAGCGGCTCCAGCGGTCCCAGGCCGAATACTTCGTCCAGAACTTCATCGCTGATCTGCTGCTTTTCGAGCGAGCTGAGCAGCGTGGGCTCCGCGTCGATCAGCTGAATGACCGCCTGGCGCACTTCGGCGCGCACCCGCTGGTTGTCGATGCTGGCCAGTGCCTCCAGGTTGATCTTGTCCACCAGTTTGCGGTGAAGTGTGAACTTCAGCTCCTGGTATTCCGGCTTCAGGCTGGTCTTCTGGCGGCCGGCGTTCTTCAGCAGCCTCTGTTCCCAGGAGATCTGCTGGTTGTTTTTATTTCCGTTCTCTAAAGAGGTGAACATGTGGATTCCTCAAACCCTTAAACTCGCGAGAGCGCCGGCTTCAGCTCTTGGGCGGGCGGTGGCGGCATCTTTCCGTTGGCGCCGCACAAACGCTGCGCGACGTTCTCGATCGCCCGGCCGAGGTCGTTTTCGGCGCCCAGAGGCTGGCCCAGAGTCACCACGCGGTGAAGGGCAAAATAATCATTGGGAAGGCTGGCGTGCACGCTGCAGCCGAACAGTTTCTCCATATCGGCAATGCTGATTTCCTCGCGCCGTTCCAGCCGGTTCACCAATACGTGGAAGCGTTCTTTGGGAAAGCCGAATTGGTTCAGCATGGTGAGAGCTTTGCGCGTCAAGTGCAGGCTCGGCAGGTCGGCCGTGGACACCATGAAGGCGCGCTCGCATTCGGCGGCAGCCATCAGGCTGGTGGGGCTGAAAATCGTGGGAAGATCCAGGATCACCCAGTCGTACATCTGGCAGGCTTGCTCCACCAGCATGCGCAGGCGGGCTCCATCCACGGGGTCCGCGTGCGGAATGGCCGGAGCCGGCAGAATATCTACGCCGCCGTAGTTCACCGCCAGCGAATTCCACAGCGCTGCGTCCAGGTGCTCCACATGCTGCAGCGCGTCCAGCAAAGAATAGTTGTGGCTGAGCTTTAAATAGAATCCGATCGTGCCGCCAGTCAGATCGCAATCCGCCAGAAGCACTCTTTTCCCCGTCAGCCGATGCAGCGAAAAAGCCGTCTGCGTGGCGATGGTGGAGGCTCCCGATCCCGGCTTGGAGCTGCTGAACGCCACCGCATGGCCGGCTTCGGTTCGTTGCAGGCTCTCCGGCACTACCAGCCGGCGCAGTCTCGAGATGGCTTCCCTCTGGGTAGGTAAATCGAAGGGAGCATACAGGAATTCGACCGCTCCCGCACGCAGCGACTGCAGGATGGTCTGAGAATCGTTATGTGTGTGGAGACCCACCACATGGATCGCGGGACTCAGGGACGCCACGAAGCGAACCAATTCCACCGCGAGCTGTGAATCCGATGCCAAGTCCAGGAGGATCACCTGCGGCTTAAGCTGCCGCACCCGGATTTCCAGAGTTTCGGTAGGCGGATAATTCTTGAGATCCGCCAGGATCTGAAAGCCCCGGGTTTGCGGGAGAGTTTCCAGAAATTTCTGCGCCAGCCCGCGATCGGGCGCGATCAAGAGCGCGGTAATTTCCGGACCGTTATGTAATAACTGGCTCACTGAAACAACTCCTGCATTCGATTCCCGGGGTCCTGGTCTGTGCTTACTTCTTGCTGCCCTTCGGGGGCTGTACGTCTTTGGGCTCCAGCCGCTTCAGAAAATCTTTGGGAAAGTACGGCGAGGGCTTGGGATCGTTGGGGCCTAGCGCCTCCGTCACTTCGGGCGTCACCAGCATGACCAGCTCGGTGCTGTTCTTGCGCTCAATCTTGCTCTTGAAGAGCTGCCCGAGTACCGGAATGCTGCTGATGATCGGGATCGAAGACATGGCCGAGGTTTCCCGGTTATCCATCAGGCCGGCCACCACGAACGTCTGGCCTTCCGCCAGCTCAACGTTGGTTTCTGCACGGCGAGTGGAGAGTGCGGGAATCAGGAATCCCTGCAGAGTGACCGCATTGGCGAAATCCAGCGTGGATACTTCCTGGCGCAGAGCCAGCTTAATGGTTTTGTTCCCGGTGATCACGGGCGTAAAGAGCAGCCGGATCCCGAACTCACGGAACTGCACGGTAACGGCGCCGGAGTTTCCACCACCCTGCAAAATGGGAACGGGGAATTCGCCGCCGACGATGAAGTTCGCTTCCTTACCGTTGGTGGTCACCAGATTCGGCTCGGCCAAAATCTGCAGAACGTTGTCATCCTGCAACGCGCGAATAAACGCCGAGATGTTCAGATCCGGCCGGAAGGCGAAGATGTTCAGTGCATCCGTCACCGAAATGGTTCCGGCAGCGTTGGTAACTCCACTGGGTGAAGTTACGGCTGTGGGAGTCACTGAGGACGAAGCGAACTGTCCGGTGCTGACGCCGCCGATGGTGTTGAGAGCTCCGTTGGAGAGGAGGTTTACGCCGTACTGCAGCGCCTTGGTGCGATCCAATTCCGCAAACCGGACGCGCAGCAGGATCTGCTTCTCAATCGGTCCGGGCGCCACCAGCAGGTTGTTCACCACGGTCTTGGCGAAGGTCCCCGAGAGCGCGGCGGCGCGGTCCGAAATGTCCTTGGTCGAAACCGTCCCGTTCAGCGTTACGGAATCGCGCGAGCTGTGGATATCGATCTTCTCGTTCGGATACGTATCCTGCAGAATGCGGCGGAGAGGCTCCAGATTGAGTTCCACCGTCACGTTGTAGAACATGCGCTGGTCGGTCTTGCTCCAGACGACCATGGTGGCCGAGCCCAGGCCCTTGCCACTCATCAGGATTTCCCGCGTGGTGACCGGGCTGGCATCCACGATCTCGGGATTACTGGTCGAGATCTGGCGGATATCGCCGGGGTAATCAATCACGATACTCTTGCCGACGGTGATGCGCAGATCCTCGGCGCTCTGCGCCAGGCAGGATCCTGCCCCCAGCGCCAGAAACGCCATCGTCAACATGATCCGGCGAGTCTGCCCGCCAGCGACATTGTCAAACACGCGAATGAAAGTCATAGTCGTTTCCTTGAATTGAATGGATGCGGTCGCTCTTCTAGTTGCCCCTCGGAATGATTTCTACCGTCCGCTTGTCGCCCCGGAAGACCACGATCTGGTCAGGCGGAGGCGGCGGAGGAGGCGCCACCGGCACCACCACCGGGGGAGCAACCATCACCACCGGCCTGGCCTTAGGCGCGGCCGGCTTGGCCGCAGGCGCGGGCGTAGTCGGGCGGCGCGATGCGCCATACAGCTCGGATACAAAGCGTCCCGCGGTTTTCTCGACGCCCTCATCGCTGGAGTTGCGCAATATCAGCTGGAGGCGCCCTTCCCCGTTGGCCAACGTGAGGGTTTCCGCATCCGACGGCGTCGCCAGCAGGGTCACCGTGGTCACCGAAACCGGTGTGCCCCGGGCGTCGGCCTGCATGGCTTGTCCGGCCGATAGGACCAGAACGTTTTGCAGCACCGTGGTGGTCATGTTGCTGTCGCCGGAGGGCGGACGGCCGGTAACCAGCACGTCAACCTTCAGGCCGGGCAGGACGAATCCCGCCGCGCCCGCGACGTCGTTGACGCGCACGGTCACGGCCCGCATGCCCACTGGAATCGTGGGCGCCAGACCCATGCCGCTTCCCTTAACCGCCAGACGGCCTTCGAGCAATGGCTCGTCCAGCAGAATGTTGGAGACTACAGGACGGTCCAGAACTTCTTCCACCTTGGTGAATGCGCCCTTCGGGAAGCCGTCCGGCGACACTCTCACCAGTTTCACGTCGGCGGGCTTGATCATTACTCCGATCCCCAGCGGACGGGTAGCCACCACAACATCCTTCATGTCGGTCTGCGTGAGCTTCGGTCCGCTGTTGCCCCGCGAGGTCATCTGGTAGAACACGCTCGAAACCACCAGCGCAAACACCAGGCTGACGCCCAATACCGTCAGAAATCTGCGATCCATATCTGTTCTCCTCTATTTGCCCGCTAAACTCGTGCTGCCAGCGACAACCAGACGCCCAGCGCAATGGCTGGTGCATACGGAATCGAATCCTGGCGCTCTGCCTGCTTTTCCGTTAAGACCTGTTTTCCACCGAGCGTGCGCATCACTCCACGCACTGCCAAAACCCCTACAGCGAGTACGCCGCCCACGGCGCCAATCCACAAGGCCGCGGCCAGCACCTGATGGAACCCCAGTAACGCCCCGAAGCCCGCCATCAGCTTGATATCTCCTCCGCCCATTCCGCCCAGCAGATAGAAAATCAGGAAGACCGCAAACCCGGCCACCGTCCCGATCCCGGCATACATCAATCCGGGCAACCCGCTTTGTCCGATCTGCCATCCAAAACCTGCGGCCAGCGCCGCCAACGGAATCCAATTGGCGATCTGGCGCCGCGCGAGATCATCGATCATCGCTGCCAGTCCCACCAGAATCGCTATCCACACTTGAATGCTCACTGGATCCCTCGAAAGCTGCCGGAATGATCCGGCACCTCCGTCACTCGATGTTCCACAACCGGTACCACTGGAACCTGCACCGGCGGCTTCTTGCGTTTCAAATTCGGGCGCTCCAACATCATCGGCGCGAGAAAACCGGACTGCAGCGCGAATTCCGCCAGGTCCTTCCCCGAAGGCAACCGCCAGCTCATCGGATCCATCCACTCCAGCGGGATCCGCGGAATACGTGTTGAGCGAAAGCGGCGATCGACACCCGGTCCGCGCCCGCCCGTACCCTTCTCCACCATTTCGGCTGTTAGCTCCTACTGGATAGTCTTTCGGCCTTGTCGGGGCTTTTCATTAGACCCAGGGAGGCCAGCGGTCTATGGCATATGGCAACTTGGCTTACTAAGAACCTTCCTAAGCAAGACACCTTAGGACGACCTTCGAACCAGGAGAATCCGCCTCCCGTCATCCTCCAGCACCCGCCACTCGGGGGCCAGCTTCAGGATCTGCGACAGAGGCAATTCAGTTGGCAGCAGGGCCAGATTAAAGTGGTATTTGTCCAACAATCGCTGCCAGTCCCACGATCCGTTGCTCAGACGAAGGTAGTCGTTGCCCACTTCCGGTCCGTAAAAATCGCTGCGGCCGTCCATAAACACTTTTTGGGCCGGATTTACGTAAATCAGATAATCGGCCCACTGGTCCGTGGTCAGAACCCGGGACTGCAGGATCAGATCGCTGTGCGCATGCACGATGCCAGTTGGAAATAGTAAATCGGGAAAATCCTGCGGCCATTTTATGGGCGGTCCCATGAATACCAGCACCACCACGGCGATTGCCGGCCACGCGCTGGTTCGCCTGAATCCTTTCAACCCGTCGGCGGCCATCAGGTTGAGAATCCCGGGAAGCGAGCTTTTCTGGAAGCGAGCTGAGTAGCCGTTCCACCATTCGCTCAACTGCCCCGCCAGAATCGGCGCGGTCACGGTCACAAAAATCGGGGCATGGCGGACGCTGCCCAAAGCCATGTGCGCCCATACCACGATCCACAATCCCTCAACCACGTTCCAGCGCCGGAACTGCGCCCCTGCAACCATCAATCCCAGCAGGAGCAGTGCTTCAAACTGAAGCATGTTCTCCGAGCGGAAGCTGGGCGACTGGAATTCCTGTATGACGTTCCGGATCCAATCGGACCGCATATATTGCGCCACGTGAATGTGCAAGTTCCAGCCATATGGGTTCACCAGCGAAGCGGCCGCGCATGCGAGCGTAAGCTGGCCGTAGCGGAGCGCATCGCGCATCGTTCGCACGGATCCTGGATTTCTCCCGAAGAACGCTTCGATCGCCGTCCCCACCGCGGCCAGCCCCAGCACCACGATCAGAGCCAGAAATCCGCCATGCAGATTCGTCCACACGATGGTGAGAGGCGCCAGCAGCCAGATCTTCCAGCTGGGCTTCTTACGGTCTGCTTCGATCATCCATACCGAAATCGAAAGCAGCAGCAGGGTCAGCAAATGCGGGCGGGCCAGGAAGTGTATGCTGGATCCTCCGACGCCCAATAGCGCCACCACCATCGCCACGAACAGATGTGCGTCGCGGCTGACCATCCTGCGGATCAGTGAGATGGCGAATAGCGATATCAGGATCGCCGCCAGCAGTACGATTCCCTTCAGCCCGAACACGCGGTGCAAGCCGCCGTCGATCACGTCGGTGAGCCATTCCCATGCGTACCAGGGAGCGTCCGGCTTGGAAAATGAATAAAGATCGTGCCGCGGCACGGCATGGTGATCCAGAATGTATTCGCCCGTACGGATATGCCAGCCGACATCCGCGTCCGCCAGCAACCCCTGCCACCCGGCCGCACCCGAGCTCATAAATAACCAGATCAGAACCGCCAGGAAGAATAAATCGGATAGAGACGGAATCAGAACACGCGCCCACGCGCGGGTGAGAATCGTATCCATCTTCGGCGTCGTCTTCTTCTGAGCGGATGGCCGAATGCCGGCGAGAGTTTGCGGAGGCGTCACAGGGTCCCTTCCTGGAGAATCGGCTGTTCAACGCGCCAGCGCCATGGAACCAGGAACGCCAGACTGGAAAGAAATGCCAATAAAGCCAGGGGCGTGGCCGCGGCCCAGGGCGCTCCGGCCAGCCCTAATAGCAACGGAAGCGGCGTCAGCAGAACCGTCGCCGCGATCCTGGGCCCCTTGAGGCCGCTTTCAAACATCACCAGCAATAAAGGGATGAGCATCAATCCGGCGTCGTAGCCGTACACATGTGGAACCGCCAGCAAGGATCCGGCGCTGGCCGCGGCCACCCATCGCCATAAAGGAGCCCGCCAGCAGGCGGCGATGGTCAGAACCACCACGGCGAAAGTAAGCGCTCCGGTGATCGCCGCGCTGTCGATCCCCAGGTTCAGCGCCAGGCCGCGTACATTGATCATGAGCTCAGGCGATGGGCTCAGGCGCCGCAGATCGGTCATTCGCAGGAGTGCGAAGTATCGGCCCATCCCTGCGGGACCGGCGAGTGCCAGCGATACCAGTAATTCCACAGTGGCAGCGGCACACGCCCCGGCCATCATCCGCCAGCGTTTCTGAATCAGCAGAGCCAACGGCCACAAAAGAAGAAGGTGAAACTTGATCAAACCCAATCCGAGCACCGCTCCGCTCCAGAAATGCCGCTCGCGCCGGGCCAGCGCGTATACTCCCAGCACGATCCAGGCGATCAGCACGCAATCCTGTCCGTGCGCGATGCCCAACGCCGTCGGCAGATACATCGAGCCGAAGATCAGTGCATCGGCTCCCCATCGCCGGAAGGCCCAAATCCAGGCCCCGATGAGAACCGCGGACTGTACCGCGATCCACGCCCAGAAGGCCGGCCCGAAGGGCACCCACGCCAAGGGCGCCAGCAGCAGAGCATAGAAGGGCGGGCGCACGAAAGGGACTACCTCGGGAAGCTCCGGCGCATATTCCCGCTCCCGCTGCAGCTGGACTTCAGGCGAATGCATCGATGCAAAGACTCCATCGCGCGCCAGCGATGCTCCGGCGTACAGATTCAGAAAATCGTGGAAACGCGCACCCGGAACCAGGATCGATCCCAGCAGGATCCAGAAGGTGCAGAATGCCATGACCGCAAGCACTGCGTATAGAGGAACGGTGCGCCGGCTGGCGCGCGCATCTCCCCGTACCGGCTCGATGGCCGGGATGCTCTGGGTCGGAATCACTGTCCTAGTTATTCGCCCTGGATGAGCGGGTACTTTAGCTCTCGCTCCGCGAGATCCGCGAGCTCAGCCGATTGCGGCCCGCGCCGCGGGATGACGGGCGAGTCTAAGCCTAGGAGTTTACGGCCCTGAATGGCCAGTTCGAAGCGGTCTTTGACCCCGGTTTTCTCGAAAATGTGCATCAGATGCACTTTTACGGTTCCGGCGGTAATCGAAAGCGCCTCGGCGATCTCTTTGTTCTTAAGCCCTTCGCAAATTTGCTGCACGATCTGCTTTTCCCGTGGCGTAAGCCGCGGAGCCGACCGGCGTTCGTGCCCCTCCATATGCGGCTCGGCGGAACCCTCGATCCAGACGTCGCCGCGCCCTACCGCGCGGAGACAATCCAACAGGATGTCGACCGGCGAAGTTTTTTTCAGGACGCCGCGCGCACCGCATCGCAGAGCTCGAAAACAGTCCACTTCGGCCAGATCCTGCACCCACAGCACTGTCTGGCATTTCCCCGCTGCGCTTTTCACTTCGGCGATGAACTCGAACACCGCTTTCAATCCCGCGGAGTGATCCAGCAAGATGACGTCGGGTTGAATCTGTCGAGCCGCGGAGAACGCCTCGCTCAGTGTGGGCACAGAGCCCTGATACTCGAAATCCTCACAGCCCGCCAACACTTTAGCGAGGCCCTCGGCAAGGATCGGTTGTGACTCACACGCGAATATAGAGAGACGGCTCAAGACATTTGCCTTTTAGCTTATGAATCGTCTCCGGCTATGGACACGGATAGGTACTAAGTGCCGATTGAGCGCAAACCGTAAGGCGGACAGTACTAGCGTTAAGACGATTTCAACTGTCCGGAACTGACGGGCAAGGAATTTGCGAGGACCTCATCGGACGAGTTCGAGGAGAGCATCAAGCCTATGACGGCTACAGCGGATGCTGTAAGTCCCCAAGCCGTCAGCCAGCCATGCTCAATCAGAAATCCGCCCAGCGGAGGCGCGATGATCAGCGCCACCGAGTTCAGAGATTGCGTCAAGCCCAGCACCACGCCTTGTTCTTCGCGCGGCGTCGCTTGCGTGATCAGGCTGGTGAGCGTGGGACGCACCAGTCCGCCGATCGATGTCACCATCGTCGCCAGCGCCAGCATCGGAATCGAGTGGCAGAACGCCAGGATCGCGTAACCCACGGCATAGCCCATGAAGCCGGAGCGATTCAGCGCTCGCTCGCCGAAACGCTTCACTAATCGCCCCAGAGCGGGACCCTGCAAACAAATCCCCAGCAGACCCGCGAACGCCCACGTGTAGCCGACCTGCTCAGGTCCAAAGGGTTTCCCGGCCCAGGTAAGGCGGCGTTCCAAGACCAGGGGCATTCCCGCGATGAACATCGAAAACCCGAACGCGAAACTGAGGAACTGCCACAACTTCGGCGCAACGTTCGGCTGGCGAAAATACTCCGCGTATGCGCCCCACTGGACTAGAGAGAGCCGCTTGCCGCCCGGACCGGGCGAATCTCTCTTAGAGCCGCCGGGCTGAACCGCCGGCAGCAGTAAGTACGTGGTCAGGATGCTGGTGGCCGATAGCGCGGCCGCCGCAAAAATCGGATAACGATAGTCGTACTTCGCGAGCAATCCGGAAACCGCCGGACCGATCAGAAATCCCAATCCGAAGGCGATTCCGATAATGCCGAACGATTTCGCCCGGTCTTCGGGCTTGGTGACGTCGGAGATGTACGCCTGCGCCAAAGAGAGATTTCCAGCCGTGCATCCATCAATCGCGCGCGCCACAAACAGAATCCACAGCGATGGCGCAAAAGCCGTGACCAGAAAACCGGCGAAGGTGCCCGCCTGGCTCACCAGCAGCAGCGGCTTGCGGCCGGTATGGTCCGACATTCGCCCCAGCAGCGGCCCGGAAAACAACTGGCAAGCCGCGTAAATCCCGATCAGCCAGCCGACTTCGGTAGGGCTGGCGCCCAACTTTTCGGCATAGAACGGCAGCAGCGGGATCATAATCGTCAAGCCGAGAACATCCACGGCGACAATCAGGAAAATGGCTAACAGAGGAGAGCGAACCAAATTCCATGATCCCACGGCGGCAGCCGGCGTCGCTGCCGTAGAATGGATTCAATGGAGCCAAATCAGGAGTTCTACCGCATCGGCAAGCTGCCGCCCTATGTGTTCGCCGTCATCAATGAGATGAAGGCAAAAGCACGGGCAGCCAACCTGGATGTGGTGGATCTCGGGATGGGTAACCCGGACGGCGCGACGCCGCGGCCCATCGTCAGCAAGCTGGTGGAAGCCTCGCGCAACCAGCGCAACCACCGCTATTCGCTCTCCAAAGGCATCCCGCATCTGCGCCAGGAGATCGTCAAGCGCTATCAGAAGAACTACGGCGTCACGCTCGATCCTGAAAAGGAAGCCATCGTCACCATCGGTGCGAAGGACGCGCTGGCCCATCTGCTGTTTGCCGTCATCGGACCCGGCGACGCAGTGGTTTCACCCAACCCGTGTTATCCGATTCATCAGTACGGCGTCATCATGGCCGAGGGTCACGCCTGCACGCTGCCCATGCCGACGCCCGCGGATTTTCTGCAGTCGCTCAACGATTTGTATAAGAAGTCGTCCAAAGCGCCCAGCATGATTCTGATCTCGTTCCCGCACAATCCCACTACCCAGTGCGTGGATCTGGATTTCTTCAAAGAGATCGTTCGTCTGGCCGCGCATCACGGAACCATGGTGGTGCACGATTTCGCGTATGCCGATCTCGGCTTCGACGGCTACAAACCGCCCAGTCTGCTGCAAGTGGACGGAGCCAAGGAAATCGGCGTCGAGATCTTTTCGATGTCCAAGAGCTACAACATGGCCGGCTGGCGGGTGGGCTTTTGCCTGGGCAACCCGAAGATGATCGGCGCGCTGGCGCGCATCAAGAGTTATCTGGATTACGGCGTGTTCCAGCCCATCCAGATCGCCTCGATTATCGCGCTACGCGAGTGCGAAGAGGACACCAGGAAGATCTGCGCCATGTATCAAAAGCGTAGAGACGTCCTGATTCACGGATTGAACCAGGCCGGCTGGCCCGTGGAACCTCCCAAGGGGACCATGTTCGTGTGGGCGCCCCTGCCCGAAAAGCATAAGAATATGAGTTCGCTCGATTTCTCCAAGCTGATGCTGGAAGAGGCGCTGGTGGCCGTATCGCCAGGCATCGGATTCGGACCCATGGGCGAA
>Ga0207687_10002655_pt1 | contig 12105 bp, 10 predicted proteins | sample KBSM54metaG_FD_184399 | JGI IMG/M metagenome (GOLD analysis project Ga0207687, IMG submission 184399) | Miscanthus rhizosphere microbial communities from Kellogg Biological Station, Michigan, USA - KBS M5-4 metaG (SPAdes) (version 2) | ecosystem: Host-associated > Plants > Roots > Rhizosphere >... | reverse complement strand
GTAGATTCCCTCATTAAAGGCAAAGTTTCACTCGCGACCCGAGTTTCCGCTCAGATCCGTGTCCACTTTGAAGATCACCAGAGGCTTATAAGCAAGCATATCGGGTGACTCGTCAAGTTCAAGGGAATATACCGTTTTATCTTCGCCCTTACGAATGCGAAGGGTTCCGCTATACGATTGCATGGATATCAACCACACATGCATCATATATCCAAAAATCGCTCCTCCTGCTATTGCTACCAGAATATAAAGAACAGACATTCGTCTCCTAGGGATCAATCGCTACCACAGTAGGATATGATTTTTCACCTTCGGAACTTTGTGTACGAATGTATTCAGTAACCCGCGAAACTTCGACGAGACTGGTATTCCCCTGAACCTCGATAATATCTCCGAGGTCGTAGTCCCTGCCGTATTGAAATAGATTAGTAGGAGCTACCTCACCATCTACAGTCCGAATATACTCATTTTGCTTTAGTTCTTTGTCAGCCCGATTGTTGAGAATATCAAGAAGCTCTGCGCGTTTCTTAGGTACCGTATCTTCGGGACCATTCTTGTCTTCTTCGTCAAGATCGTTCTTTACTTTAATATTATCGACTAATAGCAATTTTGCACGCAAATCGAACCCTGTATACTTGCCCTCTTCCTTGGTTCGACGAGATACACCAGGCTTATTGTCTTGTTGCAGCCATGTATCAGGATCGCTATTATTATCTGCAGTATCGATCTTCTCAAGACTTGACGCGTATGAATATACTAGTGTTTTGAACTCTGCAATCGATCGGAGCTCATTGATGCTGGCAAGAGAGTCCATAGTTGGAGAAAATCGAACGATTGGATTGTTTGGATTCGCTGACTTCTTACTTGTACGATTCGTCCCTTTGTAGCTTCGAAATCTAAGAGTTTGATCGCTATCTTTGAGCGTGATCTTCATTCCGACCTTGTATTGCTCAGCGATCGTCCGTAAAGCGTCGTACACTGGTCCATATGGAACCAGAACTTTACTAATCTTTTTGCCTGATGTATCCTGAGAACCGAGTTCCAGATCAGGAATTATGAGTTCTCTTTCTCTGGCAGCAGTACCAAGCCCCATTTTATTGGTACCTATGATTGTGCTCTTATCGGTACACATCTGCTTGACGATCGTCCACAAAATCTCGCCAGCACGCTGATTGGTGATCTTCCAGTTTGTTTTCCGATGATCAACACTATTTCGAACAAACCGGTTATTGAGCCAAGACAAAACAGAAATACCGATAACTTTGATCCTTCCATCTTCAACAGTTCTGGTTTCGATGATCATAGGTTCGGTACTTCTGTCTATTATAAGCAAAGTTCCTTCTGCCAATTTGTCAAAGAGATCGGCTCTTAAGGGAACAACTACCTCGCACTCGCCATCACCGTAAAATCGCTCTGTCCAGATGACTGAATAGAACTCTTCAATGACGTCAACCCGAGAATAGTTTCTATCCAGAGTATAGAGCTCCATTAGATTCCACCGAATCTCTCGTAATACGTGAGCTCCCAGTTCTGTACTCCATGATCAGAGGAAACCTGAAATTGATTTGTTCCCGGTAGCAACGTCGGCCATTCAGAACCTTCTTCGGTAACGAGATTTGACAGAAGGCTTGTTATTATGCCATTACTTTCGTTTACTGTCTCGGAGTACTTATTCCTGTCTAACGAGCTCATGTGAAAATACTTCGTAGACGTTATGAGGTTAGGCAGAGATGCTTTGAAGAATGTAAGATCGGGATTTCCGATCTGAATATTGATCTCATTAGGATTGGTGCCAGATACCTGCTCGACCTTGACCTGAATTCCAGTTGGAACACTTCCGAGATACTCAATATCTAATATGGCATCCGTAGTGTCCCCGCTGATAATTTGGGGGTCAACCGCTGTGAAATATGGATCAGGGCAGATGATTGACGCCTGGACCTCTGGATCGTCGGAGAACATGTTGGCCGTAAGGCTCTCCACAACGCCCGTAATCTCGAGATCTTCCATGTCATCACTCTGCAGCTCAAGCCGAACTGCCTGCTTTGGCATGAAATATGAGTACAGAAGTCTGCGGAGAGCCTCAGGCGACCAGAGATTCCAGTCGGGATTCGGATGCAGTGTAAGGACGAGGTTCCGACTCAATACATTGCTTCCTGTAAAGGCTTCCCCGTCTGTTGAGCCATACGGCTGTAGACCGATTGAAGCTGTAACCGGGTCAAGCCCATCGATGTTACGGATTTGAACTAGATCTGTTTCAGCTCTACCGTCTTCACTCAAAGGTAGGGTAGGAGCTGATTGCCATGCGCTATACGCCTTAACTACGGTTAGCACAGCTCCCTCCTATCTCAGAGCAAGAGCAGTTTTGAACTGGGACAACTGGTTTCTCGTATGCCTATAGATCTCAATCTCACTCAGAGCCTTAGGCGAATTGATGTTCTGTTCGAAGTGAACCGCAGTTCCACCCAGCGTAGCTAGGGTCTTATCATCGGGTGTTGCTAGCGCGATATTGGAAGCTTGGGCGGAAGATACCCCCGCGGTAATTTTTGGATTTGCAGTCAGATCTGTCAACTCTCCAGCCTGTTTCCGAACTTGTGTCAGATCAAGAATTGGAGTAATTACCGGATCAGCAGTCAACATATCGACCGTTTCGGCAATACCGGACAGCGACTTTGCCATAGCATTCTTGGCACGACTACCCGATTCCTCGAGCGAATTGACGACGAGATTCGAATTGTTATCGATACCTATAGCCAATCCCTGCATGATGTTCTCACCCAATCTCATTGTAAACCGAGATGGTGAGAGGGCTTCCCAAGGATGTGTAGCCAAATGCTTGGCATGATCCATAATACCCGTTACTTTGTCATACAAATCTTGAGCCTTGTTTCCGAGACCCTCGATGACTCCTTCGATGATGGCGACGCCAATATCAATGGAGGCTTCGGTAATCTGTGGCGAGTACTTGTCGATCGCTTTCTTCAGATCCTTCAGGAAATTGAGAATCAGCTGACCGACAGCATTGACTAGCTTGATCGTGTTCTTCTCGAGTCCTGTAGCGAAGCTGATGATTGCGTTCGTACCCGCTGTGACAATTCTATTCGCGTTATCGGCCACAGTTCGGATGAACTTCGTAACCACATCCGTCGCAGCTGTGACAACTTTCGAGTAATTGTTCCCAATACCCTTGACAAAGTTGGTAATGATCCGGCCACCGGCATTGACAACCTTCTGAATGTTGTTAGCAATACCCTGAAGTACCTTAAGCACGATGCCCAAACCGGCAGTGACAATTTTTGCAGCGTTATTTGCTATGCCATCCAGGAAGTTGGTAATGATCTTAATTCCCGCATCCAGAAGCTTTCCAATATTCTGATTTATTCCGTTAAGAAGAGCTAGGAGTAAATCGATACCTGCTTGGATGATCTTATCTTGATTATCATCCAGAACCTTTAGAACAGCGTCGATCTCTGTCTGCCAAAGCTCCGTGAGTTTTGGAGTAATCTTAATAATTGCATCAATGACACTATTGAGAATCTTGACGATCGCATCTACGAATTTTGGAGCAGTCTTTGCAAGCTGATCAGCAATCTCCAGAATACCAAGAATAAGAAGTTTGGCATTCTCGATGAGACCCTTTTGAAACTGAGTAAGTGCAGCAAGCAGAACTCCAACTCCCGTGGGAAGTGCTACGATCAAAGCACTAAGCCCAGCCGCGATTAGAGAAATACCTACTCCGGCCAATGCTAGGCCCGCACCGATGAGCAGCATTGCGGCGCCAAGACCCAGAAGGCCTGGAATCGCAGGAGTAATGAGTGCTCCAGCGACGCCGATAATGGCAAACGCTGCTGCTAGGGCGATCAAACTCGTTACGATCTGCTGCCACGACATGTTTCCAATCGTCTCGAGGGCTCCGGCCAGAACAGATATACCAGCTGCGGCAACTGTCAATGCGGCCGCACCAGCTAGTGTCCCAGACATTGCATACAAGGCGACACCCAGAATGATCAAAGCTCCTGCAAGAGTGCCCAGGCCCTTTGCGATCTGAGTAATGGACATTCCACCGAATCCAGCAATAACTTCAGCAATCTGGCCTAGTGCAAATGAAACTATTGCAAGTCCAGCGCCGATCAAGATCATGTTGCTTGGCATGAGTCGCATAGCAAGACCGATAATGACCAGTCCTGCACCAATACCGAGCATTCCCTTGCCCATCGTGGCCCAGTCCATATCACCAAACGTCTGAACCACACCGGCCAGAATCTTGAGGGCTCCAGCTACGAGGATCAACCCAGCACCTGTAGCTACCATGCCACCGGTTGGCATCAATCTCATTGCCCCAATAAGGACAGTAAGACCAACACCTACTCCGACAAGACCCTTGGACATCTCGCCCCAGCTCATGGTGGCGAATGTCTTGACCGCTAGAGCCAGGAGAAGCAATCCTACGCCAATTGCAGCAATGCCAGCGCCCGCCCTTACCATTCCAGCCGAGTTTGCCGATAGTGGAATGACTGCTACAGAGATGATACCAAGAAGAACACCAACACCAGTAAGACCCTTTAGCAACTGACCCCAGTCAAGTTGAGCAAGGATAACTACCGCTGCCGTAAGGATGACGATAGCTCCAGCCAGCAGAATCAAACCTGCAGAGACGATAGGAAGTTTGATAAAGCCTGTTGACGTTGAGATCTTGTCGATGATTGCCATGGCGCCGAGAAGCTCACCAAATGCAACAGTCATTGCACCTAGAGCACCACTCAACTTTTCTGGATCAGCCAACGAAAGCGCAACTACTGACGCGGCCAAGAGCGCAACCGCAATAGCGATGTTCATCAGCGCTTTCGACTTGATCTCAGCGGTCATAGCCTTCAGCGATCCAGTAAGAGCATTGAACGGAGAGGTAAGATTCGAAAGAAGTCCACCACCCGCTCCCTTAAACCCGAGCTGCTGCAAGAGACTTCCGCTACCAAGGAACTTCTTGAACATGATGACAAGACCACCAAGAAGTCCCGTTCGAATAACTGCAAGGATGGCCTCGAAGTTGATGTTCTCGAATGCCTTCTGAATGGCTGGTCCAATCGCTTGACCCAATTGAGACAGCGCATCGAGGATACTGTTAATAAGTCGATCGGAATGTGAGAACGCCTCGAGCATATTGCCGAAAGCGGTCCCAATTGCACCAAATACCCCGGCAAGTCCACTTCCTTTTCCACCAACTCCCCCGGGGGAAATCGAGTCAAAGAATGCTGAGATAGCATCCTTCAATCTTTCTATCATTTTGACGGGCGCAACAAGAATGTCGCCAAGCCCGTTGAAGAAGTTACCGAGTCCATCGCCCTTCTTCAAAGCTTCGTCTACCTTGACAAGGAAATCACCAATGCTACCGGTGATACCAAGAAAACTTCCGGTACCACCAGCAATCGCACCAATGACTCGCTTGAATACATCAAAGATGCCACCAAGGATCTGCTTACCAATATCTAGCACAGCAAACAGACCTCTGAACGTTCGCCTCAAATCCTCGATAGTCTGAGGACTTGGTTTAAGTGTCTTGGTGAACGCGAGGAATTTCTTTGTCAGATCGGCAAGATCTTTTCCTGTTGTCGCCGGGAAGATGTCGTGGAAGGCATCTCGGATAGGTGCAAGTACCTGGCCTAGTGCTTTAAAGACGTTTCCGATGGCCGCGATCAAAGCCGTCCGGCCGCCTAGGGCCTTCCAGTCCTTTAGTACATTATTTCGGGCTTTGGAGTTGGCGCTGATGAATCCGTTAATCGAATTTGAGATTCCGGTGAATAGGCCTTTGGCTTCCGTGAAATCACCAAAGATGATCTGCCAGGTGGCCGCCCAACCAGATCCGATACTTTCCTTCGTCGTATCTAGGAGCTGGCCAAGAGTCTTAACCTGAGTCGCAGCTTCCTGAGCAGTCTTCGCCGTCTGCTGTATCGCCTTGATCTGAGCATCGTTGAATCCCTGTGCTTTGAGCTCGGCATCTGACAAATCACCCGTAAACTGCTGAAGTGTATTCGTCAGAACCTTGGACGTGAGCCAGGATGCTCCGCCAGGACCACCTGTAGCACTGAGCGAGTTTCGGAAAGACTCACCATTGATGGAAACGTTCTTCATCGGGCCTACGAGATCAACGGCCCCTTGCTTCAGCGTTCCCATTCTCTCAGCTGTCGTTGCCAACGCTCGCTGGAATACCGTACCACCCATACCAGCATTGACAACCGAGTTCCAGTCCATCAAGGAAACTCGACCAGCAGAGATAGCCTGAGACAACTGGTACATTGCAGTCGAAGCCTGATCAGCGTTCGAACCAGAGAGTGCCGCCAAGTTGGCAATACCCTTGATTGCACCAGTCGCTGTATCTAGATCTACACCGGCAGCCGTGAAGGTACCGATGTTCCTTGCCATCTGGCTGAAGTTATAGATCGTCTTGTCTGAATAGATATTAAGGGTATTCAGAGCTTTGTTGACGTCTTTAAGTGTAGTGCCAGCGGCCTGGGTGTTGGCCATGATCGTCTGAACAGCGTTTAGGTTCGTCGTATACTCGTGAAATCCCTGAATAATCGGATCCAGAGTAAGCGATTTGACTAACGATGCTCCAGCAGTCACCGCTCGAGTAGCGATCTGTGACATCACACCAATAGCAACAAGCCTCAGTGCATCAAACTTTGGGATGAGAGAATCAAGAGCGCTTCCGATTTTGGAAAGGAGACCCGTCTGAACACCCGAGGCAGCCTTATCGATATCGGCCATTCCTTGGGTAGCGCCATCGAGCTTGAGCGATGCTTTGAGCCTATTAAGTGCATCGATACTTCGACTAACGCCCTGTTCGAACTTACTCGATTCGAAACTCATTGAGACAACTTTGTCATCAATGGTTGCCATTAAACTTGGGTCACCTCCCTCCATGCTTCGGCTGCTATCTGGTCAAATATAGGTCTAATTGCAGGCATGATGTAATCTCGGCCCTGAACGTATCCGCCAGTTCCGGTACCATGTCCGTATTGAATCAGGACAGCGATGTTCTCGCCCTCGTTTTCATTTCTATTGTGCCAACGAATGGAGTAATATCCTCGCCGCGACTCGATCGTGTAGTACCATGACTCCGAAGTCAGACCAGAATCTACTGGTGTGGCGTTGGCTAGGGCATTTACACCCAAAGATCCGTACTTATTTAGAACCGCGGACAAGTTGTCCCTTTGCAGATGTTCTAAATATCGTTCTGTGTTTTTGAAGTCTCCCGATTCGGTAAATGTAATCATGATTACCTAGACGTAAGACGAACAACAACGGTACCTGGAGTTCCTGCTTGGCCATAGTTATACGGTAGACTGTTCAAAGGAGAAGCCGTAGCACCGCCACCTCGTCCAGGCTTGACTGCATCGACTCCGGTTCCTGGATCTGGCTGAGCATCTTCCCCATCTCCTGAAACCAAGACATCATCTGGATTCCAAGAACCGTTACCTCCAGCGGTACCATCGAGATAGGAAGTAAGGACACCGTACTTTGCGATTCCTCCTGCTCCACCGCCACCGCCATGGCCAATATTGTCGATGATGGGACCGTCTTCTCCATCTGTGCTTAGAGTTCCTCCGATGGTTCCACATACTCCGCCTAGACCTCCACCTCCAGCTGCAGTAGTGTTACCTATTCCACCAGCACCACCATGAGCCTGAGATGTGCCCGTTATTGCGTTGGTCTGAGCTCTCTTTCCGCCCTTACCACCTGATGCTCGGCAAGTAGTACCATTGAACGATGAAGGTCCACCATCAGTACCATCAGTTGTAGCAGTACCAACAGCTACGGTGGTTCCAGCAGCTCCAGAAGCACCAACAACAATTGGACAGGAACTCGGTAGCGCAGACAACATTCCTTGGACTCGTTGGTATCCTCCGCCTCCACCTTCTCCGCCATAATTTCTAACGAGAGTTCCGGTGTTTGCAGTATCAACACCACCACCGTGTCCTCCACCTCCACCAATACAGATGACATCAAAGTGGCTATACCCTAGATCGATCCAGTCCTGAGGAATAAACGGAACTCCATCTTCGAGAACCTTGGTTACTGGATTTGCCCGTACGATACTTCCGGCAAGTTCAAGTCTCATCGGAAATCCTAAGTACGAGTGTCTAGTGCATTGATAGTTACATCAAAGTTTGCCACGTTAACCGCCGCACCAGTAGAATCGAGAACCTGTACTCTTACTGATCCAGCAGCAGGAGCTTCGAACTTATAATACTGCCGACCAGTTGCAAGTGGGCCTACGGAACCACTGATTACAAATATACGAGAATCGAAGTACATCGTATACTCACCAGTAGCTGTCCGAACCATATGCCACGGTGTTCCATCAGACCAGACGCCATTACCAGCAGTAACATCGGTAACAGGATTCATGGTTGTCAGGACAGTTGTACGCTGAATATCTTTTTGTCGAGTCCTCATGCCATTACCTTCAGACTAACCTTGTCCTCGATGTTCAATGTATCGAAATTGACAAGAAGCATGTCATCGGCCATTCCCTGGACATGATCTCCTGCATTCTTAGGGGAAGGAAGATGGTCATACAGACTCTTAATGTAAAGCTTATTAATATCGGTCATCATCAATGCAGCATCAGTGACGAATATCGTATCGATCTCACCGTAGAAGTTACTTGCGCTCGCAAGAGAAGAACCGACAACGAACTTGCCTGCTCCGCCAAGAACAATAGAGCTCAAGGCTGTCGAAGAAGCAACAAGACGTCCATCTACATAAAACTTGCGCTTCAACCCGTCAACTGGAGAATTCTCCTCGACAACTACGACAAAATGCCACAGTCCATCCGAGATGAACGGACCGGTTACTGGAGTGCCTGCACCTTGTGCGAAGGTGATGTTACCCGCCGAAATATATAAACGAGTATCATTGGTGCCGTTGGTCGTTCCCCAAGTAATAAGATACATCGCCGAAGCGGTTCCGTTCGAACACTTGACCCAGCAACCATAAGAAACTGTTGCTGTCCCAGCAGGAAGACCCGCATCCGTAGCTGTCAATCTCTGAGGTGAGGCGAGATTGAGCGCATTTTCCTTAGTGCCATCAACTCCAGCAACAGGAACGGGAACATTGACTGGGGCAAGTGATGCTCCAGCATTGGACCCATCGTTACCGAATGATCCAGCAGAGAAATTGTACAGACGAAGCGGTGTGGTAGGAAAATCAGCGGGAAGCAATGATGCACCCTTAGACCCACGAACCACAGTCAGAGAAACTCCCGAAGGAATAGCTGCAAGTGTATGAGGAACTTTTGCACAATACAGATTAAAGATGTTGTCCGCTGAGAGAATCTCAGGCGTCACAAACACCTCATCAATTCGTCCGAAATGCGGCTCAGCAGGCGCTGTACTCAAATCAGCATTGAATCCGCCAATATTGAAAGGCTCGTTAGAGGCAAATATAAGTTCTGCAGCACTCGAACCACGCAATGCGCTTGCTTCCAGAACACCATCCACATAAAGACTTTGAAGAATGCCATCGAAAATGCCGACGACGAAATGCCAGCGATCATCGCAAATTTTCGAGAGCCCGTTAATCTCATTCAGAGCAGTACCAGAAGAGCTGACTCCGAAACTTGCCACGTTCGTGTCTCGGATTCTCAGCACATAGCCAATCTGACTCCCTGGGCCACGTTTTGAGATAATGTTCTGAAATACACCCTGTTTTGCCGTCCGAACCCAAGCTGCAAACGTTCCTACTCTAAGTCGAAATGGATCGGCTGCTCCTGAATCGACAATATACAGAGCGTTTGATCCATTGAATTGTGCAGCACTGACGTCCGTACCATCGATACCCCGAATGAAGGTAACTGATCCTCTATCGGTAAGTGTATGACTGTTACCGCTTGCATCTGTCAGAACATTTGAGAAATTCCACAGAGCTTCTGGTGCTGATAGGCCAATATTCGTGAAATCACTTAGCGTCAGCACTCGACCTGCACGAATATTACCTGGCATACCAATATCGAGAATAGCCTTCTGAATAACAACATCAAGATCCGATCCAAGAGGTCCTTGAGGACCAGGCGGACCAATTACACTACCTGCATCAATAGTCGACCCATCATGCTTTGTAAGAATCAAGTCGCCATCGATAATATCACCGTCAACAACCGACGCAGCTTCGATCTCAAGCATACGTTCGGCGGTAAGACCAGTAACGGTAGCCATTTCACCTCCTAGCCAGGACTCGTAGATGAGATTGTGTACGTGTCTGCATCCAAATATGTCGCGTCTGCGTTATCAATCTGGAAGGTAGTCTCGTCAAGCATCGTAATGTAGTTGTCAGCTGCATCGATAGCCGTCCAAGTACCATCTCCGTGGTCCACAATGATGAACTCTTGAAGATAACCGAAATATCCAGCAATTTCAGCCATCGAAGGGAGACGTGGATCACGCGTTTCGGTTCCATACAGCTGTTCTTCCAAAACCTGCATGACTTCAGGAGGTGTTTGTGTTGAATCGATGGAAATATGAACAGTCGGTCTAAAACCTACAAGTTTCGTTGGGGTACCACTTAGAGCCCAGGCGAATTCCGTCGGCTGGATTCCAGAATCTTCGAGAGTATCGAACGAAATAGCATCAGGATTGGCAATGACATTATAGAGAATATGAATCTTATAGCCAAAATCCTGTGATAGATCGTTACCGATCTTCGTTCTGTATACTAGATTAAAGCTGCTGGCTGGCTGATCGTAAATATCAAGACCAGGAGAGATGCTAGAGAGCCCATTTATCTCATCGAACTCTTCGGGATACGTAAGTGCCTTGATTTTTCCTTCGAAATCACCCGGAACAAAGTTCTCGAGAAACTTCACACCTTCGAGATAGTATGATTTTACTTCAGAAGTTGAATCTTCTTCTACTGAAGTAAGCCCATTCCAAGCAACCGCCGTTCCATCGTTGAGATAGAGAACTCCTCGATCAATACCTGTCTGATAATGCCGTTCGCCAATTTCATCCCAAGCAAGAGCTGTCATTGTCACCCCCTTTCTAACCTGAAGTACCCAATTGCGCTCTACGTTGAGCGTTGAGTTCTCGATTCCGAGCTGCAATCTCCGATCGACTCATCTTCTTAGGCTTTGATTGCTTGACATTGCAGATTCGGATCAAGGTGAACAAACGATTAAGATGCCAGGTCTCACATTCAAATGGGATCTGAAAGACCACCATCCAATAGTAAACGAGTTCGGCTGTGATAACATCTCGGCTTTTTGGAGCTCCTGGAACTTCATTGAACCAAGTAGCCGTCATCTTAGCTTCGATGTAATCATTTATCTGGGTATAATTCTCCTCCGAAAACTTAGAGAAGACTTGATCTGGGACGTTAGGAGTCAATACCATACACTTGATGTAGTCAAGGACTTCATCGCTTGTCTTTTCAGTCTTACCCAGAAAAGGCTTTTCGTGTCTAGACTCCCATTTTGACAGTGAGACCAAAGAATGCTCTAACTCTAAAGTCACGTCGTCTTTTGTAGTGAACTCTTGTGACTCGTCGTCGAACATCTCGACACCTAGGACTACAATAGTGAGCATTCCTTGGCCTCCCTATCTTAAGATCACGGACCAGCAAACAGTGCGATAACGGCATCCGGAGTCGGAAGCGCAGCTTCGGTAGCACCGGCACCATAGAGAAGATCCTCGAGTGCTGCCAGATCAGTTGCATCCACAACAGTCGAGTCAACCACGATCAGAGAGGTCGGCTTGTAGTCGGTAACCGGAACCGGAGTTGTCGAGATGTCCCAGCTAAACGAGATTGCCTCCGGTGAATCGTTGACTGTGGCATAGGCCTTCTCCGACGGAGCGGCCAGAGCACCATAGAGCAGATGCAGCTTGTAACCAAAGTCCATTCCATCGACGTCGTTGCCAACCTTCGTCCGGTAGCTCATACCGAACATCTTTCGGATCTGCTGTCCAAGGGCCACACCAGGCGACGGAAGCTCTGTACCATCACACTGGGCGAACTCCTCCGGGTACGTGAATGCCTCGATAGTGCCGCCGAACTCCTCAGCGGAAACGAGGTTCAGGTACTTGATGTTGTCCGCATACTGCGCGGACGGCT
>Ga0207687_10002654_pt1 | contig 12106 bp, 12 predicted proteins | sample KBSM54metaG_FD_184399 | JGI IMG/M metagenome (GOLD analysis project Ga0207687, IMG submission 184399) | Miscanthus rhizosphere microbial communities from Kellogg Biological Station, Michigan, USA - KBS M5-4 metaG (SPAdes) (version 2) | ecosystem: Host-associated > Plants > Roots > Rhizosphere >... | reverse complement strand
GCGTTCGCGTCGGGCTACATCGACTATCGCGAGAAGGCCTTCGGCCCAGCGCGCATCAAGCTTCGCGAAGCGGTGAAGCTGGCGAAGACGCCGCAGACGAAGACGCTCGCCCTGACGTGGCTCGGATGGCTGTCGCAGGAGACGCAGCAGTACGACGCGGCGTTTGATGCGTGGAGCGAGGTGATCGCGATCGATTCGGCGCGCGTCGACGCGTTGTACGAGATCGGGCGGACGGCAGTGTTCGCGCGACGCGAGCTCGATCGCGGAGACGCTTCGCTGCGGCGATATCTCGCGTCGAAGCGAACGGACGAGATGCCTTCGGCGGAGGACGCGAAGGCGCTGCTGGCGAAGATTTCCGCTCTCCGTGCCCCGTAGCTACGAAACCTTTCGTTGACTTTTACGAATACCTTCGTAGACTACTCATCGCCACAGGAGGCATACCATGAAAACCCTCGTCCTCATCGCCGCCGCAGTCGCCATCGCCTTCGCCGCTCTCGCCGCCACGACCGACATCCGGACCGGAGTCTGGACCGCTGACATCAAAGACAATCGCGTGCAGCTGTCGATCTTTCCCGGACGGACGGAAACCAGCGAACGCCGCCACTGGAACTTCGGCGGCAACATGATGGGATTCCAGGTGCCGCTCGCGAAGCTCACCGGACTCACGCCCGGCGACGGCGACGCGAAGTTCACGCTGCGCGCGGCAGCGGGAACGATCGACTTCGAAGGACACTTCAAAGACGCGCAGGGCGCGGGCCACTTCACCTTCACGCCGAGCGACGAGTTCGTGCGCGACATGGCGCAACTCGGCTACACCGAGTTCAAGGAAGACGCGCTGCTGCTCTACGCCGTCAACGATCTCTCGCCGGCGCTCCTCCGCGAATTGCGCGAGATGGGATATCCGATCTCGCGGCGCGAGCTCGACGATGTCGCCGTTTTCAGAATCCGGCCTGATGTCATCAAAGAGTACGCGCGCCTCGGCTATCCGAATCTCACCTTCCGCCAGCTCGTCGATCTGCGCGTGGGCAACGTCGACGCCGAATACATCTCTGCACTCCGCGCACTCGGCTACGACCATCTCTCCGCCCACGAAGTCAGCGAGTCCGCCATCCTCGGCGTCACCCCGGCGTACATCCGCGATCTTCGCGGCGCGGGACTGACGGATCTCTCGTTGCGCCAACTGCGCGATCTTCGCGTCGGCAACATCACACCGAAGAAGATCGAGGCGTATCGCCGCGCGGGCTACGACAACCTCACGCCGCACCAGTTGAGCGAGATGGGGATCATGGGCGTGACGCCGGAGTTCATTCAGGAGATGAACGACATCGGCGTGAAAGACCTTCGCAAGATCATCGAGCTGAAGACAACCGGTGCTGCCGATATTCTGCTGAAGAAGCGAACGCGATGACGCCGATCGCGAGTCCGTAGAGCACGCACACCGGCAGCAGTCCGAAGAAAAGGTGAACCGCGCGCACGCTGCGGAAGATCGAAAGCGGGCCGGCCGACGCGGTGAGCATCGCGCCGCCGGCCAGCGCGCCCGCACCGACGGAACGCCAGTCGCGGCGAAACGCGAGCGTGAGCAACGCAGCGGTAATCGCGGATGCGGCGAAGTGAACGGCGTCAACGCGGATCACGTCTTTGAGCAGCGAGGCTGGAACGATACTGATCCAGAGCGCGAGTCCGAAGAACGCGCCCTGCCACCATTTACGCACGAGCCGATGAAACGCCGGCGCGATGGCGAGCGACGGAATGAGCACGAACGGCAGTCCCTGCCAAACACTCCACCAGATCGGAACGATCACGATCGCATGCAGCGTCAGAAACGCGAACATCGCGATGATCGATGGCGGCGGCTGCGAACATCGTCCGCTTCATGATCTGGTATACGGAAATCAGATCATCGGGATATCGACGCCGCGCTCCTTCGCCACTTTGATCGCATCCGCATAGCCCGCATCGGCGTGCCGCATGACGCCGGTTCCGGGATCTGTCGTCAGCACGCGTTCGAGTCGCGCGGCCGCTTCGCTCGTGCCGTCGGCGAGGACGACCATGCCCGCGTGCAGCGAATAGCCGATGCCGACGCCGCCGCCGTGATGAAACGAGACCCATGTCGCGCCGGCCGCGGTATTGAGCATCGCGTTGAGAATCGGCCAGTCGGCGATGGCGTCGGAGCCGTCGCGCATTCCTTCGGTCTCGCGATTCGGAGACGCGACCGAGCCGGAGTCGAGATGATCACGTCCGATCACGATCGGCGCGCTCACTTTTCCTTCGGCGACGAGGCGATTGAAGAGAAGTCCGGCGCGATGACGCTCGCCGTAGCCGAGCCAGCAGATGCGCGCCGGCAGTCCCTGAAATTCGACGCGTTTCTGCGCCATGCGGATCCAGCGATGCAGCGGCGCGTCATCCGGGAAGAGCTCGAGGATCGCTTCGTCCGTGACGAAGAGATCGTTCGGATCGCCGGACAACGCCGCCCAACGGAACGGACCTTTTCCTTCGCAAAAGAGCGGACGGATGAACAGCGGCACGAAGCCGCCAACCTCGAACGCGTCTTTCACTCCTGCTTTGTCGCGCGCTTGTCCGCGGAGGTTGTTGCCGTAGTCGAACGTGATCGCGCCGCGGCGCTGCAACTCGAGCATCGCCCGGATGTGCCGCGCCATCGTCGTGTACGCGGCGTCGATGTACATCTCCGGACTGCTCTCGCGCATCGCCAGCGCGGCGTCGTACGAGATTCCGGCGGGAACGTATCCATTCAGTTCATCGTGCGCCGACGTTTGATCGGTGAGTATGTCCGGCGTGATGTCGCGGCGGATGAGCGCTTCGAGCAGCTCGACGGCATTCGCGACGACGCCGATCGAAACCGCTTCGCCTTTTTCTTTCGCTTCGAGTGCGCGCTTGATCGCGGCGTCGAGCGTTGGCGCCTGCTCGTCGAGATAGCGCTTCTCGAGACGACGCTGAATGCGCGAGCGATCGACTTCGGCGATCAGCGCGGTCGCTTCGTTCATCGTCGCGGCGAGCGGCTGCGCGCCGCCCATCCCGCCCAACCCGGCGGTGACGACGAGCTTCCCGCGCAGCGAGTCGTTGAAACGCGTGCGCGCGACCGACGCGAAGCACTCGTACGTTCCCTGAAGAATCCCCTGCGTGCCGATGTAGATCCACGAGCCCGCGGTCATCTGTCCATACATCGTGAGTCCGAGAGCGTCGAGTCTGCGGAACTCGTCCCACGTCGCCCAATGCGGAACGAGATTCGCGTTTGCGATGAGGACGCGCGGCGCGTTCTCGTGCGTCTTGAACACGCCGACCGGCTTGCCCGACGCGACGAGCATCGTCTCGTCGTTCCCGAGGCGCTTGAGCGTTTCGACGAGGGCATCGAAGCACTCCCAGTTGCGCGCCGCTTTTCCGATTCCGCCATAGACGATGAGCTGCTCCGGACGCTCCGCGACTTCCGGATCGAGGTTGTTCATCAACATCCGGAGCGCCGCTTCCTGCTGCCAACCGCGGCACGAGATCTCCGTGCCGCGCGGCGCGCGGATCACGCGAGCGGAATCGATCGATGTGGTCATGTTGTCATCCTGAGGCGCGAAGACGCCGAAGGATCCGTGACGCAATCACCGACGGTTCCTTCGCCGCGCTGCGCCGGCTCAGGATGACAGTAGTATGAATTCCGTGAAGAAAAAAGCCGAACGCGCGGGCGACATCGTCGTGCGCCTGAAGAACATGTATCCGAAGGCGAAGTGCTCGCTCGATTACACGAACGCGTTCGAGCTGCTCATCGCCACGATCCTCTCCGCGCAGTCGACCGACGTGCGCGTGAACATCGTCACGAAGTCGCTCTTCCGCAAGTATCCCGACCCTCAGTCGTTCGCGCGCGCGGCGCAGCCGGAGATGGAGCGCGACGTGAAGCAGACCGGCTTTTTTCGCAATAAGGCGAAAGCGGTGATCGCGTGCTCGAAAGCGATCATGGAGAAGCACGGCGGCGCGGTGCCGCAGACGATGGAAGAGCTCACCGCGCTCCCCGGCGTCGGACGCAAAACCGCCAACGTCGTCCTCGGCAACGCCTTCAAGAAAAACGTCGGCATCGTCGTCGACACCCACGTCGCCCGCGTCTCCGCGCGCCTCGGCCTCACCGCGAACTCCGATCCGGTGAAGATCGAAGAAGACTTGATGAAGCTCATTCCACAAAAAGAGTGGACGGTCTTCTCGCACCGCCTGATCTACCACGGCCGTCAGATCTGCATCGCGCGCAAACCGAAATGCAGCGAGTGCCGATTGAACGAGTTGTGTCCGAGCGCGGAAGAACCGCTCGAATAGAACTACGGCGGATCGAACGTCCCCTGCTTCGTCCACGGTCCGCATCGCGCAATCCGCCAAACCGTTTTCGCGCCCCCGACGATCAATCCATGTTTGCGGATCGACTCGCGGCCGTACGCGCTGCACGTCGGCGTGAAGCGGCACGTCACGATGCCGCGCAGATGCGGCGAGACGTGCGCGCGATATTCATCGATGGCGAAGAGCGCGGGACGAACGCCGATGCGATCGATCGCGACGAGAGCGATGATGGCGAAGACCGCTACGAGCGCTCGGCGGCTTTGGCTTCGTCCCATAGCGCGTCCATCTCTTCGAGCGTGAGCTGATCGAGATTCTTGTCGTCGGCGTGCACGCGCGACTCCATCGACTCGAACCGCCGCGTGAACTTTCGATTCGTCGACTGCAGCGCTTCTTCCGGATTCACGTCGAGCTTGCGCGCGATATTCGCGACAGTGAACAGCAGATCGCCGATCTCGTCGTGAATCCTCGCCGGATCGCCGCCGCCAATCGCTTCGCGCAGCTCCGCGATCTCCTCATCGACTTTGTGAAACACCTCTTCGGTGCCGCGCCAATCGAATCCGACTCGCGCCGCTTTCTCCGTCAATCGCGACGCTTTCAAGAGCGCCGGCAACGACGCCGGCACGCCCGACAGCACGCCGCCTTTGTTGTCTTTCTTGCGCTCCTCGCTCTTCAACTTTTCCCAGTTCACGAGCACCTGTTCGGCGTCGTGCGCTTCGACGTCGCCGAAGACATGCGGGTGACGGCGCACGAGTTTGTCGTGAATCGCGGTGATCGAATCGTAGACGTCGAACGATCCCTCTTCGCGCATCAACTCGGTGATGAACACCGCCTGCAAGAGGAAGTCGCCGATCTCTTCGAGCAGCGCGGCGCGATCGTTGTTGTCGATCGCATCGACGACTTCGTACGACTCTTCGATGACGAACGGCTTGAGCGATTCGAGCGTCTGTTTGCGATCCCACGGACAGCCATTCGGACCGCGAAGCGTGGTCATCAGCGCGACGAGGTCATCGAAGGAACGGCGAGCCATGCGCGGCATTCTAGTGTCCCTTCCAGTTCTGCTAGCATGCGGCACTCCGGCAGAACAGTGGTGCCGCTTACCCATGTCGAACCAGGTCCTGATCGTCGCGGCAGAATCCGTGGCGCGCACGCCCGCGAGCGTCGCGAGGTCACTGCGCCTCGACCCCGTCATCGCATCCACTGAAGAAGAAGCGCTTGCGCTGATCGACTCCCAGCCGTTCAGCCTCGTCGCCGTCAGCGATGACGCCATGTGGCAACGCGTGCGCGAAGTCGTCGAAGCGCGCCAGCCGATGACGCGCGTGCTGCGACTTCCCGACGCCAACGGCGACGATTCCGCCGTGCGCAAACTCCTCACGCGCTACGTCGGACCGGCCTCGCGTGAAAACAATCCGCAGTTCTCCGAAGCGCGATACGAATTCCTCGCGCATGTGCTCGAGACCTTCACCGGCTCGCACGAAATCAAAGAAGTCCTTCGACGCATCGTGACGATCACGCTCGACGAGTTCCACGCCGATCGCGCGTACCTTCTTCATCCGGTGACCGAGGAGAGCGAGTTTGCGCGGGTGGCGTTCGCGTGCGCCGCGCCCGGCATCGAACAGATCGACGACAAAGCGCCGATTCCGCTGACGCGCTCGCAGAACCTCATTCGTCGCGCGATGGAGTCGCCGCTGCCGGTCGCCGTCGCGGAAGGCGATCCCGATCTCGACCCGGAACTCGCCGCACGCTACGGCGTGAAGTCGGAGCTCGTGCAGATTCTTCGTCCGCGCGACGGCGAGCCGTGGGCGCTCGGCCTCATTCAAACGACACCGCGCGAGTGGACCACGGAAGAGATCGCGCTCTTCGCCGAGATCGGACGCTACGCGACGCTCGCGCTGAACAACACGCTCCTTCACGCACGCGCCGTGCGCGAAATGGCGAAAGTGAGCGCGATCCTCAATCAGATTCCGGAATCGGCTGCGATCTACGACGCCGACGGCCGGCTGGAGCGGATGAACACCGCCGCGCATCGCGAGCCGGCGTCGCTCTTCGCACCTGATGCTGAAGGCCGCGTTCGCGCGAGCCGGCATCGCTACGTCGACGGCAGTCCGCTCTCCGCGGAAGAGTTGCCGTCGATGCGCGCGACGCGCGGCGAAACGGTCAAGTCGGATTACCTCGTGCGCGATCCGCGCACGAATGACGATCGCGTCATCAACCTCAAAGCTGCACCGATCCGCGACGATCGCGGCCGCATCATCGGCTCCGTCGTTCTCTCGCGCGACGTCACCGACGAACGCCAGAACGCAGAGCGCGAAGCATGGCGTCGCCGCCGCGCGGAATGCCTCGCCAACATCGGACTCGAGGCGGTCACCGTGCAGGCGTCGTTCGACAACCTCGACGAGCCCGCGCAGCGAATCGCCGAGGCGATTTCGGGCGCGGCGATGATCTATTTGTACTCCGCCGGCTCCGGCGAATTGCAGATGGTCGGCCTCGGCGCGAGCGCGCCGATCGCCGAATCGTTTCGCGAGTTGCGCGACTACCTCACGAGAAACCCGTATCACGCCGGCGAAGGTCTGCCCGGCGCCGTGTTCCAGATCGGACGTCCGCTCTTTTTCTCCGACGTCCGCGGCTCCGCGATCCTCGACTTCGCGCGCGACGAAGGCGATCGCACTCGCGTCGAAGCGTTGAACGAGCAGACGCTCATCGCGTGTCCGATCGAGTCGTACGGCGACCGCATCGGCGCGCTCGTCATCGCGCGTTCCGACGATCGCCGCAACCTCGACGCCGAAGACCTCGAGTTCGCGCAAGCGATCGCCGAGCGCATCGGCGCCGCGGCGCACATTCACCGTCTGACGCGAATCTCGCAGGAAGGCCACCGCGCCGCCGAAGAGCTGGCGCGACGCGAAGTCGATGCGCGCGTGCGATTCGAAGCGGTCATCGAAAACGCGCCGGTCGGCATCGCCGTCATCTCCGCCGACGAGCTCCGATTCGAGCTCGCCAATGCGCGCTTCGTCGACTTCTCCGAAGAATTCGGACGCATCCTTCCGGACACGAAGCTCATCGGACTCCGCATCGCCGAAGTGCTGCCGGGATTCGAACAGTCGTTGAAGCAGGTCGCCGAATCGGGCGAGATGCGTTACGACGAAGCGTACGAGATGTCGACGCGCGGCAACCGCGTCTACATCAATCGAATCATCTCCGCCGTGCGCGGACGATTCTCCGGAATCACGCAGAGCATCACCGTCCTCATTCAGGACGTCACCGAGCAGGTGAAGGCGAAGCGCGAGATCGAAGGCCTCGCGAAGATGATGGCCGAGCGTTCCGCGCGACTCGACTCCATCCTCGGATCGATGACGGACGGTTTGTGGGTCTACGACGCCGATGGCCAGGTCGTCGACGTCAACCAGGCCGCACTGACAATGTTCGGCCTCGGCTCGCGCACCGAAGCGATCGAGCAGGGATCATTCTCGCGATTCGCGCTGCGTTATCCCGACGGCAAGTTGATTCCGCCGGACGATCTGCCGCAAACGCGATCGCTGCGCGGACAGACGGTTCCCGACTACCTCGCCATCGGGCGCCATCTCCTCAGCGGCAAAGATCTCGATCTTTCGATTGCCGCCGCGCCGATCGAGAGCAACGGCATCGTCGGCGCCGTCCTCGTCATGCGCGACATCACCGCGCTGCAGGAGCTCGATCGCAAGAAAGACGAGTTCCTCTCCGTCGCGTCGCACGAGCTGCGCACGCCGCTCACGACGATCAAGGGCTACACGCAACTGCTCACGCAGACGATCGCGGATCTTCCTCCGGAGGAACGGACGACGTATCTCAACGCAGTCCTCGGCGAGATCGATCGCATGATGGGACTGATCTCGGAGCTCCTCGATGTCTCGCGCATCGAGACGAACCGTCTGCAGATTCATCCGCAACCGATCCGCTGGGTCGAGTTCCTCGAGCGTCGCTGCGCGGCGTTCCGCGTCCAGAATCCGGCGCGCACGATTCGCTTCGACTCGAAGGCGGACGATATCGTCGTCATCGCCGATCCCGATCGCATGCGTCAGGTCATCGACAACCTGTTGTCGAACGCACTCAAGTACTCACCCGACGGCACGGACGTCGAGGTCTACGTCGACGTCGGCGGCGGCACGACGCAGACGAGCGTCGTCGATCAAGGCATCGGCATTCCGAGGGACGAGATCCCGCAACTGTTCGAGCGCTTTCACCGCGCGCGCAACGTCTCCAGCCGTTACTACGGCGGCCTTGGTCTCGGTCTGTACATCGCCCGCGCGATCATCGAAGCGCACGGCGGGACGATTTCAGTCGAGAGTCAGGAAGGCCGCGGATCGAAATTCGCGGTGCGGTTGCCGCTGCCGTAGCTCACTCCGCGAGCTTTCGCAGGATTCGCGGCGACAACAACCACTCCAATACGCCGTTGCCTTCTCCGCGCAGACGCACGGCGTAGCAACCGCCGCGCTCGAGGCCGAGGCGATGGCTGACGTTGGTGAGGCCAACGAGGGCGAGCATGTTCGCGGTGAGATTCGGCTCGTGACCGACGACGATGATGCGCCGCTCGCTCATCTCGCGAAGAAGCGCCGCGAATTCGTCCGGCGGCGCGCTCGAGATCAGCGCGGGAGTCTCGTGCACTTTGATTCGCGAGCGATACGCTTTCGAAATCCAGAGCGCGGTCTGCACCGCGCGTGTCAGTGGACTCGAGAGAATCGTCTGCGCGCGCGGAAACGCGCGCTCCACGCCCGCGGCGAGCTTCATCATCTCCGCGTGACCTTCCGGCGTGAGCGGCCGCTCCTCGTCGGTGACGCCGTCGCGCGCGTCTTCCGCGCGTCCGTGACGGAGAAAAACCACGATCCGGTCGCGACCTTCTTCGTCGTCTTCAGGCACGCGCGAGGCCATCGCGGAAGAGAATATCCCGTGGGGTACAATCCGCGCGCCTTTCGGAGAGGAAGCCGTGGCCAGATTTCGACTGATCCCGCGTGAGGAGAAGTTTTACGACGACTTCAAGGCGATGGCCGACCAGCTGCGCGTCGGTGCTCGGCTCCTCGAAGAAATGTTCGCCTCCGATCCTCCTGTCGCCGACAAAGCGCACGAGATCAAGGAAGCCGAGCACAAGTGCGACTTCCTGACGCACGAGATCATTCAGCGGCTCAACAAGACGTTCGTCACGCCGATCGATCGTGAAGACATCCACGAGCTGGCGCGCACGCTCGACGACGTCATGGACGCGATCGACGACGCCGCGGCGCTCATCCCGCTCTATCGCATCGATCGCATCCGCCCCGGCGCGCGCGAGCTGACGCATGTGATCTCCGCGCAAACCGACGAGCTGCGCAAGGCCATCGAGGCGCTCGAAGGAAAGCACAGCAAGATTCTCGATCACGCGGTCGAGATCAATCGCCTCGAGAACGAAGCGGATCGACACCATCAGAAAGCGATCGGCCAGCTCTTCGATGAAGAGCGCGACGCCATCGCCGTGATGAAGTGGAAAGAGATCCTCGATCTGCTCGAAGACGCGACGGATGCCTGCGAGGACGTGGCGAACCTCCTCGAGAACATCGTCGTCAAGCACGGCTGATGTCGACGCAGTTGATCATCGTCGTCGGCCTGATCCTGGTCGCGCTGTCATTCGACTACATCAACGGTTTCCACGACGCCGCGAACTCGATCGCCACGGTCGTGTCCACGCGCGTCCTGTCGCCGGGACAAGCGGTGATCTGGGCGGCGTTCTTCAACTTCGTCGCGGCATTCGGATTCGGGACCGCGGTCGCGAAGACGATCGGCAAAGGGATGATCGATGTAACAGTCGTTACATTCGCCGTCATCTTCGCGGGCCTCATCGGCGCCATCGTGTGGGACCTCATCACCTGGTACCTCGGCCTGCCGACGAGCTCTTCGCACGCACTCATCGGCGGCTATGCCGGAGCGGCGGTCGCGCGCGCGGGTTTCGGCGCGATCATCACGTCGGGCTGGACGAAAACGCTCATCTTCATCGTCCTCGCGCCTCTGATGGGCCTCCTGCTCGGATTCGCGCTGGCCGTCGCGATTCTGTGGATCTTCAAGCGCTCGTCGCCGACGCGCGTGGATCGCTTGTTTCGCCGTCTTCAGCTCGTCTCCGCGGCGCTCTATTCGCTCGGCCACGGAACGAACGATGCGCAGAAGACGATGGGCATCATCGCCGGCGTTCTTTTCACCGCCGGCTACATCAAGGTGTTCGCGATTCCGATGTGGGTGATCCTCGCGGCGCACACCGCCATCGGACTCGGCACGCTCTCCGGCGGTTGGCGAATCATCCACACGATGGGATCGAAGATCACGAAGCTTCAGCCTGTCGGCGGATTCGCGGCGGAGACGGCCGGCGCGATCACGCTCTTTCTCGCAAGCTCGTTCGGCATTCCGGTGTCGACGACGCACACGATCACCGGCGCGATTGTCGGTGTCGGCACGACGCGCAGACTCTCCGCGGTTCGTTGGGGCGTCGCCGGCCGCATCGTGTGGGCGTGGATTCTGACGATTCCGATGGCCGCGCTCATCGGCGCGGGCACGTTCTGGCTCGTCCATTTGTTCGGCGCGAGCTGAGCTACAAGACGATCGTGCCCCAGTAGTACGCGGCCGTGATCAACCACAAAGCGAACGCGAAGACGTACAGCTGAAACGGAATCTGTTTGCGGCTGAGAATGCTGATCAGCACGGCACCGGCCGCAATGATCCCGAGGGGAAAGGCCCACGATCGCGACGGCAGGTGCGCGCCATGGACGAGCGCGATCACGGCGAACGTCAACGGCACGAGCATCGACAGCGTGACGAGAAGAATCAGGATGGCCAGAACGCGGTGCACCACGGCAGCAGGCCCAGCATGGGAAGTGCCAGAATTTTTAGCCTATACTCGCCGTTTTCCAACTTCCTGAGCCATACTGAAATCGATACTGAAATCGAGGTAAATCCATGAAACCAGAGATCCATCCGCAATACCAACAGGTTCCCGTCCACTGCGCGTGCGGCGAGACCTGGACGACCGGCTCCACTCGCAAAGAGCTGCGCGTCGAGATCTGCTCGAAATGCCACCCGTTCTTCACCGGACGCCAGAAGCTCGTCGACTCGGCAGGCCGCATCGACCGCTTCAAGCAGCGTTTCGCGAAGAAGGAGACGCCGAAAGCGGCGACGAAGTAATGTCGATTCGCCGGACATGGGTCGGGACTGCGAAGGTCATCGTCAACACGCTCAACGCGGTGACGAATGGACTGACTACGTCCGACGCCACGACGGCTGACAAGAACGTCGACATGCTCATCGGCGGGCAGGCCATCATCGAAGGCGTGATGATGCGCTCGCTCACCGGCTACTCCATCGCGGTCCGCAAGCCGGATGGCGGCATCTCGATCAAGAAGAACGAGCTCGCTTCGCTCGCGAAGAAGTACCCGCTCCTCAAACTCCCGGTGCTGCGCGGTTCCGTCGCGCTCATCCAGTCGCTCATCCTCGGCTACCAGGCGCTCGACTACTCGGCGAGCGTCGCCACGGAAGGCGAAGAGGGCGGCGGCGAAGAGATGTCGAACTGGGCGATGTTCGCGGCGCTCGGGCTGTCGGTCGTCCTCGGCGTCGCGATTTTCATTCTCGCGCCGCTCGGCATCACCAATCTGATCCGCCACTACCTCATGCCCAGCATGGGAAACATGGCGTACAACGCGATCGACGGCGTTCTTCGCGCGCTCTTCTTCTTTATCTACATCGTCTCGATCTCGTTCATGAACGAGATCAAATGCCTCTTCCAGTACCAAGGCGC